>JACCDI010643250.1_pt1 | contig 14698 bp, 10 predicted proteins | sample 7442791 | NCBI WGS metagenome assembly JACCDI01 (sample SAMN15323434, study PRJNA562643) | freshwater metagenome | isolation source: river surface water | place: USA:Blue River Watershed | collected 2017-08-15 | reverse complement strand
GAGGAATTGATAGCCGAGATGCATCAACTCAATAAAACTGGGAATGCCATCATCTATCAAACCGCAGTAACCAGGTTCTTGGAGTTTTCTGGAGACCTGAACATCAGCTTCCCTCAAATCAACTATAATTTGTTGGAGCAATTCAGCCAACAGTTAGCGTTACAAGGGTTGAAGTTGAATAGTATCTCTAACTATTTCAGAACCCTACGGGCTATCTACAACAAGGCCATCAAACGTAAGGTGGTAGACCGTTCTCATTACCCATTTTATGAGTTACAGATAAAGTCTGAAAGAACTCATAAAAGAGCGGTTTTAAGGCAAGATATTGCAAAGTTGGAGCAACTAGGCCTATCTGACAATAAAGCTGCTGAGAGAGCCTTAAAATGCTTCCTGTTGAGCTTTTATTTAATTGGGATATCCTTCACCGATTTAGCCTACCTCACTCCAAAGAATCTGGTGGATGGGAGAGTGATTTATCGCAGGAGAAAGACTCACAAGCTTTACAGCATCAAACTTTTCCCAAAGGCCGAAGTTATCCTTAATGAGCTTCATCAGCCAGGCATTAAATACTTGTTGCCGATACTACCTAATGATATCACCGAGGGTAGCTTACGGTCTAAGGAATTAATCAACCAATGGATCAAAACCACCAATAAGTATTTGAAACGGTTAGGTGAGCAGGTTGGTATCAATGCCCCATTAACTACTTATGTTGCCAGGCACACCTTTGCTACCTGTGCAAAGCGGTTAGGGTACTCGAATGAGCTGATTGCTGAGGCTTTGGGACATGAGTATGGTAACCGTGTTACCAATATCTACCTGGACAGCTTCGATAAAGCAGTGGTGGATGAAATGCATGGAAGGGTGATTGCATAAAATTCAAAATTATTATAGAATATGAAACCCTCTTAGTAAATCTTGAGAGGGTTTTTTCTTTTTGGTGGTGTTCTCAATGGTGTACTGAAAAAGGTTTGGATAATCTGAAATAATCCCATCAACTTCAAGATCTATCAACCTCTTAATTTCATTTTCTTCATTAACCGTCCATGGAACTACCATGATCTTTTTCCGATGACAATACCGTACATAAGCAGCATCAATATTTGAAAATTCGGGGCTGATGATGTCGGGTTTAAAACCCAAAGCTTTTAGTTGGTCTTTGAGAATAGTGATTTCACTTTTTTCCAACAAATAAGAAAGTTTTACCGGTACATTTTGTTGATGGAGCCATTGCAACGTTCTTTTATCGAATGATTGAATAATGACCCTGTCTAGTATCTGTTTCTCTGTTATTACTTTTAATACTATTTCCACAAATTCTTGAGGTTTCGGATGAAAGGTGCCATCACCTGATGGATCGATTTTGGTTTCAATATTGTATTTTACTGCTCTAATTTTGTGAGTTTTGATGTAATTTTCAACTGAATCAATCACTTCGCTCAAAAGTGGTTTATAAGCTGCAATTTTCACCTGTTTAGGGAAACGTGGATGGGGCTTTAGGCCTACATCCCATTTCTTCAATTCTTTATATTCCATTTGATAAATGTTGAACTGACGTTCATTGGCCTGAGTTATATGTGTCCCTTCGGGTGAAGTTGAAATTTCGTGTGCCATAAAGGGCTCATGAGATAAGACCACTTGTTTATCTCTAGTAACTACCACATCCAGCTCGAGTGTGGTAACTCCCATTTTAATCGCTTCGATCATGGCCCTTATGGTATTTTCAGGATAAATACCCCTGCAACCACGGTGCCCCTGCCAATCAATTTCTTTGATTTTTTGTGCTTTTGTAGAGAGAACTGAACAAGTCAGTAGCGCCAATAATAATCTACCCAAAGTGTTCTTCATGCTATTGTGGTTAAAACGTAACTAAATTAATTTTTTGATCATAATAATTTTAAGCTGAGTTAAAGTTTAATATCTGATTAACAATTTGTTCATATTATTATTTTTCTTTTGATAGTATTCAAAATTCAAAGCAAAATCAAAACGAATACCATGATCAAAAGAGATATCGATATCGTAGTTATTTCGGACGTGCATCTAGGCACTTATGGTTGTCATGCCAAAGAACTGCTCAATTACTTAAAGAGTATCAATCCTAAAATGTTGGTACTTAATGGTGACATCATAGATATATGGCAGTTCAAGAAATCCTATTGGCCGGAGACCCATATGAAAGTGATTCGGCGGATACTCAAGTTTGTAAGTACAGGCACACCTGTCTATTACCTTACTGGTAACCATGATGAGATGTTACGTAAATTCGCCGATTTTGAAATGGGAAGTTTGAAAATCTGTAATAAGCTGGTATTAGATGTCGAAGGACAAAAGGCTTGGATTTTTCATGGGGATGTGTTTGATGTTACAATGCAATATTCGAAATGGCTGGCTAAACTAGGGGCCGTTGGTTACGATAGCCTCATATTGATAAACAGTTTCGTGAATTGGTGTCTCACCCGTATGAATCGGGAAAAGATGAGTTTTTCTAAAAAGATCAAAGCTAAGTTTAAGAATGCAGTAAAATTCATCAATAGTTTTGAGCAGACTGCTTCCGATTTGGCGATTGATAAGGGCTATCAGTATGTGGTTTGTGGTCATATTCACCAACCAGAGATTAGAACAATCGATACTAATAAGGGTTCTGTTATTTATTTGAACTCAGGCGACTGGGTAGAAAACCTAACAGCACTAGAATATGTTGATGGTGCATGGTCTGTTTATCGTTACCAGTCATCTTCTTTTACAGAACAATATCATGAGGATGCCTTGGATAAAGAAGATTTGAAAGTGAAACTTGACGTAAATTTATTACTCGAACAATTAAAAATGCAGGCACACTAATGAAAATACTGTATGCTATACAAGGGACTGGAAACGGACATGTAAGTCGTGCAAGAGAGATATTGCCACATTTAAAACAACATGGTCGGGTTGATGTGCTAATTAGTGGCACACAGGCTGATGTCCAACTATCAGTACCGGTTAAGTTTAGGTTGCATGGTTTCGGATTTACTTTCGGAAAAAAAGGAGGAATAGACTATTTGCATAGTTTTAAATCTGTGGACACTCGCCGGTTATGGAGCGACATCAAAAACTTTCCAGTCAATGAATACGATTTGATCATCAACGATTTTGAACCTGTTAGCGCCTGGGCTTGTAAGTTGAAAGGGGTTTCTTGTATTGCCTTGAGCCACCAATCGGCTTTTTTGTCTGTAAATACTCCTGTTATTGATAATCGTTGGAGTTGGCAGAGCTATATCCTTAAACATTATGCTCCAAGTACATCCCATGTAGGCTTTCACTTTAAAGCTTATGATGATTTTATTCATACCCCGGTTATCCGTTCAGAAATCCGCAGGTTGGAACCCATGGACATGGGCTACATAACGGTATACCTTCCATCATACGAGGATCGTATACTGGTAAAATATTTCAAACAAATAAAAGATGTAAGGTGGGAGGTTTTCTCCAAACATTGTAAACAGGCTTATCAAGAAGCTAATGTTAGTGTATTTCCTGTTAACAATGAGCAATACAACCTGAGTATGAGTAAAGCACATGGCCTGTTGACCGGGGGTGGTTTTGAAGGTCCTGCAGAAGCATTGTTTTTAGGTAAAAAATTGGCCATGTTACCAATGCATAATCAGTATGAGCAACTTTGTAACGCTGAGGCTGCTCGTAGAATGGGGGTGAGAATTATAGATTCCATAGACCGTCACTTTGTTGCCCAGCTAAAAACTTGGATTAGTGAAGCTAGTTTATTGAAACCTTTCTATCCTGATGAAACAGGTAAAATAGTTGATCAACTTTTAGCGCAATATGGTTTTGGTGATAAAAGGGTTTCTAACTCAGATTTTTCTCAATCAGCAACTGAATTATCCCATCCACCATACCCACACTTGGAACATATGTTTTTTTAATTTTTGCCCATTTGAATAAGTTAGTATAAATCTCACAGGCGGGTAATATAACATCAGCGCGGTCGGGGCGTAACCCCAGTTCATTTATCCTTTGTTGTAGTGTGAAGGATGAAAGATACTGGTAAAGTTCGTTTACTTTTTTGGTACTAATAGGTTCACCGTCCTTCAATTTTGCCAGACGATAGAGTTTGTTAATGTTTCCTCCAGTACCAATGGCGGTTAATTCACTCAAGTTTTTTGATTGTGTACTCAACCAGTCTTTTATTTCTTCCCATGCTTGAGGCTTTACTTTTTGGTCAAGTATTCGTATAGTTCCTATATCAAATGATTTTGAGTTGATACATTCCCCGTTAGAAAACAAAGAGAGTTCTGTACTTCCTCCACCTACATCTATGTAAAGGTAATTCTTATCAGGTTCCAGTAGGCGTTCAATATGACTAGCATAGATGATGTTTGCCTCTGTTTGTCCTTCAACAATTTTTAGGTCAATATTTGAAATCTGTTTAATTTTTTTGACTAATTCAGGACCGTTCTTAGCCTCACGCATAGCTGATGTGGCACAGGCCATGTAATCATTTACTTCGAAAACATCCAACATCAGTGCAAAGGAGAACATGGTTTTTTGCAGCTGTTCAGCTTTCTCATAAGAGATAGCCTGGTGGATAAAAGCATCATCTCCTAGTCTCAGTGGAATCCTTAATAAGGTATTCTTTTTAAAGCTGATCTTTCCTCTATTTTCAAGTACATCAGCAATTAAAAGCCTGATCGCATTTGACCCTACATCAATAGCTGCTAATCTCAATTTAACTCTTTTAAATATTTATAAATATCGTACTGTGCCCTAAACTTATTGTATGCTCTCAGTTTTAGCGTTGGCGTTTTTCCGAGTGAATTAAAGTTTCTTGCTTTGGTATTGTCCCTCAACTGGATATCAATAATGTCTTTGATCTGATTTTTTAAGTCTTCGTCAAAGATCGGAAAACCAACTTCTAATCGATTATCCAGATTTCTTGGCATCAAATCAGCCGAACTTAAATAAATTTTCTCAAATCCTTTATTGTAAAAGATATATACCCGTGCGTGCTCTAAAAATCGATCTACAATACTTATGACCTTAATATTTTCACTAAATCCTTTTACTCCTGGTAGCAATGAACACATTCCTCTGACAATAAGCTGAATTTTAACACCTGCATTACTGGCTTCATATAACTTACTAATCATTTGCTCATCCGTCAGGCTATTCATCTTCATAGTAATATAAGCCGGCTTTTTCTTTTTTGCTTGCTCGATTTCGTTTTCGATTAATTTAATCAGTTTTTTTCGACTATCTAAAGGTGAAACTATCAGGTATTCATAGTCTTTCAAGAATGTTTTTTTATGTAAACCCTTGAATACCCGTTGTAGTTCGTTATTTATAAGTGGATTACAAGTGAAAAGACTATGGTCGCTGTACAGTTTTGCAGTTTTTTCGTTGAAATTACCTGTTGATAAATTGGCATACAATACCTTTTTTCTCTTCTCGACACGGGTAACTAAACAGATCTTGGAATGCACTTTATAGTCCCAAATACCGTAATCAACTTTTACCCCACCTTCTTCCAGCTTTTTTGTCCAGTAGATATTGTTTTGTTCATCAAACCGGGCCTTGAGTTCCAAAAAGCAATGGACTTTTTTCCCGTTTTTCGCTGCGTTTATAAGTGCGTTGATGATATTTGAATTCTCAGCCAAGCGGTAAAGGGTTATTTCAATTTCTTTTACTTTTGGATCAATTGCTGCTTCTCTTAAAAAGTGAATGGTATAATCAAATGACTGATACGGAAAATGTACCATATAGTCTTTCAGGGCGATTTGATTAAATAAGCTTTTATCAAGCCTCAACCCCGGAACACTCAATTGTGGCAACTCTTCATACTCTAGTGCCGGTCCACCTAAATTGGGAAAATAAAAAAAATCTTTGAAATTATGATACCGGTTACCTGGAATGAGACCACCATCTGATAGTTCTAATTTAGCCACTATAAATGCTAACATTTCTGTGGGCATTTCACGGTCAAACAATAATCGCATGGGTTTACCTTTACGACGTTTTATTAAACTCTTACTCAATACATCAATAAACTTCTCAGTAAGGTCGTACTGAAGGTCAAGTTCCGCATCTCTGGTGATTTGGATGGAGAACGCTTCTAGATGATCGTATTCTAATGTAAAAAAGATATCGTCTAAGCAATACCTAATGATATCATCTAACAAAATGACAAACTGTAATTGGTTGGTCTGTGGCAGCACCAGAAATCTTTTAAGTGTAGAAGGAATTTCCATAATTGCGTATTGAAATTCTTCTTGTTTACCCCTTTTAGTTAGCCTAATAAAGAAATATTCTGCACGGTCCTTAAGTTCGGGTAATGCACGATTCTTTGTCAAGATAATAGGCACCAGGGTAGATAAAACATGTTCTTTAAAGTACTTTCTGACGAATTCCCCTCTCGATATATTTAGCTGCTGTTCATTGAGCATAAATATTTTTCGATCTGCCAATTGTTTGATTATTTGTTTGTTGAATAGGTAATTAAAACGTTTCTCTTGTTTAACTACAATTTGTTTGATCTGATTGAGTAGTTTCTCCGGATTGTATCCCAAAATATTCTTTAATCTATCAATATTGTGTACCAGCCTGTTTAGTGTGGCTACACGAACTCGGTAAAATTCATCAAGGTTAGATGAAAAAATTGCTAAAAATCGCAATCTTTCAATTAACGGTACTCTCGGGTTTGCAGCTTCTTGTAATACTCGCTCATTGAAATATAGCCAACTAATTTCTCTATTGATTAAAGGGATTTTTTTGTCAGGCATAATAGGTTACAAGCAATTGTTTGAACGGCTATTTCTGACAATAGTAAAAATTGTAATGTTAATTCAAGATCAAATTACTGTTAGTTATTTATTTCTAAACATAATTCGGCTATTTCTCTGTCCTTTTAGTTGTAGTTGTCCTTTTGTTTGGTTTTGGGTCAACTAATTTCGAAGCAGTTGCTTTAGGTTTAGCAGCTACTACCGGTTTAACTATTTTAGTTTTAGAAGCAGGTTGTAATTTAGAAGCTTTTATCAGAGCTGGTTTTGTAGCAGTTTTGGTTATCGGTTGTTCCTTCAATTTCTTCTTGTTAATAGCTTTGGCAAGCTTTTTTGTCGTTTTCTTAAGTTTCTTATCGAACAAATGTTCACCTAGACCCATACTCTTCAACACTTGAGTGAATCTGGTTAATAAGTGATTTTTTAGATCGAGGGTTTTGCTCTCCTTGAGATTATTTTTTGAATTCTTCATGTTTTAAATATTTTTTTAAGTATGCCTTCATTAAAGCTACAAATTCTTTTCAAAGATTAAGGTAAATCAACTTTAACTAGGGCCAATTCTACTCATTTTAAAGAATTTTACTACTTAATATTTACTTAACATTCGACTAACAGTAAGCTAATAACATCAAGTTAATTTTGCTTAAACAACTTATCTCAAGCAAAGTGAAAAAATTAACTTACTCAACGCTCGTAATCTTTTTATTACTATCCGTAATAGCTATTTCTGATGCATTTGGCCAGAATATCGGGAAAATTGCTGGTAAAGTAATTGACAAAAAAACTGGTGAAACCCTCATTGGCTTAACTGTAAAGGTAGAAGGTCTCAGCATTGGTGCAGCTACCGATGTGGAAGGTCGATTTGTATTGGGATCCTTACCTCAGGGTAAGTATACACTAGTATTTAAGTACATAGGATATCAAACCAAAACTATCTCTGATGTGGAAGTTAAAGCTGGGGTTGTCACCCCATTAAATATTTCGATGGACGAGTCCAGTTCCCAGACTTTGGCTGAGGTGGTTGTAACCGCAACTTACCGCCAAGAGTCGATAGGCGCCTTGTATGCGCAACAAAAAAACGCGGTGAACATGTCAAGTGGGATCTCTACAGAGTTAATACAACGTTCACCAGATAAGAATACTTCAGAAGTACTGAAAAGAGTGAGTGGTGCCAGTATTCAAAATAACAAATTCGTGGTGATTAGGGGTTTGGCAGATCGATATAACACCAATCAATTGAACAATGCCATATTGCCATCAACCGAGCCAGATCGTAAAGCTTTCTCATTCGACATCATTCCTTCCAATTTGGTTGATAAAATTGTGATCAACAAAACCGCGTCCCCAGATTTACCGGGTGATTTCGCCGGTGGGTCTATCAAAATTTTTACCAAAGATGTTCCTGACGAAGGATTCATTAATTTTTCAACTGGTTGGGGTTACAATACTATCTCTACATTCAGAGAGTTTATTTCTAATGAGAGGGGTAAATACGATTATGTTGGATTTGATGATGGAAAGAGAAAGCTTCCAGGCCAATTTCCAGGAAATTTTCAACAATACAATCCCCTGAACAATCAAGAAAAGGCAAACTTTAGTAAACTGCTTCCAAATAGTTTTGGCGAGAGCGTTTATGAAGCACTGCCATCTCAGAATTATCAATTTTCTTGGGGGAATCGTTATGACTTAAAAAATGAAGGTAGTTTGGGAGCGGTATTTTCTGTCTCTTATCGTAACTCTCAAAATCAATTGGATATCCTTCGAAATGACTACCAAAACTTATTTGCCGACATTTATTATAATTACGATGATCAGCAGTATAGTTTCAATACGAGCTTAGGTTTGCTGGCAAACGTTACCTACAAAAACGGTAACAATAAATACAGTTTCAAGAACTTGTTCAACCGGGTGTTTGAGCAAGCTTATACCAGTCGCTATGGTTATAATGATAACATAGCTGCTAACCTTCAGGTTAATAACTCTGAACTTACTCAAAAATCTATCCTGAATAGCCAGATTGAGGGAGAACATCAACTCGGAAAGAAAGATCAAAAACTAAACTGGAACCTAAGTTTTGCCAGTATCAATAGAGATCAACCCGATTTAAGAACTATTTATTATCGTGAAATTTCATTGAATTCGAATCAATTTGAACTGGTTGACCGCAATAGCCGTCGTTTCTTTTCCGATATGAAGGAGCAAAACTACTCAGGTCAGCTAAACTATTCCTTACCAATGAATTTCTTCGGCAAGAAAAGCACTTTTAAGACAGGAATACTAAGTGTTATCAAGAACCGCGATTTTAATGCACGCATTTTCAACTACTTATACAATTCATCCGGTTCAGGTTCATTCGATACTTACATGCTAAGTTTACCTAAAGACCAAATATTTGCTCCTGAAAATATCAAAGCAAATGGTGGTTTCATTTTAACTGATTTTACCAATAATACAGATTCTTATCAGGCTCAAACACTATTGAACGCCGGTTATGCCATGCTCGATAATCAACTTTCTGAGAAATCGAGATTGATTTGGGGTGCCAGATTAGAGCACTATTATCAAAATATTGATTATATAGATTTAAGCAGTACAGCCAGGAATTTTGATCAGGAGTTTATAGATGTATTACCATCCTTGAACTATACTTACTCAATTAACGACAAGAGCAACATACGATTTGCAGTTTCAAGAACCGTCTCACGTCCTGAGTTGAGAGAATTAGCGCCATTTGCATTTTTTGATTTTATTTCTCAAACAAATACAGTTGGATTACCTAGCTTAAAACGTGGCCAGATAAATAATTTCGATTTTAAATACGAGACCTATCCTAAAAATGGTGAAACATTCTCTGTTTCTCTCTTCTACAAGGATTTTAATGATGCCATTGAACAAACTTTAGATGAGGGAGGTACCCCTGAGCGTAGAATTGTAAATTTCGCCAATGTTCCACAAGCCACTTCTTACGGATTGGAACTAGAATTCAGAAAACGTCTAGACTTCATCAGCAGTTCCAGATTTTTCCAAGATTTGACGGCATTTTCCAACTTTTCATACATCAAATCTAACGTGAGGTTTAACAATGTGGGTATTTCCAACAGACCATTGCAGGGACAATCACCTTATCTAATTAATTCAGGAATACAGTATTCCAATGCAAAAAGTGGTTTAGCCATCACTGCGCTTTATAACCGAGTAGGTGAACGTATCGCATTTGTAGGAAATACCACAGTGCCAAACATTTGGGAAAATGCTAGGGATGTTTTGGATTTACAGATCAGCAAAAAAATGTTCAAAGAAAAGATTGAATTAAAAGCTAATTTCTCGGACATTCTCAACCAACGATCTGTGCTTTACTTTAACATGGATAAGAATAATGCCTATAATCCCCTTAATGATAAAAGTTATGTCTCCAATTTATTGGGATCAAATATCTCATTTACAATAAGTTATGATCTTTCCCTAGGAAAATAATCTATTAATAAAAATTTAACAATTGGATAAAGCGCAGCTAACAATGTGCGTATATTTTTACAAAAAAAACAAATCATGAAACTTAAACATTTATTAATTCTTTTGATCACCTTACTCGCGGCTTCTTGTAAAAAAGATAATGAAACTGCGGTTGATCCAAACACTCTCATTATTAACGATGGTGGAACAATTAATGGTACTTATACTACCGGTCAGAAAGTAGTAGTAAAAAAAGGAACAGTCACCTTGAAAGGGTACACCTATTTTGAATCAGGGTCTCAAATTACCATTGAGCCTGGTACGATCATCAAATCTGATATTGCATCTAAAGGTGCTTTGATTATCGAGAGAGGTGCTAAAATTTTTGCTGAAGGTACTGCCAGCCTTCCGATCGTATTTACTTCAGGTAAAGCCGTTGGTGAGCGTAATCCGGGCGATTGGGGTGGTATCATTATATTAGGTAATGCACCGACCAATCGTGTAACCGAACCAACCATCGAAGGTGGTGTTGGTAGAAAATTTGGTGGTACCGATGCGAATGATAATTCTGGTGTGATCAAGTACGTGCGTATCGAATTTGCTGGGATTGCTGATGCACCGGGTTCAGAGATAAATGGTTTGACATTAGGAGGCGTAGGTGCTGCTACAACTATTGATTACGTACAAGTTACATATGGAAACGATGATGCTTATGAGTTTTTTGGTGGTACAGTCAATGCGAAGCACCTTGTAGCCTATGGTACTGCAGATGATGATTTTGACTTTGACTTTGGTTATGTTGGTAAAATTCAGCATGCATTCTCTTTGAGAAATCCTGAATTTGTGGATGGGGGTGATGCAGGAAACGGTATTGAGTGTGATAACGACGCTACTGGTACCTTAGCAACTCCAATTACCAGACCTAACTTATCTAACTTCACTATTTTAGGCCCAAATGATGCAGCAAACACTGCAGCTAATCATAATTATTCTTTACGCTTTAGAAGAGCTACCCAATTTGTATTAAATAATTCTATCTTACTGGGACATCCTGATGCTGGTTTGTCGCTGGAGTCTGATGCTACCTACAACGCATTCATTGACGGTACTTCGCAATTTAAAAATAATTTAATCTTTGCGAGCAGCAATATTTTCAGAATTGGTTCTGTTTCTGTTGCCGGAGCATCCGCAGCTAATGTGCAAACAAAAGCTACCAACGATGGTACTACAGTATTAGCTAATGTGGCTGCTGCAAGTTTAACCAATCCGTTTAATTTGACTGCGCCAAACGCACTCCCTACTTCAGGTGCAGCTGCATTGTCTGGTGCTACATTTACAGGTGTTCAAGCTGATGCCTTTTTTGATAAAGTAGCATATAAAGGTGCATTTGGTGCGACCAACTGGACGAGCGGTTGGGCTAATTTTAATTTCACCAAAGGTGCTAATGGTTATTAATTTACTTTTTCTATGAGATAAGGAGGCCCCGCATAAATAACGGGGCCTTTTTATTTAATTTTAATACTTATTGGGGTTACTGTATTCTATGTTATTTTGAAATGCCACTTCCCACTTTCAGCATCGCATCTATATCGACATCACTTCTGATGTAGTACTGTAGCTTGGTCAGTTTCTTGTGACCAGTGATCTTCACAATCTGATGATAAGGTAAACCATGGCCTGCAAGTAAGGTTGCTCCATCTAAATCATCTCCATCTATTATTTGGAAAACCTTTTATTACTAACATAAATTCACTGAACGTAAACATGCTATCTGCACCAGCAGGTCTTTTGGTGAGCTGACGAATAACCTGGAGGGACTCATAGAAGCAGCTAGCAGTTATGCCAGTCGTTTGGCTGAAAAGTTACGTGCTGATCAGAGCTGTGCAACTATCCTTAGTATTCAACTTTTGACCAATAGATTTCGAAAGGATTTGCCTCAATATAACCCCTGTATTAGCCTTCCATTAAGCCATCCAGTAAACAATACTCCAGATCTGGTAAAAGCTGCTGTAAGGGGCTTAAAATCGATCTACAGTCCAAGGTATCATTATAGCAAAGTGGCCGTTATTGCAACTGGTCTAATTCCTGAGCAAGAGGTACAATTGCACCTGTTTACAGAATGGAATGGGCCTAAAAACAACAGCCTTAGCAAGCTAATGGATAAGCTGAACCGTTACTACGGTAGTGGTACCATAAGGCTGGCTTCTGAGGGGTTCAAAAAGCGCTGGGCAATGAAACGTGAGAATGTTAGTCCTAATTATATACGACTGATTGGGGAGACATCATTAGAACCGTATGATATCATTGAAAACAGAAACTATGGCGAAGGATTATCTTTGCCTCCTGTATCTTTGTTTCCTCAACTCAATTTGTAGAATCAAATCAGGGTGCTCACGTTGTATAGCTTCTTTCAATCGACCGTAAGCACATCTTGCTAAACCGAATGGTGCACCAGACTGGTAGATCTTCCTCCACAAGTATGCTGGGTCTTCTGATATCAAGTGAGCTATTTTCCTGTATTTGGACTGGCCATTTTTGGTATACAGCACCATAGAGTCAGCAGTCAATTTTCTGGAGGCATTGAAGACTGTGGAAATATTCGTCTTTTCTAAGGGGTTGATGTTCATAGGTGTATGTGGTTAAAGTGGTAAAAGGTTGCAACAGGGGAAGTGGAATTTGATTTCCTTGTAATTAAAACCATATAACAAACCGCATAGCGAAGCTATAAAGAAAAACTTATTTTGTCAAGTAAAAAGTTCATTTAGTATAACTAAAATGATTATTTTGATCCATTAGTCGTTATAGTGAGCTTGGTCAAATCATTATTAATCTATAATTAATTTAATGAGTGTTTTCTTAAGGTGTACGTATCCTCTCTTGACTTAAAGTGTAAAAATCCATGTATTCAATTCTATTAAGCTGTAGTATACAGATATAGCATTAATTATGGTGGTCACACGATAACTTTTTTAGTTAGAGTTTAATAATCAATAAGATTAGTGTGTACAAAATAGGAGTCTAATCCCATTAAACCCTCCCGATACTTCAGAAAGAATCAAGGGTACTCCCCCAGAGTTCGATATCAAGTTTTTAGTCTATTCACCCGTTCATGGTTTGCACACACTTTGCACAAACACCAAAATAGCCTTTTAAGCTAGCTAGAAAGCACGATCTTATCTGCCTTACAAGCAGAGGGTCACTGGTTCGAATCCAGTAGCCTCCACAAAAAAGCCCCTCAGATAAATTTCTGAGGGGCTTTTGTTTTTGTGCAAGTTCTTTGCAAAAAATATGTGAAATCCTCTGGCTCACACAATTCACTCAAATTAGTTAATTTTTGGAGCGTAATTAGAATAGTTTAGTTCGTGAAAATTAATAACTAATATAATTTCTAACTAAACTACCATGAAAATATACATTAGATATCTTGTTTTGATTCTCACTTTTTTATTCTTTGACTCTTGTAAAAAAGATCCAAATATTGCCGAGATATTAAAGATTGTTCAGGAATTAAAACTACAGAACGATAATTTAAAGGCCGAACTCAGCAAACAATCAGATCGTTTGGATGCACTTTTACAAATGATGAATGGCACCAATCAGCAAGTGACTGATCTTGCTAAAAAGATTGATGCAATAAGTAAAGAAATTTCCAGCATTCTCGTACAGATTGATGTATTAAACAAAGAGCTTAAAAATACCGATGCCGATGTTGCTAAAATTTTGGAACAAATTGCGGTACTACAAAAACAATCGGCAGACCTTGTAGCCCAGATCAATCAACTAACAGCAATCCCTGCTGCGCCTACTTTATTGGAAGTTGGTTCTATAACAGACAAGAGCATGGTTTTGACATGGAAAGACAATGCTGACAATGAGATTGGATTTAAGATCGAGCGTAAAATTAGCGAAGGTATCTGGGAAACGGTTGCTGTATTAAATGCAAATACCACAACACATACCCTTGCCGGACTAACTGAGAATACGGATTATACATTTAGGGTGTTAGCCTACAACTTGGGAGTAAGTCTTTCTTCCAATACCGTTACGGCTAAATCATTATTGAAATTAGAGGTAGACATCAAAAATGGGCTTGTGGCCTACTACCCATTTAATGGAAATGCGAATGATGAAAGTGGTAATAATCTGAATGGGACAGTTCAGGGCGCCCAATTAACATCAGATCGAAATAATGAAGCTGGGAAAGCATACTCATTCGATACTGATCAAAAAATCGAAGTATTGGAGTCTGGTTCTAAAAATCCGTATCCCTTCAGTATCAGCATGTGGATTAGAATAGATAGTTCAACTGACGGAAATATTTTTTCAAAATATATTAGTGGTTCTTGGAATGGATTTCAGCTTAGTTCTGGTAGAACCAATGAATCAGGATTACATATTTATCCATACTATTTAAATGGTGGCACAGTTCCAAATGGTATTATTGGTGGTTATGGACAAACAAATCCGTTTAT
>JACCDI010310167.1_pt1 | contig 14702 bp, 12 predicted proteins | sample 7442791 | NCBI WGS metagenome assembly JACCDI01 (sample SAMN15323434, study PRJNA562643) | freshwater metagenome | isolation source: river surface water | place: USA:Blue River Watershed | collected 2017-08-15 | reverse complement strand
TTCTGGATGAAGTGGCAGTGCCAGTGCAGCCGGCTCTCGAAAGACTTCAGCCCGGCCAGCGCATCCTTCGGACGTACCGGTTCCGGCATCGCGTTGAACTCGGTGCGCGTCTTCCAGACCTTGTGCATCAGCTCGCGTATCGACAGCACGCCATAGGCCATGTGCGGCGACAGCCGCGAGCATGCATCCTCGGCGGACAAGGGGCTGGACATCGCATAGCGGTATTCGTGCAGGTGCTTGCTGAAGAACTGGCGCACCTGTTGTGAGGCCAGCTTGCGCCCGCCTTTCTGGCGCAGCGGCTTGTCCGCACCCTGCATCCCGAGGCTGCTGGGCCGCAGCAGGCCGGCCGGCAGCAGCGGCTGCTTCGGCGCGCCGATGAAGTCGGGTGCAGCCAGCACCCGCTGGCGCATGCGCTCCATCCAGATCGACGCCCAGTCGTCGCGCGAGGCCAGCCGGCGCACTACGCCATTGGACGGGAATTCCTTCCATTCGATGCCATGCGCCGCGCACCAAGCGGCGACGCGCTTGTCGCGCTCGTAGCTGATCGCATTCCCAGTCTCTTCGTGCGAGTACAGCGAGAACGGACCATAGGTCTCGAGCACGCGCTTCAACACATGCGTGATCTCGCCAAACTGCACCACCAGCGGGCTACCGCGCGCCGACAGCGCCTGGTCGAGGTCATCCAGGCATTCATTGAGGAATTGCAGATGCTGTACCGAGTAGTCGGGTGCGCGGATCAGCTCGGGTTCATAGACGTAGAGCGGCAGCACCTCGCGATGCTTGACCGCTTCGACCAGTGGCGCGTGGTCGAACACGCGCAGGTCGCGCTTGAACCAGACGACGCCCAGCTTCACCGGTGCCAGCTCCTGCGCGGTGCGCCGTCGGGGCCGGTGCAATGGCTCCAGAACGCGGAGAAAGAGCGGCAGGCCTGGGCCGGATTCGGGAAGCGGCGTGCCGGCGCATGCAGCGTGCTGCACAGGGACGCCAACAGCTCCCGGTAGGCGGGATGCAGCGTTGCGGTCGATTCCACGGTCGCGGTGGCAGGCAGCATGGTGTTGAGGTCGGCAAGGTCGCCGATGTACAGGGCATCGGTTACTTCCGTCATTCTATCCATCACGAAACGCCAGCGCAGCCCCGACCATGGAAAAGCCCGGTGGAAGGGAAGGTGGATCACGCCCAGCCGCAGGCCGTCGAAGGCCTCGTCGGCCAGCATCCACGGATGGACAAGGCGGATATTTGCCGCGTTGTGCAGCGCGTCGGCCGTCACGGCAGCGTCGGCCAGTTGCAGCAAAGCCGGCGGCTCGGCCAGCGGCGCAGGTTCATCGATGCCCAGCAGCGCCGGCGTCGTCGCCAGGCACTCATTGCTGCGCGCGATGGCTTCCAGTGCCTCGTAGCTGGTGTCGAGCGCCGTGCCATCGACATGCCAGCCCGCCGGCGCATGCCGGGCGACGTTTTCGGCATTGAACAGATAGGGCTTGGCGCTGAAGGTCGCGGCCACCCATTGCCAGGACAGGTGGTTGGACGCGAGATCGCCATCCAGCAGGTGCGCATACATCCAGTCCGCGCCGGCGCGCCAGTGCACCTTGCGCAGATGGACGACGTAACTGGCGATCCACATCCGCGCATGGTTGTGCAGGTAGCCGGTCTGGTACAGCTCGTGCACGGCGCGGTCGATCACCTTCAGGCCGGTGCGGCCTTCGCGGATGTCGTCGGGCAGGGTGGGGCTGTAGGCTACGCCGGGCAGCGCAGGCCGCATGTCCGTCAGGATCGCGTCGCCGTGGTGACCCCAGACATGGTGGAAGAATTCGCGCCAGCCGAACTCGAAGGCGAGCTTGTCCTGCAGCGTCAGCTTCGGCAGTCGCTCGAACAGCGTCGGGATGTCGGTAAAGCCGTGGGTCAGGTAAGGAGAAAGCCGGGTGACCCGGCCATCAAGGTGATTGCGGGATTTGCCGTAGGCCTGGATGTCGATGGCCTCGATGCGCTGTTGCAGCGCGGCGTCGGTAGGGGCGAAGTGGTCAGGCATACCGCATTGTAAAAGCTGCGCGGCATGCCTGCCGGGATCCGTACTGGCTGGTGCTGCCAGTACGGCTTTGGGGTCTTACATGCTGCGACGGTACTGGCCGCCGACTTCGAACAGGGCTTCCGTGATCTGGCCCAGCGAGCAGACGCGCACCGCGTCCATCAGGCAGGCGAAAACGTTCTCGTCGTTGATGACGGCCTGCTGCAGCGCTTCCAGTGCCTTCGGCGCTTCATCCTTGTGCTGGGCATGGAAGTCGGCCAGGCGCTTGAGCTGCGACTGCTTTTCTTCGTCGGTTGAACGCGCCAGTTCCAGCATTTGCGGGATGGTGTCGCCCTTCGGGTTGCGGAAGGTATTGACGCCGACGATGGGCAGGCTGCCGTCATGCTTCTTGTGCTCGTATAGCAGCGACTCTTCCTGAATCTTGCTGCGCTGGTAGCCGGTTTCCATCGCGCCCAGCACGCCGCCGCGCTCGGCGATGCGCTCGAACTCCTGCAGCACCGCTTCTTCGACCAGGTCGGTCAGCTCGTCGAGGATGAACGAACCCTGGTTCGGGTTCTCGTTCTTCGCCAGGCCCCATTCGCGATTGATGATCAACTGGATCGCCAGTGCGCGACGCACCGATTCATCGGTCGGCGTGGTGATCGCTTCATCGTACGCATTGGTATGCAGCGAGTTGCAGTTGTCGTAGATCGCGATCAGCGCCTGCAGCGTGGTGCGGATGTCATTGAAGTCGACTTCCTGCGCATGCAGCGAGCGGCCCGAAGTCTGGATGTGGTACTTCAGCTTCTGGCTGCGGTCGTTCGCGCCGTACTTGTCGCGCATCGCGACGGCCCAGATGCGGCGTGCGACGCGGCCCAGCACCGTGTATTCCGGGTCCATGCCGTTGGAGAAGAAGAACGACAGGTTGGGCGCGAAATCATCGATGTTCATGCCGCGTGCCAGATAGGCTTCGACGAAGGTGAAGCCGTTCGACAGCGTGAAGGCCAGCTGCGAGATCGGGTTGGCGCCGGCTTCGGCGATGTGATAGCCCGAGATCGACACCGAGTAGAAGTTGCGCACCTTGTGGTCGACGAAGTATTGCTGGATGTCGCCCATCACCTTCAGCGAGAACTCGGTCGAGAAGATGCAGGTGTTCTGGCCCTGGTCTTCCTTCAGGATGTCGGCCTGCACCGTGCCGCGCACATTCTGCAGCACCCAGGCGCGGATCTGCGCCGCTTCTTCAGCGTTCGGCTCGCGACCTTGCTCGTTACGGAACTTGTCCAGCTGCTGGTCGATCGCGGTGTTCATGAACATCGCGAGAATGGTCGGCGCCGGGCCGTTGATCGTCATCGACACCGACGTGGTCGGGTCGCACAGATCAAAGCCGTCGTACAGCACCTTCATGTCTTCCAGTGTGGCGATCGACACGCCGGAGTTGCCGACCTTGCCGTAGATGTCGGGACGCAGCGCCGGGTCGGCACCGTACAGCGTCACCGAATCGAATGCGGTCGACAGGCGCTTCGCAGGCATGCCTCCGGATACCAGCTTGAAGCGGCGGTTGGTGCGGAACGCATCGCCCTCGCCGGCGAACATGCGGGTCGGATCTTCATTCTCGCGCTTGAACGGGAACACGCCGGCGGTATACGGGAAGCTGCCGGGCAGGTTTTCTTTCATCAGCCAGGTCAGCAGGTCGCCATGGTCGCTGTAGTTCGGCAGTGCGACCTTGCGCACGCGATTGCCCGACAGCGTTTCGTAATACAGGCGGGTGCGGATTTCCTTGTCGCGGATCTTCACCACATGCTCGTCGCCCGAGTAGGTGGCGCGCAGTTCCGGCCAGTGGTCGAGCAGCTGGCGCGCGTCGGGTGCCAGCGACTGATCGCGCTGCGTGATCAGGTCATCGAAGTCCGCAGGCTTGCCGGCCGATGCCAGCAGGCGCTTCGCTTCCGACAGCTGCTGGCGCTCGCGTGCGATGCCAGCCTGCTTGACGACACGACGGTGGTACTGGCGCACCGTGTCCGAGATCTCGGCCAGATAGCGGCTGCGCGCGGGCGGCACGATTGCATTGCGGCCGCTGGACGAGCGCACATTCACGGGCGCCAGCTTGCCGGTGCCGGCCTTCAGGCCGAGTTCGGTCAGTTTCGGCAGCAGGCCCTGATACAGCGCGGTCACGCCATCGTCATTGAAGCGCGACGCCTGCGTGCCATACACCGGCATCTGCTCGGGCGACAGGCTCCAGGCTTCGCGGTTGCGTTGCACCTGCTTCGCGACATCGCGCAGCGCATCCTGCGCGCCCTTGCGGTCGAACTTGTTGATCGCGACGAAGTCGGCGAAGTCCAGCATGTCGATCTTTTCCAGCTGCGATGCAGCGCCGAATTCCGGCGTCATCACATACAGGCTGGCGTCCACATGCGGCACGATCGCCGCATCGCCCTGACCGATGCCCGAGGTCTCGACGATGACCAGATCAAAGCCGGCCACGCGGCAGGCCGCAACCACATCAGGCAGCGCCTGCGAAATTTCCGAGCCGGCTTCGCGCGTCGCCAGTGAGCGCATGAATACACGCGACTGGCCGCCCCAGGGGCCGATGGCATTCATCCGTATGCGGTCGCCGAGCAGCGCACCGCCGGATTTGCGACGCGACGGGTCGATCGAGATCACCGCGATGTTGAGCTGATCGTCCTGGTCGATCCGCAGACGGCGTATCAGTTCATCTGTCAGCGACGACTTGCCGGCGCCGCCGGTGCCGGTGATGCCGAGTGCCGGGATGTGCGTCTTGCCGGCCGCCTCATGCAGCGCCTTTTTCAGCTCGGGCGTTGCCTTGCCGTTCTCGAGCGCCGTGATCAGCTGGGCCAGCGGGCGCTGGCGCGCGACGATGTCACCCTGCTGCAGCGCTGCGATCTGCTGCGGCGCATAGGTCGACAGATCGACATCGCAGGTCTCGATCATGTGCAGGATCATGCCGACCAGGCCCATGCGCTGGCCGTCTTCCGGGCTGAAGATGCGCGCGACACCGTAGTCGTGCAATTCCTGAATTTCAGCAGGCACGATCACGCCCCCGCCGCCGCCGAACACCTTGATGTGCGAACCGCCGCGTTCTTTCAGCAGGTCGATCATGTACTTGAAGTACTCGACATGGCCGCCCTGATAGCTGGAGATTGCGATGCCCTGTGCATCTTCCTGCAGCGCGGCGGTGACAATTTCATCGACCGAGCGGTTATGCCCGAGGTGGATCACTTCCGCGCCCTGCGCCATCAGGATGCGCCGCATGATGTTGATCGAGGCATCATGGCCATCGAACAGCGAAGCGGCGGTAACGAAACGGACTTTGTTCTTGGGGGTGTAGGCGGTCAGGCTTTGGGCGACGGACAGGTCGGTCATCGGTGTCTCCGGGCGGGCTTGAGGCGGCTTGTGGCCACCTGGTCGTTCAGGTTGACGCTTACGTCAACGTAAAGCGCGAGTATAGCCGGAAACCAGCCTTGTCCATAGGACATGCCTTGTGGAAACGAGCTCGAAATACAGGGGGAGGGGGTTCAGCCGACGCGGTCGAGACCGGCCAGCCGGTTCAGGGCCATGGTCTGCAGCTCTCGCTGTCCGGCGTCGTGCCGGCCGAGTTCGATAGCCCAGCCGAACAGGTGCGCTGCTCCCTGTCGGTCGCCCAGCGCAAGCAGGCACTCACCCAGGCGGTAGGCCGCCGCCATATGGTGGTCGTCTATCTGCAGCACATGTCTGAAAAGCATCGCGGCGTAATCAATGATGCCCAGCCGCTGCAGGCAGCTGGCGGCCAGGAAGGCATTGTCGGCATCGTGCGCGCGCGCGATGTGGCAGTGCAGAGCCAGCGGCAGTGCCAGTAGAAAGTCACCCCGTTCGCATAGCGCAAAGGCGACACGATAGCGCTCGTCAAGGTCAGCCTCATCCAGGCCAGCGCAATCGGCCAGCGTGATGCCAGTTGCCAGCTGTGCACCGTAGCTGTGGGCCAGCGCCGGCATGTGCTCCAGCCAGGCCAGCGAGCTGTCGACCAGCTCGCTGGCCTGCCGGTCATACAGTTGGCGGCTGGCCACTCCGGCTTGCTGAAGCAGAGGATTCACGGGGATACAGCTCATACGGGGTTGACGGGTACCGCGGCGGGTTGTTCGCGCCTCGCGGCCGCTGCATAAACGACGTATGCAATGGCCATTTCGACGGCACCCGATACCATCAGGACCATGTGTTGGGCACGTGCGGCATCCACGCCGGGATTATCCGGGGGCGTGAGCTTTATGCCTGCGTAAATCATGCTCACCAGGCCGCCGGCACCGAGCAGCAGGCCTGCGCCCTGGACCAGCGCACGCACGGGCTGCGGGCAGGAGGATCGATCGACAGGGTGCCTATTGTTCGATTGAAGTGCAGGCGCGCCCTTTGTGGCGGGGTCTTTTGCCGCCGCCGACTTGCTTGACTTTGTCTTGACGCCGGCACGGAAGCTGCCGCTGGGAGTGTCTACCGTTGTTTCCGTGCCGCCATCTGAATTCGACGATGATTCTGTGCTGATGCTGGTGCTAGAGCTGCGGGACGTGGGTGTCGCGCTGCGGCTGATGGATGAGGAGGATGGATCCATGATGTTTCCCTTCTGAGGTCTCGGAGGTAGGGGGCTGAGCCGAACGACAGGCATGCCGCGGCATCCGCGTGTCGGTAACGACAGAAGCAGGAAATTTCCTGCACACGGAAAAATGTGTGCGGTCATGAGATGCCGGGCCAAGTCCTGTCGGCATGCCCGAGGGCGAAGCGAAGATTTATCGGTCTTTCAGTCGAAAACCGATGATCGAACTGCGCGCGGGATCAGCGGCAGCCCGATCACTCGACCGTGACGGATTTCGCGAGGTTGCGCGGTTTGTCCACATCCGTTCCGCGTGCCAGCGAGGTGTGATACGCGAGCAATTGCAGCGGCACCACGTGCAGGATCGGCGATAACAGCCCGTAGTGTTCCGGCATGCGGATCACATGCAGGCCATCGCCGGAGGCAATGCGTGAATCCGCGTCGGCAAACACATACAACTGGCCGCCGCGCGCGCGGACTTCCTGCATGTTCGACTTCAGCTTTTCGATCAGTGCGTCATTCGGTGCGACCGTCACCACCGGCATCTCTTCAGTCACCAGCGCCAGCGGCCCGTGCTTCAGTTCGCCGGCCGGATAGGCTTCGGCGTGGATGTAAGAGATTTCCTTCAGCTTCAGTGCGCCCTCGAGCGCGATCGGGTAGTGCAGGCCACGGCCGAGGAACAGCGCATTTTCCTTGCGCGCAAAGGCATCGGCCCACGCGATGATCTGTGGTTCCAGCGCCAGCACGGATTGCAAGGCTGCCGGCAGGTGGCGCAGGTTCTTCAGGTGTGATGCTTCCTGCTCCGCGGTCAATCGTCCGCGCAGCTTCGCGAGTGTCAGCGTCAGCAGGAACAGCGCAGCCAGCTGCGTCGTGAAAGCTTTGGTGGATGCAACACCGATCTCGACGCCGGCGCGGGTCAGGTAAGACAAACTGGTTTCGCGCACCATCGCCGAAGTGCCGACATTGCAGATGGCGAGCGAATGACGATGGCCGAGGTCTTTCGCATACTTGAGCGCGGCCATCGTGTCGGCTGTCTCGCCCGATTGGGAAATCACGACGACCAGCGCATTCGGATTCACCGCCGGTTCGCGGTAGCGATACTCACTGGCGATTTCCACATTGGTAGGCAAACCGGCGATCGATTCCAGCCAGTACCTGGCTGTCATGCCCGAGTAGTAGCTGGTGCCGCAGGCGAGGATCTGGATCGCATCGATTTGCGCAAACACTTCGCCCGCGCTCTTGCCGAACAGGTCGGGCGCAAAGCCGAGCACGCCTTCCAGCGTGTCGCCGATCGCGCGCGGTTGCTCGAAGATTTCCTTCTGCATGTAATGGCGATACGGACCGAGATCAATCGCGCCCGAATACGCATGCACGGTCTGCGCCTGACGCAAGACGGACTTGTCATCGCGATCAGTAATCGCAATGCCATCGAGCCGCACATCGACGACATCGCCTTCTTCCAGATAAATGATCTGGTCAGTGGTGCCGGCCAGCGCCATGGCATCGGACGCGACAAAATTCTCGCCATGCCCCAGGCCGACCACCAGCGGACAGCCAAGGCGGGCGCCGACCACATGGTCCGGCTCATCGTCGCAGAACACGGCGATCGCGAACGCGCCATGCAGGCGCTTGACGCCCTTTTGCACGGTGCGCAGCAAGTCGCCGTCATACAGGTCATTGATCAGGTGTGCGATGACTTCGGTATCGGTCTGCGATTCGAATACATAGCCGCGCTGCTTCAGCTCGGCACGGATCTCTTCGAAGTTCTCGATGATGCCGTTGTGGACCACCGCGATCCGCGGCTTGCCATCGCGTTCGGAAAAGTGTGGGTGCGCGTTATTCGTCGCCGGTACGCCATGCGTGGCCCAGCGCGTGTGCGCGATACCGGTCTGGCCCGCGAGCCCCGTGCTGGCGACCTGTGACTCGAGCTCGGCCACGCGCGCAACGCTGCGCGAGCGCTTCAGCCCTTGCTGGTGAACAGCGACGCCACAGGAATCATAGCCGCGGTACTCGAGGCGCTTCAGACCTTCGAGCAGGATGGGAACGATGTCGCGTTGCGCGACGGCGCCGACGATGCCACACATGGGTCAGTCCTGTTTTTTGTGTTTCACGGGCCGCTGCCAGCCGCTGATGGTGGTCTGCTTCGCACGCGACACCGTCAGGCTGCCAGCCGGCGCATCCTTGGTCAGCGTGGTGCCGGCGCCCAGAGTCGCGCCCTTGCCGACCGTGACCGGCGCGACCAGCTGGGTATCACTGCCGATGAAGGCGTCGTCCTCGATCACGGTACGGTGCTTGTTGGCGCCGTCGTAGTTGCAAGTGATGGTGCCGGCGCCGATGTTCACGCGCGAGCCCACCGTCGCATCGCCGACATAGGCGAGATGGTTGGCCTTGCTGTGTGCGCCGAACTGGCCGTTCTTGACTTCGACGAAATTGCCGATGTGGACATCTTCCCCGAGCACAGTGCCTGGGCGCAGCCGCGCATACGGGCCGATCTGCGATGCGGGTCCGACGTCGGCATCTTCAATATGGCAAAAAGGCTTTATCACGGCGCCGCTGCGGATGTGCGCATTGCGCAGCACGCAATGCGCGCCGATTTTCACGCCGCTGTCGAGCACGACGCGGCCCTCGAACACACAGCCGACATCGATCTCGACATCCCGCCCGCACACCAGTTCGCCGCGCACATCGATGCGCGCCGGGTCGGCCAGCGTCACGCCGGCGTTCAGCAGAGTATCGGCGACATTGCGCTGGTGGATACGCTCGAGCTCGGCCAGTTGCACTTTGCTGTTGACGCCCAGCGTTTCCCACACATGCGTTGGCTGCGCGGATTCGACCGCCATGCCGTCTTTCACGGCCTGCGCGATCACATCAGTCAGGTAGTACTCACCCTGTGCGTTGTCATTCGACAGGCGCGACAACCAGGCCTTCAGTGGCTTCGTCGGTGCGACGATGATGCCGGTATTGACCTCGCGGATCGCGCGCTCGGTATCGTTCGCATCCTTCTGCTCGACGATGCGCACGATCTGGCCGTTCTCGCGCACGATACGGCCATAGCCGGTCGGGTCATCGAGATTCACGGTCAACACGGCCAGCTTGTCCTTGCCTGCCTTGTCGACCAGCGTGCGCAAGGTCGCGGCGGTGGTCAGTGGCACGTCGCCATACAGCACCAGCGTCGGCACGGAGTCGTCGAGCTGTGGCACGGCCTGCATCACCGCGTGGCCCGTGCCCAATTGGGGTTGTTGCAGCACGAAGTGAAGGTCGTCGGCGGCCAGGCGGGTAGGCACCGCGTCACCGCCATGGCCATAGATGACGCAGCAGGTAGTCGGAGACAGCGTGCGCGCAGTATCGACCACATGCGACAGCAGTGGCTTGCCGGCCAGGGCATGCAGAACCTTGGGCAGGTCCGATTGCATGCGCTTTCCCATGCCGGCTGCGAGGATGACGACGTTCATAGGCAGATATTGGAGAGGTGCAAAATTCTAGCACGCACCCCTCACGGATCCGGACAGGAAAGCGGTAGATTTGGTGTCGTTTGGCAGCGATCAAGCGCGGAACTTGTCGTCGGGGCGCCAGTCGGCCGTCAACGTAGCGAAGCTGGCAGAGCGTTGCACTCTGCGCTTATTCGTCGCCGTCGTCGTCTGTGTCGTGTGCCTGATACAGGCGAATGATGTTGTTGTTCGCGGCGGCACCGGTTTCGCAGGGCTCCTCATCGAAAGCAATGTCACCGTCCGGATCGGCGACGCCGGTTGCTTTCAATTGTGAAAATTCGAACAGCGAGTGATCCATCAGGTGCGACGGGATCACGGTCGACAGCGACGAGAAGATGTTTTCGACACGGCCCGGGAATTTCTTCTCCCAGTCACGCAGCATGCCCTTGATCTGCTTGCGCTGCAGGTTCTCCTGGCTGCCGCACAAATCGCAGGGAATGATCGGAAAGTTCTTCAGCGCCGCATAGCGCTCGGTATCGGCTTCGCGCACATAAGCGAGCGGCCGTATCACCACGTGCTTGCCATCGTCGGACACCAGCTTGGCCGGCATGCCCTTGAGCTTGGAACCGAAGAACATGTTCAGGAAGAAAGTCTCCATGATGTCATCGCGATGATGACCAAGCGCAATCTTGGTCGCGCCCAGTTCATCGGCCACACGATACAAGATGCCGCGACGCAGGCGCGAGCACAGCGAGCAGGTCGTTTTCCCCTCCGGAATAACACGCTTGACGATGCTGTATGTGTCCTGTTCCTCGATATGGAAGGGGACGTCGATGCTGCGCAGGTAATCGGGCAGCACTTCGGCAGGGAAATTCGGTTGCTTCTGGTCGAGGTTGACCGCGACGATATCGAACGAGATCGGCGCGCGCTCGCGAAGCGTCAGCAGGATGTCGAGCAGCGCATAGCTGTCCTTGCCACCGGACAGGCAGACCATCACCTTGTCGCCGTCTTCGATCATGTTGAAGTCGCCGATCGCCTGCCCGACCAGCCGGCACAGGCGCTTGTGCAGCTTGTTGTTTTCGAACGCCGCCTTCTCGGCCTGGCGCGCGGTGAGCCCGGGCCTGGGCTCGGGGCTGGATTCGGGCTTGAGCCCGGTTTCGAGCTCGGCCTTCAGCCCACCGCCGACGATATCGTTCATGCGTGCTCCTTGAAATACAGCACCTCGACGCCCACGGTTTCGCAATCCGGATACACATCCGGCTTCTGCGTCGATACCTGAACTGCGCGTACCTTCGGGTGCGCAAGCAACGCACGCGCGACATCGTCGCAAAGCGTCTCCTGCAGCTGTATATGGCCGGTTGATACCCGTGCTTCGATCGTGTTGCGGATGAAGTCATAGTCGACGACTTCATCGAGCTCATCCTGCGTCGGCGTCGACAGCGCCAGCGGAATAAACAGCTCGACATTGAACAGCACGCGTTGCTCGCCCTGCTTTTCGAAATCGTGCACGCCGATATTGATCATCACCTCGAAATTGCGAAGGAACAGACGGCGGCAATCATTCAGCGCAGGATGGAACAGCAGGGAAGTCATCAATTGGGTCATTTCATCAAGGCCCGCAGGCCGGTTGTACAACGTAAATCTGCTCGGTCAGGCAGCAATGCGCGCGCAAGTGGCAGCTCGCGTGTCCGGTCGCTATTCAGGCGTTCATGTCGGCAGGAACATCACGTCGCGTTGTGAGGGCACCAGATGCTGGCCGCCATCCACCATCAGCGTGATGCCGGTGACGGCGCCAGCATTGGCCAGGTAACAGGCTGCGTGGGCGATGTCGTCCGGTGTGCTGCCTTTGCGCAGCGGCGTCAACCGGTGCACGTTCTCGAAAGCCTGTTCGCCCATATCCCCGGATACCATGGTCAAGCCCGGCGCCAGACCCACCACGCGCAGCTTCGGTCCCATCGCCTGGGCCAGCATCACCGTCGCGCTCTGCAATGCGGCCTTCGACAGCGTATAGGACAAAAAATCCGGGTTCAGGTTGTCCAGCTTCTGATCCAGCAAGTTGATCACGACTGCTTGTTCATTTTCGGGCGTCATTGCATGCAGCGCTTGCGCGAGCAACACCGGCGCCGCCAGATTGGCGTGCATGTGCGCATCAAGCCGGGCGACGGTAAAGCTGCTCGCATCATCGTAGTCGAACAGAGATGCGCTGTTGACCACGCAGCTGACGCGTCCAAGCGCGGCCTCGGCGCGCGGCAGCAGCGCGCGCACCGCGGTGTCATCAGACAAGTCGCAGCCCAGCGCGACGGCGCGGCGGCCCAGCGCCACGATCTCATCGACCGTCGCCGAAGCGTCTGATGCTGACTGTCGGTAATGCACGACGACATCCCAGCCATCCTTCGCGAGAGCAAGCGCGATCGCACGGCCTATTCGTTTTGCGGCGCCGGTCACGAGGGCAATCTTGTTCGTTTGCGTCATCTGGTTTGAATGGGTCGTCGGGATGGTGCTCGGATTTTGCATGGTCAGGGCCGGCCTGCATCCCGGATCATGCACCAGCCTCTACAATGTCGGCCATGCCATTGCCCGAGCCTACGGCGGACGCGCTTGCTGCGTCACGCGCCTTGCATCAACTGATCAGTGAAGACATCCGCGCTCATCACGACTGGATCTCTTTCGCTCGCTACATGGAACTGGCTCTGTATGCGAAGGATCTTGGCTATTACGCCGGGGGCGCGGCCAAGCTCGGCAAAGACGGTGATTTTACAACCGCCCCCGAAATCACGCCCCTGTTCGGTGCGACGCTGGCGCGCTTCGCGCAGTCGCTGCTCCCCGGCCAGCCGATCAGGCTGCTGGAGTTCGGCGCCGGCAGCGGCAAGCTGGCGAGAGACATCCTGGCGGCGCTGCGCGGATCGGGCGCGATGGTCGAGTCTTATCAGATCGTCGAGTTATCGGCCGAATTGCGAGCAAGGCAGCAGGCGCTGCTGGTCGGCGAGCCGGCAGTACGTTGGCTGGATGGCCCGCCGCCCGCATTTTCCGGACTGGTGATTTGCAACGAAGTGCTCGATGCGATGCCGGTCTCGCTGCTGGTGCGCGAAAATGGCCGCTGGCGCGAGCGCGGCGTGAGCTTGAAGGGCGGCAGCTTTTGCTTTGCCGACCGTGACGCGGCCCCGGGACTGGCTGCGCAAATCCCGCACGCCGACACACTGCCAGACGGCTACCTGACCGAGGTTCACCCGCAGCAATCCGGTTTCATTCGCCTGCTGGCCGATATGCTGGGCGCCGGCGAAGCCGGGGCAGCGCTGCTGATTGACTATGGCTTTCCTGCAAGTGAGTACTACTTGCCGCAGCGTCAACAGGGCACGCTGATGTGCCATTACCGGCATCATGCGCATGGCGACCCGTTCTTCCTGCCGGGGCTGCAGGACATCACCGCCCATGTGGATTTCACGCAGATGGCGCGCGCCGCGCTTGAGGGCGGGCTGGAGATCGGCAGCTGGCAGAGCCAGGCGGCTTTCCTCCTGGCCGCCGGCTTGCCGGAATTGCTGCAGGCCTGGCGCCCGGATGATCCAGCAGCCTGGCTGCCGCAGGCCAATGCGATCCAGAAGCTGACCTCGCCGGCCGAAATGGGTGAGCTGTTCAAGGTGCTGGTGCTGAGTCATCAGCTGCCCATGCCGGCGACGCTGATGCGCAGCGACCGCAGCCACAGCTTGTAAGATGCAGTCAAAGTAAGTGCATGCTCACGTATCGGGGGAAGAAAACCGTACTGTGGAGCAGGGCTGAGATCCAGAAAGGCATTCGACGATGATCCGCTGGTTGCTGACGATATTTATTGCCTTGGTGGTTTTCTCCTCCCTGTTGCCCTGGCTGGAGAAGTTTGGCATTGGCCGCTTGCCCGGCGATGTGCGGTTTAGTATTTTTGGCATGAAAATCTTCCTGCCCTTTGCATCGACGATCCTGCTGGCGATGGTGATCTTGTTGATCGGTCGCTTCCTTTGACTTGAGGGCAGTGGGTGTGAGCAGGAGCCACTGACAGGCTACGACTATCATGATCCGCTGGGTTGTTGCTATTTTCGTGTTACTTGCCGTCTTTTACCCGCTTTTGCCGTTTCTTGAGCGGATTGGCGTAGGGCGGCTGCCGCTGGATGTGTGCTTTCGTCATCGTCAATGGATCTTCTGTCTCCCGTTCGGCTCGGCGCTGGCTTGGTCGGCTGCTTTCTTTCTGATTGCGAAACTGACCCAATGGCTCTGAGGCGTGTTTCCGCGCGCAAGCTTGTGGGTAGTCGCGGCCGCTCGCATGCCTGAAAACCCCAGGGTTTACTGCGTCCCGACAAATCGGTCGCGTTAAATTAATTGACAAAAGCAATGCGCACCTTTATAGTCCTCGGTTCCCTGCGGAGGGGTGGCCGAGTGGTTAATGGCAGCAGACTGTAAATCTGCCCTCTTGCGAGTACGCTGGTTCGAATCCAGCCCCCTCCACCAGGTGCCAGATCCGCAAGATCGGGCAGCAGCGGTAGTAGTGAGCAGTGAATCGACCTAGGCAGGTCACCCAAGCGGGTGTAGCTCAATGGTAGAGCTGAAGCCTTCCAAGCTTAAGACGAGGGTTCGATTCCCTTCACCCGCTCCAGAAAGTTTCAGTTGGACGCGTCCGGATTGCCGGATGCGGACGGCGCAGCCCTTGTAGCTCAGTGGTAGAGCACTCCCTTGGTAAGGG
>JACCDI010663795.1_pt1 | contig 14711 bp, 12 predicted proteins | sample 7442791 | NCBI WGS metagenome assembly JACCDI01 (sample SAMN15323434, study PRJNA562643) | freshwater metagenome | isolation source: river surface water | place: USA:Blue River Watershed | collected 2017-08-15 | reverse complement strand
GGCCACCATACCCGTTTACAAAGCGAACAGGAAAGTCAATGAAATCAACGGTCTACCCAGACCACCCCCGCGCCAGTGCTAGCTTTGCGTACCGTCACTTATTGCACTGAAAACGAGGAGACCCCTGCTTCCGATTGCCCGGCGCATCGTTTCCGAGTTCCGCAGCGCGTTAAGTGACTTATCGGAGTTCATCGCGGGCCGCAAAGGCAACATCTCCGTGGCCTCGCTGCCGTCGGCGGCCGCGGCCTTATTGCCGCGCGCCATGGCCGAGTTCAGCCGCACCCATCCGCTGGTGACCGTGACCCTGCAACCCCTGCCGGCCGAGAAGGTGCTGGAGATGGTGTGCGACGGCAGCGTAGACTTTGCGCTGTCAACGCCGCCAACTCCGAACAGCGAGATCACCTATGAGCCGCTGCTACGCGACTTGTTTGTTTTGATCTGCAGGAAAGCCGATCCGCTTTCATCGGCGAAAAAACTCAGCTGGTCTGTCTTCACCGATCGGCCGTTCATTGCGAGTGGCTCGTTCACGAGCGTGCGGCAGATCACGAACCGCGTGTTGGCAGATACGGACCAGACCATCCGGCCGCGTTATGAGTCTCCCAACCTAGCGGTGCTCGGCGCCATGGTCGCAGAAGGCCTTGGCATAAGTGCCGTACCGCGCCTCGCACTGCGTTTGATTGACGCTTCGCAACTGGCCATTGTTGAGCTGGCTAGCCCACGGGTGTTTCGGGAGATCGGTATCCTGACCCGCAAGAGCCGGTCATTGCCCGCGGCAGCGCCGTTGTTTTTTGACGTGCTGCGTGCACAGCAGGCGTTGGCCGCGGAATCATTGACAGTCGATATTTCCGGCGATACATAAGTTGCTAGTCCGTTTTGGTTGCTCAAATGATGCAAGTACATATTTCAGCTCAGTAGTGTCCCAACGTTTTTCAGAGGAGCGAGAGCTGTTGAGGTGTTCGCGCCGACGTCAGATTGACCCAGATGCCGGAGATTGACTGACCCACCATCATGGACCGCCATCACGCGCCCAGTAACGAATGAGACGGCACCGCGCTGGGTCACTAGAAATCGGCATCTGGGGCAATCTGACGTCGGCGCGAACAACTTCCCCCCTCTTTAGCCGGCTTTTCGCAGCACTGTGATCGTACGATTCGAAGGGTCAACACGAATTAGGTCGCCGCTTGAGACATAGTCCAGCGCGCTTGGCGCCCACCCTTCTGTCACAGGCATGCCAGCTAGAACGGCCCCTTGCACCATGACGGGGTTCAATTTTCCGAACACTAGGCCCGCTGGCGCGATGCCCTTGTGAAGCAGGTCAAAAAATGCCCATCCGCCAGCAACACCGCCTTTGGTTGTGGGTATAACGAGAATACGCCCCTTAATGGATTCGCCCTGCACACTGTGGCCTATCCGTGAAATGACACCGGTCAGCCGGTCTAAGTCATATCTGGGGCTGAACCCCTCCCGCATCACCAGCGCAGGCGCTTCGATCACTGGCCCCCAAGCACGGAGAACGTGCAGAACGGGGCTCATATCAACTCTCCGGTACATGCGATGTCCACACAAGCCTGCGTCCGGCGGAGGACTGTGTTGAAACGATGAGCAGTGATCGTGTTTACGAGCTTGCCAGAGTTGGAGACGAGGTTCGTCCAGCCATTCTCCTCGCGGATCTGCGTGAGTCCCTGAAGAATGTAGAAGCAGACGCCCTGCAGCAAAATTACGCCAGCGTCTTCGAGCACATCCACATAACCCAGTCGCTTGGCATCGCTATAAATCATGTGGTTGGTGGTGATGACAGCTGTCATCCCCGGTGCGACCTTACGGCCCTTGAAGCGTGCGGCCATGTCCTGCATCTCGAAAAGAGAGAGTTGCGGACCGGAGAAGACTACGATGTTTGAGCCGCCTTCAACATAGCTGTACGCTTCATAAACAGCTTGTATATCTGCATCCGTGACCAACATTTTTTGCGTCGCTTGGTTACCTCCGAATGCTGCTTCGCATGTGGACGCTTCAGGCGTGACGCCGACCATGTGGAACATGGCCATTGATCCGTAGCTCGCAAGCGATGCCCCTAGGTGCTTCAATTCATCGGACAACGGCATGCGGCCAAAGCGGTTAAAAACCGGCACGGCAAAGTAGTCTTGGTTCGGGTGTCCCACGATCTTGCCGAGTGCTCCCCAATCGGCCAAATCGTTCATACTGGCGTTTAGTTCAACCAGCAGCGTGCCACGTCGCTTCTCGTCAAGGTGGAAGCCATACGCTGGCGTTCGGCCCGTGAGGGCTGCGGCAAAACTGGCTTTCCCTGCTTCAAAATTTGTACGCGCACCAAGCACTGAGTTGGCATAGATCACCGTGCCCGTGTCTCCCCATGCCACATGCTCACCAAGCTTTGGCTGGTACACAGTCTGGTAGGGAATGCAGGTATCGGTCGCTGCAATGCCCATGCCGTTATAAAGGGACAGAATCTCGCGTTCCTTGCCAATTTCCTGCGCATCTTGTCGCAACCGCAAATCAGGATGAAAGTGCATGCACTGCGCATTACTGGAAGTTGGAACGGCACACCGTGCTTTCTGACCAGCCATATTCCGTAAAAGGCCAAGGCCACCATCGCCCATGACTTCAATGTCGCCCATGACATGGGCATTGTTAATTCGCACGAAATGCTTGGCCTCGAAGAAGTTCCCCACCTCGATTTGGAACTGCAGCGCCTCCTGCACTGCTAAACCCATTTCGCCACGCAGCATCGCTTCTTCTTCTAAATTGAGTTGCATATCATTATTCTTTCACTCTGGCTTAATACCGGCTGCCTTAACTATCGGCGGCCACTTGAGCAGGTCCTGCTCCATGAACTTAGTCAGCTCGGAAGGTCCCGTGCTGTTGCGAACCTCTAGACCCACGCTGGTGAGCTTCTGCTCAACATCCGGGTCCTGAGAGACGGCGACGAACTCACGGTAAAGTTTTTGCACGACGTCCTGCGGCAGGCCAGCAGGCCCGACTACTGCAAACCACTGGAGCGTGGTGACGCCCGGCAGTGTCTCACTCACTGTCGGCACATTGGGTAGGAGCGATGTACGCTTCTCGCCTGTCACCGCTAATGCCTTAAGCTGGCCGCTGCGTAGAAAGGGCAGCACAGGCGCGAGGCCTAATACAGCAACTTTCACTTGGCCGCCCACTACGTCAGTGATTGCTTGGCCGCCGCCCTTGTAAGGCACATGAGAAAGATCGATTCCCGCCTTGAGCTTGATCATCTCCATACCAAGATGCTGAGCCGTCCCAAGACCAGAAGACGCATAGGGCTCGCTAGGCTTCGATTTTGCGTAGTCAATGAGTTCCTTGATCGTGTTGGGTGCAAAGCTTGGATGAGCCACTACGATATGCGCGCCTGCTGCAAGCATCGTCACCGGTGTGAAGTCCTTGATGGGATCCGTGCCCATCTTTGCCAAGAGTGCCGGCGCTATGGTGTTGCTGTCCAGAAAAATCCCGAGTGTGTACCCGTTTGGCGCAGAACGACCGATGAAGTCAGTGCCGATCATGCCCGCTCCACCCGGCTTATTCTCGACGGTGAATGGTGTTCCTAAGCGCGCAGTGAGCTTCTGCGCGTACAAGCGCGCCACAAAATCTGTAACGCCCCCCGGCTGATACGGAACGACAATGGCGACGGGGCGGCTAGGGTAAGGCTGCTGCGCTCTGGCTGGGATCAAGCCTGCAACGATTATTGAAATACCTGTAATGATGGTGGCGATAACTCTCATGATTTGTCTCCTTTATTAGTCTGTCTTACTTCCACGAAATTCAGCCGGCTGGGGCTGAGTTGAATCTCTTGTCGGTAGGCGTCTCGCCCGGGTAACCGAGGCGCAGTGCCTGTTCGCGTCCGCCATAGCGTTCAACCAGCGCGTTCTGGTCATCCTTGGCCTCACGATCCACGGCTTCGGGGTTAAGCATGGAGCGCAAGGCTGCTTCGAATTCCGCCAGTGTCACTTGATAGGCCGTGTCCGAAGCCAGATCGCGCGTCTCTTCCGGATCAGCTTGTAGGTCAAAAAGCTCCGGCGCATAGCCGACGTAATAGTGATACTTGAAGCGGCCGCGTGTAAGCATGAAGCCCGCGCTCGGCGCTCCTACGGCGTGGTACTCGCTAAACCCGATCCGACTGACGTCGTCGGGCTCACGTGCCATGTCAAAGAGCGAGCGGCCGGGCAGACCCTGCTCCGCCTGTGTGAGCGGGATGCCCAAACTATCGAGGAATGTCGGGTAGAGGTCGGTCAATCCGACATTGGTCTTGCAGACGCCCTGCGGCACGTCAGGGCCCGCAATGATCATTGGAATGCCCGTAGCTTCTCGGTACAACACATCCTTGTTCCATAGGCCCCGCGTGCCCAGGTTGTCCCCATGGTCGCTGCTGTAGACGACGATTGTGTTCTTCGCCAGACCAGTGCGTTCTAGGACGTCGAGCACCTTGCCGACCTGATAGTCGATGTAGCTGATGAGGCCGAAGTAACAGGCAATGGCCAGTAGCCTGCGCTCATCTGAGCCCAGCGTGGCATCGTGGTCCCAGAAGCTGGTCATGCGTTCCACCCAAGGGTGTCGCACGTATCCGTCACGCGGCAGCAGTTTGGGCAGACATACATCCTCACGCAGGTAAGGGTCGAGAAATTCTTGCGGCACCACCAGTGGCATATGTGGAGCGACAAAACCGGCGAACAGCATCCAGGGTTTGTCGTCGGGTGTGTGCGCCCGCGCCTCCAGCCACTCGGTGGTGAGCTCGCCGATGCGCATGTCGTAACGGTTGTAGTTGGAGGTTCCGGGTCCGATCTTGTCGTAGAGAGCAGAGCGCCCAGCAGTCTCCGGCATCGGATCGCGAACGGAGCCCCACAACTGACCGACACCGTTGAGAATGTGCATGGGCTCGTGTTGTCGGTCAAATCCGGTTGGAGATTTTTCGTCCTGGTAGTGCAGCTTACCGATCGCCTCAACGCGGTGGCCAGCCTGCTGCATGCGATGGCCCCAACTCGGCACGCGGCCCTCATAGGCAATGGCGTTGTCCCAGTAGCCGATGTCGTGAACATAGCGGCCAGTGGCCAGGCTCGCGCGCGCCGGAACGCAGACGGGGCACGGTGTCCAAGCGTTGGTGAATCGTGTGCCTCGTGCCGCAAGTTTGTCTAGGTTGGGTGTCTTGACAAAGGGATGCCCCGAGCTGCCCATGTAACGCGGGTCATGCTCGTCGGAAAAAATAAATAGGACGTTGCTAGGCTTCATATTGTGTTCCCCATATGGCGTGAAGCTAAGCCACGCGCGTGAGTCAGGTCAAATGCCGCACCACTGTCCAATAGCGCCGCGATCTCGTCTTCACTCATGTGTCCGAGCGTGCGCAAGACTTTGACCGTGTCTGCGCCAACATCACCACCTGCGTGCCTTACCACGCCCGGTGTATTAGACAGGCGCGGCGCCGGCGCCGGCATGGCGATGCTGCCTAGGACAGGGTCCGGCGCGTGCGTGATCGTGCCGCGCGCCGCGAAATGCGGATCACGAAAGATATCGGCCATGGTGAACACGCGCGATGCAGGAACATCGCGCGCATGCAACAACGGCTCCAGTTCTTCCAGCACGAAGCCGCTGGTCCATTCACCAATGATTCCGTCCAGCGCGTCCTGGTTGTGCACGCGGTCTATCGCACCGACAAAGCGCGGGTCGGCTGAGAGCTCGGGTTGGTCCATGACCGCAGCAAGTCGCTTGAACACTGGATCGCTTGACGCGGCCATCGCAATGAATCCACCATCTGCCGTCGGATAGAGGTTGTTCGGCGTGCTACCCGGCAGGCTGGAGCCGGCGCGCATTGCGACATGCCCAAGCTTCTCGTACGCCGGCACATGAGACTCCATCAGGCTGAATGAGCTTTCATAAAGCGCGGCATCTACGATCTGGCCTTGGCCTGTCTTGCCGCGCGAAAGCAGTGCCATGACTGCGCCGAATGCGCCGTAAAGGGCTGTCACCATGTCGGTAACGGGCACCGCCGCTCGTACCGGCGGTCGGTCGGGATATCCGTTAATGTGCAGCATGCCGCCGACGGCATCCCCAAGGAATCCGTAACCAGGACGCTCACTGTACGGACCGCTCTGGCCAAAGCCGCTGATGCGAACCATCACTAGGCCCGGGTTGTCCTCTTGCAGCTGCTCGTACCCGATGCCCCACTTTTCCATGGTGCTTGGGCGAAAATTCTCCACCACAACATCGCACTGGGCGGCCAGCCTGCGAACAACATTGCGAGCGTCTGGCTTGCGCAGGTCCAGCGCGACCAGCTGCTTATTGCGAAGAATGCTCGCAGCGTAGAGCGACTTACCGTCGACGTGTTTGCCCATGGTGCGTACTGGGTCACCCTCCGGCGGTTCGACCTTAATCACCTCCGCGCCAAAATCGGCGAGCAGTCGCCCACAAAATGGCCCAGCCACCGTTGATCCGAGTTCGAGTACTCGATAACCGGTCAATGGGCCGCTCATTTGCGAAGCCCCGCATATTCAGCGCCAAGAAGTTGGCGCACCAAGATCAGCTTCATGATGTTGAGGGTCCCTCCAGTGAAAAGGAATGAATAGACATCACGCAGGCGCTGCTCAATGCCGTTGTCGCGCAGGTAACCGTTGGCACCGAACATCTGCAGGCAATCCTGGATGACGGAGACACCCGTGGAAATACCGAACCATTTGGCCATGGCGGCATCGGTCGTCGCATCTTCGCCATGATCATTCGCGACCAATGCGCGGTAGGCGAGCAATCGACCTGCCTCAATCTTCGCGTGATGCTCTACCAGAGGAAAGCTGATCGACTGGTTTAAGGCAATCGAGCGTCCGAACACAATGCGTTTTTTTGAAAAATCAATCGTCTCGCGCAGCACTGAGCTCGCTGCTCCGAGCGCAGCCAACGGGGAGAGGCAGCGCGATACGTTAAAGCGTGCATACATGATGGCTTTGCCGTCACCCGCCCCACCCAAGGTGGCTTCTACCGGAACGCGTACGTTGTCAAAATGCACCTCACCCAGCATGTGCGCCCGCGCGCCCATCTGCTCCATGACTGAGGTAGAGATGCCAGGTAGGTTGGTCGGCACACGCAGCAGCACCATCTCAGGTTTGCCGCCGTCCCGACTCGCTATCTTGGCCGACACCGCAAGAATATCCGCTCCCGGCACGGTGCTGACATGGATCTTGGCGCCGTTGATCACATAGTGCCCATCGTCCACCTCCGCCGTGACCTGGATGGCCGACAGATCGGAGCCCGCGTTCTCTTCAGACGTGGCGAGCGCCACGACGCACTCGCCTGCATAGATCGCGCGGACCGTGTCGTCGCCCCAGCCGGGAAAAAAGTGCGCATGTGTCGCCTGCTGCCATGCAATGAGGGCGCAGCTCACATCAGCGGCAGCGAGCTCCTCGATGGTTATGCCCAAGCTCACGTAGTCGCGCCCTTGGCCGCCAAGTTCGGGTTTGCCAATGACACCCAGAATGCCGGCACCTGCCATCTTGCGAATGGCATCGCGCGGCAGCTGACCCTCTTCGTCCCACTGGCGGCTGTAGGGCTGCAACTCTCGGTGCGCGAAATCTCGTACATGCGAGCGCCACGCTTCTTGTTCAACTGAGAAAGAAAAGTCTAGAGACATAGATCACTTCCAATTTTTTTCATAATACTCTATAGTATTTAGAAGTGTCAAACGTTCCTATTAAAAACAATGAAAATTAAAATGCCTACCGATCCCGACAAGCTGCGCAAGCTTGCTCGGGCCATGCAAAGTGTCGTAAAAAATAGCGACACCCTTGCCAAGCACACACAGTTACGTCTAGCCATCCTCAATAGCATCCACGCAGGGCACTGGACCGCTGGCGATCGTCTCCCGCCCGAGATCGATCTTTCTGCTGCCACGGGCCTCAGCATGGGCACAGTGCAACGGGCGCTGCGTGACCTGACCGAGGCTGGAGTAGTGCGGCGGCAACAAGGCAGCGGCAGCTTTGTAGCAACTGCGCCGAACCGTATTGACGATGTCGCGCACTGCCGCTTTTTTGATGATGACGATCGAACCGTATTGCCGGTTTTCTCTCAAGTGGTGGGCCGACGAGCAAGGGCACGCAAAGGAGCCTGGAGTCAACATTTCACAGCAGGGTCGATCATCGTCGAGCTTGACCGCGTGCTGACTGTCAATGACGAGTTCGACGTCTTCAACCGCTTCTATTTTGACGGTAACCGTTTCACTGGACTTGCCTCGCGCTCCGCGGTGGAACTCGCCGGCACCAACTTCAAAGCGCTGCTCGCCTTGGAGTCCAAAGTGCCCCCCGGCGGCGTGAGCCAGACGATGAGGCTAATTGAGGCTCCTCTAGAGATCGCGCAGCACATGGGCCTGCCCGAAGGCACTTGGATCGCGCAGATGGACATCGTTCGGCACATCGCAGGCAGCAACGAAGCCCTTTACTACCAGCAAAATTTCATACCGCCCACCACCCGCCGACTCGTGACGCAAGAAGCGGCTTGACACTCATTTAGCAACGACCCAAGGAGACTTCAATGAACGATCGATACGCCGGCTTCACCTATCTCAAGTTCGACCGGCCCGCCGAGCGCGTGCTACGCATCACACTGGACCGCCCCGAGACCATGAACTCGCTAAACTGGGAAGCACACGGTGAGCTCACCAATGTATGGAAAATCGTGGACGAGGACCCCGACGTGAACGTGGCAATTATCCGCGGCGCCGGCGCTGCGTTTTCGGCTGGTGGTGACTTCAGCATGATCGAACGCATCATGAATGACTACAGCATGCAGGCCGCAGCCCTCAAAGAATTCCGTGAGCTTTGCTACAACATGATCAACTGCTCAAAGCCCATCGTCTCGGCAATTCACGGCCCGGCGGTGGGGGCTGGCCTTGCCGCCGCGCTGCTAGCTGATGTGTCGATTGCTGCGAAAACTGCACGCATTATCGACGGGCACACCCGCCTTGGCCTAGCGGCAGGCGACCACGCTGCGCTCATTTGGCCGCTACTATGTGGCATGGCCAAAGCCAAGTACTACATTCTGACGTGTGAGCCGCTTTCCGGTGAAGAAGCTGAGCGCATAGGCGTGGTATCGCTGTGCGTGGAGGATGATGAATTAGAGGCGAAATCGGTGAAGGTTGCCGAGCGTCTGGCACGGGGTGCACAGCGCCCCATACGTTGGAGCAAGCACGCTCTTAACAACTGGCTGCGCATGGCAGGCCCGTCATTCGACAACTCGGCCGCGCTTGAGATCCTTTCCTTCAACGGGCCGGAATTGAAGGAAGGTCTAGCTTCGCTGAAGGAAAAGCGCTCGCCGCGGTTCGACTACAAGGTGTGATCCCTCATGTTCAACGCGCTCTATCTCACCCAGAAGGACGGCGAGACTGCAGCCGAAATCCGGCCGCTCGAAGACGCTGCATTGCCGCCGGGAGACGTCACCGTTCGCGTGGAGTACTCCAGTCTCAATTTTAAGGACGCGCTGGCTGTCACGGGGCATGGCCCCGTCGTACGCAAATGGCCGCTGGTCGCCGGCATCGACCTAGCGGGCACCGTGGAAGCCAGTACGAGTGATGCCTGGAAGCCCGGTGACCGTGTCGTGGTGAACGGCTGGGGCATGGGCGAGACCGATTGGGGCGGCTTCGCGCAGAAGGCGCGCCTGCCCGAAGGCTGGCTGCTGCGTCTGCGTCCAGACATGACAACGCGCGCCGCCGCCGCCATCGGCACCGCCGGCTACACCGCCGCGCTTTGCGTGATGGCACTGCTCAAGCACGGGCTCAAGCCCGCGGATGGACCCGTGCTAGTAACGGGTGCGTCGGGAGGCGTTGGGTCTGTTGCCATTGCGCTGCTGTCAGGCTTGGGCTACTCCGTCGCCGCCTCCACTGGCAAGCGGCAGGAAGCCGACTATCTGCGGCAACTCGGCGCCATCGACATCATCGCCCGCGATGAACTCAGTGTCTCCGGCAAGCCCTTGCAGCGCGAACGCTGGGCAGGCACTGTTGACACCCTGGGGAGCCACACGCTCGCGAACGCCTGCGCAGCAACCCGGTGGAACGGCGCAGTCGCTGCGTGTGGGCTCGCGCAGGGCGGCGACTTTACGTCTTCGGTCATGCCCTTCATCCTGCGCGGCGTAACGCTGTATGGAATCAACTGCGTGTTCGTGGACAACGCCACGCGAGCCCGTGCCTATGACCTGTTGGCCGTCCACGTGCTGGGCAGTAAGCTCGATGAAATGACGAGCGAGATTGGCCTTTCTGAAGTCATCACAGCATCGCAGCAGATGATCGACGGACGCCGCAAGGGACGCACGGTTATCGCTGTAGATCGCTAAAAAACTAACCGGAGACCCGCGCATGACGCCATCCACCAAACCTCTCAACATCGTTTTCATCACGTCTGACCAGCAGCGGGCTGATTGCTACGGCTTTGCAGGACGCCGCGTGAAAACGCCGCACCTGGATCGCATGGTGAAGGAAGGCACGCACTTCACCTCCTGTATCACGCCCAACCTGGTGTGCCAGCCCTCGCGCGCATCGATGCTCACAGGCATGCTGCCGCTGACACACGGCGTGATCGACAACGGCATTGACCTACCGACCGAGGTGGGGCAGCGCGGCTTTGCTGGTGCGTTGGCCACGGCGGGTTACGACACGGCCTTCATCGGCAAGGCTCACTTTGCCACGGCCAATACCTTCGCGCCCACCGGGAGCGCCGAATGCCTGAAGAGCAGCGAGCAGTACCCGATGTCGTGGACGGGTCCCTACATGGGCTTCAAGCATGTGGAGCTGAGTTCGCTCGGCCACATCTTTCCGCACCAGCCGCCTGACAACCCACTTCAGGGCCGGCATTACGAGCGCTGGCTGTATTCGCGAGGTGTGCCGCAGGAAGTGTTTGACCTGTGGAAGAAAGCTACGCGGAAGAACCCGGGCGCAGCGCAGACCTGGTCTTCCGCACTACCAGTGGCGTGGCATTCCAGCACGTGGTGTGCGGACCGGTCGATCGATTACCTCCGTTCGCGTGACACGAGCAAGCCCTTTTGCATGTGGGTGTCGCTGCCCGACCCGCATCATCCCTTTGACTGCCCCGAGCCTTGGTCCGAACTGCATCATCCCGACGAGGTTGAACTGCCGCGTGCACCCTGGAAAGACCTAGACAACCGCCCTTGGTGGCACAAGGCTTCGCTGGAGCGTCCGCCGGCAGGTGGCGACGAGGAGTCGCGCAAGTTCCGCAGCACGCTTTCGCGCGCGCCCGAGCAGAGCGAAGCGCAGTTGCGCGACATGACGAGCAACTACTACGGGATGATTTCGCTGATCGACCATAGCGTGGGCCGCATCCTCTCCACGCTGCGCGACTTGAACCTAGAAGACAACACGCTCGTAGTCTATTCAACGGACCACGGTGACCTGCTGGGCGACCACGGCCTCTACCTGAAAGGGCCGACTGCGTACGAAGGTCTGCTGCGCGTGGGCCTGATCATGAAGGGCCCAGGGATTCCAGTGGGCGCACGTATTGATGATCCTGTGTCCACGCTGGATATCGCTGCGACTTTCGCGCAAGTGGCTGGCACTGAACTCGACCCTGCCGCACAGAGCAGAAGCCTGCTGCGCGTGGCCAAGGGCGAGGAGACGCGTGACGTCGCCTACTCCGAGTGGTACGTGAACGAGGCTCGCTGCGGTGTGCCGCTGGAACTACGCACCGTGCGCACGAAGGACTGGAAGTGCACGGTGGAAATGCGCAGTGGCGCCGGTGAGATGTACGACCTGCGCGAAGATCCGGATGAGATGCGAAACCTCTTCGACGATTCGTCCGCCGTGGTAATGCGCGGGGAAGCGCTCGACATGATTCGCGCGCGGCCGGGGAACGTGCGTAAGGAGCGGCTGCCGATCATCGGGATGGCGTAGGACCATTAACGAATAAATCGATTGCACCGCAACTGATCGGCTATCACTAAGCATGTCGGAGTGTCGGAGAGGATGGGGTTGCACGTCTCGAGTCGGCAATCCAACACTGAACTTGGCATCCAGAGGGTGGTTCAGTCTATTGCACCCAAAATTGAGACGGTTGTGACGCTAAGCTAATAATTTCAAAGTTAGGTCGGCCTGTTCCTAATACGAAGCGGAAGATCGCCGCAATGCAGGGACAAATATCCGAAGCATCCCTCACGTGCTTTAAGAACGAGTTTTAGCCCGGGGCTAGCAGGTGGGAATGACGGTTATCGAAATTTGGACGCCGGTTCAAGGGTAATTCTTGGAATTGAACCGCCGTCCGCAAATCGATAAGATTGGCTACATCGAAATGGCGGTTCCCAGTGGGAATTGGCGTACGAATTGGGGATAGCTAGCTGTGGCTAGACAGGACCGGGGATCGCTATTCCCAGACCGTTTGCCCTCTGGTAGCACCACCACACACGGGGGACAGATTTTCTCTGTCCCCCTTTTTCTTTCCCGGAAGGCCCTGTTTCTGCGGGCTTTCGCGTTTTGCCTTGTGGACGCGACGGGTCAGATTTCCCTGGTTTTTGTCCTCAGAGAGCAAATTTCTCTCTTTTTTCTCTGTTGGCTTGTGGACGTGTCCATGAGCTGAGCCCATTATTCATGCGGGTTTCAGGGATTGGGTTGGACCTTGCCGCTGCACGAGCATTGGGGATCTGAATTATTCGAAGATGTCCAATTGCATCAAAGAGGCCATCACTGAAACATCTGATGACCGGCAACAGTCGGCCAGAAGCAGCCGTCAGCAAATGACTGCTTTTGGATATCATGGTTCTATGCACAAAAGGGTAAAGCACGAGCCTTGCCCAGCTTCTAGCGAATACGGAGGTCTCATGATTAAAGTGGGGCGAAACGAACCCTGCCCTTGCGGCAGCGGCAAGAAGTACAAAAAGTGCCATGGCGACTTGGCACGTTTAGACCGTGTTTCCTCGGCAATTGCTGCAGCGCCAGTAATGCTCGCGCGCCATGAGGCAGCGGAACAACAGCGCATCGAACAACAAGGTCTCGGAAAGCCCATCATTGCAGCGCGGATGGACAACGGACATCAGTTCGTTGCGGTCAATAACAGACTCCTCTACTCGAAGAAATGGAAAACTTTCCATGACTTTTTGGGCGACTACCTAAAGGAAGCTCTCGGTACCGAATGGGGCAACGCCGAGTTACTCAAGTCGTTCGATCAACGGCACCCCATCCTGGTTTGGTATCACAAGCTCTGCGAGCAGCAGCGCCTGACTATTACGGAGCCTGGAAAGGTGTCAACCGCCCGAATGACTGGGGCGGTTGCGGCCTATATGCATCTGGCATATGACCTCTACGCTCTCGACCACAACGCGGAGCTGCAGGCAAAGTTGGTCGCGCGTCTTCGTAATAGGGAGAATTTCTACGGCGCACGCTATGAGGTTCAAGTCGCCGCAATGCTGGCGCGCGCTGGCTTCACCATTGCATTCGAGAACGAAGATGATCGAAGCACGTCACACTGCGAGTTTGTGGCGACGCACACCCGCACAGGGAAGAAGTTTTCAGTCGAAGCCAAGCGCGCCGAGAGCGGACGCGTCATTCGGCAACTGGTGCGAGCGCTAGGAAAGACGGCAAGCCACACCCGTATCGTGTTTATTGATCTGAACATGCCAGACCCGTCTACCGGCGTAGAGATACCAGCATACGTTCAGCGCGCGTTTGATCAACTTCGGAGATTTGAGACGCGCAACCCTCAAGCCAAGCGGATGCCACCCGCCTACGTACTCCTCACTAACGCACCGTGGGAGCATCACCTTGACGGCTTTGAGTGGCGACAGCTCGCGCTGGGAGACGGATTCCAAATCGATCAATTCAAGCTCGACCATCAATTCCCTTCCCTGCGAGCGGCGATCAACGGTCGACAAGCCCATATTGAAATGCATGAGTTGCTCAAGTCGATCCGTATGCATTCGACCATCCCAGCGACATTTGATGGTGAGAACCCCGAATTGGCCTTCGTTGAATCCGAACAAAACCGGTTGACTATCGGCAATACATACATGGTCCCAGACGCTGAGGGCACCCAAGTTGAAGGTGTACTCGCATCGGCAGTGGTTATGGAGCAGGATAAGGTCGCTGTCTGCGCAGTCAACACTCAGGATGGCCGTGGAATCATCGTTCGAGTCCCGCTGTCAGATTTCGAGCTTGCCGCTTGGAGGACACACCCCTCCACCTTTTTCGGAGAAATCTCGCGCAACCGCACGTGCGAGACGGTGCTCGACCTGTACGACTTCTTCATGGGTACCTACACTAAGACGCCGAAGGCGAAGCTTCTTGAGTTCCTTGCAAGAGCCCCGGATATTGATCAACTGGCCGCGATGGATCAGGTCGAACTGGCTAGTGTGTACTGTGAGCGTCTCGCGGCGGATGCCTATTCGCGCGTCGAATCAATTCCTAATCCACCACTGCAAACCATTTGGCGCCGATAACGAATATGCCGCGTCAGATATAAACGGGCAATGAGCGTCACTTCTAGTCGCAGGTGCGCACCTAAGTCTAGAGTCCGCTTTCTGAGCTAGATACAGATGCGGTAGGACGGCAATGGGTCGTGTGAAGCCGGTCGCTACTGAATGACTCAGTCCGACCCAAAGCAGACATCTCACGCAATGACTTGAGGGACTTTTGCTGGTTGGAAACATGTCAAGCAAGGACAGCAACAGCCAAATTGCCCATCTACATATCCTACAAAACCTACTGAATCGGGATC
>JACCDI010411218.1_pt1 | contig 14722 bp, 12 predicted proteins | sample 7442791 | NCBI WGS metagenome assembly JACCDI01 (sample SAMN15323434, study PRJNA562643) | freshwater metagenome | isolation source: river surface water | place: USA:Blue River Watershed | collected 2017-08-15 | reverse complement strand
TTTTTTACGTATTTTATTTTCAAAATATAATATAGTATTATTAAAATATAAATGCCTGAAGGTCCTGAAGTATCATTAATGGCTCATTTAATTAATGAAAAATATAAAAATTGTATTTTAAAAAATATTAAAATTGTTAGTGGTCGTTATATTCGACACGGTATACCTAAAGAATTATCAGATTTTATTAAAAATAAACTTCCTTCTAAAATTATTCATGTTAGAACTAAAGGCAAATTTTTATATATCGAACTTGATAATGGTCTTTATTTGACTTTAAGTTTGGGTTTAACAGGACATATTGTTTTTTCTCAAGATAAACATACTCATTATCATTTTATAACAGATTGTGGTATTTTTTATTTAGAAGATATGCGAAATTTTGCAACAATTCATGTATTAAATAATAGTGAATTAGAAAAAAAATTAAGTAAAATTGGTCCTGATTTACTTCATGAAGATATTGATGATAATTTATTTATTGAAAGAATTCGAAAATATAAAAATAAACCAATAGCTACAGTTTTATTAGACCAAAAAGTTGTATCAGGTATTGGGAATTATATTAGAGCTGATGGTTTATATAAAGCAAAAATTTGTCCTTTTAGAATAGTTGATAGTTTGAATGATAATGAATTAAAAAAGATAAAAAAAGAAGTAAAAAAAATAATGGATTGGGCATATAAATCTCATATTCAACATAAATTTATGCGTTCTTATAAATTTTTGGTTTATGGACGTAAATTAACTGATAAAAAAGAAGAAGTTATTGCACAACCACTCGAAAAGGGTAGATCAATATATTGGGTTCCAACAGTACAAAAATAAAAAAAATGATTTTTTATATTTTTTATATTTAATTATTTAATAAATTAATTAAATTGAATTAAATTAAAGGTAAAATGGAACATAATACGAATCTAAGAACAATTGAACATTGGTTTATGAGAATTGGAGATGGTGAAAACTTTAATAACTCCTCTTCTTTTAAATTATGGGGTTGTAAAAAAAGAACTTCAAAAACTTTTTTAAATGAAATCAAAAAAGGAGATATTATTTGGTTTGTTCCTAATCAAGATACAAGTGGTGTAAAAGGTAAAATTTATTATTGTGCTATTTATGAAAATCATATTGAACGCGTTTTAGGTCCATTAATTGCATTAACTGAAACAAATGAAGAATTAGGATGGAGAGAGGTTCCAAATTGGAATTCAGATTGGAACATTCAAATTTATTATTCAAAATTATTTAAAATTGAAAGTTTAAATTTACAGATTAATATTCATGGAAGACAGACTTCAAAAGGAAAAATTCATGATGATATGTGTATTAATTTTAATATTGGTAATGAATGGAATAATATAAATAAATATTGTAAAATTCAGGTTAATTAATTAAAAAATAGTTAACGTAAAATTATAAAAAAAAAATTGATTTAAATGTTATAATTTGTTTGTTTATTATACGAATCAAAAAAAAACTTTATGAGTCTTTCTCATTTATTTACTAATTTAAATACTAATATTAGACATAATGATAAAGTAGAATTAAACATACAACATGTTAAAGGTGAAAAAACTTTTGTTTTAGAACTAAATGTGTCTTATTTTGAATATAAATATACTGAAAAAGATTTGTTTAATAAAACAAATTATTATATAGTTTTTAAGAAAATAGAAAAAGAAAAAAATAAAATACCTACGCAAAATCTTTTAGAAAATCTTTTTTTAATTTTTTCTATAGGTATATTCGAATTTGAACTTACACAAATTATAGATAATTTTATTGTGTTTTTAAAAAAATTTAAAAACTATAATATGCTTAAAAGAGTATGTGAAAAAGGTATTGAACTAGAACATGCAAATTCAGCTTTTGAATTAGCTATTTATTATAGAGACAAAGAAAAGAATTTTGATAAAATGAAAGAAAATTTAATTTTGGCTTATGAATGGGGTGATTTATATTCTATATTTTTATTAGCATTTGAATTAGATAAAAAAAAAATAAAGGATGAATCTGCTATTAATTACCAATTATTTATTGAAAAGTTTAACCAAAAATATCCTACAAAAGAATCTAAATTATCTAATTCACCCAAAAATTTATTAGACGCTTTTTTATGTGCTTGTCATAATTTAGGTTTATATTTCTTATATGACAATTTTGACTCAGGCAATATTAAAAGATACCTTAATTATGGTATTGAATTTAATAGTTCAATTTGTGCTTATTTATTAGGATGTTTTTATAGAGATCATGAACCTAATCAAAGACTTATGAAAAAATGTTTTGAAATTGGTGTTTCTAATCATCATATTGAATGTATTTTAGCATTTGGTAATTATTATATAGATTTAGAAAATAATATTGAAGAAGCAAAAAAATACTATAAAATCTTGTTATCTTCAAATAATGTGACTGCTATTATTAAATTAGCAAATATTTATGAATCTGAAAATAATTTTATAGAAGCTATTAATTATTATATCAGAGCAACTCGATTAAATGATAAAAAATCATATTTTAAAATTGCAGATATTTACAAAGAAAAATTGAATGATAATATGAATGCTATTCAAATTCTATTAGAATGTATAAGTAAATTTAATGATACTGAAGCTATGATTGATTTAGGTATGATTTACAAAGATATTAATGATATTGATAAATTCAAGACATATATGAATTTAGCTATTGAAAATAAGAATTATGATGGATTTTATTATTTAGGTGAATATTATGAACAAATTAATGAAATAGAAAAAGCATTTAACAATTATTTAATGGGTAAAAGATCAAATGATAGAGATTGTGATGAAAAAATATCGATTAGTAGTGATTTTTTTAAAAATAATGTTCATCGAATTTTAAATTATTGTTTAACAAAATTTAAAGAATATAGTTTGATGAATTATTTAACAAATCAAAAGATAAAGACTTTACGAAACATTTATTTTCAAAATAGTAAAAAATGTTATTTTTATTTAATTAATATTACTCATGAATTAGAAGTGAAATCAGTTGATCAAGATTTTATTAATGAATTATTAATTTTAAACAGTTCTCTTTTTAAAGAAATCAAACTTGAAAAACCGGATGAATGTCCTATTTTATATGAAGAAGTTAATATAATGTATCAAACAAAATGTAAACATAATTTTTCACGAATTATTCTATTTATGAATATTAAAACTTGTCCCATGTGTCGACAAAATTTACATTAATTATTAATATTTTTTTAATATTAATATATTTATAAAAAATATATTTTACAATTTACCATTCATCATCATTTTGCATTTTTTTATTATATCCATAATTATAATTATAATTATTGTAGTTATTATAAGTATAGTTATTTATTGTTTTATTAGTAGATATATTAGTGGTTGTATCAATTGAAGTATTATTTGTATTTTCCTCAATTTTATCTTCTTTTTTTTTATATTTTTTATCATCAATTTCATTAAACATTTCATTTAATCTCTTTGCTTCATCTTTAGATAATGGTTTTACTGGAATATAATCATCTAAATCTTTTTTATTTACTCTATATACAACAAATTCATATGTTCTTTCTTCAGATGTAAATTTTGATAATGGAAAACTATCATTTGTTTTTGGTAATTTACCTTTGTCAAAAAATAATTTTCCAAAATCTTTATGTACCTTTGAACCAATATATTCCATTTCCAAATAATATAATTCTTCATGATCTTGTCTATCTCCTGGATATAATCTCCACATAATTTCCATTCTTAAATCATAAATTCTGATATCAAATGGAAATTCATATGTCTCAAATTCTATTTTATCGGTTTCATTACCTTTTTCATATATAATAAATTGACAACTCTTCATTCTTAAATATAGTTTATTTTTTATCTTTTTCTTTAAGTACCTTTATTTAAATAAATTAATTTATTTTATTTTTAATAAAATATTTTTCTAAGATAACTCTACCAACTATATAAAAACAAAATAAATTGATAATGATAGAAATAATATTTATAATTATATTATTCGATAAATTATTATATATACAATTAAAAATATTTGATTTAGTAATAATTATTAAAACCATAACAATTTTTAAATCTCTGAATCGAATATAGTATTTAAATAGATTTTTAGGTATATATTTATAAAATGATAAAATATTAATAAATAAAAACCAATTAAAACTCTGGTAAATCATAAATATTTTTAAAATATTATTATTTAATTTTCCTAATTCCAATATAGAATAATCAAAAATATCAGTTATTAAATTTTCATAAAAATTATTTGTTATTTGAGGAACACAAAATTTTAAAAATATATTTACTAATATATAATTTTGTAAATATTTATTTAATTTACTTAAATGTTGACTATCAATTATATCTAAATATTCATTCATGTTATAAGATATGATTTCAGTTTTAAATATTTTTTCATAATTTATACTATATCCAAAAAATACAATATAAAATATACTCCAAAATACTAAATAAACATGATAATATATTTTTTTTATTTTATTTAATTTATTTAAATCCATTTTTTATTTGATTTATTAAATTGATTTAGATATCATTTATATAAATTATTCTTTTTTTTTTTAAATATCTTTTATTTATTTAATTATTATCATTTTTATTTACTTAAAAAAATTAAACTTAAAATAGTTTTTATAAATATAAATAGATATTAAATTTAAAATTAAATAATATTTTTAAAAGATGGGTATTTGTATTGGTAAAATTCAAGAAAAAAATCAAATAGAAGTAATACCACAAAAAGATAATATAATATTAAATGATATTATAAGTGATGAAGATAAACTAAAAAAGTTAGAAAATATTGATAAAACTATACCATATTTTAGTTTTAAAGGAAAAAGATTAAAATGTCGTTTTTGCAATATTTATGATGGAGATACATTTACAATAGTTTTTCTATATAGAAATGAAATTATAAAATATCGTTGTAGATGTTTAGGATATGATACTCCAGAAATGAAACCATCATTAAAAGCACCAAACAGAGAAAAAGAAATTGAAGCAGCAAAAAAAGCAAAAGCAAGATTTATAGAATTATTAGAGAAAGGAAAAGATGGAATAATTGAGGTAGAATGTTTTGAATTTGATAAATATGGTAGAATTTTAGTTAATGTTTATAATGGTATTGATAATGATTCTTTAAATAATATAATGATTAAAGAAGGTCATGGTATTCCATATGATGGAGGTACAAAAGAAAAATTTAATTTTGATTAGTTATAATATATATTACAATTATTTATTTATTTTGTTCAATAATATTTTTTGTATCACGTATCATTTCAACAATATTTACAAGAGTATCTTTATATCCGTGTTGTATTAAACCAATTTTTTTATTTAATCTCATATTTTGGATAGTTATGAGATTATCAGATAAATTATCACTGAAAATATATGGGTTTCTATGCAAATAAACTTCACCATTTTCTTCAATTGATAAATTGTATTCAATGTTATCAATTCTAAAAGAACGATAAAAATGAGGTGTTAAATTTTCTATAAAAAAATCATCTCTTCTTTTAAATCGTTCTTTAAATATTTTTTCAAGATCGTTCATAATTCGATTACCAGATTGATAAATATGTGTGTTGAAAAATGATGTCATTATATAATGACTTATTTTTTGAAAACCTTTATTAATACCTCCAAATACCTTTAAGGGTACTTTGTCTTCATTACCTAAAATACCAATATTTTTAAAATCAATATTTTTGTTGTAATCAATCTCTAATATATCATTTTCTAAAAGTGAAAAATAAATGTCACCAACTGGTAATGTTAATTCAAAACTAGGTTCTTCGTCAAACATTAAAAAAGTAGCAAAAATATCTTCATTTAAAGGTTTGAAAAAATTATTAATACGATGTTCAAATGTTCGAATAACATATGTTCTTTTATTTAAATCAACTAAAAAATCAATATTTTTTTCTAATTCTTTCATAATTTTATCAAAACTATCATATAAATTGCAAATTTTATGAGGTTGATTCATTTTTTTATTTTCTTCTTTGCTTTCTTCATCATTTAATTCTTTTTGCATACACAAAAGATTTTTACTAGTTAAATAAATTATATAATTATCAAGATAAGGTAATTTAACATATATTCTAGAATTATCAATAAGTGATATTCTAGTATTATTATCATCATATAAATTTTTATTTGATAAAATAACTTCAATAAATTCTTTAATATCTTTAAAAATATTTTGAATTAAAGTATTATTATCTTCATATTTATTATTTACGTTAATATTATTTTTTTGATTTTTTAATACTCTTTTTTTAGGTTCAAAATCTATAGTATTCATTTTGAATTTTACTTTATTTACGTTTTATTTATTATATTATTAAATAAGTTATTAATATCATATAGTTTTTTTAAATCAATTTTTTTATAAAAGTATAAACGTAAATCAATTAACTAAATGAAAAAAAAAATGAATGAAATCTAAATAAATAAAATTGATCTAATATGTTGATTAGAAGATTAAATATAATAAAAAAATGAATAAACTTAGAAAATTGGAAGATTTAAAAACTCCATTATTAAATATTTGGGAAAGATGTGATTATACTAATAATTATTTATTAGGTAATATAAATATCTTAATTCAAAAAGGAACAGTCATACAAAATTTTGATACTGCAACAAATGATATGTTATTAAATTCTTTAAAAGAGTATGAAAATTTAGATATTCTTTTATTAATGAATAAATCACCATTAGAATCAATGACTTATTTTGAAGAATATTTAAAATCAAAATATAATAAAATAGCTATTAAAATAGAAAAAGTTGATAAAGATTTATTTTTAAAAATAATTTTTCAGATATTATATGAAAGAAATAATATACATAGTTATCGTCATTTTAAAGATGTAATTATGAGAAAATTTGAATTTTTTAAAAATAAACCTGATGATGAAAAGATTGATTTAACAATATTTGTTCTTTGTAAAAAGAATCCTAGTGTAAATCAAAATAGTATAATTAGTAACGAATATGCTTTATATTCACCTGATAATAAAAAAGAAAAATGGGTTTTAAGTACAATATTTTTTAATAAAAATACATTGGATCTCTTAAAAATTCAAAGTCTTGAATATTTTTTTAATCATGAATTTGAAGAACATAAACGAAGAATTAATATTTATCGCAATTTTTATTTTGAACAATTTGATAATATTGATCAATCACAAATTTTATTATTTAGTTCTATTATTCTTTATATAATTGGTCATCGAAAAGCTAATGATATTGATTTTATGGCACACAATACAAGTGAAGAAGCTAAAAATAGATTATTAGATTTTCGTGATAAATATTTAAATCATTTTAGAAAAAATGATGATAATGATGAAGATATGAATGAATTTATTTTAAATGATGAGAATGATAATAAAAAAAATAAATTTATTGATATTCTTATTAAAAATACAGAACATTGGCCTCATTATTGGTCTATTTGGTTAGATAAATGGGCTAGAAATTCAGGAGCTAAATATTTTAAAGAAGTTTTAGCAAATGGTGATTATCATTGTTATTTTTTAGGTATGAAAATGGTATCTTTAAAGATGGATATTGAACGAAGATTAGCAAGACAGAGACCAAGAGCTTATGCGGATTTATATGCATTAAAAACAAGATATAATTTACAAAGTATAAATATAGAAAATTTTGATTTAATTTTATCTTCTAAAAAAGAAGGTGATTTTTATCAAATTAAAGATTTATCAGAAGAAGAATATCAAGAACATATTAAAAAAGGAGCAAAATTGAGAGAATCAATTGGAGAAATATATTATGAAATAGATGTTGATATACCACGATTTTTAAAGACTATGAAATGGTGTTTAGAAACAAGATATCGTATTGAAAAATCAATTGAAGATATATCAAAAGAACTTGTTTTACCGAAGGCATCTAAAACATCTGAAAGATTAAAAGGTCAAATGAAATTAACTAGAGAAAATGAAATGGATATCACTGTTAATTCAATTCTTAAAATGAGTGAATTAAGACTTGAAGAAGAAAAAATAAATAAAAAATCAGAAAATAATTTTACCAACAAAGAATCTATTCAAAATCAAATAAAAGAAGCTATTAGTGATAGAATTATGAATTCTATAATTAAAGAAGAAACAAATTCAAATAATTCTTTAGATACAACAAATTCAAATAATGTTGTTAAAAAAAGAGTACTTAAAAAAAAGAATTAAATATATTTAAATATTTAAAAAATTATTAAAAAAAAAATCATTAATTTAAAAATTTAAAAATTTTTATTTATAAAATACAATTATCTTTTTTATTTATAAAATACAATTATCTTTTTTATTTATAAAATACAATTATCTTTTTTATTTTTATAAAAATAATATTTACAATTTTTATATTTTATAAATTTTGATATTTTTTAACAAAATCAGATATATATTGTGTATAAAAAGTGTTTTTATTTAATTTATCAACAATTATATTTTTATATTTTTCTTTTAAATGAATACCATTTTTTTCCATATTTTTTAAATTTTTAAAAATACCAAGTGCAAAAGCAACTGTAATTAAATAATAAATATATTTAGGTGGTTTTTTATTAAAAGCATTATATAAAGGATCAAACAAATATTGACTATATTTTTCAAATATATTTTGTATTGAAATAGCTATACCAAATTCAATTATTAATTCAAGTAATATTAATGAATCATGAATAGTATTTAAATCATCTTTTTTACTTTTATTTTTTATTAAAAATATCAAATCAATAAAACGCGATAATTGAAATCCAAATATAAAAAATATTAAAATTAAAAATAATGATAATATATAATCACATCTTTCGCATTTATTTAATATTTTCTTTAAGTTCATTTTTATATAAAATATATTCTATATTTATATTATATTTAATAATTAATTTATAAAAAATTATACTTAAAAAAAATATGTTATTATTATTTTTTTTATTTTAAATTTTTAACATTTAAATATTTTACTTTTAATATTTTTAATATTTTTATTTAATAATTTTCAGGATTTTAGCGCATATTTAATAATATAAAATAAATTATGTTTATCACAATTCATTATATTTAATTTATTAGCGCTTATTTTTTTTCTGAAAACTTATATTTTTCAGAATTTAATTTATCTTTTATAAATAAATCATATCATTATTTAATTGTTTATATATTTTTGATGATTAATATTATTGTATTTATTTTAATTAACAATATAAAATATTTATCAATTTTTTTACAATATTAATTTATGATTTAAAATCAAGATGAGGAATCCTGAAAAGATGTGAAATTATAAGCAATAAAAATATTTATTTATAATTGTTAGCAATAAAATCTTGTTAAAAATATTATTAATTTATTATATAAAATCCGCCCGTAGTGAGATAGGCTTTAGCCATCTCATGGAGACCATATATATATTTTTTTTTTTGGTTTAAATATAATATTAGAAAGGAAAGGTGAAGGAAAACGTAGTTTTCTTTCTAGGAGATTTGAAAAGAACCTTAGGTTCTTTTCTTAGGTAAATGAAAAAAAAAATGATTTTTAGTTCTCTTTAATTTATTTATATATACATTCATTTTAGATTTAATATATTCGAAAAGATAAAAATGAAAACACTTTTAATTGTAGAATCACCCGCAAAATCAAAAACTATTGAAAAATTATTAGGTCCTGATTATATTGTTAAAGCATCTTTTGGACATATTCGTGAATTAGGTAAAAAAAATGAATTAGGTATTGAAACTCAAAATGGTTTTAGACCTGTTTATTATAAAATGGCAACTAAAAATAAACAAATACAAGATTTAGAAGATACCATGAAAAAAGTTGATAGAGTTCTTCTTGCTGCTGATGAAGATAGAGAAGGAGAAGCAATTGCATGGCATTGTGCAGTGGTTTTAAAAATGAATACTACTCAATTAAATCGTATTTGTTTTCACGAAATCACCGAAACAGCACTTAAAAAAGCTGTAAGTACTCCTCGTCAAATTAATATGAATATGGTACAATCACAACAAGCTCGTCAAATTTTAGATAAACTAGTTGGTTTTGAATTATCACCATTATTATGGAAAAGTATTGGTCCTGGTTTAAGTGCTGGAAGAGTACAATCAGTATGTTTAAAATTAATAGTAGAAAAAGAGAGAGAGATTGAAAGATTTGAAGACAGAAGATATTTTCGTACAGTTGGTTATTTTAAAAATAATATTTTAGGTGTTCTTAATATTCAATTTAATGATGAAGAACAAATTAAAGAATTTTATGAAAGAATTAAAAATTCAACTTATTTTGTTGAAAAAATTGAATCAAAACGTGTTGAAAAAAGACCCCCTCCTCCTTATACTACTAGTAGTATTCAACAAGATTTAGGTCAACGTTTTAATTTACCTTCCAAAAAGATTATGTCTGTTTTACAACATCTTTATGAACAAGGTAAAATAACTTATCATAGAACTGATTCAACAACTCTCAGTGAACATATTATGAAAGAAATTAAAGATTATTTAATTGGAAATCCTGAATTCGGTAAATCCTATTTTCATCCACGCAATTATAAAACTAAATCTAAATCTGCTCAAGAAGCACATGAAGCTATTCGTCCTACTTATATTCATACTGTAAATCTTGATGAAACATTTGATGAAATTGATAGAAGAATTTATCAAATGATTTGGAAGAGAACTGTAGCAAGTCAAATGGCTCCTTGTGTATCTGATGTTTATACAATGATAATTGCTATTGAAAATCATCCTGAAAAATTCTTAGCAAAAGCAGAAAGAATTATATCGGAAGGTTATAAAAAGATTTATGATGATAATATAAAAAAAGAAGATGGTGAAGAGGAAGAATTAGTTGGAGGTTTATTTGGAGAAATAAAAGAGGGAGATAGAATTGATAATGAAAAAGTTGTATCAACAGAAAAATATCAAAGTCCACCATTAAGATATTCTGAAGCTAGTATTATTAAAAAAATGGAAGTTGTTGGAATTGGTCGTCCTTCGACATATGCTTCTATTTTAAGTAAATTATTTGAAAGACAATATATTGAAAAGAAAAATATACCAGGTAAAAAACAACCTGGTACTTGTTGGACACTTGAAAAAAATAAAATTAAAAGTCATAAAATTGATATTTTAATTGGTAATGAAAAAAATAAATTAGTACCTACAGAAATTGGAAAAAGAACAAATGATTATTTAAATCAAAATTTTGATATGATTGTTAATGAAGAATTTACATCTGATATGGAAAATAAATTAGATCAAATTGCTAATGGTGAATTAGTATGGAATTATGTAATTGATAACTATTATAATACTTTTCATCCGAATGTCGAAAAATTAAATGCATCACCTAGTACATTAAATAGAAATAATAATACTGATAAAAAATGTATTGGACAAGATAATGGTATTAATGTTTATGTTTATAATGCTAAATATGGAGCAGTATATCAAATAGGAGAAGATAAAGCAAAAGATAAAAAATATTTAAAACTTGCTGAAGGTAAAAATATTGAATCAACAACTATTGAAGAATATTTTGAACAAAAAGAAAATGAAAATTATCCTCGTCTTCTAGGTCAATATAATGGTAAAGATGTTTTACTTAAAAAAGGTAAATTCGGATTTTATATTTTTTATAATGATATTAATTGTAAACTCAAAGAAGGTATGGATGAAAATTTAACTCTTGAACAAGCAAAAGAATGTATTTTTATTCGTCCTAATTCAATTCAGTCTCAACCAGTACAAAATACTGAGAATGTATCAGATAATCAAGAAGTTAGTGATTCTGTAACTACAAATACTTTTTCTAATACTCAAGAAGTTCAACCACGAAAAGTTGGTAAATATTTTGTTAAAAATGGTCCATATGGTCCTTATGTACAATTAGATAAAATATTTGCTAGTATACCCCAAACAAAAAATCCAAATGAATTAACAGAAGAAGAATGTAAAGAATTAATTGAAAATAAAAAGAAAAGTAAAAATACTACTAAGACTTTACAACAAAAGAAAATTTTAAAAAAATAATATCCAAAAAAAAAATAAATTATAAAATTTAAAAATTTAAAAAATTTAAAAACATAAAATTTAAAAATTTTATTTATTTAAATAATTTTATTTATTTAAATAATTTTATTTAAAAAAAATACGTTTTTTTTTAATTCATATTATATAATTAAATTATATAATAAAAAAATCATAAAAATGAAATTTTTTTATGGAGTTGAAAATAATTATAAAGAAGTAACAAATTTAATTTATTATTATATTGATGAAGAATTAAAATTATTATCTATACCAATGTATGACGATTGTAGATGTATGTTATTTGGAGATCCAGTACCATATGTTAAAAAAAATATAAAAATAATGTTTGATGATCATAATTATAAAATTATTAATACAAATAATGAATATAAAACCAAATTAGAAGATTATCAAATAAATTATTTTAAATCAATTTGTTTACATAAAGAATTTGATAATCGAATTTTAAGTATTTTAAAATTATTTAAAATTCATAATAGATTAAATTTTGAAGGTGGAACAATGATGGATGAGTTTCCCGAACAAATGATGGCTATGATGTTTGTTGATAAAAATGCTAAAATTTTAGAAATTGGTGCAAATAAAGGAAGAAATACATTAGTTTTATCAAGTATAGTTAATGATAGTAGTAATATAGTGACATTAGAAACTGATAAAAATAGTTATGATATATTAATTAAAAATAGAGATGCTAATAATTTTAAATTTAAAGCAATTAATGCTGGATTATCAAAAAGAAAATTAATTCAAACAGGTTGGAATTCAACACCTTCAGATGAAATTTTACCAGGTAGTAAAATTGTTGATAATATTTTATATGATGATTTATTAAAACAATATAATTTAGATTTTGATACATTAGTATGTGATTGTGAAGGTGCATTATATTATATATTAAATGATTTTCCAGAGATAATGAAAAATATCAAATTAATAATTATTGAGAATGATTTTCCAGATTTAGAAAAGAAAAAATATTGTGATGATATGTTTAAAGAACATGGATTAAAATTAATTTATCAAGAAGGTGGTGGTTATATTGAAGCAGTTTGTTTTGATTTTTTTTATCAAGTTTGGAAAAAAGAATAAAACATAAATAAAATATAAATATAAATATAAATATAAATATAAATATATTTAATACAAAAATAATATTTTTTTGCGTAAATTATTAATTTAAATTTTAAAATATTAATTTAAATAATAAAAAAAATGAAAATTTTATATGGTTATGATGATAATTATGTAGATGTATCAGATAAAATAAATTATTTTATATTTGATAATTATATTTATTTACCATCAGGTGATAAGAATAGACAATTAATTTTTAAAACGAATCATAATATCAATAAAATAAAAGATATCAAAATTATTTTTGATAATAATGATATAATAAGAATTAAAGAAGACCAAGTTTATCAATGTTTTTTAAATAATGAACAACTTCAATATTTTAAATCTATTTTTAAACCAATTGAAAATTCAACAATTGATATTCGTCCTAATATTTTTGTGGATAGAATACATCAAAAATGTATTTTATATAAAAGATATGAACCTACTGATTCATGGAATGAAGAATATCCAGAACAAGTTCTTTCAGCAGCTTTTATTAATCCAGATGCAAAAGTTTTAGAATTAGGTTCAAATATAGGAAGAGTATCAATGGTTATAGCGTCAAAATTAAAAGATGATAGAAATTTAGTAACTTTAGAATGTGATTTTGATAATTATTTAATTTTAGAAAAAAATAGAATATCTAATAATTTTAAATTTAATACAATTAATGCAGCTCTTTCAAAAAGAAGATTAATTCAAAAAGATTGGAATACTATACCATCTGATATTGATATAGAAGAATATACATCAATACCTATTATAAGTTTAAATGAATTAAAAGAAAAATATAAGATTGAATTTGATACTCTTGTATGTGATTGTGAGGGTGCATTATTTTATATATTAATCGATTTTCCAGATTTATTAACAAATATAAAAAAAATAATTATTGAAAATGATTTTTTAAATATTGAGGAAAAAAATTATGTTGACAAAAAATTTATTGAAAATGGTTTTAATATTATTTTTTCATTAAATGGTGGTCTTCCTCATCATCCTTGCCAAAATAATTTTTATGAAGTTTGGAGTAAATAATATTTTTATTTTTAATTTTTTAATTTATCAATTTATTTTTGATAAATAATATAAAAAAAAATATTATGTAAGTACTGAGAGCTATAGCGCCGCCCGAAGGACTTTGGGGTCTAAAAGACCCTCTGACGACTAAGAGAATTAAAAAAGTCAATTCTGTAAAATTATAATAAATAAAAAATAAATTAATCAATACCTTTATCACATATTTCTTGTACAAATTGTAAGAATATATAATAATGATCAATTAAATCATTAGCTGCAAAAATATCTAGAACTTCATTTGGTTTTTTATCTAGATTCATCAAAGCATAAAATAATTGGAAAAAAACAGTGAAAAAATGATTTTGATGAAAATTTAAATCATTTAGATCAATTGATTCGATAGAATGATTAATAATACCTCCAAATTGAATTTTAACGAATGAATATA
>JACCDI011544965.1_pt1 | contig 14727 bp, 10 predicted proteins | sample 7442791 | NCBI WGS metagenome assembly JACCDI01 (sample SAMN15323434, study PRJNA562643) | freshwater metagenome | isolation source: river surface water | place: USA:Blue River Watershed | collected 2017-08-15 | reverse complement strand
CAAGTTGGTGCTGGAATAAAAGCGCCAACAGGTAAATTCAACGAAAGTAATTCAGGTGCAGTAAATCCGAGCTACCAAGTCGGAACTGGAAGTTGGGATTACATTTTTGCTACAGAATATGTCGTCAAAAGGAAAAAATTCGGATTGAATACAATGTTGAATTATGTTGTAAAAACCCAGAATCAAAAGTACTATCGTTTCGGAAATCAGATGAATTATTCGGGAACTTTCTTCTACTTACATGAAAATGACAAGTTTTCATTCGCACCACAATTGGGCTTTGCAGGCGAAGTTTATGATGATAATAAACAACACAATCAAATCGTCAGAGGAACATCAGGAAGCATTCTGTTTGGTAAAATTGGTTTTGAAATGGGGAAAAATAAATTTTCTTTTGGAGCTAATGCAATGCTACCGTTAAGTCAAAATTTAACCGATGGAAGGGTAAAAGCCAATTATAGATGGAGTGTTAATTTGAATTATAGTTTGTAATTTCTATATTAGCTAAATTAACCAATAAAAAACATCTAAATTATGGAATCATTCGAAAACCAAAACCAAAAACCAATGTCAGTAAAAGAGTGGTTAATCACTTTTTTAATCTTAGCAATTCCAATTGTAGGATTAGTGATGCTTTTCATTTACGCCTTTGGTGATAATCAAAATGTTAACAAGCAAAACTGGGCTAAGGCTCAACTAATTTGGCTGGCTATAGTGTTGGCTTTAATGTTCTTGTTCTTTATAATATTCGGCTCTATTTTTGCTGCTGCAATGGCTGGAGCTGCTAGCGGTGGTGGATACTAAGAATAAAAAAGGGAACTCAATTGAGTTCCCTTTTTCTTTTACTGTGTTTTGTTTAATTCAAAACCACTGTTTTATTTTCTCCATCAACTATCACTTTGGTCATTCCGTATTTGGCTAAACCTTTCATAGCAGCATCCCATTTTTTACCACTCAATTGTGATTTCTCTTTTAATTGACCTAATGGTTGATTATTTTCTGTTTTTAATAGACTAATGATCAGTTTTTCTTCTCGGTCAATTCAATTTGTTTTTTTTCAGGGCGCATTTGTGGGAAAAATAATACTTCTTGAATCGACGCATTATTGGTCAAAAACATAATCAATCTGTCCATTCCAATTCCCAATCCCGAAGTTGGAGGCATTCCGAATTCTAGTGCGCGTAAAAAGTCTTGATCGATAAACATCGCTTCGTCATCACCTTTTTCTGCTAAAGCCATTTGAGCTTCAAAACGCTCTCTTTGGTCAATTGGGTCATTCAATTCGGAATAGGCGTTGGCGATTTCTTTTCCGCATACCATCAATTCAAAACGCTCAGTCAATTCAGGATTATCTCGGTGCGATTTACACAAAGGAGACATTTCTTTTGGATAATCAGTAATGAAAGTAGGCTGAATAAAATTGCCTTCGCATTTAGCACCAAAAATTTCATCTATTAACTTTCCTTTACCCATCGTTTCATCAACAGCAATCCCCATTGATTGTGCAGCTTCAAAAAGTTCAGCTTCACTTTTTCCAGAAATATCAAAACCTGTAAATTGTTTAATAGCATCCGTCATGGTTACCCGTGCATACGGAGCTTTAAAGTTTACATTGTGTTCTCCAAAAGTAGCTTCAGTTGTTCCGTTTACTGCCAAAGCACAATGCTCTAATAAGTTTTCGGTAAACTCCATCATCCAATTGTAGTCTTTGTAAGCTACATAAATTTCCATTGCGGTAAATTCAGGATTATGCGTTCGGTCCATTCCTTCGTTTCTGAAGTTTTTCGAGAATTCGTACACACCATCAAATCCGCCTACAATCAATCGTTTCAAATACAATTCGTTGGCAATTCGCATGTACAATGGAATGTCTAAACTATTATGATGTGTAATGAATGGTCGTGCTGCAGCTCCACCCGGAATCGCTTGCAAAATCGGAGTTTCCACTTCCATATAACCCGCGTTGTTAAAAAAATTACGCATTGCCGTAAACAATTTGGTTCTTTTAATAAATACTTCTTTAACATCGGGATTTACAACCAAATCTATATAGCGCATTCTATAACGTAATTCTGGGTCTACAAAAGCATCAAAAACATTTCCTTCATCGTCTTTTTTAGGTAATGGAAGTGGACGTAATGTTTTACTCAAAAAAGTAAACTGATCTACACGAACCGATTTTTCACCTACTTTAGTCAAAAATAATTCGCCTTCCACACCAATAAAATCGCCCAAATCAGTTAATTTTCTGAAAACTTGGGTGTATAATGTCTTGTCTTCACCCGGACAAATATTATCGCGATTAAAGTACAATTGAATTCGACCTTCGCTGTCTTGTAACTCCACAAACGAAGCTTTTCCCATATCACGGTCGCTCATGATTCTTCCAGCCAAAATCACCTTCTTGCCTTCTTCAAATTGTTCCTTCACTTGCTTAGAAGTGTGCGTTACTGGATACAAATTGGCGGGATAAGGGTTGATTCCCAAATCGCGAAGAGCTTTGAGTTTTTCTCGTCTAATGATTTCTTGTTCTGAAAGTTGCATAATGTATAAATTTAAGTCGGCAAAGATAGTCAATCGATGTAAAGTATCAAAACAGGAAATTTTCAATTTTTTGAAGCAAAAGGCTTGGTTTGTGTCAGTAATCCATTTTCCCGCTTTCCTTCCAAGTTGCTCGTGCCTCGCAAGCTTTCCATTCAATCGGGGCTAGAGAATAAACTTTTTGTATCTTTGAGGAAATTTAAAAAAATGAGATTATATAATTACTTATTAGTTGCATTTGCATTAGTAACATTGTCCAGTTGTTCAATCACTGAAAAAATCATATTCAACGAAGATAATTCGGGCAAATTTGCTTATGAAATTGACGGTTCCAAAATGATGTCAATGATGGGAAGTGCTATCAAGGCTGAAACTGAAAAGAAATCCAAAAAGAAAAAGAGAAAGAACAAAGAAGGTGAAAGAGAATTAGCTGATATTGATAGTGTATTCACTTTTAAAGAATTGCTCGCAAGTAAACAGGACAGTATTTCCAAATTGCCATTAGAAGAGCAAGAAAAATTCAAGAAAATGGAAAACTTTAGTGTTCGAATGGTGATGAATGAGGAAAAGGGAATTTTTAATTATTCATTGTTTACCGATTTTAAAACAATCAGTGATTTAAAAGACCTTATGTCGCCCATGGAATCGGTGAAATCTCTGAACAGCGGAAATAAATCTATCGGAAGTAAAGGTGATTTGATGAAAGACAATAACTCGAGTGAATATTCTTTTGATGGTAAAGTCTTTAAAAAGAAAGTGCAGAAGTTAGTTGCTGATAATTCAAAAGAAGATGCTCAGCTTTCCGATGAGGAAGCACAATACGCTGCAGGCAAAGAAGAATCAATGAAGTTGATTTACGAACAATCCGATTTTAAAGTGGTGTATCAATTTCCAAGAGCAGTTAAAAAAGTATCGATTCCTAATGCACTTTACAGTGAAGACCGCAAAACAGTTACGATTCTTTTTAATATGAAAGACTATATGGAGAATCCGGAGAGTTTGAGTTTAGAAGTGGAGTTAGAATAATAGTTATGAATAAAAAAATTCAACTTCAAGATTTAGGATTTAAAGACTACAAAGAAACTTGGGATTATCAGGAAGAATTATTTAAAGGAATTGTAGATTTAAAAATTCAAAATAGAAGAGAAAACAGTTCGATTGAGACACCAAATTATTTTTTATTTGTTGAGCATCCTCATGTGTATACATTAGGGAAAAGTGGAGATTTATCTAATTTACTATTGTCAGAAAAACAACTGTCCGAAAAAGGTGCTACTTTTTATAAAATCAATAGAGGAGGAGATATTACTTATCACGGACCAGGACAAATTGTAGGTTATCCTATATTGGATTTAGAAAATTTCTTTACCGATATTCATAAGTATTTGCGATTGTTAGAAGAGGCAATAATACTGACTTTGGCAGAGTATAATATAATAGGTGTAAGAAGCGAGGGTGAAACTGGAGTTTGGATTGATGTTGGAACTCCGTTTGCTCGAAAAATTTGTGCTATGGGAGTTCGAGCTTCACGCTGGGTGACCATGCACGGATTTGCTTTAAATGTGAATGCCGACTTAGGTTATTTTGATAATATAATTCCTTGTGGTATAAAAGGTAAAGCAGTTACTTCTTTGCATGTAGAGTTGGGAGTTAAAAGAGTTGACGAATCTGTAGTTAAAGATAGAATATGCAAGCATTTTTCTAATTTATTCGAATCAGAGTTTTTATAGTCTCGCTTTAAATTTAAACTTCTACTTTCAAAATTCAAAACTCAATTGTTCGGGTAGTAATCGGAAACTCATTCGGTGGTATTTTGTTGTTCCATATTTTCTGATTGCTTCACGATGTTCAACAGTTGGGTATCCTTTATTTTTCTTCCAATTGTACATGGGGAATTCTTCATGAATTTTATTCATGTACTCATCTCTGTAAGTTTTAGCCAAAACAGAAGCGGCTGCAATACTCATGTATTTGGAGTCTCCTTTTACTATCGTTGAATAAGGGATATTATTTGTGGGTTTAAAACGATTTCCATCTACTATTATATATAAAGGTGTTGGATTTAGTTTGATAATACTTTCTTGCATTGCTCTAATGGATGCGTTCAATATATTAATTTCATCAATTATTTTAGGTTCCAAGTGAGTCACAGAAAAACAAATAGCTCTTTCTTCAATTAATGGTTTGAGTTTTTCTCTTGTCTTCTCAGAAAGTTGTTTCGAGTCGTTTAGTAATTCCAAACTAAAATTTTCAGGAAGTAGGATGGCAGCGGCTGTTACTGGGCCAGCCAAACACCCTCTTCCGGCTTCATCTGTTCCGCATTCAAATTCAAATTCTGAATATCTTAATTTTAACATAAAATTAATTTTGAAGAAAATTTAATTTTTGACGCAACCTTATGATTTTTTTTGCATCAACTACATGTGTTGCAACCACATTGTTAGTAAACCGCTTAAAAATTTTAACAAAAATAAAAAATAATATTCCGAAGTATTATTTGTTTATTTAATAAATTATTAAGAAGTTTGCGGAATAACTAACTCAAATAAATTTAATATGAGATCGAAGTTCAAATGGATTTTTACGCTTTTATTGGCGTTTTCAATGCAGTTTTCGTTTGCGCAAGAGAAAACTGTAACTGGTGTGGTTTCTGATGATAAAGGAACTTTACCCGGAGCAAATGTTGTTATTAAAGGAACAACAAAAGGAGTAGAAACTGATATGGATGGTAAGTACTCCATCAAAGTAAAACAAGGTGAAACTTTAGTATTCTCTTTTATAGGAATGCAAAATCAAGAAAAAGTTGTTGGAACCTCTAATACTTTGAATGTAAAATTAGCTGCTTTATCTAATGTTCTTGATGAAGTTGTGGTAAATGTTGCTTATGGAGCGCAAAAGAAAGAATCGATTACAGGTTCCGTTGCAGAAGTAAAAGCAAAAGAGGTTGCTAAAATTACTACAGGTAACGTAACTCAGGGTCTTGTTGGTAAAGTTGCAGGTGTGCAAGTTTTTAACAACAATGGTATGCCTGGAGATGCACCAATCATTAGAATGAGAGGTATTGGTTCTATCAATGCTTCGGCAGCTCCTTTGTATGTTGTTGATGGTGTTCCTTTTAATGGGGATGTTGCTTCTATTAATGCACAAGACGTTGAGTCTATGTCGTTTCTTAAGGATGCAGCAGCAGCAGCACTTTATGGAAATAGAGGTGCGAATGGAGTTATCATCATAACTACTAAAAAAGGAAAAAAACAAAAGACTGCAGTTACTATCGATTCTAGATCAGGTTTTTCTACAAGAGCTGTTAAAGATTACGATTTGATGACCGATCCAAAAGAGTACTATGAAGCTTATTATCAGGCGTTGAAAAACACTTATATGTATACAGGTGTTGTTGTTGATGAGCCAACTGCTGCAACACAGGCTGCTGCAAATTTAATTAATGGTAGTCAAGGTCTTGGATATAACAATTATAATATTGCGGACAATCAATTAATTAATCCTGCTACAGGTCGATTAAATTCAGCTTCATTAAAGTACAATGAAGATTGGAACGATTTCTTATTTGGTGATGGTTTCTTTACTCAAACGCACTTAAGTGTTTCTGGAGGTGATGATAATTCATCTAGATTCATGTCTTTGGGGTATGAGAAAAATGAAGGTTATGTTGTGAACTCTGGATTTGAAAAAATCACAGGTAGATTTAAATTGGATAACAACGTTTCAAGTTGGTTGAAAGTTGGAGGTAATATTGGTTATACTCACATCTTGCAAGATTATTTAGATGGTTACACAGGAGGTAGTACATTTAGTAGTCCATTCTTTTGGGTAAGAAATATTGCTCCTATCTATCCTGTTCGTGCTTATGATGCTACAGGTGGATTAATTTACAATGCTTTAGGTGAGCCAATGTTTGACGATGGAACAGGTTTAGGTGGTTTAACTCCTGTTAGACCTTATGCAGCCTTACAAAATCCATACGCAACTGCAATCAATGATGTTAAACAATGGAGAACTGACAACTTGTACGCTAGTGCTTATGCTGATGTAACCTTGCTCAAAGGTTTGAACTTTCTATATACTGTTACAGGTGATTTATTCACGCAGAATGATAGAAGTTTAGATACACCCCTTTACGGAGACGCTGTGAATGCTGGAGGTAGAGTGGACTACTCTGTTGTAAGAACTTTTGCAATGACTCAGCAGCAACTTCTTAAATACAATAGAAAGTTTGGTAATCATAATCTTGAGCTTTTGTTAGGTCATGAAACATTAGATAGAAGAACAGATGGCGTGAGTGCAAGTAGATCAAAATTATTGTTGCCTGATAGTCCATACGTTAACCAAGCAGGAGTTTTACAAAGTAATTCAGGAAATGGTTCATCTTACGCAGTAGAAGGTTTTTTCAGTCGTTTTATATACGATTACAGCGGTAAATATTTCCTTAATGCGAGTATTAGAAGAGATGGTTCTTCTAGATTTCATCCAGATAACAGATGGGGTACTTTCTATGGTTTAGGAGCTGCTTGGAGAATTTCCAGAGAGTCTTTTCTTAAGAATGTTTCTTGGTTGAATGAATTAAAACTTAGAGGAAGTTTTGGTCAACAAGGAAATGATGATTTAGGTATTGAATTGCCTTACTTAAATCAATATGCAGTTTCACTTACAACTGATACCTCTTTGCCAATTTCTTACAACCTTGTTGCTTTAGGAAATAGAGATATTACTTGGGAAACCAATACAAATTTAAATGCTGGTTTTGATTTACGTATGTTTAATGATAGATTAAGCATTGAAGCTGAATACTTTGAAAGAAAAATTACTGATATGTTGTTTCAAAGACCATTACCTATTTCATCTGGTTTTGCTTCAAGACCTGAAAACGTAGGAAATATGCAAAACACAGGTGTTGAGTTGACTGTTAATGCTGAGGTAATTAGAAAGAAAGATTTCTCTTTGTCTTTAAATGTTAATGCTACTCATTACAAGAACAAGATAACTAAGTTGCCATTTAATGGAAGAGAAAACAATAGTATTATTAATGGTAATTTCATCAGAGAAGAAGGTGGAGGAGTTTTTGATTACTACATGAGAGAATTTGCAGGTGTTAATCCTTCAACAGGTGCTGCTTTATTCTGGACTGATGACGATGCAAATCCTGGTCAAAGAGTGTTAACAGAAGATTTTTCTCAAGCAGATTTATACAGAATCGATAAAACTGCTATTCCTGATGTCTATGGTGGTTTTGGTTTTGAAATGAAATATAAAGGATTCGATTTAGGTGTTAGTTTTGCTTATCAATACGGCGGATATTCGTTTGATGGTGTTTGGTTAGGTATGCTGAATTTATCTCCTGGACAAAATTTGCATAGAGATTTTGCAAATACTTGGACGCCTGATAATGTATCTGCTACTCTTCCTCGTGTTGATGTTGATGATCCATTAAATTATTACGGAGCTTCATCTTTAGGTATTATTAAGTCTGACTATTTAAGTATTCAAAATGTATCTTTAGGTTATACTTTTGGATCTAAAATGCTTAGTGGTTTAGGTTTAAGCGGTTTACGAGTTTACGGTCTTTCAGACAATGTTGCATTATGGTCTAAAAGAAAAGGATTTGATCCTAGACTAGGTGGTGTGACAGGTGGATCTGATAACAAATATTCAATTTTGAGAACAGTTTCATTTGGAGTTAACTTACAATTTTAAAAAAAAATTAAAAAATGAAAAAAATTAAATCAATTATTTTGGCATCGGTTGCTATTTTGTTAGTGACCTCGTGTTCTGAAGATTTTTTGAGTAAAGACTCAAGAGATAATGTTTCAGAGCAGCAGTTGCAGGATTTGGCTAGTTCATCGCCTGAGGCTTCTTTGTTGTTGGCTTCTGGTCTTGAAGGAGGTAACAATTTCTTTTTGAATGATTTTAGTACTGCAGGAAATGGTAATATTCATGATGATTTTGGTCACATGGCTATTAACCTAGGAACAGATCTTATGAGTAATGACATGGTACAAGTTATTTCTCACTGGTTCATCAATTATTACAATTATACCGCTAGGAACGAAGTTTCAATCCGTACGGACATGGTTTGGAAGTTTTATTACAAAGTTATCAATAATATGAACCAAGCCTTGGTTTTAGTGCCTAGTACTGTTACTGATCCAGAGTTAAGATATATTAGAGGTAGATTATTAGCTATGAGAGGTTACTCTTATCTTCAACTTGTAAGAATCTATGCTAATGGTGAAGTTGGTATTCCTTTGTATACTGAAAGTGAAATTCAACTTTCTCGTCAACCAGTAGCTGTAATCAAACAAAGAATTCTTGATGATTTCAATGAAGCCTACACTATGATTGATGGTTATTCTCGTACTGCTAAAACTTCGATTGATAAAAATGTAGTTGCTGGTTTCTTAGCTAGATACCATTTAGAATATGGTAACTATGCTTTAGCTGCTCAATATGCTTTAGAAGCAAGATCAGGTTATGCTCCAATGGACGCAAGTGGATTAACAGATGGTTTCAATAAAATTTCTAATCCAGAGTGGATGTGGGGTGCTGATTTAGATACTAATACTTCAACTTATTACGCATCTTATTTCTCTCACATGGGTAACTTAAATGCTGGTTATGCCGGTTTGTTAGGTGCTTATAAATCTGTTGATAGAAGAATTTTCGACAATATTTCTTCAACTGATATTAGAAAAGATTGGTTCGTAGATACAGGAAATCCTTATGGCCTTCCTAAATATGCTAATGTTAAATTTATTGATGATACCGATTTCGAAGGTGATTATGTCTTCATGAGAGCTGCAGAAATGTATTTGATTGAAGCTGAAGCTAAAGCTCTAGCTGGTGATGAGTCAGGAGCAAGACAAGTTTTGTTTGACTTGGTTTCTACTAGAGATGGTGCATATACTTTATCTTCTAATTCGGGAACTGCTTTACTTGATGAAATTCGCTTTCACAGAAAACTTGAATTGTGGGGTGAAGGATTTGCTTACTTTGATATGAAACGTTGGGGAACAGGATTGAATAGAACTTATGCTGGTTCGAATCATACATCTTTTGGTTTGTTCAGTTATGAAAGTAATTCTCCAAAATTAGTTTTCCAAATTCCGATCAGAGAAATTAATGCAAATCCTGATTTAGGTGGTCAAAATCCTTTCTAATTTAAGTCCTTTTTATATATGAAAAATTTAAAATTATTTTTGTTTACTGTATTAGCTTCAGTGGCTTTTTTCAGCTGTGATGAATACAATGCAGGTGAGGAAGTTAACAAGCCTTCTTCTGTTTCTTTTGAAAGAACAGCTTTTGAATTCAATATCAGTGATTCAAATCCCGTTTTTCCCTTAGAAGTTTATGCTACTGATATTTCTTCAGTAGACAGAGTAGTAAATTTAGAAGTTGTTGCTGCTGAAACTACTGCAATTGCAGGTGATTATACTTTTAGTAACAGTGTTACTATTCCTGCAGGACAATACAAAGGTGTTGGAAATATTACTTTTAACCCTTCTAACATTGCTTTAGGTACAACCCGTAATGTTAGTTTCAAAATTGTTCAGCCAGAAGGTACAGTTGCTAATATAACTAAGTCTAAAACTAAAATTAACTACACTCCATTATGTGAGTTTAATCTAGTTGAATTGTCCTTGACTTTAGATCGTTATGGTTCTGAGATTTCTTGGGAGATTAGACAGGGCTCTAATGTATTGTACAGTGATGGTCCCTTTGCTGACATCTCTACTAATGCTCTTCAGCCAGTGATGACCAGTAAATATTGTCTACAACCAGGTACATATACTTTTGTTATTAATGATATCTATGGTGATGGTTTATTTACTTCAGCTGCTGTTCAAGGTTCATATAGAATGAAGCTAGGTAATACTACCTTATTCCAAGGTGGAGGTAATTTTGGTTCTTCAATATCTCATAATTTTGTTCTTAATTAACAGGATAAATATTGTGTTAAAAGGCTGTTCATTGTAACAGCCTTTTTTTTTAAAAATTAATGTTGTTTTTTTTAAATTTAGTTTAATTTTGTATAAAATAATATACTATGAAAATTAAAATTACAATTACAATTGTCATGACTCTTCTAGTTGGCTTCTGTTTTTCGCAGACACCGCTCGAGGTTCAAAAAATAGTGGGCTCCTATGATTTATCTGAACTTGATAAATTACGTGATGAGTTTCAATCAATTCATGATTTGAAAGATAAGAGAATTCAAGATTTTCTAAAAAACAATCCTGAAATTAGTTTTCAGCTTGTTAAGAATAATGTTCTTTACCAAATGGTCGATGTTATTGCTGGTAAACCAATTTATGTATCTACTGATAATGCTTCAGCTGCAATCGCCACAAAAACAGTTGCTCTTCATAATGGTGGTGAGCTTGGTTTGAATTTGGAAGGTCAAAATATGAATGTTGGTGTTTGGGATGGTGGTTTTGTACTCAAAAATCATGTTGAGTTCATGAATGATGAAGCAACTCCAACCAGTAGAATAACTACACCTCAAACAGTGCTACCTAATCCAGCTACTAATGATCATGCTACACATGTTATGGGAACTATTGTTGCTAAAGGTGTTAATGCAACAGCAAAAGGAATGGCGCCTAAAGCTAATGCAGTTTCTTATAATTGGACCAATGATTTGGCAAATGTTACAACGCAAATCGCAACAAATGGATTGTTGATTTCTAATCATTCTTATGGAGTGCCTGTTATTTCAGAGTCTGGTAACGCCCAAGATGCATGGGTAATGGGTTGTTATGATTCTGAATCAAGACAATGGGATCAATTGGCCTTTGCCTCTCCTTATTACTTAATGGTAACCTCTGCTGGGAATTCTGGTTCTGAGACTTATACAGGTGGAATGGCAGCTGGTTATGATAAATTAACTTTTGAAAAAAATGCCAAAAATAATTTAGTAGTTGCCAATTCTAATCCTTTTGTTTTGCCAAACGGCTCTGTAAATTTGTTTCCAATAAATTCTTCCAGTAGTCAAGGTCCATCAGATGATGGAAGGATTAAACCAGATATTGCTGGTGACGGTACTAATTTGCTTTCTACGTTTAATACCAATACAACTTCTTACGCTACTCTAACAGGTACTTCAATGGCTTCTCCAAACGTAGCTGGTTCGTTGCTTTTATTACAGCAATATTATAATCAATTGAATTCTGTATTTATGAGGTCTTCAACACTCAAAGGGTTAGCTTGTCATACTGCTAGAGATGGTGGAACTGCTGGACCTGACGCTAAATTTGGATGGGGATTGTTAGATGCAAAAAAAGCTGCTGAAGTTATAACTAAGAATAATGAGAATCCAAAAAGAGCTATAATCTTTGAAAATCAATTAGCCCAATCTGAAGTTTATACAATTCAAGTTGGTGTTACTAGCGGTGAAAAACTTGAAGCAACTTTATCATGGATAGACCCAGCTGGTTTACCTAAAGATGGTAATGTTAATGATGCAACTCCAGCTTTGGTTAATGATTTAGACTTGAGAATTAGTAAGGATTCAAATGTGTTTTTTCCATGGAAATTGCAAGTGCCAAATGTGGCTGCAGCTGCAATTACTGGCGATAATATTGTAGATAATATTGAAAAAGTTGAAGTGACTAACCCTGATGGTATTTATACAATTACTGTTTCTCACAAAGGCAATTTACAGTCTGGACCTCAGGCGTACAGTTTGATAGTTACAGGTGCTAATTTTCAGAGTTTGAGTCTCAACGAGGTTAGTGAAAATGCAATTAGTATTTATCCTAATCCAACCAGTGGAATAGTTAATTTTAATACAAATGATAGTAGCATAATTAAATCGATTGTGGTATTTGATTTTTGCGGAAAAATGATTCGTAAGATTCAAAATGCCGAATCTCTAAACTCATTTGACATTTCAGACCTTTCTAGTGGTTTGTATGTCGTTGATTTTTATACACAAGATGATTTGAAAATTGTAAAAAAAATTATCAAAAACTAAAATACTCACAAATCAGTGTTAAGAGCGTCTACCATGGTAGGCGCTTTTTGTTTTTATAGTATATTTGCTCAAATTTTGGTACTGATGAACAGAAACATATTATTTTATTTCTTAATTTTTTTTCCAATTTATGCAATAGCTCAAATCCCACAAAAAGTGGCGAAAAGAGAATCTAAAGAGGATATTGCTTTAAAAGCACGCAACGACCAATACCGAATATATTCTATTGAAAGAGATACCACTTATGTAGATACTTCCTTAACTATTCAAAGCGATTACAAATACAATTATCTTAGAAAAGATATTTTCGGATTACTCCCATTTGCCAACGAAGGTCAAACCTATACTGTTCTCGATTTTGGTTTGAATCAATACAGTCCTTATCCCGAATTTGGTTTCAAAGCCAAACACTTTAATTTCTATCAACCTTCAGATGTCAGATACTACTCTGTGGCAACACCGCTTACCGAATTGTATTTTAAAACCGTAATGGAACAAGGTCAAAATGTCGATGCTTTAATCACATTAAATACTTCAGAACGATTCAATTTTTCAATTGGTTACAAAGGATTACGTTCCTTAGGAAAATACATTAATCAATTAACCAGTGCTGGAAATTTTAAGTTTACATCGAGTTATTTTACCAAAAATAAACGATACTTTGCCAATTTTCATTTTACAGGACAAGATCTTCTCAATGGTGAAAATGGCGGAATAACAACCATCAGCGACTTTGAAAGTGAAGATGCCGCTTTCAACAACAGAGCACGTTTTCAAGTCTATTTTACCGATGCCAAATCGTTCCTAAAAGGAAAACGCGTGTTCATCGACCATAATTTTAGAATCAATAAAAACGATAGTGATAACAATCTTCTTCTGAACCATCAATTTAATTTCGAAAATAAATACTACGAATTCTACCAAACGGTTCAATCCGTTACCATAGATGAAACAGCTGTTAAACGTTTTGGAGAATCCTACCGTGATGGTGAAATTAACGACCGTGTTCGATTGCGAAAAATGTTCAATCACGTCGGACTTTCATTCAAAAGCAATTTGCTAGGAAACGTAAAAGCCTTTATTGAAGATTATTTCTATAAGCAATATTATGATGCCAATTACATCATCAATGATGCCATTATTCCAGCTAAAATTCAAGAGCGAGTAACCGCAATTGGCGGTCAATATTTTTACGATAAAAATAAAATCAAAGGAAATTTACTCATCAAAAAAGCCATCACAACTCAAACATTTTCCGAGCTCACGGCCAACGCCAGTTACAAAGTAAACGACAAAAATGCTGTCGAATTTTACTATCAAAACCTGAGCAAAATTCCGGATAACAATTTTATTTTACACCAAAGTTCGTACCTGACTTACAATTGGTTCAATAGTTTCAAAAACGAAAAAATAAACACTTTTACTGTCGATGCCAAAACGCAATGGGTCAACGCTTCGCTAAAGGTAATGTTACTGAATGATCATCTCTTTTTCAGTGACGATAATCCTAATACGGATACCATCAGCGTAACTCCAAAGCAATACGATAAGTCAATAAATTATCTTTCGTTAAAAATCAGCAAAGAAATCAAATACAAAAAATGGGCACTTGACAATACCATTTTATACCAAAAAGTAGCACAAGAAGACAATGTTCTCAATGTTCCCGAGTTAACTACAAGAAATACACTTTATTATTCCAATCATTTCTTCAAAAAGGCTATGTTTTTGCATACTGGAGTAACATTCAACTACTTTACAAGCTATTTTGCCAACAATTACAACCCACTTTTGGGCGAATCATTTGTGCAAACCGAAACAAAAATAGGAAGTTTTCCGATGCTTGATTTCTTTGTCAATGCTAGAATCCGACAAGCGCGTATTTTCCTGAAAGCCGAACATTTTAATTCGGGTTTCACTGGTAATAAGTACTATTCGGCTCCCAATTATCCGTACCGCGATTTTATGGTGCGCTTCGGATTGGTGTGGGATTTTTTTCAATAATGTCATTACCAGAGATGAAGTAATCAGGAACATAATGGCTCGGGCTTTCTGGTAATCCGTGTTCCTGCTGTTCGTTACAATCTTTTTATAGCCATGTCATCCTGAGCGCAGTCGAAGGATTTTTTTTAAGCAATAAAAAGGATTTCCACTTCCATCAGGGTTAGTTAATAAACTAAGTACACAAAATCAGTAGT
>JACCDI010008737.1_pt1 | contig 14727 bp, 14 predicted proteins | sample 7442791 | NCBI WGS metagenome assembly JACCDI01 (sample SAMN15323434, study PRJNA562643) | freshwater metagenome | isolation source: river surface water | place: USA:Blue River Watershed | collected 2017-08-15 | reverse complement strand
GCCTGCTCTGCCCGGCGCTCGGAATCGACGAAGCGCATGACGTCACGGCATGGGTGCGATTCCGTCCGCTCACCGAAGACGACATCACCCGCTACCAGGGCCTGGTGGACACCTTGGACAAGGCCGGAGCTTACGGCATCCAGGAAGGCCGGGAGATCATCATCGACGATTACCAGCGGCCGATCTCGACGATCATGGGCCTGCCGGTCGAATTCGTCAAAGCCCGCCTCGCCGCGCTGGGTATCCTCGATAGACTCAACGCATGAAGGCCTGGCTCTTATTCCTCTCCGCGGCGGTCAGCGCGCAGACGCCTGTCGTCAGCGGTGACGCCGAGCTGACCGGCCTCATCGGCGGCAAGCCCCTCGTCATCCGTACGACGAGCCGCCTCGCCGGCGCCATCGATTCCGTGAAGTGGGACGGCGTCGAGTTCATCGACTCGCACGACCATGGCCGCCAGCTGCAGTCGGCGATCAACGCCGACATCGGCGGCGTCTATCATGTCGAATGCTACAACCCGACCGAAGCCGGTTCGGTCGTCGACGCGCTCGGCCCGAAATCGACCAGCCGCCTCGAGGAGCTCTCCGTCCGCGACGGCGTGCTGACGACCCGCACGCGCATGGCCTTCTGGCTGGCCCCGGGCATGAAGTCGGGCGGCAACGTCGCGCTGAACGACCGGCTGCTCTCCGATCACGTCCTGACCAAGCAGGTGCGCATCGGCCGGCCGCAGATGGACCACGTGCTTGATTACCGCGTGAAGTTCAACGTGCCCGGAGACCGTCCCCATACTTATCTGCAGGTCGAAGGGCTGACCGGCTACATGCCTTGGTCCTTCGGCGAGGAGCTTCGTTTCGACGCCAAGACCGCGACGCTCGTGCCGCTGCCGCGTCAGAACGGCGAGCAAGCGGACCCGGTGGTGCTCTCGACCCCTTCCGGATCGCATGCCATGGGCGTGTTCACGCCTTATCGCCCGCCCGCGGGCCAGCCCGCCGTCGGCTACGGGCGTTTCAAGTTCGAACACGACAAGGTCGTGAAGTGGAACTGCGTTTTCCGCCTGCGTTCGCCCGGAGGCATCGTGCCCGGCGATTACGGGTATCAGATCTACGTGGTCATCGGCACGCGCGAGGACTGCCGACGCACGCTGGCGGCGCTCACGCAGGAGTTCGCCGGCCGATAATCTCGCCGTCCTACGCTTGAAGTCGTCCGGGGCTCCCCTAACTTCGGGGCGTGCGTCCCGATGATCCCATCGACCTGCGCGCCGCGGCCTTCGCGGCGGCGGCGTCGCTCGGCCTGCACCTCCTGTTGCTCTGGCTGCTGCCGGACTCTTTCCGGCAGGTCGTCGCCATCGTCCGTCCGGTCGAAGTCCTGACCGCCCCGGTGAAGGTCGATGAAGCCCGTCTGCCGCCCAAGCTGCGCTTCGCCGAGACGAACCCCGTGGCCAACCAAGCCGTGCCGAAGACGGCGCCCTTCACTTCCTCGCGCAATCAGACCGCCGCCCAGCCGGTACCCGAGAAGATGCCGAGCAACTCCGCCCTGCCGAAGTCCGCCGGGACTTCGCCGGAGATCCGCCTCGCCCAGGGCAAGCCCCGGTCGATCGACCAGTCCCAGGCCCAGCCGACGCCGGCCCCGGCGATCTCGATGGCCGCGCCGAAGTCCGCTCCTCCCCCCGGACCAGGCAAGGCCGCCGCCCGCCCTGCGCCCAAGGCCGCGCCGGCGCCCGTCGCCGCCGACCCGGAGCGGCCCCGCGCCTCGATTCCTTCCGGTACGGCCGGCCTGCTCCTGCGCAACTCCGTGGGGGTGAACCGCGCCGGCGCGGTCGCCATCGACGCCCGTTTCAGCCAATACGGCGACTACACCCAGCGCATGCTCGAGGCCATCCAGTCGAGCTGGTGGAGCATCATCGAACGCTCCCAGTTCGAAGGCGTCCAGCGAGGGCGTGTCACGGTGCGCTTCCGTCTGCACCGCGACGGCACCGTCACCGACGCCGCGATCCTGAGCAACGAGGTCTCCCGCGTGATGTCGCTGGCCTGCAAGGACGCGGTGATGGCGCCGGCACCTTACGATGTCTGGCGCGCGGATATGGTCGCCTTGTATGGCGAGAGCGACATCGTCACGATCAACTTCTACTACCGCTGATGACGCTCCCGACAGATTGGATCCCCTTCGGGCGCGGCGTGCGCGCGGTCGCCACGCATCCGTGCGGGCTGATCGCGGTCGCGAAGCCGGACGGCATCCTCTCGCATCCGAATCCCGGCGAAGTCGCCGAGAAGGGCACGATCCTCATCGCCGGCAACTACTCCCTCGAGGAGGAGGCTTTCCATGTCCGCGACGGGCAGGGCGGCATCCGTCGCGTCTACCTGCTCAACCGCCTCGATTCGCCGACCAGCGGCGTGCTGCTGCTCTCGCTCGACGTCGGCGTGGCCGACGTGGTCCGCAAGATGTTCGCGCGGTCGCAGGTCTCGAAGCAATACGTGGCCCTCATCCGCGGCCGCGGCCTGCGCACCCCGCGGGGCACCTGGCAGGACCAGCTCTCGAAGTCCAAGGGCCCCGGCGGCGGCGTGCGTTCCGAGACGGGCGCGGGCGCGCCGGCGGTGACGGTCTACCAGTGGCAACGCGCCGCCGGCGGCACGCTCCCCCTTTCCCTCATCAAGCTCGAGCCGCGCACGGGCCGCACGCACCAGCTGCGCGTCCAGACCGCCGCGCACGGCCATCCGATCCTCGGCGACCGCACCTACGGCGATTTCGAGTTCAACAAGGCCGTCGGCACGGCCCGCGGTTTCAAGCGGCTCTTCCTGCACGCCGAGTCCACGCAGCTTTCGTTCGACTGGCAGGGCGCGAAGGTCGAGTTCAAGGCCGTCGCGCCGATGCCCGAGGAATTCACGGAGGCCCTGGCCGCCGACGACGGCGAGGCCCCCGGCAAGGGGCCGAAGCCGCCGCGTCGCGACGCCGGCACGCCGATCTCGCCCCGCCTGCGCATCCGGCTCTGAGTCCCGCCATGTCGTCCGCCTTCCAGCTCATCGAAGTACGCGGACCCGAGCTGGAGCCTTGGATCGACACCTTGGGCGGACTGCGCATCGCGGTCTTCCGCGAGTTCCCTTATCTCTACGAAGGCGACCTCGCCTATGAGAGGGAATACCTGCGCGGCTACCTCGACTGCCCGCGCAGCCTGGTCGTCTTCGCCCGCGACGCGTCCGGCCGCACGGTCGGGGCGACGACCTGCATGCCGCTGGCCGACGAGAGCGAAGGGTTCCGCGGCCCGTTCGAGCGCGCCGGTTTGCCGACCGACGATGTGCTGTATCTCGGAGAGAGCATCGTGCTGCCGGAGTTCCGCGGCGGCGGCCTCGGCGGTGAGTTCTTCGCCCGCCGCGAAGCGCACGCGCGCCGGCTCGGTTTGCGCACGACGGCCTTCTGCGCGGTCGACCGTCCGGCCGACCATCCGGCCCGGCCCGCGGGCCATCGTCCGCTGGACGCCTTCTGGACGCGCCAAGGCTATCGTCGCCGTCCGGAGCTGCAGGCGGTTTTCCCTTGGAAGGAAGTCGGCGAGGAACAGGAATCTCCCAAGACCCTCACCTTCTGGACGAAGACATGGACCGCCTGACCCTCGCCTTGCTGACCTTCGACGTCGGCGTCCCCGCGTCCTCGCCGGACGCCTTCGCCGACCGCGTCTGCGCGCAGGTGCGCGCAGCCTGGGACGACGGCGCGGACCTGGTGGTGCTGCCGGAGTTCCTCTGGATGGGCCTCGAGCCTTTCGTCGCCGGCGAAGACAAGCTCCGCGGCGTCGCGCGACTCTTCTGGGCCGACCTCTGGCCGCGGCTCGCGCCGCGTCTGGCGCAGGCCGACAAAGGCGTCGTGCTCGGCACGGTGCCGTTCCTCGACGCCGACGGCCGGCTGCGTAACCGTGCGCCGATCTGGGACGGGGCGGCTTTCCGCCATCAGGACAAGCTTCATCTCACGCCCTGGGAATCCGCCTTCGTCGGCGGCGACGGCGTCGGCCTCTGGTCCTTCCGCGGCGTCCGTTGCGTCGTCGTGATCTGTCTCGACGTCGAGATCCCCGAACTGGCCGCCGTCCTCCGCGGGCAGGGCGTCGAACTCATGCTCGTGCCCAGCGCGACCGAGACGATCCTCGGCGTCGAAAGGGTAGGGCGTTGCGCCGATGCCCGCTCCGTCGAACTCGGGTGCCACGTTGGCGTATGCCACCTCGTCGGCCGGATGAACTCCGTGCTGATCGACGAGAACGTCGGCCGCGCCGCGGCCTTCGCGCCCTCGCAGGCCGCGTTCCGGGACGAGCCCCGTCACCTCGCCACGCCGGTCTGCGCCGAGGGCGATCATGCCCTCACCGTCGACGTCGACCTCGCGCTCCTGCGCCGCCATCGGGCGACGCCCGGCGAGACCGATCCGTCCAAGCTCGGCGCCCGTCCGCTGCGCCTCCTTTCCTGAACCCATGAACCCGCTCATCCGTCAGTATTATCAGACCTTCAATTCCGGTGACCGCGAAGCCCTGCTCGCGCTCCTGCACCCGGATGTCGTGCACGAGATCAACGAAGGCGGCGTCGAGGTCGGCGTCCCGGCTTTCCGCGCCTTCCTCGGCCGCATGGACCGTTCCTACCGCGAACAGGTCGAAGACCTCGTCGTCTTCGCCGGCCCGGACGTCTCCCGCGCCGCCGCCGAGTTCTATATCCGTGGCGAATACCTTAAGACCGACGAAGGCCTCCCGCCCGCCACCGGTCAGAAGTATCACCTCCGCGTCGGAGCTTTCTTCGAGATCAAGGACGGCAAGGTCGCCCGCGTCTCGAACTACTACAACCTCAGCGCCTGGCTGCGGATGGTCGGCGCCTGAGGCGGCCCCTGACTCGTCCCCTTTCCGGATGACATTTCTTGGTTAGTTCACGCCTCATTGCCTCTCTAGCGGAGGATAAAGGGGGCATCGGACGCATTGCAGTTTGCCTCGCTTCGGCGGGGTGACTTATTTCTCCGGTGACGGCTACCCCGCCGCCCCCATGAACCCCGTATACGCCGCCCTCCTGGTGTTGCTGCTCTCCGCCTTGGCGGAGGCCTTGCATGCCCGTCGGGTGCGGGTCGCCGCCCGGCTGGCGTTCGGGCCTGAGGGTCAGCCCCGCCGTTGGACGGTGATCGCCCCTTTCTTGCGCTGCCTGTCGCTCGCCGCCTTCGCCTGGGGCCTGACCGTGACGTGGCAGCTGCATCAGGCGGCCAAGGACGGGAAGCCGGCCGAAGCCGCGGAGCCCGCCCGGCTGGTCTTCGTGGCCGACCTTTCGCCGAGCATGTATCTCAAGGACGCCGGGCCGGAAGGGAAGGTCACGCGCCAGCAGCGCATGCGCGAGGAGGTCGAAGCCGTGCTGATGCGCGTGGGCGGCGACCTCCGTTACGGCGTCGTCGGTTTCTACACCGAGGCGCGCTCCGTCGTCATGGACGCGCGCGACCCGGAGCTCGTGCGCAATGTCTTCGACGGCCTGCCGGTCCAATACGTGATGAAGCCCGGCTCGACCGACCTCGGCGCGGCGATCAACGCCGCGGTCAAGGTCGTCGCCCCGTTGCCGGAGAAGACGGTGCGCCTGGTCATCTTCACCGACGGCGACACGGTCCCCCTGCAGCCGATCCTGCCGCGGCCGAAATCCGTCAAGGACGTGCTCCTCCTCGGCGTCGGCGATCCGCGCAAAGGCACCTTCATCGCCGGCCACCAGTCGCGGCAGGACGCCGAAGTGCTGGCGAGCGTGGCGCGCGCCCTGCGCGGGGCATATTATGACGTGAACGAGAAGCATCTGCCGACCGACGCCTTGGGCGACCTCGTCCGGCGGACGCCGCCGGCGAAGGCGGGCCTCAGCCTCGCGCAGCTCGCGGTGCTGGCGATGCTGCTGGGTTCGGCGGTGCTCGCGCTGCTTCCGGTTGCGCTGCAATATTTCGGGACCGGGTGGAAGGTCGTCCGCCGTGACGAAGCGGCCGGGGAGGGCGGCGTCCGATGAGGAAGTTCTTCACGCTGCTCTGGCTGCTGTTCCCCGTCGGGGTGGTGTATTACCACTTCAACGAAGGCCAGGCCCAGCTGGCCCGCGAGCAGGCCAGTGACCATCTCACGCGCATCCGCGAGCTCGAGCGTGCCAAGGAGCCGGACTGGCCCGCCATCGTCGAGGAGTACGATAAGCTCGCGGCCGAACTGCCGCCCGACGAACGTCCGACGGTCCGGCATCAGGTCCGGCTGGCGAAGGCCAAGGCCAAGGTCGAGATGCTCGACGTCGCCGGCGCGATCACCGACCTGTCCCAGCTCTTGAAGGAATCCGCCGCCGTCGACGGCGAGGACGGCGCGACCACCCGCGCGGTCCGCGAGACCTTGGGCAAGGCCTACTTCTACGCGACCTCCCTCCTGAAGGCCAACGGCGCGACCGAAGAGGAGTGGCGGCCTTACGCCGAACGCACCCGTCAGGTCTTCCGTTATCTCGCCGAGCATCAGGATCCCGCGGCCCTCGCCGATTACGAGCGGCGCGTCGAAGTCGAGTTCGCCCGCTCCCTTGGCCAGCAATCCCTATGAAGACGTTCCTCTTGCTCTGTCTCTGCGGCGCCAGCGCCTTCGCTCAGGAAACTCCAGCTCCGGCCGCCGTCGAAGGCGTGCGCGGCGTCCGCCAGGAGGGCTCCGGCAAGGTGAAGGAGGTCGATCCTGCCGCCAAGAATGTCGCGCCGACCACCGTCCAAGGCGTCGAGAAAGTCGATGGCGTCAAAACTCCCGGCGTCGCCAAGCCCGTTAAGCAGGCTCCGCCGCCCGCCTCCGTCACCGAAGGCGCGAAGCCTGTCGAGGGCGCCGGGACCAAGGCCACGCCTCCGCCGCCTCCGACGAAAGGACTGGTCGGTGCCGAAGGCGTGAAGCCGCCCGAAGGCGTCAAGGGCGCCGGCACCAAAGGCACGCCTCCGCCGCCACCCGCGAAAGGCCTCGTCGGCGCCGAAGGCGTGAAGCCGCCCGAAGGCGTCAAGGGCGCCGGGACGAAGGCTACGCCGCCGCCCCCGCCCGCCAAGGGTCTCGCCGGCGTCAAGGGAGTGAAGCCGTCCGAGGGCGTGAAGCCCGCCGCCGGCGGCATCAAGCCCGTCGAAGGCGTCACCGGCATCGGCGCGGGCAAGCAGCAGAATCTCGAGGCCGCCCTCCAGGTCGAGGCCGCCGACAAGCCCGGACCGAAAAAGGCGAAGGCCGCCGCCGCGCTCCTCGCCGGTCCCGAACCGAAGGGCAAGCCCGTGAAGGCGGACGACCGCAAGGTCTTCGAAGAAGCCCGCAAGATCCCCGACAACGGTTCCTGAATCCTTTCCACGCATCCCCATGAGACTCCTCCGTCCGTTCCTCTGCGCCGCGCTCGCGTGCGTGGCGACGCTTTCCGCCCAGCAGGCCGCGCCGCTCGACGCCAAGACCCAGCAGCAATACGAACGCCTGCTTCGCCACCGGTATTCGCGCGATATCAGCGAGGTCTTCGCGGCGATGGAGAAGTCGGCCCGGCCCGACGCCCGCGCCGGCGCCGACGCCCGCTTCCTGTCGGCCTTCCGCCTCGGCGACTGGGCGCAGGTCCGCGCGGAGCTCGCCGCGTTGCCGCCCGAACTCGGCCGCGGCATCTACGACAAGATCCTGGCCGACCTCGCCGAGCGTCCGAAGAACGGCGTGCGGCTCGAGGACGTCTTCGCCCTCGCCGACGCGGGCCCCGGGGAGCTGACCGACCTCGAACTCCGCAAGCTCGGCCAGATGCTCGGCCAGATCGTCGCGCCCAACGAGAGCTTCTGGGTCGCCGAACGTCTGACGCGCGGCACCGAGAAGCTCGGCGGCAAGGATCCCGCCCGCCGCCTCGCGGCCGGCCGGGTCCTGCTCGCCGGCGGTTTCCGTGACCTCGCCCGCCAGTATCTGCCCGCCGGCGCCGACCTGGAGAAGCTCGCCGACGAAGGATTGCGTCAGGAGATCGCCGCCTTCCTGGCGGCCGAGCAGGCCACCGAGATCGCGCAGCGCGACCAGATCTCGCGCATCTGGAGCGACAACGTCGCGATCCTCCGCTCGGAGAAGAAGACCAGCGACTGGGAACGCAGCAAGGCCGCGGGCGAGATGCTCCGCGTGCTCACGCAGGTCTCGCCGGCCGTGCTCGGCGGCACCTTCGCCGAGCTCATGAAGGCCCAGCCCGACGCCGCCCTCAAGGTGGTCGGCGGACTCTCGCGCAAGATCCAGAACGAAGGCGGCGCGCCCGCCGCCCAGCGCATGGATAATCTCCGCGCCCAGTCGGTGCTGGCCAACCTCATCGCCGAGCACGTCGGCGACGCCGGCGGCGACTGGCGGCAGGTCCTCGGCCTGATGGCGGAATCCTGGATGGCCGAGGTCGAGCAGTCGTTCGGCCGTCAGTCCGGCGGCGTCCGTCGCAGCAACAACCGTAACGGCGCCAACGACATCGACCCGGAGGAGATGCTCCAGCTGGCGCCCGCCGGCAAGTGGCTCGCGGCCTTGCCGCCCGACCTGCGCGCCCGCTTCGACGCGACCCTCGCCCGGGCGGTCATCGTCAGCGCCAATTTCGAACTCGCCGCGGATCGCATCACCGAGCTCGCGCGTCGTCATCCGGCCGCGGGCGTCGCCTTGGCCGAGGATTTTCTGCTCGCCTGGGGGCAGGCCCATAATCCCCAGCTGCCGGCGGAACTGCGCGCCCGTTACGGCCTGCCCGAGGATGCCCGCATCCCGGTGACGCCGGTGATGATGGAGCGGAACATCGACAGCCTCGCCCGTATGATGGCGCTCTTCCGCCAGGCCGGCGTGGCGCCGCGCGACCAGAGCAAGGTCGTGAACGCCTTCGACCTGGCCTACAGCAACGCCGAGGCCTACCGCGACACGCACATCGAACGCGTCTTCGGTCCGACCGCCCAGATGGATGAGCAGGTTTTCTTCCTGCTCGCCCAGAAGATGCACGCCAACCTCGGCGATCGCTGGCGCCGCGCGGACGTCCAGCGCGGCGGGCTCACCCGCCGCAACGAGGCCCAGACCTACGCGATGGCCACGGCCGGCTATGCCTCGCTGCTGAAACTGATCGACGAATGGCAGGCCGGCCGTCCCGACGCCCACAAGGCCTTGCTGCTCGGCGCCGTCGTCCTGAATGACTGGGCCGACTTCGAAAGCTTCCAGGACCTCGCCCCGACCGAGCCCGCCAAGCGCCTCGTCGCGGCCAAGGAGAAGACGCTGCGTTCGCAGGATTATTTCCAACGCGCCGCCGACGCCTACGGTCGCCAGGCCGTGCGCCTGCAGCCCAACGAGCATTCCATCGACCCTTACCTGAGCTGGTTCAACGCCGTGCTCGGCATCGGGGGCAACGGTCAGGTCAACCTCGGCAAGCCGCTCAACCGCGCGGCCCTCGGTCGCATCCGCGCCGCCATCCAGGCCCTGCCGGGCAGGCTCGCCGGCACGCATATGGGCCAGCTGGCGAAGACGCTCAACGCCCGCCTCAACGACCAGAACAATCCCCTGCACGAGGACCTCAAGTATCGCTACCTCGCCGCCACGCTCGTGGTCACGAAGGACGACCCGTTCTCGCTCGGACTCAAGAAACGCGCGGACTACCTCGACGAGCTTCTCGGCGAGATCCGGGTCCAGACCCGCGTCGACGGACCGAACACGGTCGGGGCAGGGCAGGACTTCGGCATCATCGTCAGCGTCATGCACACCGAGGCCATGGGCCGGGTGGCCCGTTTCGGACAATACCTCAGCAACGACCCGACCGCGGCCGCCGCGGCCGCGAGGCGGAGGGGTCCGCAGGCCCTGAGGCCCGCCGACGCGCAGGGTCCGCGCGACGAGTTCGAGAAGAAGCTCACCGAAGCGCTTGCGCCGTTCTTCGACATCCGCTCGGTCACCTTCGCCGCGCCGGACGTGAAGCCGCGGCCGGCCGCCCGGCCGGGCTGGGAGGAGACGACCCTCGCCTACGTCCTCGTGCGCGCCAAGGATGCCAGCGTCGACAAGGTCCCGCCGGTGCAGATGGAGCTGCGCTTCATCGACCTGAGCGGACCCGTGACCGTCCCCGCGACTTCCGCCGAGACCTTGCTCAAGGTCGCCGGCGGCAAGGCCGCCCCGCGGCCGGCCGACAAGATCGAGGTCACGCAGACGCTCGATACGCGCCAGTTCCCGATCAACGGCTCGCTCAGCCTCGAAGTCGCCGCGACCGCCGCGGGCACCGTGCCTGAGCTCGACGACCTGCTGGACCTCGCCCCGCTGGCCGCCTTGGTCAAGGTGCGTCAGGTCACGGTCATCGACCCGCTGATGGTCAAGGAACTCAACACCTGGGGCGACCGGGTGGCGCCGCGCACGGAGCGACGTTGGTCGGTGACGCTCGATGGCGATGCGATCCGCGCGGCCGACAAGGCGACCGACCTGCCGTTCCCGACGATCAAGGCCGCGAACGCGACCACCGTCTGGCGGACCTACCAGGACATCGACCCCGTCGTGCTGACGAAGAATTCCGTCCTCCTCGACCGCGTCAAGGTCGCGGCCGGGGCGGGCTATGTGCCGCCGGTGGCCGAGGATGACTGGACTTATCTCTACGTCGGCCTCGCCGGCGTCGCCGCGATCGTCGGTTGGCTCGTCTTCCGCAAGCGTGACAAAGGGCCGCGCCCGCCGCGCGCCCGCGACGTCTTCAAGCTGCCCGCCTCCCTCGACGGCTTCGCGGTCGTGGCCTTGCTCCGCAAGCTCGCCGTCAGCCCGCTGGTGAAGTTCAGCTCCGCCCAGCAGGCCGAACTCAAGGCCGACATCGAACGCGTCCAGACGGGCTGCTTCGGCGGCGCGACCACGCTCACCGAGGCCGACCTCAGGACCCTCGCCGAGAAATGGCTCCGCAAGCTCCGCTGAGGAAGACGGACCAACCCCAATCCCTGCCCCTACCCCTTAAGACATGAGCCAACACCCTAATCCCGCGTCCGTACAGGCCGCCCATCAGTTCGTCGCCGACGTCCGCACGCGCGTCGGCAAGGTCGTCGTCGGCCAGGACGTCGTCGTCGAGCGCGTCATGATCGCGCTCCTCACCGGCGGCCACCTGCTCCTGCAGGGCATGCCCGGCCTGGCGAAGACGCTCCTCGTGAACACCGTCGCGAAGGCCATCGCCCTGGACTTCCGACGGATCCAGTTCACGGTCGACATGCTGCCGTCCGACATCGTCGGCTCCGAAGTCGTCGACCAGAAGACCGGCGACTTCCGCATCCACCGCGGCCCGGTCTTCACGAACCTGCTCCTCGCGGACGAGATCAACCGCGCCGCTCCGAAGGTACAGGGCGCGATGCTCGAGGCCATGCAGGAGCGCAAGGTCACCCTCGGCGGCCAGACGATGCGTCTGCCCACGCCTTTCCTCGTCATCGCGACGCAGAACCCCGTCGAGCAGTCCGGCACTTTCGAACTGCCCGAGGCCCAGCTCGACCGTTTCATGCTGCTCCATCGCCTGGGCTATCCGGGTCGCGACGAGGAGCAGGACATCCTCCAGCGTCAGCTGGGCATGGGCCTGCGCAAGGAAGAGGGCGGGGCGGTCCCGAAGACGGCCTTCGACATGATCGATGATTCGCCGGTGGGCACCAAGGCCGACCTCGTCGCCGCGATGGAAGCCGTCCAAGGCGTCCATGTCAGCGAAGTCTTCCTCCGTCATTCCGTCGAACTCGTCCGCCGTACGCGCGAATCCAAGGATCTCGACTTCGGCTGCAGTCCCCGCGCCGGCCTCGCCCTCGTCAACGCCGCCCGCGCCCGCGCGGTCATCCGCGGTCGGGATTACGTCACCCCGGAAGACCTCTTCGAGCTCGCCGAGGACGTCGTCCTGCACCGCATCCGCGTCAGCTATGAAGCCGCGGCCGCCGGTCAGACCGGCGCCAAGGTGCTGGAAGGAATCCTCGCCGGCTTGGGCTGAACGCATGCTTCGTCCGCGGACATTGCCTCACGATCCGGTCGACAGCCGGCAGTTCGAAGTCGCCGTCCGGCGCCTCGCGAACAGCCTGGACTTCGGCCAGCGTGATTCCGTGTTCCACGGCGCCGGCCTGGAGTTCGTCCAGTCGCGTCCGTATGTCGCCGGCGACGCCGTCAAGTTCATCGACTGGAAGGTCTCGGCCCGCTTGGGCAAGCTCTACGTCAAGGAGTTCCGCGAGACCAAGCAGATCCCGCTCTACCTCCTGCTCGATACTTCCGCTTCGATGTGCGTCACGTCGCAGCCCCTGAGCAAGTATGCCTGGGCCGTGCGCATCGCGACCGGCATCGGCCTCGCCGCCCAGTCGTCGGTGACGCCCGTCGGTCTGCTCGGTTGCGGAGCCCGCGAGCTGCATGTCCGTCCGACCCTCTCGCGCAACGTCGTCATGGAATGGGCGCACCAGTTGCGTCGGCATGACTTCACCGAGAAGACCTCGCTCGCCGTGCGTGCCCGTGAGCTGGCTCCGTCTCTGGTCAAGCGGACGACGGTCATCGTCCTAAGCGACCTGCATGACCCTGACGCCATCGCGGCGCTGCAGGTGCTGGCCCAGCGACATGACTGCGTCGTGCTGCATCTCGAAGACCCGGCGGAGCAGGGCCTGCGTGGTGCCGGCCTCATCCGCGGGGTCGAGGCCGAGTCCGGACGCGGGTTCGTCGGTTTCGGCGGCCGTCGGCAGGTCGATTCCTCCGGCTGGCAGGCCGAGCTCAGCCGCTTCGGCATCGATTACCTCCGCCTGCGCACGGACGAGCCGATCCTCGGCCGCCTGACCTATTTCCTCAAGAACCGCGGCTTCGCGAGCCGTGCGGCCCGTTGAGCATGACCGCCCCGCCTTCCGCATTCCGCCGATGGCTCTTCCGGGGCTTGGCCGCTGTCGTAGCCCTCGTCGCCGCGTGGTGGCTGCTGCAGGAAGATGACAGCCTGAAGGTCCCGCTCGGGGTCGAACAGGCGGCCATCATCACTTACGGCGGCCCCGACCTCGTCGTGAAGCCGTTCCGCTACGGCGTGGCCGTGAACGTACGCATCGCCCAGGTGACCGGGCAGGACGGCCTGAAGGTGTATGACGTCCGCTACCTCGTGAATCGCGAAGGCGAGCATGACCTCACCGAATACCTGATGGCGGACGATGGCGCGGCGTTGAGCGGCCTGCCGTCGTTCAAGGTCCAGGGTGACCCGAAACTTTCCAAGGAACTCGAAGCCCGCGTGAAGGAGACCGAGGAGATCGGCATCCAGGTCTGGGGTCATTATCGCGCGACCCTCTGGGGGCTCGGCGTCTTCTGGATCGGTTGGTTGCTGCTGCTGATCTTCTGGCGCCGCCCGAAGAAGCCGGTCGCCTTGGTCGTGAAGCCGCCGCTCACTTCCGCCGAACAATTGCGCTTACTGCTCGCAGAGCTCGAACAGGGCGCCCTCACCGCCGAGCAGAAAGCCCGCCTGGAGATGCTCCTCCTGCGTTCTTGGCGGGAAGGCCTCGTCCCGGCCGATGCCCCCATGGCCGAGGTCTTGGCCGCCATCGCCCGCGGCGAGCGTTCGGGCGAAGCCTTGGGTCTTCTGCAACGTTGGCTGCACCGCCCCGGCTCGGGCGTCGCCGACGCCGAGATCGCCAGTATCATCCGTCAGCACCTGCCGGCTTCGGAGGCCGTCCGCTCATGACCTTCCTGCATCCCCAGTGGCTGGCGCTGCTCGCCCTCCCGGTCATCCTGGCTTTCTGGGAGTGGGTCCGCCCCGGCCAGCCCCTCGCGATGCCTTACGACGGCGGCCAGGGTCGTCGCGGGTGGTTCCTGCGGGGTCTGGTGCTGACGGCCAACTGCCTGCCGGCCGGCCTGCTCGCCGTCGCGATCCTGTTCCTCGCGCACCCGGTCACCTTCCAGCCGCCCGAGGTCGAACGCCAGCTGACGAACATCCAGGTCGTCCTCGACACCTCGGGCAGCATGCGCGGCGCGCACGGCGACCAAGGCAAGGGCCGCCATAGCCGCTTCGACTCCGCCATGGAGTCCTTGGAGAAGTTCCTGCGGCACCGGAAAGGGGACGCCTTCGGCCTGACCATCTTCTCGCGTAACTTCATCCACTGGGTGCCGCTGACGCTGGACACCGAGACCATCATGCTCTCGCGTCCGTTCATCGAGCCCAACGTGCTGCCCGACGAACTGTGGGGCGGCACCTTCATCGGCAACGCCCTCACCGGCGCCTCGGCCCACCTCGCCCAGCGGCCCGCCGGCGACCGCATGATCATCCTCCTCACCGACGGCGAGAGCCCGGACATCAAGTCACCCAAGGACGTGCCCATCATCGCGGACCTTCGTGACAAGGGCGTGGTCGTCTTCGCCGTGCTCCTGACGGACATCCCCGTCGATCCGGCGCTCATCGGTATCGCCCGGGCGACGGGCGGCGAGGCCTTCAACGCGGTCACCCCGGAGGCGCTCAACTCCGTGTTCAAACGGATCGACGAGATGAAGAAGGTCGTCGTCCTCGAGAAGAAGCCGCGGACCGCCGACTATTTCGACCCGCTCTTCCTGCCGGCGTTGGGCTTGCTCCTCGCGGCCGTGTTCGCGCTCTTCGGCCTCCGGTTCACGCCTTGGTAGGCCTTATTTCATCATCGAAAGCCCGCGGAAGGCGAAGGCCAGGCCGAGGGCGATGAGCAGATAGGACGACACGTAGGGAGCGCGGGCCGCGACGCGGCTGAACCAGCCGGCCTTTTCGGCGAGTTTCTTGAAGCCCCAGGAGGCCAGGACGCCCACCGAGATCATCGTCAGCGCCAGGCCCAGGCTGAAGGCGGCCACGATGCCGAAGCCGAGGG
>JACCDI010682494.1_pt1 | contig 14729 bp, 9 predicted proteins | sample 7442791 | NCBI WGS metagenome assembly JACCDI01 (sample SAMN15323434, study PRJNA562643) | freshwater metagenome | isolation source: river surface water | place: USA:Blue River Watershed | collected 2017-08-15 | reverse complement strand
GTCATGTGCTAATATGTTGGCACCTACGGGCGGACAAAAAGATATTACATACCCAAAGATTGTAAAATCATATCCTGAAAATTATTCAAAAAATTTCAAAGGCAAAAAAATTGAAATTGAATTTAATGAATATATAGTATTAAAAGATATTCAAAATCAATTAATAGTAAGTCCGGGTAATATCGAAACAGATGTTAAAAAAACTGGTAAAAAAATAATAGTAGAGTTTAAAAATGATTTACAACCGAATACAACTTACATAATAAACTTTGGTAATTCAATTAGTGACTATACTGAATCTAACATAAACAAAGAATTTAAATTTATATTATCAACTGGTGCTGATATTGATTCATTAAATATTTCAGGTAGATTAATTGATGCGTATAAAACAGATGCTATCAAGGATGCATTAATTTGTTTATATACAGATGTAGAAAATGATTCGATTATATATTTATCTAAACCAGTATATACTACAAAAACTGATGAAGATGGTAATTTTATTTTCAGCAATTTAAAAGAAAATATATATAAAGTCATTGCTCTTACAGAAACAAATAACAATAAAATATATGATAGTCAAGATGAGCAATTAGCATTCGTTGATACTTCAATTATTCTCAATAAAAACATAGATCTTAACCTATTAAAATTATTCAAAGAAATACCTGAGAAAACTAAAATATTAGATAAAAAAATTGAGTACCAAAAAGTTGATTTAATATTTAATAAAAAGTATGCAGATTATACATTTATAAAGTCAGATTCATTATTAGATACAATAGTATATAATAAAACTAAAGACAGTGTAAGTTTATATTATAAAACAAAAATAGATTCCTCTTCATTTGTAATTAATTATGATGATAAAATTGATACTGTAAAATATAAATTCGCAAAAAATTTAAAACCTAAAAAATTCATAATTGATATTAATACTAAGAATGATAGTGATAAAATATTCGTCTATACAAATAATAAAATAAAGGAATTTATAAAAGATTCAATCAATTTATATGAAGATAGTATAAAAGTAAATTTTGATTTAAAAATAAATTTAAATCAACTTGAATTAAAATATGATTTTGATACACACAAAAAATATTTCGTAATATTAAAAGATAGTTCTTTGATAGATTATCAAAATCAAAAAAATAAAAGATTAAAGAAAAATATAGAATTTTATAAAGATGAAGATTTTGGCATTATCGAATTAAAATTCAAAGGTGCGATAAAAAATAAAATAATAGAGATATATAATGATAAAGGAATAACTGTAAGTAAAACAGAATTAAATAAAACAAGTAATATAAAAGTCAATAAACTTAGTGCCGGTAATTATAAAATAAGAATAATTACAGATATAAATAATAACGGAAAATGGGACAGTGGAAATTATTTAAAAAAAATACAGCCTGAACCAATTGAATATTATAAAGATGATATTAAAGTTAGAGCAAACTGGGAATTAGAATTAGAAATTAATCTTTAAACCAATCTGAATACATTATATAATTGTTAGGTAATTTATCTAACAATTTTTTTTGATCTTCAGAAATAGCTTTAATTTTTTTAGCTGGTGAACCTGCATAAATATAGCCTGATTCACATATTGTATTTTCTAATATTATAGAACCCGCAGCAATAATACAGTATTCATTTATGACTGCATTATCCATAACAATCGCACCCATACCAATTAATACATGATCATGAACTGTACACCCATGTACTATAGCTCTATGTCCGATTGAAACATCATTACCTATAATAGTTTTTGCTTTTTGATAAGTACAATGAATAACAGCACCGTCTTGTATGTTTGATCTATCGCCGATCTCTATACTATGTACATCACCCCTTACTATAGCATTAAACCAAACACTACAATTATTCCCAAATTTTACATCACCAACAATAGTAGAATTTTCTGCTATAAAACAATTGTCTGGTATCTGTGGATGTACGTTATTAACAGGTAGTATTAATGCCATATTTATAATCCTAATTTAGCTGATATATCTAACATTTTTATAATCGGAGATTTAGCCTTTTCTATTAATTCAGAAGAAAGGATAATCTCTGGTGATTCATACTTTAAACAATTATAAACTTTTTCTAAAGTATTTAATTTCATATGCGGACAATCATTACAAGCACAATTATTGTTTGGAGGTGCTGGAATAAATTCTTTATCTGGTGATGATAATATCATTTGATGTAGAATACCGGATTCTGTAGCTACTATAAATGAATTACAATCTGATGTCTTAGTATAATTTAATAAAGCAGTTGTAGATCCTATAAAATCAGCTAGATCTAGAACTAAAGCTTCACATTCTGGATGAGCAATAAGTTTAGCATTAGGATATCTTTCTTTGAGTTTTATAATTTTTTCTCTAGAGAATATTTCATGAACCATACAAGCACCATCCCATAAAACCATATCTCTACCAGTTTTCTTTATTATGTATGCTCCTAAATTTTTATCAGGTGCAAAAATAATTTTTTGTTCTTTTGGTAAACTCTCAACTATTTGAACAGCATTACTTGAGGTACAAACTATATCACTTAATGCTTTAATATCGGCAGAACAATTTACATATGTAATAACTATATGATCAGGGTATTTAGATTTGAATTTTGCAAATAAATCAGGCGGACAAGAATCTGCTAATGAACAACCAGCTTTAAGATCAGGTAAAATAACTTTTTTATTTGGTGATAATATTTTTGCAGTCTCAGCCATAAAATGAACACCTGCAAATAAAATAATATCAGCATTTGTCTTTGCTGCTTCTTGCGATAATCCTAAACTATCACCAATATAATCTGCTATATCTTGTATATCAGAATCTTGATAATAATGAGCTAATATAACTGCATTCTTTTCTTTCTTTAATTTTTCTATTTCTAAAAATAGATCTAAACTAGGGTCAACAGGTATATCTAAAAAACCTTTATCGGTTAAATTTTCCATTTAATTTTTTTTGGAATCCAAATTTGAAAATTATTCACGTCTTATTATAATCATAAATTAATTTTTAAAAAAATTTGAAGATGATGATTAGGGTGTTGAATAAGTTAATTATTCAAACTCTTATCAACACTTATTTATTTTTAAAAAATTACAAACAAGTTCTTAACACAAAATTAATGATAAATACATGATTTTCTGATAACTATATTTTTATCAATTTATGTGAATTGTAATTCAGTTAATAATGATTGTGGTCAAAAATTGTGAATTAAATGTTAATAGTGAACTAAGTTTAGAGGATAAATAACTAACAAGTTCTTAAATTTGATTCTTGTATTTATTTATTCATAACTTCTTTACAACATCTTAACATAAAATCAACGTTGTTAACATACTTATTAAAGAACAAATGATTTATAATATGGTTTCATTAATAAAAGCGTCATGAGACAGGTAGATTTTTTAGTAATAGGCTCTGGTATAGCAGGATTAAGTTTTGCTTTAAAAGCTGCCAGTAAGGGCAAGGTGTTGATTGTAACAAAATCAAACGAGGATGAATCAAATACTAAATATGCGCAAGGTGGTATAGCTGTGGTGATTGACAAAGAAGATAGTTATGATAAACACATTCAAGATACATTAATTGCTGGAGACGGTTTATGTGACCCCAAAATTGTAGATCTTGTTGTTAAAGAAGGTCCAGATAGAATCGCAGAAATAATTGAATATGGAACCAACTTCGATAAAAACAGAAAAGGCGAATATCATTTAGCGAAAGAAGGTGGTCATTCAGAACATAGAGTATTACACTTTAAAGATATCACTGGATTTGAAATAGAGAAAGTGTTGTTAGACCAAATTCACAAACATCCGAATATAGAAATACTCACTCATTATTTTGCAGTTGACTTAATCACTGAACATCACATAGGTAAAGAGATTAATAAAGCTTCTAAGGATGTTAGTTGTTTTGGAATTTATGCTTTTAACACATATACCGCAGAGGTAGAAAAAATATTATCAAAAGTTACGGTGATGGCATCTGGTGGTGCCGGACATATATATAGTACAACTACAAATCCGACGATCGCAACTGGCGATGGAGTAGCAATGGTATACAGAGCGAAAGGCAAGGTTCGAAACATGGAGTTTATTCAATTTCACCCAACCGCTTTGTACCACCCAGGTGAATACCCTAGTTTTTTAATATCAGAGGCAGTACGCGGACATGGTGCTATTTTACGTAATCGTAAAGGTGAAGCTTTTATGGAAAACTATGATTCAAGAGCTTCATTAGCACCACGAGATATAGTTGCAAGAGCGATTGATTCTGAAATGAAAAAGTCGGGTGATGATTTTGTTTATTTAGACATCACACATATTTCAAAAGCAGAGCTTTTACAACACTTCCCGAACATTTATGCAAAGTGTTTGAGCATAGGTATAGATATGAGTAAAGAATTTATACCGGTAGTGCCAGCTGCTCATTATATGTGTGGTGGTATTTATGTAAACGAATATGGCGAGTCAACCATCAAACAATTATTTGCTTGTGGAGAATGTGCATCAACAGGTTTACATGGAGCAAATAGATTAGCATCAAACTCATTATTAGAAGCATTGGTATTTGCACATCGTAGTTATTTACGAGCATTAGAAATTTTTGATAAAATAGATTTCAGAACAGATATACCCGATTGGGATGAGAAAGGAATTTCACTTTCAAACGAAGATATTTTAGTAACACATAATATCAGAGAAATGCAAAGAATTATGAGTGACTATGTAGGTATCGTGCGTTCAGATTTTCGATTAGAGAGAGCAATGAGAAGGCTTGAATTAATTTATAATGAAACAGAAGAGTTTTATAAAAAAACGAAACTATCAGTAAAGCTTTGTGAGTTAAGAAATCTAATTCAAGTATCATATATAGTAATTAAATCAGCAATGATGCGCAAAGAAAGCAGAGGTTTGCATTATACGACTGACCACCCCACTAAAAATGAAATAGAACTAATTGATACGATGTTCTAGTTATTAATTACTTTTGTAAAAAGATATAATATGTTTGAGAATACTTCAAGAAATGAATTGTCGGCTTTAGGCGAATTTGGCTTAATAGACCATATCACCAAACACTTTGAAATAAATCACGCGAGCACGATTAAAGGTGTTGGTGATGATGCTGCAATTTTAGATTATGCTGATGAACAAATTGTAGTATCAACAGATCTTTTATTAGAAGGAATTCATTTCGATTTATCATACGTGCCTTTAAAACATTTAGGTTATAAATCTATTATGGTAAACCTCTCAGATATCTATGCAATGAATGCTATACCAACACAAGTATTAGTTTCAATAGGTATATCGAATAGATTTTCATTAGAAGCGGTTGAAGAATTATATCAAGGAATGTTAATCGCTTGCAAAAAATATAATATTGATTTAGTTGGAGGTGATACAAGTTCATCTAAACAAGGTTTAGTTATAAGCGTAACAGCATTAGGCAAGTCAAAAAAAGAAAAAATAGTAAAAAGAGACTCTGCACAAGTCAATGATTTAGTATGTGTAAGTGGTGACTTAGGTGCAGCATATATGGGCTTACAAATTCTTGAAAGAGAAAAAAACGTATTCTTAAGTAATCAAAATTTACAACCCGATTTAGAAGGCTATGACTATATTGTTGAAAGACAATTAAAGCCAGAAGCGCGCAAAGACATTGTTGAATTATTAGCCACTTTAAATATAGTGCCAAGTGCTATGATGGATGTTTCAGACGGATTAGCATCGGAGATATTACATATTTGCAAAGCATCTAATGTTGGATGTAGTATATACGAAGAAAAAATTCCTATAGACCCTTTAACCTATAATACTGCTCGCGAATTCAACATAGACCCTACCGTATGTGCATTAAGCGGAGGGGAAGATTATGAGCTATTGTTCACGATAAAACAAGCTGATTATGAAAAGATTAAAAATAATTCGGATGTTAGCGTAATAGGTCATATAACTCAAGCCTCAGAGGGAGCTATGTTAATTAGCAAGGGTGGAAATCAGCATAAATTAGTGGCGCAAGGCTGGAATGCATTTGGCAATAATGCTTCTTAATTATTAATATAATTCGAATACATTTCATTTAATGATTTGAATTATTAACTTAGGATTGATTAAATGTAAATTGCATGATATTTTACCCTAACTATTCGAAGAATTTATTTTCTATTACTACGCTATTTTTATTATTAACTAGTCATTTGGTTTTTGCACAAACACAAAAAATAAATGGTACAGTAAAAGATAAAAACACAAAACAAGCTTTGTATTCTGCAGTTGTTAGTGTTAAAGGCACTAGTATTGGAACGAATACTGATTTAGATGGAAAGTTTAGTTTGAATGTTGATTTATCTTCACCTAAAACATTGGTAATTTCATATTTGGGATATCAGTCAATAGAAGTAGTGGTTTCTAAAAACAAAACTTCTGTAGATGTTACTTTAACTGAAAATGTTGTTACAAGTAAAGAGGTAACCGTACAATCGTCTCGTTTATCTGAGAAACAAAAAGAAGCACCATTGACAGTAGAGTCGATGGATTTAATTTCTATCAAACAAACTTCTGCAGCAAATTTTTATGAAGGTTTAGGTCAACTAAAAGGAGTAGATTTAACATCTGCAAGTATTGGCTTTAAGGTTATAAATACAAGAGGTTTCAATAGTACTTCTCCTGTACGTTCATTACAATTAATTGATGGAGTAGATAATCAAGCACCGGGATTGAATTTTTCATTAGGAAATTTTTTAGGTTCATCAGAACTTGATGTTCAAAAAGTAGATTTAATTGTTGGTGCGAGTTCTGCTTTCTACGGACCTAATGCATTCAATGGTGTAATTAATATGCAAACAAGAAATCCGTTTAATTCACCAGGATTAACAGTAATGTCGAAAGTGGGTGAGAGAGGTTTGTTTGAAACAGCTGTTAGATATGCGCAAGTTTTTAAAAACAAAAATGGTGTTGACAAATTTGCATACAAAATAAATCTATACTACATGAGAGCTTATGATTGGGAAGCAACAAATATGGATGCAACACCTCAATCTCTAGTAGGCATTAACAATCCGGGTGGCTACGACGCTGTTAACAGATATGGTGACGAAAATTTTGATAACCGTGGTAATAACGCAACTAGTAAATCATCTAGAAGACAATTCCCTGGTTTGGGTATATGGCATAGACCTGGTTATGAAGAAAAAGACTTAGTAGATTACAATACAAAAAATATTAAAATAGGTGGAGCTGCTCATTATAGATTTACACCACAAACAGAATTAATTTACTCAACAAATTTCGGTACAGGCACTACGGTTTATCAGGGTGATAATAGATATTCATTAAAAGATATTTTATTTTTCCAAAATAGATTAGAATTAAAAAATGACAAATGGTTTGTAAGAGCTTATGCAACCCATGAAGATGCTGGAAACTCATATGATGCGGTATTTACAGCGCAATTATTACAAAACGTAGCAAAAGATGACTTCAGATGGAGTGGTAATTATCAAAATTATTGGGGTGGTTATATAAGAAAAAGAGTAGAAGCTTTACCGGGTTACCCATCTTCACCTATTTTTCCGAACCCATTTGATTTTGATACGCAAGACTCTGTGTTAAATGCAAACCAAGATTCGTTATTCGCATGGCACCAACTAGCACAATATTATACTAACAAAGCAACATCGCCAAACACAAGTACGCCTGAAGGACAAATATTTGAAAACCAATATACCGGACTACCCAACACCCAAAGATACGAACCAGGAACTGCACGTTTCGATTCAGCATTCAGAGCAATAACATCGAGAGTTTCCTATTTAGAAAATGGATCTAGATTTTATGATAAATCAGCATTATACCATTTACAAGCAGAGCGAACATTTGACGTTGCAAGTTTTGAATTGAAAACCGGATTTAGTGCAAGAATGTATACGCCTAATTCTAGAGGTTCAATATTTAGTGATACCGCTGGTAGAAAAATTACTAATTCAGAATATGGTGTGTATGCAGGACTTGAGAAGAGGCTGATGAATGAAAAATTAAAATTGAATGCTACGATTAGAATGGATAAGAATCAAAATTTTGATTATGTTGTTTCTCCTGCAGCATCCGCAGTATATACCAATGCTAAAAATGATGTAATAAGATTATCTTTTTCATCGGCAGTTAGAAACCCAACATTGGCTGATCAATATTTATTCTTTGATGTAGGTAGAGCAATATTAATTGGAAACATTAATGGTTTCGATTCTTTGATTACCACACAATCACTTTTCGATTTTTTCAATTCTCAAAATTCAGATACCTTGAGTTATTTCAATGTAGCGCCAGTGAAACCAGAAAAAGTTAGATCGGTAGAATTAGGTTACAGAACTACATTGTGGAATAAGTTATATGTAGATGCGAGTTATTACTTTAGCATTTATCAAGATTTTATTGGTTTCAATGTTGGAGTTCAAGCATACATAGACACCGCAAATAATACTCTCGATCCAAACAGACCAGGTCCGCAAGCCTACAGAGTATCAGCCAACGCAACAGATGTAGTAACAACGCAAGGGTTTTCTATAGGAGCAACTTATTTCTTTAAAAACTTTTATACACTTTCAGGCAACTACTCATGGAACGTACTAAATAAAGGAGGAACTGATGATCCGATTATACCAGCATTCAATACACCTGAACATAAGTTCAATATTGGAATAGCAGGTAGAGATATTGATAGATATGTAGGTCCGGTTCACATCAAAGACTGGAGTTTTAGCGTAAATTACAAATGGATTCAAGGATTTACATTTGAGGGATCACCTCAGTTTACAGGTTTTGTGCCTACGTATGATTTGTTAGATGCCCAAATAAGTAAGAATATACCCAAGATCAACACAACATTTAAGTTTGGAGCATCTAATGTTTTGAATAAGAAAAGTATGCAAGTTTATGGTGGCCCATATGTTGGAAGGTTAGCGTATTTTTCAATAACATACGATTTAGCTAAGAATAAATAATTGAACTGAATTGCTTTTTGTACTAAAAGCACTATATTTATGTAAATAATTTAAATAACCCTTTATAATATGAAAAAACGTTTACAAATTTTAACGGCAATTGCAGCCACTGTAATTAGCAGTAACGCAGTTGCACAGCGTTATGTATCAAATGTTTTCTCGAATGTGACTGTAACAAAAGATATCACATACGGACAAAACTTTTCGGTATTAACAGGAGCGCCGGTATTATCAGATCTTAAATTAGATCTTTATGAGCCAACAGGAGATACAGCTGCAGTAAGACCATTAGTGGTTTACTTACATACAGGAAGTTTCTTACCTAAAGGTGTTAACCAATTACCTACAGGTTCAAGAACTGACAGTACTGTATTAGAAATGTGCACACAATTTGCAAAGAAAGGTTATGTTGTTGCAGCAATTTCTTATCGTACAGGTTGGAATCCACAAGGTGACCAAGATACTCGTACGGGTACAATTTTAAATGCTGTTTACCGTGCAATGCAAGACACTAAAAACGCGGTGCGTTTCTTTAGACATCATGCAGCAACTGCACAAAACGCATACAAAATTGATACAAACAAGATTGTATTATGCGGTCAAGGTTCTGGGGGTTATGTAGCCTTAGCGTGTGCATCTCTTGATAAAGTATCAGAAATTCAATTACAGAAATTCATTAACCAAAATAACAACACACCTTACGTTTTACAACAAGTAACAGGTGACTTTGAAGGTTTTGGTGGTAATCCGATAGTTAACAAAGGAGACAACTATGTAGGTTACTCTTCAAAAGTAAACATGGTTGCTAACTTTGGTGGTGCTATGGGTGATTCATCTTGGTTAGAAGCAGGTGATGTGCCAATTGCAAGTGTTCAAGGATTCTTAGATCCTTTCGCTCCTTATACTACTGGTGGTGTATTCGTACCTGGTACAAATCCACCGTTGTTCGTAGTTGAAGTAAGTGGTGCAAGAGATATTTCAAGAAGAGCAAATGCTTTAGGTAATAACAACGTATTAAAAACACCAGCATTTACTGACCCAGTTTCAGTAGCAGCTTCAACTTATAGCGAAGGTATACCAGCATTATTCAGAATTAATGGTGCAGCTAATGCATCAGGACCTTGGGAGTGGTGGAATACTGCAGATCCTTTCTCAGCAAATGGTTTAGCATCTAACCCATTCATGTCTAAAGCTAGAGCTTTATTGTATATCGATACATTACAACAATTCTTCGCTCCAAGAATGAGCAGAGTATTATTCGGAACGGCATCTGGTGTACAAACTTCATTGAATGACAATGATGGCGTTAAGGTTTACCCTAACCCAGCAGCAGATAAATTATTTGTAAACTTCAAAAACTTCAACGCTGGTGATAAATACACGGTTGAAATTTTAGATGCTACAGGTCGTTTAATTGTTAGAGAATCTAACATTACAGAAAACAATAAATCAATTAACACTTCATTATTAAACAATGGTATTCACTACGTGAAAATTATTAGTGGTAATGAATCAAGAGTAGAGAAATTATTAATAAACCAATAATATCCTAACTAATATAAACCAAACGAGGTGCCGTTCTAAGAAATTAGAGCGGCATTTTTTATTCCATCTTATTTTTTATTTCTATAAATCTCTTTTCAACGAAAAAATATATAAAGCTTGAAAAACTGATACTAATGATTATATAAGAGAGAGTGATGATACTAGCTTTTAACAATGTATCGCCAATAAAATAGTTGTTCATTAATCTGAAGATTAATGTATAATGTATTAGGTATAAAGAATAAGAAACCACAGAGATATATAAGCTAATGTTTTTAAATGTTGCATTATTAAATTTGAAAAAATAAAAAAAGGGAATTAATAATGCGAAACTCAAACTAGTAGTGCTTAAAAAAAATACTTGATTGAAAATTACTAATGTTTTCAAATAGAAGATTAAGTAAGATAAAATAACACCTACTATACCTAGCCAAAAAAGTTTATATCTATTCTTTTTTATGATATCAGATTTGTAATAAATAAACACAAACATTAAGGCGCCATAAAGAATTGAATCTAGACGGTTGATAACTACTTTTCTCACATTATTATCCCACTCTACAATATCAAAACTTGTAATGTCTGTATTTAGAAATCTAACTAACGTATATACTGCAACCATTAAGATGATTGTGTAAAGTATACCCGAGAAATTTTTTGTTGCATTCTTATAAAGAAAAAAAACAGGCAGTAAAATATAAAACCATTCTTCAATTGCTAGACTCCAAGCTTCAGGAAAAAATACAGGATGTACAGAATCAAAGTTTTGCAAGAACAAAAAATATTTAAATGGGAAATCAATTTCTATATTTAGCACAAAAGTTAAAACAACATAATTTAACAACAATGCGAAAACATAAATAGGAATAGTTCTTACCCACCTTTTTTTCCAGAATGAAATTATAAAAGAATGGGTGATGGCTTTTTGATGATGAATGTATTTTTTAATAAATATACCTCCAACTAAAAACCCACTTAAAACAAAAAAAAGCTCCACTCCCCAAAAGCCCATAAAAAACAACATGCCAAGTTTTTGAAAAAAGGGAGATATAAAAATCCATGCATGATAAAATAATACTAAGAGTATTGCAATAGATCTCATTAAATCGAGTCCCTCGATTCTATTTTTATTTTCAGGCAAAAGAATACTTAAAAGTCTATTCATTAGAATCACTAGTATCTTCAGTTAAATAAGCGGTATCTTCTTCGCTCAATAGGTTTTTATCAATTTGCTTTTTAGCTTTAGCACCTAATCTTTTTATACTTTCTACGCTAGATGTTAAATTACCTTTACCAGTATGAAGTTTGCTGTAGGCTTCATTATATGTTTGTTGAGTTTTATTTAATTGATCACCAATTTTTTTCAAATCTTCAATAAAGCCAACAAATTTATCATATAGAGCTCCAGCTTGACGAGCAATTTCTATTGCGTTTTTAGTTTGTTTTTCTTGTTTCCAAATACTTGCAATGGTCTTCAATGTTGCAAGTAATGTAGAAGGAGTAACTATAACAATTTTACGTGACCAAGCATATTCAAATAAATCTTTATCATGTTGAGTAGCGATACTGAAAGAAGATTCAATAGGAACAAATAATAAAACAAAATCTGGTGATTTAATACCGATTAAATCTTGATAATTTTTATTGCTCAAGTTTAACACATGGTTTTTTAAAGAAGTGATATGTTCTTTAATAAATTTTTCGCGAGAATCTGTATCATTTGAATTGACTAATTTTTCATATGCAATTAAAGAAACTTTAGAGTCAATGATAACATGTTTATCATCGGGCAAATTAATTATCACATCGGGTTGAAAACGATTTCCTTCGTTGTCAACTAATCCCATGCCTTCACCTTGCAATACATAATTTTCACCTTCTATAAGTCCGGAGCTTTCTAATATCTTCTCTAATACAAACTCACCCCAATTACCTTGTTGTTTAGTATTTCCTTTTAGAGCAGAACTTAAATTATTTGCTTCGTCAGAAATTTGTTTGTTTAACTTCATTAATTCTTCAATAGAGCCTTTTAGTGTATTGCGTTCAGCAGCTTCTGCACGATATGTACTCTCGACTTTATCTTCGAACGATTTTATTTTATCTTTCAAAGGGTTTAGAATTATATCTAAACTTGTTCTATTGTGTTCTGTAAATTTTTGAGATTTTTCTTCTAGTAATTTAGTAGCAATAATTTCGAAATCTTTGGTGAGGGTAGATTGCATATCGGCAATCATTTTTTTCTGCGACTCAATTTCTTCAAGCTTCGAATTTAATTGTGTTTTTAAAAAAGTTTTTTCGCGTTCTAAATCTTGTGATAATTGTAAAACTTTTTCTCTTTCAGATTTTAAATCTTGAAGATTTTTTTCGGCATTAATTTCTAGTGCTCGAAGTTTTTCTTTTAAAACCGCATTTTCAGTATTAATTTTTTGAAGATCTTCAATAGAACTAACATCCGAAGTTTTTGTGATTTTAGAAATTATAAATCCAATTAAAAATGCCGCAATAATGCCAAGTATTAAAAAGAAAGTGTTCATTTTGTAAAAGTAATACATCTAATTTCTATTTTTGCTTTTTAAATAAAAGATTAAGAGATGTTTGATAATTTAAGTGATAAGCTCGATAGGGCCTTTAAGGTATTAAAGGGGCAAGGAAAAATTACTGAGATAAACGTTGCAGAAACCTTGAAAGAGGTTCGTAAAGCATTATTAGATGCCGACGTTAACTATAAAATAGCCAAAGATTTTACAGATACAGTTAAAGAAAAAGCATTAGGAGCTAATGTATTAACTTCTATATCACCTGGACAATTAATGATCAAAATTGTCAACGACGAGTTGGTGGCATTAATGGGTGGTGAGAAGACAGATATAAATTTAAAGGGAAATCCGGCGATTATTTTAATTGCAGGTTTACAAGGATCTGGTAAGACTACCTTCTCTGGCAAATTAGCGAACTACTTAAAATCAAAGGGGAAGCAACCCATGTTGGTGGCCGCCGACGTATATAGACCTGCGGCGATAGATCAGTTAAAGATATTATCGGAGCAAATAGGAGTACCAGCGCATACAGATTATGACAGTAAAGACCCTGTTGCAATTGCTAATGCAGGTATAAAAAAAGCTAAAGAGTTAAATTGTAATGTAGTAATTGTCGATACAGCAGGCCGTTTGGCAGTCGATGAGCAAATGATGGATGAGATTTCGAGGGTAAAATCTAGTATTAAGCCCGATGAGATTTTGTTTGTGGTTGACTCAATGACCGGACAAGACGCTGTAAACACAGCGAAAGCATTTAATGATCGTTTAGATTTTGATGGGGTAGTATTAACTAAATTAGATGGTGATACGAGGGGTGGTGCTGCAATAACTATCAAAGCAGTAGTTAATAAGCCGATTAAGTTCATAGGTACAGGTGAGAAGATGGAAGCAATAGACATCTTCTACCCAGATCGTATGGCTTCAAGAATATTGGGCATGGGTGACGTGGTATCTTTAGTAGAGCGTGCACAAGAACAATTTGACCAAGAAGAAGCCGAAAAGCTTCAAAAGAAAATACGTAAGAACCAATTTGACTTTGCCGATTTCTTAAATCAATTACAGCAAATCAAGAAGATGGGTAACCTGAAAGATTTGATGGGTATGATACCAGGAGTAGGTAAAATGATGAAAGACGTTGATATTAGCGACGATGCGTTTAAGCATATTGAAGCCATAATTCAATCGATGACAAAAGAGGAAAGAGAGAACCCTGATGTTATAAATGGCAATAGAAAAAAGAGAATTGCTAAGGGTTCGGGACGTAGTATTGAAGAGGTGAATAAGCTGATGAAGCAGTTTGAAGATATGAAGAAGATGATGAAGATGTTCAATAATGGTGGAGGAAACCCTCTTAAGATGATGAAAAACAACCCTTTTGCTAAAATGGGTCGATAGAAATTAAATAATCAAATTGTTGCAACATTAAAATATAAATTGCATCTTTGCAGCCCTCATTGTGGAGAAATGAGGCTTAGAAAAAAATTATAAAAACATGCCAGTAAAAATCAGATTACAAAGACATGGTAAAAAAGCAGCAGCTTTTTATCACATTGTGGTGGCGGATTCACGTGCTCCGAGAGATGGTAAATTTATTGAAAAATT
>JACCDI010455196.1_pt1 | contig 14733 bp, 10 predicted proteins | sample 7442791 | NCBI WGS metagenome assembly JACCDI01 (sample SAMN15323434, study PRJNA562643) | freshwater metagenome | isolation source: river surface water | place: USA:Blue River Watershed | collected 2017-08-15 | reverse complement strand
CCTGGACGACGCGTCGGACACCACCAACGCGGTGGCCAACACCCGCAAGCTGATCACCGAGAACAAGGTCGACGTGATCATCGGCTCCACGGTCACCCCCAACTCGCTGGCCATGATCGACGTCGTCGCCGAGGCGCGCACCCCCATGATCTCCATGGCCGCCTCCGCCCGTATCGTCGAGCCGGTGGACGACAAGAAGCGCTGGGTCTTCAAGACCCCGCAGAACGACATCATGATGTCGCAGGCCATCGTCGACCACATGGCCGCCCACAACGTGAAGACCGTCGGCTTCATCGGCTTCGCCGACGCCTACGGCGAGGGCTGGTACCAGGAGTTCTCCAAGGCCGCCGAGGCCAAGGGCATCAAGATCGTCGCCAACGAGCGCTATTCCCGCACCGACACCGCCGTCACCGGCCAGGCGCTGAAGATCGTCAGCGCCCGCCCCGACGCGGTGCTGGTGGCCGGCTCCGGCACCCCGGCGGCCCTGCCCCAGAAGACCCTGGTCGAGCGCGGCTACAAGGGCGCGATGTACCAGACCCACGGCGTGGCCAACGCGGACTTCCTGCGCGTCGGCGGCAAGGACGTCGAGGGCACCCTGCTGCCCGCCGGCCCGGTGCTGGTGGCCGAGCAGCTGCCCGACTCGCACCCGGTCAAGCGCTCTGCGATGAACTACATCCGCCTGTATGAAGCCGCCCACGGCAAGGGCAGCGTGTCCACCTTCGGTGCGCACGCCTGGGATGCCGGCCTGCTGATGGCCGCTGCCGCTCCTGAGGCTCTGAAGAAGGCCCAGCCTGGCACCGCCGAGTTCCGCGCCGCCTTGCGTGACGCGCTCGAAGGCGTGAAGAACCTGGCCGGCGCCCACGGCGTGTTCAACATGTCCGCCCGTGACCACCTCGGCCTCGACCAGCGCGCCGCCGTGATGGTCAAGATCGAGAACGGCACCTGGAAGTACCAGCCCGGCCGCTGATCGGACGTACCCTCGCCTGCAGGCGGGTCCTTCGCGGGGCCCGCCTGCGTCTTGTCTGACGGCCTCCCGGGGCCACCTCTCGCGAACCGACCATGGATTTGCAGATCGCCCTGCTGCTGGGGCAGGACGGCATCATCAACGGCGCCATCTACGGGCTCATGGCCCTGGCGCTGGTGCTGGTGTTCTCCGTCACCCGAGTCATCTTCGTTCCCCAGGGAGACTTCGTCGCGTTCGCGGCGCTGTCCATGGCGGCTCTCAGCGCCGGCAAGACGCCGGCCGTGATCTGGTTGCTGGGCGTGCTCGCCCTGGCGACCCTCGTTTCCGAAACCATCCGCTGGCGCCGTGGCGCGCCAGTCGAATGGGTTGCCACGCTCGCCTGGACCGTGGCCGTGCCCGCCGCCGGCATCGCCGCGGCCTTGGCCAAGCCCTCGTCCATGGTGTTGCAGGCCGCCACCACGCTGCTGCTGGTGGTGCCGCTGGGCCCGCTGATCTACCGCCTGGCCTTCCGGCCCCTGGCCCATGCCACCGTGCTGATGTTGCTGATCGTCTCGGTCGCCCTGCACGGGGTGATGGTGGGCCTGGGCCTGTTCTTCTTCGGCGCCGAAGGCTCCCGCACGCCAGCCTTCTCCGAAGCCCGGCTGGACCTCTCCGGTCTGCCGGTCAGCGGCCAGTCGCTGGTCGTGATCGGCGTGACCATCGCCCTGGTCGTGGCGCTGTTCGTGTTCTTCGAGCGCACCATCATCGGCAAGGCGCTGCGCGCCACCGCCATCAACCGGGTGGGCGCGCGCCTCATGGGCATTCCCATCGAGCTCTCGGGTGACGTGAGCTTTGCGCTGGCCGCCTTCATCGGCGCGATCTCGGGCCTGCTGATCGGCCCGATCACCACCATCTACTACGACACCGGCTTCCTGGTGGGCCTCAAGGGCTTCGTCGCCGCCATCATCGGCGGGCTGGCCAGCTACCCGCTGGCGCTGCTGGGCGCGCTGATCGTCGGCCTGCTGGAGTCCTATGCCTCGTTCTGGGCCAGCGCCTTCAAGGAGGTGCTGGTGTTCACGCTGATCATTCCGGTGCTGTGGTGGCGTTCGCTGCGCAGCCACCATGTGGAGGACGAGGAATGACCGCGCGCCATCTCTCCTTGGCCTTCGTTGCTGCCCTGGCGGTGGCCTGGGGCCTGCTGCCCGAGTTCAGCATCACGCTGCTCAATTACATCGGCCTGTACGCCCTGGTGGCCGCCGGCCTGGTCATGCTGACCGGCGTGGGCGGCATGACCTCCTTCGGCCAGGCCGCCTTCGTCGGCATCGCCGCGTATTCGACCGCCTGGGCCTGCACCTCGCCCGCCATGGCCGCGGCCCTGCCGGTGCCGGCGCTGCTGCCCTGGGTTGGCCTGGCCCTGGGCCTGGCCGTCACCTTCGCGGTGGCCTGGGTGCTGGGCTCGGTCACGCTCAAGCTCTCCGGCCACTACCTGCCCCTGTGCACCATCGCCTGGGGCCTGAGCCTGTACTTCCTGTTCGGCAACCTCGACTTTCTGGGCGGCCACACCGGCAAGGGCGGCGTGCCGCCGCTGGTGATCGCCGGTGTCTCGCTGGCGTCGCCCCGCGCGCTGGGGCCCCTGATCTGGGCGGTGCTGCTGCTGGCCCTGTGGGCGCTGCACAACCTGCTGGACTCGCGCGAGGGCCGCGCGGTGCGCGCGCTCAAGACGGGCCGGGTGATGGCCGAGTCCATGGGCGTGGACACCGCCCGCTATCGCATCAAGGTGTTCGTGCTGGCGGCGCTGCTGGCAGCCTTCTCGGGCTGGCTGTACGCGCACCTGCAACGCTTCGTGAACCCGACGCCGTTCAACCTGAACGTGGGCATCGAGTACCTGTTCATGGCGGTGCTCGGCGGCGCGGGTCACCTGTGGGGCGCGGTGCTGGGCGCCACGCTGATCACGCTGCTGAAAGACCAGCTCAAGACGCTGCTGCCGCAGCTGCTGGGGCAATCCGGCAACTTCGAGATCGTGGTGTTCGGACTGCTGATGCTCTTCGTGCTGCAACGCTTCTCCGAGGGACTGTGGCCGTCGCTGGGCGCCATCGGCAAGCGGGTGTTCAGGCTGCGCCCGTCGGCGTCCGTGGTGCTGGAAGGCGCCGCGCCGCTGCCGCAGCGCGCGCTGCCTCAGAAGGGCGAGACGGTGCTGGAGGCGCGCGACGTCACCAAGCGCTTCGGCGGCCTGGTGGCCAACAACGCCGTGGGCCTGGACCTGAAGGCCGGCGAGATCCATGCCCTCATCGGCCCCAACGGCGCCGGCAAGAGCACCTTCTTCAACATGATTTCCGGCGTGGACGACGTGACCAGCGGCGACATCCGCCTCATGGGCCAGTCCATGACCAACCACGCCTCGCGCGAGTTCGCGCAGCGGGGCCTCGGCCGCACCTTCCAGCACGTGCGCCTGCTGGGTCAGCGCAGCGTGCTGGAGAACGTGGCGTTGGGCGCGCACCTGCGGGGCAGCCGTGGCTGGATCGCCTCCATGCTGCGCCTGGACCGCGCCGAGGAGGCGTCCCTCCTGGCCGAGGCGCGCCGGCAGATCGAGCGTTGCGGCCTGGGCGCACATGCCGATTCGCAGGCGGGGTCGCTGGCCCTGGGCCAGCAGCGCATCGTCGAGATCGCGCGCGCGCTGGCGGGCCAGCCCGCGGTGCTGCTGCTGGACGAGCCGGCGGCGGGCCTGCGCCACCTCGAGAAGAAAGCCCTGGCCGACCTGCTGTCGCAGCTGCGCGCGCAGGGCCTGGCCATCCTGGTGGTGGAACACGACATGGAATTCGTCATGAACCTGGCCGACCGCATCACGGTGCTGGACTTCGGCACCGTCATCAGCCGCGGCACCCCCGCGCAGGTGCAGGCCGACCCGCGGGTGCTGCAGGCCTACCTGGGCGCCGACTTCGAGGCCACCGGCCAGGCCGCCACCGCCGGAGATGCCGCATGAGCGCGCCAATGCTGCAACTGAAGGACTTCTGCGTCTCGTATGGCGAGGTGCAGGCCGTGGACCGGGTGAACCTCACGGTGAACCCGGGCGAGATCGTCACCGTCATCGGCCCCAACGGCGCGGGCAAGACCACGCTGCTGTCGGCCGCGATGGGCCTGCTGCGTTCGCGCGGCGAGGTGTGGGTGGACGGCCAGCCCGTGGCGCGCCCGAGCGTCGAGGCGCTGGTGGGCCGGGGCCTGGCCCTGGTGCCCGAGAAGCGCGAGCTGTTTGGCGAGATGTCCGTCGAGGACAACCTGCTGCTCGGCGGCTTCTGGCGCTGGCGTCACGGCCAGCGTGACCAGAAGGCGCGCATGGAGGAGGTCTTCACCATCTTCCCGCGCCTGAAGGAGCGCCGCGCCCAGATGGCCAGCACCCTGTCCGGGGGCGAGCGCCAGATGCTGGCGATCGGCCGTGCGCTGATGGCGCGCCCGCGCCTGCTGATGCTGGACGAGCCGTCGCTGGGCCTGGCGCCCCTGATCGTGCGCGAGGTGCTGCAGGTGGTGTCCTCGCTGCGCGGGCTGGGCGTGTCGGTGCTGCTCGTGGAGCAGAACGCGCGCGCCGCGCTGCAGGTGGCCGACCGCGGCTACGTGCTGGAGATGGGGGCGGTGGCCCTGGAAGGCCGCGCGCAGGACCTGCTGTACGACCCCCGGATCATCGGCACCTACCTGGGCATGGGCCGACAGGCCGCCTGACCCGACCGGGCCCGCGTGCACGGCGCGCCGGGCCCTCCATTCAGAACTTCTTGCATCGCATTCCCGAGGGAGAGAACGTCATGTCCGCCACGCTGCTCCAAAGCCATATCGCCGGCCGCTGGGTCGGCCAGCAAGCCGCTGCCGCCCTGCGCAGTGCCGTCAACGGCCGCCCGGTCGCCCAGACCCATGCCGACGCCCTCGACTTCGGCGAGGCCCTGCACTACGCCCGCGGCACCGGCCTGCCGGCGCTCATGGCCATGGACTTCCAGACCCGCGCCGCGCGCCTGAAGGCCCTGGGCAAGTACATCCTCGAGCACAAGGACAGCCTCTATGCGCTGTCCGCCCACACCGGCGCCACCCGCACCGACAGCTGGATCGACATCGAGGGCGGCGCCGGCACGCTGCTGGCCTACGGCAGCATCGGCAGCAACGAGCTGCCCTCCGGCAACCTGCTGCACGAGGGCCCCGCCATGCCCCTGGGCAAGAAGGGCCACTTCGCCGGCACCCACGTGCTCGTGCCGCGCGGCGGCGTGGCGGTCCACATCAACGCCTTCAACTTCCCGATCTGGGGCCTGCTGGAGAAATTCGCGCCCACCTTCCTGGCCGGCATGCCGTGCATTGCCAAGCCGGCGACGGCCACCAGCTACCTCACCGAGGCGGTGGTGCGCCTCATGGAGCGCTCGGGCCTGATGCCCGCCGGCGCGCTGCAGCTGGTCATCGGCGGCACCGGCGACCTGCTGGACCGCCTGCTGGAGCAGGACGTGGTCACCTTCACCGGCTCGGCCGACACCGCCGCCCGCCTGCGCGTGAACGCGAACCTGATCCGCCGCTCGGTGCCCTTCACCGCGGAGGCCGATTCGCTGAACTGCGCGATCCTGGCCCCCGAAGTCACCCCCGACGACGAGGAGTTCGACCTCTTCGTGAAGGAAGTGGCCCGCGAGATGACCGTCAAGGCCGGCCAGAAGTGCACGGCGATCCGCCGTGCCATCGTGCCGCGCAAGCACCTGGATGCGGTCGTCGAGAAGCTGCGCGCCCGGCTGGCCCGCACCGTGGTGGGCGACCCCTCGGTGGAAGGCGTGACCATGGGCGCGCTGGCCTCGCACGCGCAGCAGTCCGACGTGGGCGAGCGCGTGGCCGAACTGATGAAGCATGCCCGCCGGGTGGCCGGCGGGGAGGGCGGCTTCGCCCCCCGCGGCGACGGCGTGGGCGAGGGCGCCTTCTTCGAGCCGACGCTGCTAGTGGCCGACCAGCCGATGGCCAGCGACGCGGTGCACGACCTCGAGGCCTTCGGCCCGGTCAGCACCCTGATGCCCTATGACGACCTGGACGAAGCCATGGCACTGGCCGCCCGCGGCCGCGGCAGCCTGGTTGGCACCCTAGTCGCCAAGGACCCAGCTACCGCCGCCCGCGTGATTCCCCAGGTGGCCGCCTTCCACGGCCGCCTGCTGGTGCTCGATCGCGAGGCCGCGCCGGAATCCACCGGCCACGGCTCGCCGCTGCCGTACCTCAAGCATGGCGGCCCCGGCCGCGCCGGCGGGGGCGAGGAGCTGGGGGGCCTGCGCGCCGTCAAGCACTACCTGCAGCGCGCCGCGGTGCAGGGCTCGCCCACCATGCTGGCGGCGGTCACGCGCGAGCATGTGCGCGGCGCCAAGGTCATCGAGACCGGCACCCACCCGTTCCGCCGTCACTTCGAAGACCTGCAGATCGGCGAATCGCTGCTCACGCACCGCCGCACGGTCACCGACGCCGACATCGTGGCCTTCGGCGGCATCTCGGGTGACTTCTTCTACATGCACTTCGACGACATCGCCGCGCGCGAGACCACCTTCGGCAAGCGCATCGCCCACGGCTACTTCGTGCTGTCGGCGGCGGCGGGCCTGTTCGTCTCGCCGGCGCCGGGCCCGGTGCTGGCCAACTACGGCCTGGACACGCTGCGCTTCGTCAAGCCGGTGGGCATCGGCGACACCATCCAGGCGCGCCTGACCGCCAAGCGCAAGATCGACCGCAACAAGGTCGACGCCAAGGGCCAGGGCCAGGGCGTGGTGGCCTGGGACGTGCAGGTGACCAACCAGCATGGCGAACTGGTGGCCAGCTACGACATCCTGACCCTGGTGGCCAAGCGGGGGTAAGGGACCGGGGCGGGGGCCGGACGTGGACGGGCCGCCCCCTCGACTGCCGCGATAATCCGGCCACCATGACCCTCCTCGTGACCGGCGGCGCCGGCTTCATCGGCAGCAATTTCGTCCATGACTGGCTGGCCGCCCACGACGAGCCGGTGGTCAATCTCGACAAGCTGACCTACGCCGGCAACCCGGACAACCTCGCAGGCCTGCCGACTGACCGCCACCACTTCGTGCGCGGTGACATCGGCGACCGGGATGGCGTGGCCCGGCTGCTGGCGCAGCACCGCCCGCGCGCCATCCTCAATTTCGCGGCCGAGACCCATGTGGACCGCTCCATCAGCGGCCCCGAGGCCTTCCTCCAGACCAACGTGCAGGGCACGGCCGAACTGCTGCAGGCGGCGCTGGCCCACTGGCAGAGCCTGCAGGGTGCGGACCGCGAGGCCTTCCGCTTCATCCACGTGAGCACCGACGAGGTCTACGGCACGCTGGAGCCCGCCGATCCGGCCTTCACCGAGGACCACCCGCACCGTCCCAACAGCCCATATTCGGCCAGCAAGGCCGCCAGCGACCACCTGGTGCGGGCCTGGCACCACACCTTCGGGCTGCCGGTCATCACCACCAACTGCTCCAACAACTACGGCCCGCGCCAGTTCCCCGAGAAGCTCATTCCGCTGCTGCTCACGAACGCCCTCGCGGGTCTGGAGCTTCCGGTCTACGGCGACGGAATGCAGGTGCGGGACTGGCTCCACGTCGGTGACCATTGCAGCGCCCTGCGACGCGTGCTGGAGGCCGGCGAGGTCGGTCGCATCTACAACATCGGCGGCCGCAGCGAGATGCCGAACCTGCACGTGGTGGAGGCCCTGTGCGCCATCCTCGACCGGCTGCAGCCGCGGCCCGACGGGCGCTCCTACCGCGCGCAGGTCCGCCACGTCACTGACCGCCCGGGCCACGACCGGCGCTACGCGATCGACATCCGCCGCATCGAGCGTGAGCTGGGGTGGACGCCCCGCCACCGCTTCGCCGACGGCCTCGCGCAGACGGTGCAGTGGTACCTGGCGCACCCGCAGTGGGTGCAGCGGGTGCGCAGCGGCGCCTACCGGCAGGCATGAAGGTCCTGCTGTTCGGCACCACCGGGCAGGTCGGACGCGAGCTCGCGCCGGCGCTGCAGGCGCTGGGCGAGTTGCATGCGCCGCGCCGCGGCGACCCGGGGGGTGACCTGTCGCGGCCGGAGGCCGCCGCGGCCCTGGTCGATGCCTTGCGCCCGGCCATCGTGGTCAACGCCGCGGCCTACACCGCGGTCGACCGGGCCGAGTCCGAGCCCGCGCTGGCCGAAGCGGTCAATGCCCGCGCGCCCGGCGCGATCGCGCAGGCCGCCGCCCGCTGCGGCGCCTGGCTGGTGCATTACTCCACCGACTATGTCTTCGACGGCCGCGGGAGCACCGCCTGGCGCGAGACCGACGTGCCCGCGCCGCTGTCCGTGTATGGCCGCACCAAGCTCGCCGGCGAGCAGGCGATCGTCCAGGCCCACGCGCGCCACCTGATCCTGCGCACCAGCTGGGTCCATGGCCCGGTCGGCGGCAATTTCATCCGCACGATGCTTCGCCTGGCTGCCGAACGCGAGCGGCTCGACGTGGTGGACGACCAGGTGGGTGCCCCCACCGGTGCCCCGCTGATCGCGCAGGTGACGGTGGCAGCCCTGCGCCGGCTTCAGTCCGAGCCGGCCCTGGCGGGCCTGTACCACCTGGCGGCCGGAGGCGAGACCAGCTGGCATGCCTACGCGCGCTTCGTCCTCGCACACGCGCGCTCGCGGGGCGTGGCGTTGCGCGCCGGCCCCGAAGCGGTGCATCCGCTGCCCACCTCCGGCTACCCCACGCCGGCCCGGCGCCCTCTCAACTCCCGGCTGGACACCTCCCGCCTGCAGGCCGCCTTCGGCCTGGCGCTGCCCGCCTGGCAGGAGGGCGTGCAGCAGACGGTGGACTCGATCATCGCCACCCGGTGAGAATCACCCCATGACCCTCCAGACACCCCGCAAAGGCATCCTCCTGGCTGGCGGCGCCGGCACCCGCCTGCACCCGGCCACGCTGGCGATCTCCAAGCAGCTGCTGCCGGTGTACGACAAGCCGATGGTCTACTACCCGATGACCACGCTGATGCTCGCGGGCCTGCGCGAGGTGCTCGTGATCAGCACGCCGCAGGACACGCCACGCTTCGAGCAGTTGCTCGGCGACGGCAGCCAGTGGGGCATGGAGATCCGCTACGCGGTGCAGCCGCGGCCCGAGGGCCTGGCCCAGGCCTTCGTCATCGGACGGGAGTTCCTGGCCGGCGGCCCCAGCGCCATGGTGCTGGGTGACAACATCTTCTACGGCCACGACCTGGTGGCCCTGATGCGTGAGGCCGATGCCGCGCCGGACCGCGCCACCGTGTTCGCCTACCGGGTGCGCGATCCCGAGCGCTATGGCGTGGTCGACTTCGACGCGCAGGGCCGCGCCACCTCCATCGAGGAAAAGCCGGCCCGGCCCCGCAGCCACTTCGCGGTCACCGGCCTGTACTTCTACGACGCGCAGGTCTGCGACATCGCCGCGAGCCTCAAGCCCTCGCCGCGCGGCGAGCTGGAGATCACCGACGTCAACCGCCATTACCTTGAGCGTGGCCTGCTCGACGTGAAGACCATGGGCCGCGGCTTCGCCTGGCTGGACACCGGCACCCACGAGAGCCTGCTGGACGCCAGCCAGTTCGTCCACACCATCGAGCAGCGCCAGGGCCAGAAGATCGCCTCGCCCGAGGAGGTCGCCTGGCGCAACGGCTGGATCGACACCGACCGGCTGCTGGCGCTGGCCGAACCCCTGGCCAAGAGCCAGTACGGCCAGTACCTGCGAGGGCTGGTGGCCGAGGGCGCCACGCGATGAAGGTCACGCCCACCACCTTGCCGGGCGTGCAGGTCATCGAGCCTCGCGTCTTCAGCGACGACCGCGGTGCCTTCTTCGAAAGCTGGAACCAGGCCCGTTTCGACGAGGCGATGGGCCAGCCGGTACGGTTCGTACAGGACAACCACTCGGTTTCCCGCCGCGGTGTGCTGCGCGGCCTGCACTACCAGGTGGTGCAGCCCCAGGGCAAGCTCGTCCGCGCGGTGCGCGGGCGTGTGTTTGACGTGGCGGTGGACCTACGCCGCAGCTCGCCGCACCTGGGCCGCTGGGTGGGGGTCGAGCTGTCCGCGGAGAACCACCGCCAGCTGTGGATCCCCCCGGGTTTCGCCCATGGCTTCCTGGTGCTGTCCGAGGAGGCCGAGTTCCTCTACAAGACCACCGACCACTACGCACCCCAGGGCGAGCGCACCCTGGCCTGGGACGATCCGCAGGTCGGCATCGACTGGCCCCTCGCGGCTGCGGGCGGCGTGCCGCAGCTGTCGCCCAAGGACGCCGTCGGCCTCTCGTGGGCCGACTGCCCGAAGTTCGACTGAATGCCACGCGTGGCGCCCGCCGCGTTTCGCTGGCGGCTCATCGGTTTCCACCCGTAAGTTCATCCGTGCGAAACCGATGAGTCTGTAAGGGCTGCACCACCCCCTTACAGACCCTTCCGTTATTCCTACAGAGCGTGGGACGCGTCCTACTACGATTCGTCCATCGCTCAGCTTGATCCACTCGACAGCGTGCGGCTCACAGCCTCGCCCGGACGCTGAGCGGTTCCCCGTGGCTCCCCTCTGAATGCGCTTGCCGGAACAGCACCGGCAGGCGCGCTGGGCGAAGCCTTGCCTGATGAATCTTGTACGAGATCGTCCTACAAGCAACCAAGGAATCCGCTGACATGCATTCGCGTCAATCCCAACAATCGAACCTTTCCCATCCCGCCTCCACGGTGCTGCGCGGCGCCCGTCGCGCCCTCACCGTCGTGGCCGCCGCGGCCACGCTGGCCGCTGGCAGCGCCGGCGCGGCCGAGGTCACCCCGTACTTCCAGGGCTACAGCCCGGGCACCATGGTCGACGCCCTGCGCAACGCCGGCCTGACCCACACCACCCTGGCCTTCGCCGTCACCCGTGGCTCCTGCGCGTTCGACCCCTACATCACCGACCGCATGCCCGACGCCCGCGCGTACCGCGCCGCCGGCGGTAACCTGATCATCTCCATGGGTGGCGCCGACGGCGTGTATGCCGAGATCGCCTGCAGCGACGACCAGCTGTTCAACCTGGTCGAGAAGCTCATGACCGACTCCGGCACTCGCCGCATCGACTGGGACGTCGAGGGCCACCAGCTGTCCAACACGGACGCCACCGCCCGCCGCAACCGCGTGCTGCTTCGCCTGAAGGCCAAGTACCCTGACCTGTACACCTCGTTCACGCTGCCCGCCTGGCTCAACGGCCTGCAGGCCGACGGCATGGCGATGATGCGTGCCACCATCGCCGCCGGCGTGAAGATCGACATGGTCAACGTGATGGTCATGACCTTCGGCGCCGAGAACCTGCGCACCATGGTCTCGCCCTCGACGATGTCTCAGGCGGTGATCAACGCCGCCCAGGCCACCGCCAACCAGCTGGCCGGCCTGTACCCGTCCCGCACCCGGGCACAGATCCACGCGATGATGGGCCTGACCCCGATGGTCGGCGTCAACGACGACAACACCGTGTTCTCGCTGACCGACGCGAAGATCGTGGCCGACTACGTGAAGAGCAACGGCATCGGCCTGCTGGCCTACTGGTCGTTCCAGCGTGACCGCGCGCAGGCCTCCACCGGCATGGGCTCGATCAACGACTTCAGCGGCGTGGTCCAGTCCAACGCGCAGTTCCTGCAGGTGTTCAAGACCGCCGAAGGCCCGGTGACCGCCGCCCCCACCCCCGCGCCGGCGCCTGCCCCGGCTCCCGCACCGGCCCCTGCGCCGGCTCCGGCTCCCGTCGTATCCCCGGCTCCCGCGCCCGCACCGGCCCCGGTGGTCTGCGCCGACTGGTCTGCCAGCAAGTGGTACTCCGCCGGCGAAATGGTGCTGCGACTGGGCAAGGGCTACCGCGCCACCGCCGGCAACCAGAACTCGCCGCCGGAATGGACCCCCACCCACTGGACCGCCGGCAGCTGCTCCAACGCCACCCCGGTGGCAGCGCCCACCCCGGCTCCCGCGCCGTCCTGCGCGTCGACCGCCTGGGTCATGGGCAAGTACTACAACGCCGGCGCCCTGGTGACCTACAACGGCCGCCTGTACCGCGCCAAGTTCGCCAACCCGGGCTACAACCCGACCATCAGCACCTACTACTGGGCTGCTGCCACCTGCTGACCGCAGGCCACCGCGAAGGCGCCCTAGGCGCTTACCCTCAAAGGCGCCTCCGGGCGCCTTTTTCATGGCGATTCGTGGGCAGAATGGAATCCGCAGCCCACCACCACGAGAGGAGAACACCATGGCCCAGCCCGACGTCTTCGTCATCGCCGCCGCCCGCACCGCGATCGGCACCTTCGGCGGCACCCTCAAGGACACGCCCCTGCCCGAACTCGCCACCACCGCCGTGCGCGCGGCGGTGCAGCGCAGCGGCATTCCCGCCGACGCCTTCGGCCAGGTGGTCATGGGCAACGTCATCCCCACCGAACCGCGAGATGCCTACCTCAGTCGCGTCGCCGCGATCGAGGCCGGCCTGCCCAAGGAAGTGCCGGCCTACAACGTCAACCGCCTGTGCGGCTCGGGCCTGCAGGCCATCGTCTGCGCCGCCCAGTCCATCCAGCAGGGCGACGTGCAGGTCGCCCTGGGCGCCGGCGCCGAGTCCATGTCGCGCGGCCCCTACCTGGCCATGTCCGCCCGCTGGGGTGCCCGCATGGGCGACATGCAGATGTCCGACTACATGCTCAACATCCTGCACGACCCCTTCCACCGCATCCACATGGGCGTCACCGCGGAGAACGTCGCCGACGAATTCGGCATCACCCGCGAGCAGATGGACGCCCTGGCGGTCGAGAGCCACCGCCGCGCCGCCGCCGCCATCGCCTCGGGCCGCTTCAAGGACCAGGTGGTGCCGGTTGTCATCAAGACCCGCAAGGGCGACATCGAGTTCACCGTCGACGAGCATGTCAAGGCCGACACCAGCCTGGAAACGCTGGGCAAGATGAAGCCCGCCTTCCGCAAGGACGGCGGCCGCGTCACCGCGGGCAACGCCTCAGGCATCAACGACGGCGCGGCCGCCGTGGTGCTGGCCGGCGCCGACGCGGTGCGCTCCCACGGCCTCAAGCCCATGGCCCGGCTGGTGGCCTACGCCCACTCGGGCGTCGAGCCCAAGATCATGGGCATCGGCCCGGTGCCTGCCACCCGCCGCGCCCTCGAGCGCGCCGGCCTGAAGGTGCAGGACCTGGACGTCATCGAGTCGAACGAGGCCTTCGCCGCCCAGGCCTGCGCCGTCTCGCGCGAGCTGGGCTTTGATCCGGCCAAGGTCAACCCCAACGGCTCTGGCATCTCGCTGGGCCACCCGGTGGGGGCCACCGGCGCCATCATCACCACCAAGGCGTTGTACGAGCTGCAGCGCGTGCAGGGTCGGTACGCGCTGGTCACCATGTGCATCGGCGGCGGGCAGGGCATCGCCGCCATCTTCGAGCGTGTCTGAACGAGCCGATATAGTCCGCCGCATGAAACGCAAAGCCTTCCTCCAGGCCGCGGGCCTCGCCGCCCTGGCCCTCACCGCCACCGGCGCGCTGGCCCAGGCCGGTGCCGCCTCCGCGCCGGCCTCCGCCGCCGCAGGCGCCTTCCCCTCCCGTCCGATCCGCATGATCGTGCCGTTCCCGCCCGGGGGCGGTACCGACATCCTGGCGCGCCTGGTCTCCACCCGCCTGGCCGACCAGACCCGCTGGAACATCGTGGCCGAGAACAAGGCCGGCGCCGGCGGCACCATCGGCATCACCGAAGCGGTCAAGGCCGCCCCCGGTGGGTACGACCTGGTCATGGGCCAGAAGGACAACCTGGTCATCGGCCCCTGGCTGTACAAGAATCTGCCCTGGGATCCCACGCGCGACCTCGTCGCGGTGGCCCACGTGGCGTACTCGCCGGTGATCATCGCTACCGGCGTGAATTCGCGCTTCAAGACCCTGGCCGACGTCGTCGCCGCCGCCAAGGCGGCGCCCGGCAAGGTGTCCTATGGCTCCCCGGGCAGCGGCACCTCCATCCACCTGGCCGGGCACCTGTTCGAGAAGGCCGCCGGCATCGACCTGAACCACATCCCCTACAAGGGCTCCAACCCGGCGCTGCTCGACGCGCTGGCCGGCAACATCGACCTGCTGGTGTCCTCGGTTCCGTCGGCCATGGCGCAGATCAAGGCCGGCAAGCTGCGCCCGCTGGCGGTCACCTCCCTCAAGCGCAGTTCCTCGCTGCCGGACGTGCCCACCGTGGCCGAATCGGGCTTCAAGGACTTCGACGTCAGCACCTGGTATGGCGTGTTCGCGCCGGCCGGCACGCCGGCGGCCGTGGTCAACCAGCTCAACGCCGAAATCAACAAGCTGCTGTCCCAGGCGGACGTGCGCGCGGCGATCCAGGCGCAGGGTGCCGAACCCGAGGCCATGAGCCCGGTGCGCCTGTCCACCCAGCTGCGCACCGAGTACGGCAAGTGGAAGGGGATCGTCGAGGCTTCGGGTGCCAAGATCGAGTGATCCGGTCGGCATCCACCTGATGAAGTAGTACTTTCGAAGTTAGCCGGAAATAGCTATGCTGGTCCCCGGAGGACCGGCATGGACAGTCAGGCCATGGACCGGGCGGGGCCAGCTCCCGTCCGGTTTTTTCACAAGTACAACCGTGCCATCGGCGCGGCCTATGCGCTCTTGTTGCTGGGCCTGGCCGGTTTCTTCGCCTGGCAACTCACGCTCAGCCTGCGGGACGAGGTCGCTTTCATCCGCGGGCAGCTCGATCGGCACGCGCAGTTCCTCGAATTCGTCCTGCGGTCCTCGGCCGACCAGATCGAGAGCCTGCGGATGGTGGCCGGTGCCGAGCGCGCCAGCGGACGCGCCT
>JACCDI010109149.1_pt1 | contig 14733 bp, 13 predicted proteins | sample 7442791 | NCBI WGS metagenome assembly JACCDI01 (sample SAMN15323434, study PRJNA562643) | freshwater metagenome | isolation source: river surface water | place: USA:Blue River Watershed | collected 2017-08-15 | reverse complement strand
TATTGGCGGCCGCCAATGTCAGCGCTCACTCTTCTCGAGTTAGTGAAGCGGATTTGCGTGAGAAGTTTTTACCTAAACTACGCAAATTTGTCAGTGAGATCGAAAAGGATTTATCCTTACAAAATTAGATAACCTGGTCGATGCAGAGATACTTAATCTCTGTGAACTCATCGATGCCGTGCAAAGATCCTTCGCGGCCAATACCTGACTCTTTAACACCACCAAAGGGCGCCCCTTCATAAGAAATCAATCCGGTATTGATGCCAACAACGCCAACTTCAAGTGCCTCGCCGACCCGCCAGGTGCGGGCGTTGTCCTTGGTGAAGAAGTAGGCGGCTAGGCCAAATGGGGTGTTGTTTGCTATTTCAATGGCCTCTTGCTCTGTTTTGAATTTAATAATTCCAGCTAGAGGTCCAAAGGTTTCTTCTTGGCAAACCAACATCTCCTCGCTGACATTCGTAACGATTGTGGGCTCGAAGAAGGTGCCATCTCCGGCAACCCTTTTGCCTCCTGAGATAAGGGCCGCACCTTTATTTAAAGCATCTTTGATGTGTGATTCGACCTTTGCGACCGCTTCTTCATTTATAAGTGGGCCCTGTTTTGATGCGGGATCTAGACCATTTCCAACCTTCAACTCTTGGGTGGCAACCTTTAAAGCTGCAATGAAGGCATCATGAATATTTTCCTGCACCAAGATTCGGTTGGCACAGACGCAGGTTTGACCGCTATTACGGAACTTTGAGGCGATAACACCGGCTACAGCAACATCTAAATCCGCATCATCAAAAACAATTAGCGGGGCGTTTCCACCTAACTCCAAAGCTACCTTTTTCACAGTCTTGGCACATGCGGCCATTAGTATTTTTCCAACCTCTGTCGAGCCGGTAAAGCTAAGCGCTTTCACGATTGGACTTGAGGTGATTACCTCTCCAACCATTTTTGGTTCGCCAACAATTACATTTAAAACCCCTTTGGGAATTCCTGCACGTGCAGCAAGCTCTGCCATTGCATTAGCTGACAATGGTGTATCGGTAGCCGGTTTGATAATCATGGAGCATCCTGCGCCAAGTGCTGGAGCAGCTTTTCTGGCGATCATGGCCATAGGAAAGTTCCAAGGGGTAATGGAAGCGGTAACACCTATTGGTTGCTTTATTGTCAACAAGCGACGAGAGGAAACATTTGTAGGAATTGTTTCACCGTAAACCCGCTTGCCTTCTTCGGCGTACCATTCAATAAAGCCGGCGCCATAAATGATTTCACCTTTGGCTTCGGCAAGTGGCTTACCCTGTTCTGCGGTCAAAATCAGAGCTAGATCATCAACGTTATCCATGATGAGCTGGTACCAAGCTCGCATAATTTTTGCCCGCTCGATTGCGGTTTTTTTGGCCCAGACCTTGAATCCTTCTTGAGAGTTCTCAATGGCTCGAAGCACATCTTGCTTCTCAGCCATCGCAATATTGGCGATCACCTCTCCAGTCGCAGGATTAGTAACTGGGGCACGCTCACCACTCGAGCTGGCCACCCACGCACCATCTATGAACAAGTCCTGCTTTAACAAACTCATATCTTTTAGGGCGATTTGCGCGATGGAGTTCTCTGCCATTTCAAAACCTCTCGTGATGCGATGGCACCCTTTAGTTAAAGCGCCATTAGATGTGGTGACGGTAATGATATTGCCGAAGTGGCAACCTAGACAGTGCTTTGGCTAATCAGTAGATTTTAAGCGTCATAAATTCGCATTACGAACAATCGAAACTGCGGGGAAGAATGAGCCAAAAAGAAGATTTGACCTTAAGTGAAATAGATCGAAAGTTCTTTTTTCATCCCTTCACGGCATTAAAGGCCCACGAGGCCTCGGGTGGAAAGATCATTAATTCAGGCAAGGGCTCAACCTTGACCGACACCGATGGCAATAAGTTTCTAGATGCGATGGCCGGGTTATGGTGTGTGAATCTCGGTTATGGCAATGAAGAGTTGGCAGATGCAATTGCTCAGCAGGCTAGGGAGCTTTCTTACTATCACTCATTTTCAGGAATGAGTACGGATTTAGCACCAATTCTCTCCGAACGCATAATAAAGATGTTTCCTATTCCAATGTCAAAGGTCTTCTTTGGCAATAGTGGTTCTGATGCAAATGACACCAACGCCAAAATAATTTGGTTTTATAACAACGCAATCGGAAAACCACAAAAGAAAAAAATAATCTCTCGCTTACGTGGATACCACGGCGTAACTGTTTTATCTGCGGGTTTAACCGGATTAAAGAATTTGCATGATGGTTTTGATTTACCACTGCCAATGATTAGACATACAAAACCACCTCATCGTTTGTGGGAGAAGGTTTCTGGAGAATCTGATGCTGATTTCTCAAACCGATTGGCAAATGAGTTAGAAGAGCTAATCATTAAGGAAGGTCCAGACACCGTAGCTGCATTTATCGCTGAGCCAATTCAAGCCGCCGGCGGTGTGATCGTGCCACCACAAGAGTATTTCCCTGCGATTCAAAAAGTCCTTGAAAAATATGATGTCTTGTTGATTGCCGATGAAGTAGTCACAGGTTTTGGACGTCTTGGAAAGATGTTTGGCACTGAGGTAATGGGCATGAAGCCTGACATTGTCACTGTTGCAAAGGGTTTAACTTCGGCCTACATACCGCTGTCGGCTTCTATAGTTTCAGAGAAAATCTGGCAGGTATTGCGTGATGGCAGTGAGAAATATGGAGCATTTGGCCATGGCTATACCTACTCCGCTCATCCAATAGCCGCCGCCTGTGCATTGAAAACTTTGGAAATTATCGAGAGAGATAATTACTTGGCCAAGACAGCACACTCCGGTCAAGTGCTTCACAAATTGCTACAGGAAAACTTTGCTGACCATCCCATGGTGGGAGAAATTCGCGGTCAAGGCTTGATTGGTGCTATCGAATTGGTGGCAAATAAGAATCCAATGACGCCATTTGATCCAAGCGAGAAGATTGGTCCAAGAACTGCGAAAAGCTCTATGGATCTAGGGGTAATCACTAGAGCGCTCCCAGCAGCTGACACATTGTCATTTTCTCCACCATTTGTAGTAACTGACAGCGAACTCGAAGTCATGGTGACTACTGTGAGGAAAGCGGTCGATGACATCGGCCGTGAAATAGGAAAGATGTAGGCAATGTCAAACCTGCCCGAATTCAAAATTGGATTTCTTATCAATCCAATCGCTGGAATGGGCGGAGCGGTGGGTTTGCATGGCACCGATGCAAATTATCGATTGCTCGCTTTGGATCGAGGGGCAAAACCAATAGCTGATTTGAAGGCGGCTCGGGCTCTACAAGGTTTCAATAATAGAGCGAACCGAGAAGCAGCAATTCGAAGAATTCAATTCCTTGCGGTACCCGGAGCAATGGGTGGGAATCTTTTGAACTCTCTTGGTATTGAATTTACAGAGCTCAATGTGCCAATTTCAGAGTTAACTGATGCGCAAGACACTGTAAAGATTGTCGAAGCCTTTGAGGAGATTGGTGTAAATGCGATTTTGTTCGCCGGAGGTGACGGTACCGCTCGAGATATTTTTTCTGTTGTCGGCTCCAAAACAGCTCTAATCGGAATTCCAGCTGGGGTAAAGATGCGCAGCTCGATTTTTGCCCGCTTTCCAGAGGAAATTAGCCAGCTTTTAATTGAACTAGAAACCCTTGCCAAAATTGAGTTTGTGTACAGAGAGATTCTTGATGCAATTTGGATCTCTCCTGAATCAGACAACTACTCTCAATCTGCTTACTATGGCAGCGCCACCTCGATAAAAAGTCGAATTTCTTTCAGTGGCGCCAAGGCTCGCAGCAATGGTGATTTAGATAGTGGGCTTAAAGAGCTGGCTGTGATTATGGCTGCAAAGATCAGAAGTAATCCAGGGTTATCTTTGATTGGTTCAGGTACTAGTACCTTTGCCGTAAAACAGGAATTAGGTACTGATGCCAGCCTGCAAGGCGTTGATGCTTACTCACGCGGAATCTGTATCGGAAAAGACTTATCTGAACTGGAGATTTTGCAGCTAATTTCAAAGTTTGAAAGGACATCTTTGCTGACCGGGGTAATAGGTGGGCAGGGATTCTTGTTTGGTCGCGGAAACCAACAAATCAGCGGCAGAGTAATGAATCTTATTTCCTGGCAAAACCTGACGGTTATGGCCTCTGAAGCTAAATTGTTGGGGTTATTCCCAGTCGAGCTATACGTCGATTTCGAAGATAACAATTCCGTAATTGAAATGCCCGCCTTTGTTAAGGTGCGAACCGCCCCGACCAAAGAGATGTTGGTACGTTTGCGTTCTAGCAAGCAAAGCATTAATGAAGCCGAGGAATTAGTAGGTCAAGTTAAACAACTGGTCAGGAGCAGTAATGACAGATAAATCCCAGATGCCCAAGCCGCATCCATTCATGGCTAACTCAGCACATGAGAGCTATCGGGAAATGATGCGGGTTGCAGAGGTTTCCGATATCGAGGAGCTATTTGAGCAAATTCCGACCGACCACAGATTTAAAGGACAGTGGAAATTCGAAGAGCAAATAGCATCTGAAGCCAGTTTGCATAAGCACCTGACCGGAATTTTGCGTAAAAATATCTCGGGTGAAGAGTTCACAAATTATTTAGGTGCTGGCTGCTGGCAGCATTATGTACCGGCAATTTGCGATGAAATGGTGCAAAGAACTGAGTTCTCAACCCCAGTATGGGGAACGCCATCTTCTGATCATGGACGCAATCAGGTTTGGTTTGAGTTCGCTAGTCAGCTGGGTGAGTTGGTAGGGATGGAGTTTGTTGGACTACCTCTCTACAGCTTTGGAGCCGCTGCCGGACATGCGATTCGAATGGCAGCAAGAATCAATAATGGCAATAAGGTCTTGATTGCCGGCTCTGTAGATCCGGAGCGCCTAAAGGTTATTAAAACCTACTGTGGCTACCCAGAACTTGATGGATATATAGAGATTGCAATGATTGATATTGATCAAAGCTCTGGCGGAGTAGATCTGGCTGATTTGCAGAAGAAGATTGATTCTAAAGTCACTGCGATTTACTGTGAAACTCCAAATTACTTCGGCGTGCTCGAAGTAAATGTAAAAGCGATTTCAGAGATCGCTAGCAAAGCGGGAATTGAATTTATTGTTGGCGTCGATCCGATTACATTGGGAGTTGTTACGCCTCCGGGTGAATATGGCGCAGATATTGTGGTGGGCACAACCCAAACTTTGGGTGTGCACATGAACGCCGGCGGTGGAGTAGGTGGTTTCATCGCCACACGTGATGAAGAAAAATATGCTCGGGAATATCCCACTTTGCAGGTGAGCCTTACCGACACAACTGTGCCAGGTGAGATGGCCTTTGGTTTAACTCTTTTCGAACAGTCCTCTTACGGTTCACGAGAACATGGCAAAGACTGGACCGGAAATTCGGTTTACCTATGGACCGTGGCAAATGCGACATATATGTCGCTTCTCGGACCGGATGGATTTAGAGATATTGGTGAATCGATAATGCAGAGAAGTCATTACGCTGCAAAGAAACTGGGAGAGATACCAGGTGTCAAAATTCATTGGCCCGCTGGTTTTTTCAAGGAGTTTGTCGTCAATTTTGATGGCAGCAAGAAAACAGTTGCTGAAATCAACCAATTCTTGCTAACAAAGAAAATATTTGGCGGAAAAGATATTTCATCTGAGTTCCCCCAATATGGCCAATCAGCTCTGTTCTGTGTGACAGAGGTCCATTCGCAATCAGATATTGATGCATTGGTCTCTGCGATTAAGGAGGCAACACGATGATTAAGTCAAAGATCCGCAAATACCACGCCCCTGTTTGGGATGAACCACTGGTTATGGAGCTCAGCGCTGAAGGTCGTCGTGGATCCTTGGCCCCGATTACCGAATCTGGCATTTCTGAAAGCGTTGGTTCTGCAACTCAGCTTTTAAATGCTGCGCTGCGTAGAGCTAAAGCCCCTGATCTGCCTGAAATCTCCGAGTTTGAGGCGCAACGTCATTATCTGCATCTTTCGCAGCAGACCTTGGGCATGATGGGAATAAGTTTGTTTGGTACCTGCACTATGAAATACAACCCACGGGTAAATGAACGAATCGTGGGCCAACACTTTGTTACTGAGATGCATCCCTATCAGAATCCAACAACTATGCAGGGTACCTTCGAAATAATTTATCGTTTCGACAAGATGCTTAGAGAGCTATCTGGTTTAGATAAATTTATTTTCCAAGCAGGTGGTGGTGCTGACGCGGCTTACACTCAGGCAACCATTACAAGGGCTTATCACGCAGATCGCGGTGAGTTGGCGCAACGCAATGAAATTATTACAACTGCGCAGGCGCATCCTTGCAATCCGGCAACAGCTGCAGCAGCTGGATTTAAAATCATCACCTTGCCATTAGAAGCCGATGGTTATCCATCAGTTGAGGCGTTAAAAGCTGTTGTCTCCGAGCGCACCGCGGCGCTGATGGTGAATAACCCTGATGACATCGGCATCTATAACCCAAATATCAAAGAGTGGGTAGATATCGTTCATGCTGCCGGTGGACTTTGTTTTTATGATCATGCCAATTTCAATGGAGTTATGACCAGAATTCGAGCTGCAGATCTTGGCTTTGATGCCTGTATGTACATGTTGCATAAGACCTTTGGTGGGCAAAAGGGCGGCGGTGGCCCAGCGGTTGGTGCTTACGGCTGTAATGAAAAACTTAAGAAGTATCTCCCTGGCCCAAGAGTCGAACAAGCTGCAGATGGTTCTTATTACTTGGAAAATGAAGGACCGGAAAGCGTTGGTCGAGTCCGTGAGTTTCTAGGCAATGTCCCGGTAGTTATCCGTGCTTACTCTTGGACCCGCGCGATGGGTATTGAGGGACTCAGAGATGCAGCCAACATCTCAGTGTTAGCCAACAACTATATGGAGAAGCGCTTGCTAGCAATTCCTGGAATTACCAAAGGATTGCCGCAGTTAACTCAGCGTCGTCTTGAAATGACCCGTTATAGCCTAGGAGAAATTACCGCGGAGACTGGTGTTAGTTGTATTGATATTCAAAATCGTATGACGGATTATGGTGTAGATGCTTACTGGTTAAGTCATGAACCTTGGTTTATTCCAGAGCCATTTACCCCAGAAGCCGGCGAACTTTGGTCAATCGAAGATATTGATTACTGGATTGATGTTTTGGAAACCGTCTGTAACGAGGCCCGAACTAATCCTGAGCTAGTGAAGAGCTCACCGCATAATCAGGTAGTCCATCGCCAAGGTGGTACAAACCTAAATGATCCGAGTAAATGGGCGACGACATACCGTGCATACCAGCGAAAGTATGGGCACTCCAAATAGTCCTCACCGGGTCAAGTAAGGTTCAGCCAAGATGACAATAAAACAAACCGCCATCATCGGTGCCGGTGCAATTGGCGTGGGTTGGGCCATAGTTTTTGCTCGATCAGGAGTGCAGGTAAATGTTTATGATTCGGATGAATCTCAGTTAGATAGTTTTCACTCGCGGGTTGCAGAGAGATTGAAATTGCTGGAGGAAAACCAGCTTTTGACCAGAACTCCTGCCGAGATTCTGCAGCAAATTCAGGTATTCGATACTTTGTCTGCTGCTTGCGCTGATGCTTCTTACATTCAGGAGTGTGGACCAGAGCGGATTGAGATCAAAAGAGCGTTAATTTCTGAGCTAGAAAAAAGTATTCCTCAAGATGCAATCATCGCCAGTTCCACATCTGCTCTTAAACCATCGCAGATTTCAGCTGAAGCAGATTTTCCAGAGCGATTTCTAGTAGTGCATCCTGCAAACCCTCCTTATTTGCTGCCAATTGCCGAACTGGTGCCATCTGCGCAAACAAATCCTGAAGTTTCACAAAGAGTCTACGAATTTCTTAAAGCGGTGGGAATGCAACCAGTAATAATTAATGGTGAACCTGAAGGGTTTGTCTTTAATCGTTTACAGGGTGCAGTTTTGCGCGAAGCTTATTGCTTGGTACGAGACGGAGTTATCTCAGCCAAAGAGTTGGATTTAGTTGTGACTCAAGCGCTGGCCCGTCGTTGGTCATTAATCGGACCCTTCACTACTTCGGCGTTGAATGTAAAGGGTGGAAATCGCGCGCATGCCGCTCGCATGAAAGAGAGTTATCACCGAATGGGTCTAGAGCGTGGCCAGGATGATCCTTGGAGCGAGGAGTTGGTCGAAAGGGTAAGTAACTCAGTCGAAGAGAATTGGAAAATAGAGGATTGGGAGAAAAATGTTATGCGGAGGGATTTAGCTTTGATGCGCTTGCTGAAATATATTCAGCAAGACCCAGATCTCACGCTTTAACCGAGCTTCGCGAGCTTTGCACCAAAGCTCTGACTTTCGCCAACTCTTCATCAGATGGATCAGCAGTTATGGTTAATTTTGGTGCCACCGTCAAATCCCAAGAGGTATTTTCCTTAACCTGCTCAACAGTTACTCCGGGATGTAATTGAACCAAAGTTAATTCGCAGCTTTCTGGGTCAGGTTTTAGAACACCCAGATCAGTAATTACCGCGGAGGGACCTTTGCCAAGCAATCCAGCTTCTTTTCTAGATCCCGGGCCTTCACCAAAGCCCAGAGAGGTAATGAAATCAATCTTCTCCACAAAAGCTCTGGGTGAGTGTTTAAGAATAATTACAACCTCTTTGCAGGCACCTGCAATCTCTGGTGCGCCTCCAGCTCCAGGTAGTCGTACCTTCGGATTGGAGTAATCAGAGCCAATTACCGTTGTGTTTATATTGGCAAATTTGTCTATTTGCGCAGCTCCTAAGAAGCCCATGTCGATTCGTCCCGGCTGCAGCCAATAATTAAATATCTCTGGCATGCCCACCACAGTCAAAGCTTGATTTGCCAGCTCTCCATCGCCAATAGATAGAGGAAGCTTTTGCGGATTAGTGTTTATGGTTCCTGACTCATAAATTAAGAAAAGATAAGGAGCTTGCATAGATTTTGCCAAGATCGCCGCAGTACTTGGAATTCCAATTCCCACAAAACAAATCATGTGATTTTGCAATGATCTAGCAGCGGCGATAGTCATCATCTCCGTGCTATTCCAATTCAAATCCTGACTCATGCATTACCTTTCGCGAAAACCTCAGTTTGGAGCCAATTCTCGAAACTCTCTCGCTCTTTACTGATTTCATCCCAAGCGATGTATTGATCATTGTCTCGCTCGTAATATCCAGAGGCGTATGAAGGCCATGCTCCTCTTGGCGCAACCGCAAGAGCGGTAATTAGTTTTTCCGGGATGATTGTTGAGCTGTGGTGTGGCGTAAATTCATCAACTATTTCCTCCACTGTGACAATTACTTTTTTAGCTGCGAAGACCGCTTCTTTGGAGGAGCCTAAAATTCCCCAGGACATTACATTGTTTTTTCGATCAGCTTGTTGAGCATGAATGATTGTCACATCTGGATTTAGAGCAGCTACCGCCAACAACTTCTCCTCTGTGAAAGGTGAATCAATTTGAGCGATATTTTGGGTCTTGGTAAGAAGATCAGTTCCGGCATAGCCACGAAGAATGGCGAAGGGAAGACCTGAAGCACCTGCAACATATCTATTGGTCATTCCGGCATGGGTGTGCTCTTCTATTTCAAGGGCCTGGGGCCAGTTGTTTGCTATGGCGTCACGAAGGCGATGCAGTGAGCCTACTCCTGGGTTTCCTCCCCAAGAGAAAATCAATTTGGATATGCAACCTGCGCCAATCATTTGATCATAAATCAGATCGGGCGTCAGTCGGATAGCGGTCAAATTACGCTTTTTCTGGCGAATAATTTCCTGTCCCGCGGCAAATGGAATTAGATGGGTGAAGCCCTCCAAAGCAACAGTATCGCCATCCTGTACATGTAATGAGATGGCCTCAGCCAAACTCATCAATTTACTCAACTCATCACCTTAACTTTATGGGGCCAATCAAAATTTCTTTGACAGGCGAACATTTGTTAGTTGCAGATGCTACTAATTCTGTTCCGAATACTCTAGGTTTAGGAGAAAGAAAAGTAGACAGGATAGTTCGTATGTCGAACCAAAGATTGTCTAGTCATGTAGCGGTCGTGACTGGTGGCGGTTCTGGAATTGGAGCCGAAATCTGCAACCAACTAGTTGCTAGTGGTTTCCGCGTCTATTCTCTTGATATAGCTGCAAATTCAACTCAGGCAAATTTAGATGAGGTCTTGCACTTAGAGTGTGACATCACCAACGAATCAGAGTTAGAAAGCTGTTTTCAAGAGATTTCAACTCATGGTGAGGTTGATGCTTTATTTATCAACGCCGGAGTTGTGCCAGGGTGGAGCAAGAGCTCTCAAACCTCAGTCGAAAGCTGGGAACATACTCTCGGGGTAAATGTGATTGGGGCTGCTTTGACTTTGAAGCACGGAGCTGGCGCATTAAAGAAGCCAGGCGGCGCAATTGTCTTCACGGCTTCTTTAAACTCATGGAAAGGCGATCCGAATATCGCCTCTTATGTTGCTAGTAAACATGCGGTTTTGGGATTGATGAAATCTGCGGCATTGGAGTTGGGCGGATTGGGAATTCGGGTAAACGCGGTTGCTCCTGGTCCGGTTGCTACAGAGGCTTTAAAAAGCAGGGTGTTGGCCCGTTCAAAGGGTAATCAAGCGCTGGCCGACGAAGCATTTGCAAAATTATCTAAAACAACGGCGCTGGCGCGAATTGCAACAAGTGAAGAGGTTGCTAATGTTGCATTGTTTTTAGCATCTAATCAGTCATCTGGAGTGACTGGACAGATGATTAATGTGGATTGCGGAGTGCTATAAACATCTTGGAAGAGAATGCATTAGCGAGAAAAGGGAAGAACAAATGGATGAGGTAATTCGCGGAATCGACCTTTCTGGAAAGCGAATTCTAGTTACGGGATCCTCTCGTGGAATTGGCGCGGCTACGGCATTAACTCTGGCTAATGCAGGTGCGAGTGTGATTGCGCATTTCGGAGAATTTGCCTCCGGGGCAATGCAAAACCTTTCCAATATTTCAGAGGACAAGAAGGAATTTATTCAAGCGGATTTGAGCCAGCCGGGAGCTGCACGTCAGCTTTGGTCAAAAGTCACAGCTGGAGGCAGGTCGGTAGATGTTGTAGTAAACAACGCTGCCATAAACCTAGAAACGCCTTTTGAGGGCAGCGACGAGCAATGGGATGAAGGCTGGCAGAAAACTCTGCAGGTTAATGTTTTGGAATCCGCCTCTCTAATTAAGGAGGCAATAAATCATTTTCTAAAAGGCAACGGTGGTGTAATCATCACAATGTCGAGTTGGTCTGGGCAAAGGGGATCGGCACTATCAACACTTCCAGCTTATGCGGCTTCTAAAGCGGCAATGAAAGCGGTAACTCAAACCGTTGCCCACGCTTATGCCAAACAAAATATTCAGGCCTCCACAATTGCACCCGGCATTGTAAAAGCCCGAATGTCAGAACAGGCTGCAATATTGCGTGGCGGCGAGGATAAAATGAAAGCAGCCCTAGCAATGGGAGAGCTAGTTCCTCCAGAGGAGATCGGTGAATTAGTTACATTTCTTGCCTCTGGAAAAGCGCGACACTTAACGGGCGCGACTTTTGACATAAATGGCGCTAGTTACATTAGATAACAGATTGAAATAATTTTCAGTAACTCTAATCGCCAGGCAACAAAGCACTCAAAAATGGCGCTTTGTTCGCATGTAGAACAAAGTTTTTTAGTAGGAATTCTCTTTCAATTGACCGCCCCTTATGACAAAATTCTGCGGACCGAAGGACTAACCAAGATTTTTTAGCTAAGGAGATTTCGCTGAATGTCAGCACAAAGCAACACCATAATCTCGCTTAAGGGGATAAAGAAATCTTTTGGCTCAACTGAAGTTCTCCATGGAATCGATCTTGATGTTAAAGCTGGCAGCCATACAGTTATATTCGGCCCCTCCGGATCTGGAAAATCTACAGTTCTGCGAACTATGAACCTATTGGAAAAACCAGATTCAGGTTCCATTGAATTTGATGGGCGGGAGTATGGGCCTGGATTAGAGAATTCAAATCTCGAACATGGCAAACCCATTGAATTGCGCCGCAGAGTTGGGATGGTTTTTCAACAATTTAATCTATTTCCTCATTTTTCAGCGATTGACAATATTGCAATTCCACTTGCATCTGTTTCTGGTATTTCTAAAAGTGAAGCCCGCGAACGTGGTGCTATCGAACTTAAAAAAGTGGGCCTATTGAAGTGGGCGGGAAATTATCCAAGTCAATTATCAGGTGGCCAACAGCAAAGGGTTGCGATTGCCAGAGCACTAAGCATGGACCCTACTTTGATGTTATTTGATGAACCGACCTCTGCACTGGACCCAGAATTGGTTGGCGAAGTGTTGGCGGTTATGAGATCTCTGGCTGAGAGTGGAATGACGATGGTTGTAGTGACCCATGAAATGAACTTTGCCAAGGAAATTGGCGACCAACATATTTTCATGGAGGCTGGAAATATTGTTGCGACAGGGGATGCCAATTTCTTTGAAAATTGCACAAATGAACGGGCTCGCCAATTCATAGGATCGGTGTTGTAAATGGATAATGAATTAAAAGTTAATTTCATGTGGCACCTCATCTGGGATTATCGAGGTGAGCTGATTCAAGGATTGTGGACCGCGATCGCGGTTTCTATTTCAGCCCTATTTCTTTCTCTTGTCTTGGGCTTGATTTTTGCGCTCGCCAAGATGAGCCGGTTTGCGATTTTTCGCGGCATTTCGACCTTTTATGTAAATATTTTCCGTGGAATTCCTGCCCTTGTTAGCGTGATTTGGGTGTACTTCGGATGGTCATTGTTGTTTGGACACAACTTCTCTGTCTATCAAGCGGGGGTAATCGCGCTTACATTGCTCTACTCTGCATTCTTCTCTGAGATTTTCAGATCGGCTTTACAGGCTATTCATAAGGGTCAACGTGAGGCTGGCATGGCGCTGGGCATGACTCGTTTTAGAATCTTTCGTTCAATAATAATGCCGCAAGGATTGAAAATTGCGATTCCCAATATTGGCAGCATGTACATCGGAATGATTAAGGACACCTCAACTTTTGCAGTCATTGGATTGGCAGAAGTAGTACGAGTTACACAAACCATTAATTCGCAGTACTTTCAGCCCTTTGTTCTGTATACCGCGGCCGCCGTTATGTATGTCGCTATTGCGTTTCTAGTGGATTACATATTCAAAGGTTTTGAAAGCACTATTACTTATCCCTCGACAGGGATTCTTCATAGGTTTCTTACCCGCAAGAAAAGAGCTCATATTCAGGAGTTGGTGAATGCCAATTCTTGAATGAATTTCTCGTCGGTAAGAAAATCAAGCAACATCCAAACGTTCGGAAGGAATACAATGCAAAAGAAGTTATCACTACTTCTTGCTACTGCACTCTCCCTCACCGCAGTACTGATGGGTTCGGGAGCGGCATCAGCAAAGGAAGACACCTCGAAGCTGAATCTAGTAAAGCCTGGCCACCTTGTAGTGGGCATGACTTTGCAGTTCCCGCCACAGATGTATCTAAACGCAGCAAAACAGCCAGCTGGATATGACTATCAACTTCTTCGTCGTCTAGCTCGCGATCTCGGCCTAAAGCTAGAGATCAAAAATATGGATTTCGCTGGCCTAATTCCTGGTCTAGTCGCAAAGCAGTTTGACTTAGTTTCAGTAGGCCTTGGAAAGAATCCAGATCGTGAGAAGTCAATTCTCTATGTACGCGAGTACATGCCTTACAGCACAATTCTTGTAACTGGTGCAAAAAACACTACTCGTCCAACCATTGAAGCCTGGAATACAGCTGGTAAGAAAATTACCGCCCTTCAAGGTTCACTAGCTGCTGGTTATGTGAAGAGCACATTCCCTAAGGCAACACTTGTTGAATTCCCATTACAGGATGCAGCATTCCTAGAGGTAGCCTCTGGTCGTGCTGATGCGATTGTTGCAGAAGCAAACCTTTATGGTTTCTTCAACAAGAACAACCCAGGTCTTTTGAAGCCGGTAGCAATGCCAAACCTTCGTAGCTATTTCGGACACTGGACTGTTCAACTTGGTAATGAAGCCCTGAAGACCCGTTTAGCCGCTTGGCTTTGCGCGAAGCAGGAAGCAGGAATTGTTAAGGCCGTTTTCCGTCAGGAAATGGGCTACAAGATGCCTGATCTACCTTCATGCAGTAAGTAAAACTCTTCAGATGCGATAAAGGTTCACATAAGTGAACCTTTATCGCAAGATTTCGAGGGGCTTAATGGACAACTTGTTTATCAAGTTGTCCATTACGTTTCTGTTCTAGAATTTGGATTAGTTTAATTTTTAAAAAGGGGGCCAAATGCAAGTAATTGACTCTCAAGAAGTTCTAGTTATCGGTGGTGGGCCAGCAGGTTTAGCCGCGGCAATTGAATGTGAAAAACATGGAGTTTCAACCGCAATAATTGATGAGCGGGCTACGCTAGGCGGACAAATATTTAAGCGTCTTGGAGAGGGATTCAAACTCTCGTCAAATTCAGTTTTAGGCAAAGACTATCTCCGTGGTGCAGAGCTAATCTCTGCAATCGAAAACTCTAAAGTGAATGTTTTCACTGGCACTCAAGTTTTGACTATTGAAGGGTCTACCGTTTTTACCTCACATCCAGAGTTTGGGGTGAGAGCATTTAGATTTAAAACGCTTATTGTGGCTCCTGGAGCTTATGATCGACCCGTCGATTTCCCGGGCAGGACACTGCCTG
>JACCDI011198885.1_pt1 | contig 14761 bp, 7 predicted proteins | sample 7442791 | NCBI WGS metagenome assembly JACCDI01 (sample SAMN15323434, study PRJNA562643) | freshwater metagenome | isolation source: river surface water | place: USA:Blue River Watershed | collected 2017-08-15 | reverse complement strand
GCAGGATGCCAAGGATCGACCCCACCACCGTGCCGCGCATCATGGGGGCGACCATCGCCTTCAGATCCGCCTTTGACGGAAACAGCGCGCCCAGTTTCGCTCCCAGCACGCTGCGATCCTCTTCGCCCTCAAGGTTGCGCAGGATTTCGGCGATGCCGAACACCCCCACCGCGAGCGCGACAAAGCTCAGCCCATCGGCGTATTCGGTAATCCCAAGAGTAAAGCGCGGCGTGCCGGAATAGATGTCCGTCCCCACCATGCCCAGCAAAAGACCCAGCACCACCATCGCCAGCGCCTTCAGGATCGACCCGTGCGCCAGCGCGATGGCGGACACAAGACCAAGGACCATCAGGCTGAAATACTCCGCCGCGCCGAATTTCAGCGCGATGGCGGTCAGCGGCGGGGCGAACAGCGCCACCAAGAGCGTCGCCACCGTGCCCGCAAAGAACGATCCCAGCGCCGCCACCGCCAGCGCCGTGCCCGCCTTGCCCTTGCGCGCCATCTGATAGCCGTCAATCGCGGTCACAGCGGACGAGCTTTCGCCGGGCATGTTGATCAGGATCGCCGTCGTCGATCCGCCATATTGCGCGCCGTAATAGATGCCCGACAGCATGATCAGCGATGAGACGGGTTCAAGCTGGAAGGTGATCGGCAGCAGCATCGCAATCGTGGCCGTGGCCCCGATGCCGGGCAGAACACCGATCAGCGTGCCAAGGATCACCCCGATCAGGCAGAACAGCAGGTTTTCCGGGCTGGCCGCCGTGGCAAAGCCAAGCCCAAGGTTGGAAATCAGGTCCATGCGCGCCCCCTTACAGCGTCAGCCAAGGGCCAAAGCGCCGGAACGGCAGGCCAAGGGCATAGGAAAACACCAGCGTCGAAAACAGGGTGACGATCAGCGCCAAGAGCAGCGCGCCTTGCGGTTTCATCTTCAACGACGCGCAGCCCGCGATCAGCGTGGTCAGGAAAATAGCGGGCACGAAGCCAAGGCCCCGCACCGTCAGGCCAAAGAAGATCGGCGCGGGCAGGATGAACAAAAGCCCCCGCCACGCCAGCACGCCGCCTGTGGCGTTGCCCGTGGTTTTCAGCGCGTTGAACAGGATCAGCAGGCCAAAGCCCAGCAGAACGGCGGACAGGACCAAGGGGAAATACCCCGGCCCCATGCGAAAGGCGGTGCCCAATTCAAGGCCCAGCGATTGCAGGCCGAAGAACAGGGCGAACAGAATGAACAGGATGCCTGCGGCGGCATCGGTGCGGTCAATGGATGTCATGATCTGGTCCTGACGCGGTGAAAGGGCGGGGGCCACGCCGCGCGCAGCCCCCCTTACGGTCAGTCGGCGTAAACGCCAGCGGCTTCGATCACCGGTTTCCAGCGCGCGATTTCCGACTCGAGCTTGGCCTTCAGCGCCTCGGGCGTGGCATCGGCGGCGGGGGAGGGCGCGGTGCCCAGTTCGGCCAGTTTGGCGGCAAGCTCAGGATCGGCCAGCGCCGATTGCAGCGATTGCGTCAGGCGGGCCACCGCTTCGGGCGGGGTGCCCTTGGGGGTGTAAAGCCCGTGCCAGACCGACACTTGCAGGTTGGGCAAGCCCGCCTCGGCCACGGTCGGCAGGTCGGGGAAGATGTCCAGCCGCGCCGGGGAAGTCACGGCATAGGCCTTGATCGCGCCGCCCTTGATCTGTTCGGCGGTGTTGGTGGTCTGGTCGCACATGATGTCGATCTGCCCGCCCAGAAGTTCGGTCATCGCCGGACCCGTGCCCTTGTAGGGAACGGTCACGATCGGGGCCTCAAGCGCCTGCATGAACAGCATCCCGCACAGCTGCGACGCCGCCCCGATCCCGGCATTGGCCATGGTGATCGTATCGGCGTTTTCCTTCACATAACTCACCAACCCGGCGAAATCGGTGGGTTCAAGGTCCTTGCGCGCCACGATGGTCATCGGCACTTCGGTCACCAGACCGACGTAATCGAACGCCTCGGTCGGGTTATAGGCGAGGCTGCGATAGAGCGTGGCACTGGTCGCCATGCCGATGTGGTGCAGCAGGATGGTGTAGCCATCCGGCTCGGCCCCGGCGGCCTGACCGGCCCCCAGCGTGCCCCCCGCGCCGCCGACGTTTTCCACGATGATCTGCTGGCCAAGATCGGCGGACATGCGCTCCGCGATCAGACGGCCCACGGTATCGGTCGGTCCGCCCGCCGAAAACGGCACGATCATGGTGATCTGGCGGTCCGGATAGCTTTGGGCCAGCGCGGCGGATGCGGTCAGCGTGACCCCGGCCAACAGGCCGGTGAGCGTTTTGGTCTTGGTCATGGTGTCCTCCCAGACGAGTGTTTGTTGCCCCGCGCCAACCCTCCTCGGTCGCGCGGTTGGCATCAGAAAGCCGTGCCCGCCCGCCGGGGGGATAGGGCGAACTGCCCTTGGGCCGGGGGATTTGCAGGCGGGTCCGGGTGTTCTGGGTGGAAACGGGGACAAAGCCGGGAATGGATGGGTGGATTTCCACCCAAACCCCGCGCCTTAACCGTCAGCGCCGTCGCCATCCGCGATCAGGCGGCGGTCCAGCCCGTGTTTCTGCATCTTTTCGTACAGCGTCTTGCGGCTGATCCCCAGCGATTCATAGACCGGACGCAGCCGCCCGCCATGCGCGGCGATGGCGGCGGCGATCACGCCGCGCTCAAACGCCGCCACGCGGTCGGCCAGATGGGCGGCCAGATGCGTGGCGGTGCTGTCGGTGCTGTCCTGCCAATCCAGCCCCAGCACATGCCGTTCGGCAAGGTTGCGCAATTCCCGCACATTCCCCGGCCAGTCCCGCGCCGACAGGTCGGAAAGCAGCGCTGGGTCATGCAAGCGATCCTCATCCCCATGCCGCGCGGCGGATTCGCGCAACAGGTGCAGATAGAGCACCGGCACATCATCCCGCCGCGCCGAAAGGGGCGGCACCCGCAGGCTGGCCACGTTCAGCCGCCAGAACAGATCCTCGCGGAACGTGCCCTGCGCCATGGCCTGCGCCAGATCGGCCTTGGAGGTCGCCAGAAACCGCACGTTCAGCGGCACGGGATCATTCGACCCCAGCCGCAGGATCACGCGGTCTTGCAGCACACGCAGCAGCTTTGCCTGCAAATCCAGCGGCATGGAGCCGATTTCATCCAGCAGGATCGTCCCGCCCCGCGCATGTTCAAACCGCCCGAACCGCGCCCGCATCGCACCGGGGAACGCGCCCGCCTCATGCCCGAAGAGCTCACTTTCGATCAGCGCCGCAGGCAGGGCGGCGCAGTTGATGGCGACAAAGGGTTTTCCCGCGCGCGGCGACAGGTCATGCAGCAGACGGGCGACCACCTCTTTGCCCGATCCCGTGGGGCCGGTGATCAGCACATCCGCCTCGGACGGGCCAAGGCTGCGGATCTGGCGCCGCAACTCCACCATCGCGGCAGAGCGTCCGGGCAAGCGCGCCTCGACATCATCGCGCTGGCCTGCGACGGCGCGCAGACGGCGGTTTTCCATGACCAAGGCGCGATGGTCCAAGGCGCGCTTCAGCACCGCCCCCAGCGCCTGCATCGAGAACGGCTTTTCGATGAAGTCATAGGCCCCGCGCCGCATCGCCTCGACCGCCAGGGCCACGTCGGCATGGCCGGTGATCAGGATCACGGGCAGGTCTGGGTCCAACTCCCCCAACCGCTGCAGCAGCGTCATGCCATCCATGCCGGGCATGCGGATATCGGTGATGACAACGCCATCCAGCCCCGGCCCGGCGACGGTCAGGGCTTCTTCGGCGCTGGCAAAGGTGCGCACGGTGTGACCGGCAAGCTCCAGCGCCTGTTCTGTGGACTGGCGCATGGCGATGTCATCATCGACCAGAAGAACCGTCTGCGCCATGCTACCCCGCCGCCTGCATCACCACGGAAAACACCGCGCCCCCGTCGGGGTGATTGTCCACCCGCAGGTCGCCGCCGAAATCCTGCAGGATGTTATAGCTGATGGACAGCCCCAGCCCCAAGCCGCTGCCCACGGTCTTGGTGGTGAAGAACGGATCAAAGATGCGGTCCCGGATCGCCGGGGCCACGCCGGGGCCATGGTCGCGGATGGTCAGGGTGACACTGGGGCCAGCACCAAAGGCCGCCACCTCGATCACGCCACCGCTGCCGTCCATCGCATCGGCGGCGTTGCACAGCAGGTTCACGATCACCTGTTGCAGCCGCACCGGCCCGCCCTTGACCGCAGGCAGATCGGGCGGCAGATCGACGCGCACCGTCACGCCCGACGCCGCCAAGCGCGCGCCCGCCGTCGCCACCGCCTCTGCCACCGCCGGGGCAAGGGGCAGGGTCTTCAACGGCTCATCCGGTTTGCGGGCGACGTGGCGCAGGTGGCGGGCAATCGCGGCCATGCGGTCGATCAGCGACAGGATTTGGCCGATGTTGTCGCGTGCGCGGGGCAGATCATCGCGGTCGATCAGCAGCGCCGCACTTTCGGCATAGTTGCGCGCGGCGGCCAGCGGTTGGTTGATCTCATGGCTCAGCGCCGCCGACATGCGGCCAAGCGCGGCGAGTTTGCCCGCCTGCACCAGATCAGCCTGCATCCGGTGCAATTCGTCATTGGCCTGTTGCAGATCGGCGGTGCGTGCGGCCACCTGCCCCTCCAGCGCGGCCTGCGCTGCGGCCTGCAACGCGATGCGTTCCGCCAGCCGCGCCCGGCGCTGCCACAGCGCCCATGCCAGCGACAGCGCCACGCCCAGAAACATCACGAAGGTCGCCACCGACAGCCGCAATTGCGCATGCAGGGGCGCGGTGTCCAGCAGCACCTGCACTGACCACCCGGCCTGCGGCATCTCGCGGCTGACCGTGAGGTATTCGCGCGGCACGCCATCGGACCCGGCCAGCGTGATCAGGTGCCGGTCGTCATCCCGCGCCACGGTCTGGCCCAAGGGGTGCAACGGCTGGTCGGCATAGCGGCGCGAGGCTTTGGTCCGTTCGATCCGGTCCGGTGTCAGGTCAAGCATCCCGCGATACAGCCAGACCGGGTCAGTCGCCATGAAGACGATGCCTTCGGGATCGGTGACCAGCGTCTGGTGCGACGGGGCGGTCCATGCGGCCTCGACCGCATCCACGCCGATCTTCAGCGCCACCACCCCCACGATCCGCCCCGCCCAATCCCGCACCGGTGAGGCGAAGTAATACCCCCGGATGCCCGAGGTTGTCCCCAGTGCGAAGAACCGGCCCGCGCCACCCGCCATCGCCTCGGTGAAATAGGGGCGATAGGTGAAATTCTGCCCGATGAAACTTTCCGCGCGGTCAAAGTTCGAGGCGGCCAGCGTCGTGCCATCCGGCGCGATCAGATAAAGGTCCGAGGATTCGATCACCCGGTTGGTGTACTTCAGCCAGAGGTTCATCCGCTGCACCCCGTCAGGGCCGGGCGGCGCGGTCAGGAACTCGCGCACCTCCACCTGACGGGCCAGCAGGGCGGGCAGGGTTTCGAACCGGCGCAGATGCCCGTCCAGCGCATTGACCGTCTGGCGCAGGGTGGATTCGGCGGCCTCCATCCCGTTGGCGAAGGTCGCGGCGCGGACCAGCCGTTCCACGGCAAAGACCAACGCAAGGCACAGCGTGGCAAGGACTGCCGCCGTCACCAACCGCCGTGTTGCCGCCCGTTCGCCCATGCCGCCCCCGCCGCCCATCCGGATGTGATGCCCGCCGGTCAGCCGGGGCGATAGACGCGCTCGGCCTCGGGATCGACGGTGGAGAAGGACAGGGCCGCCAGATCGCGCCATGCCGCATCGGCAATGCCGGCCGCCGCCCAGTCCAGCGTCTGGGCCACGCGTTCGGCCTTGGACACGCCGACGATGGTGCAGGCCACACGCGGATCGCGCTGCGAGAATTGCAGCGCCGCAGCGCCGGGGGCCACGCCATGACGGGCGCAGACCTCTTCGACCGCGCGCACGGGGGCCAGCCCGGCCTCTGTGCTGTCCTGATAGGTGATCTTCTTCACCGTCGCGCTGCCCTTGGCCAGCACCCCGCCCGCATAGGGGGCCGCGTTCAGGATCGTCACGCCCTTGGCCTGCGCCAGATCGAACAGCGCATCGGCAGAGCGGTTCAGCAGCGTATAGCGGTTGTGGCTGAGGATGACGTCGAACGGCCAGTCCCGCAGCAGCGTCAGCATCAGATCGACCCGCCCCATGGCCAAACCGACGCAGGTGGCGACGCCCTCTTCCTTCAGGCGGAACAGCACATCCAAGGCCCCGCCGCTGCGGGTGATCTCGGACAGGTCGCGGGCATGTTCGGGGTCATGCAGGTGCAGCATCGGAATCCGGTCCAGCCCCAGCGCGGTCAGGCTCTGCTCTGCCGATTGCCGGGCGCGATCCCCGTCAAAGCGCCCGGTCTCAAGGTCGCGGTCCAGTTTGGTGGACAGCACAAAGCCCGCAGGCAACCCGCCCCGCGCCCGGATGGCATCGCCGATCCGCGCCTCGCTGCGGCCAAAGCCATAGACGCGCGAGGTGTCAAGCAGGTTCACTGGCCCGTCGAAGATCGCGTCGATGGCCACCCGCGCGGTCGCCTCGTCCACGCCATAGCCATAGGTGTCGGGCATGTCGCCCAAGGGGGCCGCCCCAAAGCCAAGGTCGGTGACCGCAAGGCCCGTGGTGCCGATCGGATGCAGTTTCATCGTCTCTCTCTCCTGTCGTTGCGCAAAGCTTACATCCCGAAGCGAAAGAGCCGCCATCCTTTTCGGACAGGCGCGCCTGTCGGATTTCTGCCGCGGGGACCGTCAAGGACCCCCGTGATTGCCCCGCCCTGCGCCGGTTAAAGCACGGGCTCCGCAATCCACGCCCCGTCCGGTTGCCTCACAGATTCACGGTTTAAGGAAATTTGGACGATCATGAATTAAAACAGTGATTTAACCTAATAACCCGACCTTTCCGCGCTTTGTTGATTAAAACTTTCGTTCTGTCTAATACTATCCGAAAGTGTGTTTCCGGGTGAGTCATGAGTCACGATCGTAATGTCGGAAAAGGCCGGTTCAGCGCTGTCGTAGGGCGTCGGGGTCGCGAAACCGGGGTGATGGCGGCGGGCATGGTAATGGCCCTTGCGGCCGAAGCCGATGCGCAGGCCGCCGTTGTTCCGACCGTCAGCAACGCCGGGGTCACCGCCGCCCGTCTGGTGGCCGATGGCGCGCTGGAAGTGACGCTGGCCGATGGGCAGACCCTGCTCCTTGCGGCGGATCAATTCACCCTCGCAGCCGATGGCACGGTGGTGCTGGCCGCTGCCGCGCTGGAACAGATCGCCGCGATGCTGGGGATTGAGGCGACGAACCTTGGCGTGGCGCTGGCACCCTTGGCCGGGGCAGGCGGCGTCGGTCTGGCCATAGTGGGCGGCGGCGGAAACGAGAGCGCGCCCATCGCCAACACCCCGGCCACGGTCGGCGGCACCCGCAGCGGCAGCGTGACCGAAGACAATGGCTCGGCCCTCTTGGTGGGTGGCCAACTCACCATCACGGACCCCGACCCGGGCGAGGCGGCGTTCCGTCCGGCCTCGGTGCGCGGGACCTACGGGGATTTCAGCATCACCGCCGATGGGGCCTGGAGCTACAGCGGCAGTACCGGCGCACAGGTGATCCAGCAACTTGGCGCGGGCAAGACGCTGACGGACCAGGTGATCGTGTTCACGGCGGACGGCACGCAGCAGGTGCTGACCATCACCATCAACGGCGTGAACGATGCGGCTGTGGTGGGCGGTGACCGCGGTGTTGCGGTGACCGAGGACACTGCGGAAATCCTGCGCGCCAGTGGCAAACTGACCGTGACCGATGTCGATTCGGGTCAGTCCGGCGTCTTGCCCGGCGCTTCGCTGGGTCGGTCTGCCGGATATCTGGGGTCTTTCGTGGTCAACGCGGATGGCACCTGGTCCTACGAAGTGCCGAATGCGTATGCCCAATACCTGCGCGAGGGCGAAACCAGGACAGAAACGTTCACGGTCTCCACGCTGGATGGCACGACCCAGACCCTGACGGCGGTGATCACCGGCACCAATGACGCGGCCACGGTGGTCGGGCAGGACTTCGGCACGATGGACGAACATGGCGCGGCCAACAGCGCCTCGGGCATCCTTTCGGTCATCGACCCTGATCAGGGCGAGGACAGCTTCATCCCGGACTCGGCGATTTCGGGCAGCTATGGCACGGCCAGCATCGATGCAACGGGCAACTGGACCTATGAACTGAACGACCCGGGGTCGGGTGTGCCGGGCTTGATCCCGGGCCAGACGGTCGAGGATCGCTTCACCGTGACAACGGTGGATGGCACGACGCATGAGGTGGTGATCACCATCACCGGGACTACCAATTTCAACGAGGTGGACCTGGCCAGCTTCGACGCAGCCGCCCCGGACGTGGCAGTCCGCGCGGATGTGTCCGAGGCGGCGCCGGACGAGACGGCGCCGGACAAGGGCTTTGCCATCCATGGCATCGCCGAAGGGGATGAAAGCGGCTTCATCGTCACGGGTGCGGGGGATGTGAACGGCGACGGGCTGGAGGATGTCTTCGTCACGCAAAACATGGACGGCCTGTCGGGCGAACGCTCAGAGGACAGCTTTGTCGTCTTTGGCAAGGCCGGGGGCGGGGCGGTCGAGCTTTCCGACGTGGCGGCGGGCGATGGCGGCTTCGTGATCAGCGGGCTGGGCGGGTCCGGCGCGCGGGGGACGACCATCAGCACGCTGGGCGATGTGAACGGCGACGGCTTGGCCGATCTTCTGATCAGCACGCCCCGGACAACGGACTACGCCACCTTCACCAACAGCGCCTATGTCGTGTTCGGCAAGACCGATACGGCAGCCATCGACCTTGAGGACGTGGCAAAAGGCAACGGCGGCTTTGAGATCATCAACATTCCGGGCAGCGAGCTGGGCCTGACCCTTGCGGGCGGCGGGGATATCAACGGCGACGGCTACAATGACTTCGTGCTGGGCGTGGCACAAAGCAGCACGCCGGACATCCCGCCGGGGGGCGGGACGGGCGATGGTCTGGGGCTGGTGGCCGACCAGCCGGATGGCCCGGTCGAACCCGCGCTGCGTCCGGGTGCGGCCTTTGTGATCTTTGGCGGCGAGGGCGACGAACAGCTGACCAATCTGGCCGCGCTGGGGCGTGGCAAGGGCGGTGGCGTCGTGATCACCACCGACACCGTGGGGGACAATTTCGCGCTGAGCGTCGCCATCGTCGGCGATGTGAACGGCGACGGTCTGGATGACATCGCCATCGGCGCGCCCAAGACCGGCGACGGCTATGACCACACCGGCAGCGTCACGGTCATCTATGGCAAGACCGATGGGGAAACCGTGAATGCCGGTGCGGCGGTCGAAAACGGCGGCGGCTTTCTGATCACCGGCGGGGCCAGCGGGGAAAAGCTGGGCACCTCGGTCGCGGCGGCGGGCGATGTGAACGGCGACGGTCTGGCGGACATCCTGATCGGATCGGGCCAGAGCTTCGGGCTGGATGGCCCCGATGACCCGTTCGAATTGGTCGCGGACACCGGACCCGACCCGGCGGACCCGGGTGCCGCGACCGTCAAGATGGCCTATGTCGTGCTGGGCAGCACCGTGACGAAATCGGTGATCGACGTCCAATCCACGACCCCGAACCCGGAGGATGACCCCGACATCGCGGGCGATACGGCGACGGTCCCCGGCGCGGATCCGGGCGGCGATATGGAGTATGGCGACAGGGTGCTTGCGATCAGCGCCCCGGTCGGCAGCCAAAGCTGGGTCGTCAGCGGGGCGGGGGACTTTGACGGCGACGGAATCGATGACCTGATCGTCAGCATCTACCGCGATCCGCCCTATGGCGACACGGCCGCTACGCCGGTGACGCAGGTCACCTATGTCGTCTCGGGTGCCAGCTATCTGGCGAATGACAACGCCGATGGCAGCGCGATCACACTGGATGACCAACTCAGTGGCAAGGCAAACGCGACGCTGATCTATCAGGGCAGCTTCCGCGACGGGATGGGCCGGTCGGCCAGCAGCGCGGGTGACGTCAACGGCGACGGGTTTGACGATGTGATCATCGGGGCAGCCAACGCCGCACCCAATGGCGACAACTCGGGCGCGTCCTACGTCGTCTTTGGCCGCAGCTACATCAAGACCACGCCGGAAGAGGGCCTTGGCGGCACCGGCGATGACAGCTTGACCATGCAGACGCCCGACGATTCCCTGATTGGCGGTGCGGGCGATGACAGCCTGACCGGCGCGGGTGAGGAGGGGGTGCTGATCGGCGGGTCCGGCGATGATGTGCTGTCCGTCTCTTCGGCCCTTTTTGCCCGTGTCGATGGCGGCACCGGGCGGGATACCCTGACGCTTGACGGCGAAGGCCTTCATCTGGACCTGACGCGCATCGGCACGCCGCGTCTCCAGTCGATCGAGGTCATCGACCTTGGCGGGGACGAAAACACCCTGCGCATCGACGCGGCCGAAGTGCTGCGCCTGAGCGAGAGCACCAACACCCTGCGCGTGCTGGGCGAGTCGGGCGATCAGGTCCAGCTTGTCGGGATGGAGTGGCGGCAGGTCGATGGCGTGATCGAGGACGGCATCACCTATTCCGTCTACGAAAGCGGCACGGCGCGGGTCGAAATTCAGGACGGCGTCGGTCTGGCGGGCGGCCCGGTCAAGCCCATCACCTTTGTCGGGGATGTGGTGAACGGCTTTGGCGGCTATGTCATCAACGGGCCGATCGACCTCAGCCAGGCAGGGTATTCCGTCAAGATCGTCGGCGATGTGAACAATGACGGACTGGCAGACATCCTTGTCGGTGCCCCGGACGGCCTTGGACGACTGGCGTCGGGCGCGGCTTATGTGGTCTTTGGCAAACCCTCTGGCGGCACCTATGAATTGCAGAGCACCTTCAAGGGCGATGGCGGCTTCTTGATCGTGGGTGAAAGGTCCTATGACGGTGCCGGATGGTCGGTCAGCGGTCTGGGCGACATCAACGGGGACGGGTTTGATGACCTCGTCGTATCCGCCCCGCTCTATGACATGGATGATGACGGCGACCTGATTGAAGATGTCGGCTCGGTCTACATCGTCTATGGCAAGGCTGAAGGTTCCTACGTCGATCTGACGGCGGTCGGCAAGGGTATCGGTGGCTCTGTGATCGACGGCATTTTCGAGGATCGTTTGACAGGCCTCTCGGTTGACGGCGCGGGGGATGTGAACGGCGACGGAATCGGCGATCTGATCATCGGGGCGCAGTATTCCGCCGCACATGGCAAAGACGCCGGGGCGGCCTACATCGTGTTCGGCAACCCCAACGATGATGATGCCTTCGTCAGCCTTTCTGACTTGGAAGCGGATGACCCTGTGGGCGGCTTTGCCATCCACGGCGTGACGCCGGGTGAATTTGCGGGGGCCACGGTCCGTGCCGCGGGGGATGTCAACGGCGACGGTTTTGACGATGTGATCATCGGCGGGAGCGGCGCGCTCTCCCTGGATTACGGGGCCGCTTATGTGGTCTTCGGCAAGGACTCCACCGATATGGTGCATCTTGATGAGGTGGCGCGCGGGAACGGCGGCTTCATGATCAAGGGTGCCGTCGGTGTGGAAGAGGTCAGCGTGGGCGGCAAGACCGATTGGCTCGGCTGGGGCGTGTCGGGCATCGGGGACGTGAACGGCGACGGGTTGGACGATGTGCTCGTCGGCGCGCCCTTCGCGTCGGTGGACCATAGGGAAGGTGGCATCTCCTTCATCGTCTTCGGCAAGGAAGACGGTGGCATGATCGATCTGGCCTCCGACTCCAGCGACGGCGCAGCGGTCGCCATCATCGGGGATGCGGACGATGCCCGCACCGGCTTTACCGTCTCAGGCGCGGGGGACGTCAACGGCGACGGTTTGCTGGATCTGATCATCGGCGCGCCGACCTCCACCGGCAGCGAGCCGGTCGCGGGGGCGGCCTATGTCGTCTTTGGCCGCGAGGACTGGGACGTGATCCACCTGTCCGATGTGCGCGCCGGGGTCGGTGGCTTCGTCGTGCTGGGTGAGGCCACAACCGACAAGGCGGGCTTTTCGGTCCACGGCGGCGGCGATGTGAACGGTGACGGCTTTGATGATATTGTCGTCGGCGTGCCGCAGAACGACCCCAACGGCGAAGACTCGGGCGCGGTGGTTGTCGTTTATGGCGGCAATTTCACCGGCGCGGTCACGCAGGTCGGAGAGGCGGGCGATGACGCCTTGACCGGGACCGCGCTGAACGACGTGCTTTATGGCGCGCGTGGCGATGACACGCTGAATGGCGGCGGCGGGACGGATCGGCTGTCCGGCGGGGCCGGGGCAGACCGCTTTGTCATCACCAATCTGGCGGGCACCGCGACCTTGGTGGATTTCGACGGCGACGCGGGTGACCTGCTGGACCTGTCCGATTTCGGCATCACGGATTTCGCGACGGTCCAGACGATGCTGTCAGAGCAGACCGGCAATCTGCGGCTGGCTCTGGACAGTGACAGCACGGTGATCTTCAGCGGGCTGGATCCGGATGTGCTTCAGGCCTCGCATGTGATCCTGTGAGGGGCGGCTGTCGGTTGGGCGCGCGAAAATGACCTTGCTCCGGGTTGCCCTCGTGGGGGCCATGTGCACGCTTGCGGCCTGCGCCACGCCGCCGGACATCACGCCCTTGCGCCAAGCGGTGTCGGATCGGCACCCCCGGTTGGGCGCAAGCCTTGCCAAGGGGACCTTCGGGAAGTCGGTGGCCACCGCCGTCCAGCGCAGCACGACGCTGGGCCGCAGCGAAGCCGCCTTGCGCGAAAGCGAGGCGAACCTGCTGGCCGAAAGCGGGGCCTATCTGCCGCAGATCTCCATCGGGGTGCAGCCGGGGTCGGGGATCGGCTTTGGTGTGTCCAGCTTGGCCGCCGTGTCGCAACTGGTGTTTGACGGCGGGGTCGGCGTCGCCCGCCGCAGCGCCGCCGAGGCGCGGATGCTGGGCCATGTCGCAGGCCGGGTGGAGGCGGGAACACAGGCGGCGCTGGCGGCGGTGTCGGCTTGGGCCGATGTGGTGACGGCGCGGCGTCTGGTCGCGGCGTCGGATGCATCGCTGGATGCGCTGGAGGAAACCGTTTCGCGGATCGCTGAACGCTCTGACGCCGGGGTGGGCACGAGTTCCGAGCTTTTGACCGCGCAAAGCCGTCTGGCCAATGAACGCGCCCGCGTGGTAGGCGCGCGGGCCGATGCGGCAAAGGCCGAGGCGGTGTTTGCCGAACTCTTCGGCCATGCCGCCCCTGCCGGCCTGTCGCTGCCGCCCACAGCGCCTGCCTTGCCCACCGCCGGGGTCGCGGGCAGCCCGGCCCTGCAACAGGCCGAGGCCGAGCGTGTCGCTGCCGAAGCCGACCTTGCCGCCGTGAAATCCGCGCTGTTCCCGGCCCTGTCGGTGCAAACATCCGTCACCGAGGCGGGCACCCGCGTCGGGCCGGGGGTGGAGCAGGACCTGTCCCCCTCACGCAGTCGCGCGGCACGGGTCGCAGCGGCAGAGGCGCGGGTGGAGGCCCGCAGGGTTGATCTGGACGCGACCCGGCGCGAGTTGGAAAGCCGCCTGCGCATCCTTGCCGCCGAAACTGCCGCCGCGCGCGACCGTCTGGCCGCAACCCAGGCGGCGGCTGAGGCCAACCGCGCCAACCTGTCCACCGCGCGCGACCAATTCGACGTCGGCCGTCGCAGCCTGATCGAGCTTCTGGATGCCGAACGAGAGGCCTTGGCATCGGAACAACAGCGCATCGGGGCGGAACATGACCGCGCCATGGTGGGCTATGCCGCGCTGGCGGTGACGGGCGATATCCTTGACGTCTTCGGCATCGCCCTGCCGCCTCCGGGCCAAGCTGGCGGTGACAGCGGCAAATGACGGATAGGCGTGCCATTCCGGCGCTGGATGCTTGCATGCTGCATCTGTCGGCCCATCTGGGGCGACCCTTGTCGCTGTCGGCACTGCAAGATGCCATGCCCGTGGGGCAGGGGGCTGGGGCCAGCGCCGACCTGCGCCGTGTGATCACTGCGGCGGATCGGGCCGCCTTTGGTACTTTTTTCGGCAAGCGCCCGCTGGACCGGATCGAGGCGGACCTCTTGCCCGTGATCCTGCCGATGGGCGATGGCAGCGCCGTGGTGCTGCATGAACAACGGGCAGGGGTGTTGCGCCTGCATGACCCGGCGCAGGGCGATGGCCTGATCGAGCGCCCGATGACAGAGGTGGCCGCAGGCTGGACCGGCTACATCCTTGGCCTGCGCCGCGATGCAGAGCGTGAGGCCGATGCCACCACGGGCCGGGGCAGGGCGCATTGGTTCTGGGGGGCCTTGTCGGCCAACCGCTGGGCCTATGCCCAGGTGGCCATCGCGGCGATCACGACCAATATCCTTGCGCTGATCGCCTCGCTTTTCACGATGGTGGTCTATGACCGCATCCTGCCGTCCGCCGCGACGGAGTCCTTGTTCGCGCTGACCGTCGGGGTGGGGCTGGCGCTGGTGTTCGATTTCCTTGTCCGCACCCTGCGCGCGGCCTTCATCGACCAGGCGGGGCAGCGCGCCGATCTGGACATGGGGCAGGACATCTTTGACCACCTGCTGAAAATCCAGATGCAGGCGCGGCGCGGCTCTGTCGGCTCGGTCTCTGCCACGATGCGGGAGTTTGAGACGCTGCGCGATTTCTTCACCTCGGCCACCATGGTCGCCTTGGTGGACCTGCCCTTCGTGGTGATCTTTCTGGCGGCGATCTACCTGCTGGCCGGGCCCTTGGTGATCGTGCCCGCGCTGGCGGTGCCGGTGG
>JACCDI010089499.1_pt1 | contig 14763 bp, 8 predicted proteins | sample 7442791 | NCBI WGS metagenome assembly JACCDI01 (sample SAMN15323434, study PRJNA562643) | freshwater metagenome | isolation source: river surface water | place: USA:Blue River Watershed | collected 2017-08-15 | reverse complement strand
TGGGTCTGTACCTGCCAGATTGCATCAATTCCTACCTATTCCGGTGCCTGTGTGACGAGCAAATCCTGCTCTGGGTTCCACAGGATGGAGCCTTTAGTTAGGTCCGAGTTCATACCCTTTGATGTCACCCGCACTGTCGACCAGTGCGTTGAAGCGCTTGGCATCGATGACTTTGGCGGTTCCACTGAGCCACACAACAAGCACTTTTCCGTATGGAACGTGATGCGTTGTGTATGTAAGGACGGTGTCATTCGGTGGCTGACGCCAGAGTAGCTGCTTGCGATACTTTGCTGCGCGCTCGCCATCCGATGTCCCGGCAGGTGGAACGCCATCCCCTGGCGCACCAGTGGTTGTGATCGGATACCAGACACGGCTATAGCGGGCCACAAAATCAGTTTTCGATATCTTATTCTCTGTCAGACTAGTTATCATAGGGCTGATGTCGAAGGCATCGTAGGTGTAAAAGGGCATCGCGACCATGGTGCCTGGGACGACACGCGACATAACCCCATTGGTCGGGTCATAGGTTGGATAACGACCAACGATTGCAACATCCTCTGCGCCGCTTGGGGTGGCAACCGCATTGTTAGGTGAAGAATATGTATCCAAATCCCGGATGTACTGGGGATAGAGACCCTTAGAGTAGATGCGTCGGATGCGTGCAGCTACAGTCGAAGTCGGCAGCGGTCCGATGGGCGTTCCACGGTTTACGATGGATGCCGCATCCTTCATGCTGTAGTAAGGAGCGTTTCCGAACGGTGTTCCATCAGCCTGCGAAACAGCGGGGCCAAACAGATATTCAGGATATTCACGGTTATCGAGCTCATACGCCGCGACTGCCTGTGCAATCTTGGACATATTGGTCATCGTCGAACTTCGACGCGCGGACTCCCGGACACCGGCAAATGCAGGGAACAGAATCGCTGCGAGAATCGCAATGATTGCAATGACAACAAGGAGCTCGATCAGGGTAAATCCTGAGCGATTCCTATTTCCAAACCTCAGCGATGAGTTCATAGAGCCAAGTACTCCTTCATGGCTTGCCTTGAGCGTGCAGCGTAATCCACTCCGCACCTCCCGGCCTGTTCCACTGGACGGACATCACAAGGGCAAATATCATTGTGGCGTCCGCAGATTATACGGGTCGCTGGTTTGACGGTGCAAACGCACCACAATGTTCCTTGTGCATATTTGAATTAAACTATCGGTAATATAGATATGTAAATCCATGTCAATTGCCCCGATCAGACGTCGCAAGCGTCGCTCAAACAAATTAATACAGTGTGTTGTCGCCGCGGTCACCGCGATGGCAGTTGCAAATGCACTTATTGAGCTTGCCGCGCCGATGTCGAAGCAACGACTTAAGCGCAGCAGAATCCGCTACATCGGTACACCGGAAGGCGACCTCTGTACGCAACTTGTCGGGGATGAACCAACAGCCCTGATGCTACATGACTTGCTACCCGGCTGTAGTATGTTCGACTTTTCCTCACTGGATGCTGCTGGAACCGCAGGACAGTACATCGCTGTGGATCTTCTGGGTTACGGACGAAGTGATCGACCGGCAACGAAATACGACATCGCGATGCACACGGATCATGTTCTTGATTTATTGACCCTCTACCCGACAATCACAACCATCGTTGCCGTTGGATATTCGGCATCCATTGCAATTAACATCGCAAACCAGCAGGAGATCAATCGCACCATTGTGCTAGTTGATCCCGCTTACTCGCAAGATGTATCTAAGCCAATGGCATTTCTAAGCAGAGTGCCTGTTCTTGGCCCGTTCGTTTATCACATGCAGCAGCTGCTTCATGAACGTCACGCTTCCGGTGCCCCGGTGCTCGATGACAGATTTGGAAATCTTCATCGGTCAGGTTCTACAAATGTTACCCACGGGCCGCAATTGCGTGACCTTTGTGAATCTATTGTGTTACCTGTTGACTCTGATGTTCATGTCATCCACTTTGGTCAGGATGACTCCGATGAAGGTTGGAACAAAGTACGTGGAATCGTATTTAGTGAATAAGGTTCTGAATGAGCGGATGCCATTAGTCCGCTGGAAGGTAAACATGTCCCGCTCCCACGCATTAATCGCCGCATCTCTTTCCCTTGTTGTATTCGCATCCCCTATCCACGCTGCCGATACGATTACATCTCTCGACCAGGCTGTTGCAGCAGCGCTGGACAAGCACCCGGATATTAAGCTTGCGACTGAGGGACTGAGAAAGACAAAAAATACGATTACTCAGGTTCTTGGGCCTGCGAAATCACCCACGGTTCGCGCAACAGCGAGTTATACACGACTCTCTGGTCTTGGTGCGGCATTTGGCGGTGGAGGTGCAGGTGGAGCAACCGGCACTGTACAAAACCCATTCCCCATCGGCCTGCAGATACAACCCCCGGGTTCTGTCCCAGTTACCTTGGGGGCACCTACCCGTACTCGCCAAGCAGGTGGTGACGGAACCGGTGACAACAGCGGTGGAAACGTTTTCGGAAGCAACATCAATCTGAACCAGCAGTCAGTACAGATGAGCCTGACGCAGATAATTGATGTCGCAGGTACTATCCGGCTCGCAGATTACATTGGTGACACCGAAGTCGCCATTGTAGAGCAAGACATTAGGAGAACCAAAGACGCCGTATCGCTCAGTGTTCGTAACCAATGGTACGCAACATTGCGTGCTGACTCACTTGTGAATATTGCTACAGCCAACCTTGACCGTTCAAAGGCTCAGCTCGCCGTTGCAGAAGCCCAGCTGCGAAATGGGGTTGTTGCTGCGTACGATGTCCTTCGCGCCAAGACTCAGGTGTCAAACGACCAACAGCAGCTGACTACCGCAAAGAATCAGGCTCAAATCCAGCGCACAGCTTTGGCCCTTGCCATTGGCGTAGCTCCAACCACAGAGTTCAACCTGGCTGCTCCCGCAAAGCCGGATGAGATTTCCATCCCAGCTCTTCCAACCACATCGCGGCAGGACCTAGTCGCATATGCGCAAAAGAACCGCCCTGAAGCGATTGCAGCCGGACTGAACACAACGAAGGCATCGCATAACACGAAGTACCAAAAGGGCGGTATGAATGGGTCTGTAGCCGTATCGCTGAATGGCAACTACAACCCTAACCCGGCACTTGTTGCTAACCAGCAGGCAACTGGAAGCTTGACCCTTGTTTATCAAAAACCAATCCTCGATGGCGGTGTAACGCGGGCGGCTACCGACTCTGCCCATGCAGACGAGCGTAGAGCAGCCATTCAGGCCGAACAGTTTGCGCGTGGCATCGAGACCGAAGTTATACAGGCACACATCGCGGTCATGGATGCATACGAGCGTATTGCTACCAGTGCCGCCGGTCTTCAGGAGGCGCGTGAGGCGTTCCGTCTCGCGGGTGTGCGCTACCGTGAAGGAGTTGACACTCAGGTTGCGGTCTACGATGCGCAAGCCGCACTGACACAAGCCGAGACCAATGCTGTCAACAGCAAGTATGACTACTTCATTGCCCTCGCCCAGCTCGATCGCGTTACTGGCAAGCGCTAACAGCGATTACCAACCCGGTATAGTAAACGCCCTCTGGAATGTTCCAGAGGGCGTTTTTACTTTGAACTCCTAGCCGCGACGGTTTGCGTACCACTGGTCCATAAAGGCCTGATATTCCGCCTTCTTTTCCTTGATACGACGCCACCATGGCTCATTGTCCACATACCAGTTCACCGTCTCTTCAAGACGCGCTTCAAAATTGATATCGGGTTCAAATCCCAGTGCACGAATGCTCTTACATTCCATCAAGTAGCGACGATCATGCCCTGGTCGGTCCTGCACATTTCGAATCAGTGAATCCGGTTTTCCCAGTGCCGCCAGGATGCCACGGACGACATCAAGATTCACACGCTCACAGCCTGAGCCTAGGTTGTAGGCTTTTCCTGGAGTTCCGTTGCGCAACACCAAGTCAATCCCGCGTGCATGGTCATCCACATGCATCCACTCACGAACCTGCTGGCCATCACCATATACGGGTAGCGGGATGTCATCGATCGCATTCGTGACCATCAACGGAATCAACTTCTCAGGATACTGAAATTGGCCGTAGGTATTCGAGCCCCGGGTCACCAGTGTCTGCAGGCCAAAAGTCTCGTGATACGCACGGACCATGAGCTCTCCGCCGGCCTTTGCAGCCGAATATGGCTGATTTGGCTCCAGGGCATCCCCTTCACGGAACATGTCATCTGTTGATCCGTAGACCTCATCTGTGGAAACCTGCAAAAAGCGTTGGTGTTCATACCGACGGGCAGCATCTAAGAGCACACATACACCGTTGAAGTTGGCCTGGACGGCTGCATCCGGATCGAGGATTGCACGGTCATTGTGGCTTTCCGCTGCGAAATTGAGGATGACATCTACATCCTTTGCAGCCTGATCCACGACTTCACGGTCTTGAATCTTTCCATGAACAAAGACCAAACGGTCATCCCCTTCGAACTCTTTCAAATTCTCGAGATTTCCCGCATAGGTCAGTGCATCGAGGACGGTGACTTTTTTCGCAAGTCCCTCCCGGAGCACCATCCGGACGTAGTTGGAGCCGATGAAGCCAGCGCCACCCGTAACTAATAAATGATCCATCTTCACATTCCCCATCGCAGTAGTTACACGACCACGACTTTCCAACGCTCACCATACCCTAACAAGACATCACTCAATCCAACAGCGCTTGTAGCCCCCGCCCAGCATTCTTCGGACCTGCTCAAGCTTTTGCTCATCCGGATCAACCAGAAAACGCGTCGAAACCACAACCACAGGTTGATCATCGGTTGCCTGAACGTGTACCAATAGTTGTGATCCACCCTCTGCGCTTGCTAGCACATCCCGGACCATCCGCAGCCGTGACTTACAAGTATTATCGACTTTTAGATGCACGATGCGCGGTCTTGCATCCGATGCCATCGCATTTTCCACGACCCGCTCAATACGATCGCAGATGATTTCGGCCTGTGCCGGCGTTTCGTTTGCTTCATCTTCAGCATTTGTGCTGCTTGAAATGCGCTCACGGCGTTGGACTCGGCCACTGATGGCAAGAATTGAGTTCACCAAAACCAATCGCCCATATTCTGCCGTGACTTTTGGAAAACAGGTAACGGACACAGACCCACTGGTGTCTTCGAGCTGTAACGTCAACATCAGCTGCCCACTCGTTGTGTTCCGCTGACGTATATCCGTGACCATCCCACCAATCACCACATTCGCCCCTGTAGCGACATCGGTGAGGCCTTCGATTCGCACTGCCCGATGCTTACGTCGAAGCTCTGGTTCAAATGGCTTTACGGGATGTTCGGTCAAGTACAGCCCAAGGAGCTCCTTCTCAAAAGCCAACCTCTCCCCGCGGGAGAAGTCAGGAACAGTAGGGAGTGGTTTTTGCGCCGCAAGGGATGCATCTTGTGTGTCATCGCCATCGAAGAGGCTCATAAGCCCCGATTGCTGGTCCCTCAGATTACGTTGTGCAGCAGCAACACAGTCATCCAATCCTTCGAGCAGCGCTTTACGATTTGGATGCAAGCAGCTAAGCGCCCCTGCTTTAATCAGCATTTCGATAACAGATTTACTTGTTAGGCCCTCTGCAAAGACACGGTCACAAAAGTCTCCGAGGTCACGGAATGCTCCCCCATTTGTTCGTGCGGCGAGAATGGCATCAACCGGTGCTTTACCAACATTCTTGATGCCAAGCAGGCCGAATAGAATCTTGCCATCTTCCGGGACGCTGAATTCTGACCGGGATGTATTGATATCCGGAGGCAGAACGTTCACCCCGAGGCGGCCACACTCATCGATGGCGCCGACAATCTTCTCTGTACGATCGGCATACGCACCGAGGTACGCAGCAAGGTATTCCGCAGGATAGTTAGCCTTAAGGTAAGCCGTTTGGTAAGCGACCATCGCATAACAGGCTGCGTGAGCTCCGTTAAAGGCATAGCCTGCGAACGGTTCGATTTCCGAGAAAATCTGATCAGCGACCTTTTCGGGTATTCCGCGCTCTGCGGAGCCTTTCATGAAGTTTGCCCGTTGCTGGTCCATTTCGGACTTTTTCTTCTTACCCATTGCCCGGCGGAGGAGGTCAGCCTGACCAAGCGTAAATCCAGCGACGGCCTGCACGATTTTCAGAACCTGATCCTGGTAAACGATGACACCGTAAGTCTCTCCAAGGATTGGTTCGAGCGTTGGGTGGGTGTACTGGATTTGGGATGGATCGAACTTCGACCGGATATAGCGCGGGATATGGTCCATCGGACCTGGACGATATAGCGCAACCATCGCGGCGAGTTCTTTTACACTCCGGGGCTTTAGATCGACAATCCAGCGGCGCATTCCATCGGATTCGAGCTGAAAGATGCCCGTTGTTTCACCGCGGCTGAGCATGTCATAGGCTTTGAGTGCCTTGGGATCCGTTGCATCCAGAGGAATATCCCAGACATCGATGACATCGCCCTTGGTTTCCTGAATGAGATCAACTGCTCGGGCCAAAATTGTGAGGTTGATAAGGCCAAGGAAGTCCATTTTGAGCAGGCCGATTTTCTCGAGCGAGCTGTGCGGATACTGTGTGGCCACAGAACCATCATTGGTACGGACAAGCGGCGTGTACTCGACCAGCGGCACGTCGGAAATCATAATGCCAGCGGCGTGAATGGATGAGTTTCTCGTCAGACCCTCAATGGACTTTGCGGTATCGATGACCTCGCGGACCATCGGATTCGTCTCGTATTCCCGCTTCATCTCCGGGTTACCCGGGTAGTCCTTCGCAGGATAGCCATCCATGGATTGCTGAATCGACAACCCAAGTGGCATCTTTGGAATCATCTTGGCGATCCGGTCCGTCTCGGAGAGCGGAAGCCCCATTGCCCGGCAGACATCCCGAATAGCAGCTTTTGCCCCGAGCGTTCCAAATGTGGAGATAAAGCCAACGTTTTCTTCGCCGTACTTCTCAGCGACGTGTTTGATGACATCCGAGCGACGTGTATCCTCGAAGTCCATATCGATATCGGGCATCGTCACGCGTTCGGGGTTTAGGAAGCGCTCAAAGGTGAGGTTGTACTCAATCGGGTCAAGGTCGGTGATACCGATACAGAACGATGCCAGAGAACCTGCTGCAGAGCCGCGGACCCCGAAGTAGATTTTGCTGCCACGTGCATACTGTGCGATATCGCGGACGATGAGGAAGTACCGTGAGAATCCCGTTTTCTCGATAATCTCGAGCTCGTACTTAAGGCGGTCGCGGTGCGTATCGCTGACATTCTTGATACGCCGCTCAAGGCCCTCCCAGCAAAGCACTGTGAGGTAGGAGTGGTCAGAATGGCCATCCGGGAGTGGAATCGGCGGCATCGGAGCGCGTCCCACTTCGATATCAAGCTTGCACTTTTCCGCTACGGCAAGCGTATTTTCGACCGCATCTGGAGCAAGATGCTCGAATGCCCCAAACATCTCATCATGGGTCTTGAGATAAAACTCACGTGGCTCATAGCGCATCCGCTTTGGGTCGCTAATGGTTGTGGATGTCTGAATACACAGCAAAATATCGTGTGCACTGGCATCCGCTGCACGGAGGTAGTGGGCATCATTTGTTGCTACGAGCGGAATATTCAGCGCCCGTGCGGCCCGAACGACTTCCTCATTGACTTCCTGTTGACCCTGTGCTCCGTGGCCTTGAATTTCGAGGTAAAAGTCATCTCCAAACACTTCCCGGTACCAGGCAGCGACACGTTTTGTCTCTTCGTGTCCCTTCTTCTGGATGACGGACTGCGCTAGTTCCCCTCCCATGCAGGCGGAGCAAATCACAAGGCCTTCGGAGTGCTCGGCGAGCAGCTCTTTATCGACACGCGGCTTGTAGTACATGCCCTCAAGACTCGCCTTCGTCGCAAGTTTCATGAGGTTTCGGTAGCCGGTTTCGTTCTTTGCCAGCGCTACAAGGTGATGGTTACCATCCCGCTTTGGGTCGCGGTCACGCCGGCCTCGCGTGGCCACATAGAGCTCGCATCCAACAATTGGCTGAACGCCCACATTTTTGCAGGCTTCGTAGAACTCAAACGACCCGTACATCGTGCCGTGATCGGTGAGCGCAATCGCCGGCATGTCCATTTCGACAGCGATTTTTGCCATCTCCTTAATCTTGGATGCTCCATCCAAAAAGGAGAACTCGGAGTGGTTATGCAGATGAACAAAAGGGGTGGCCATACAAACCGCATTCTATCGGTTTGCATCCCACCCCTCCGTCAAAATTAGCTGTGGTTTGTGTTACACGAGGGCTGCGCGAACCGCCGCCGCCATCTCGACCGTACCCACCGTCGCTTCTCCGCTGCCAGCGATGTCCGGCGTGCGGAGTCCTGCTTCCAAGACCTTGCCAACAGCAGCTTCGATACGCTGTGCGGCATCTTCGCGGCCAAAGCTATAACGAAGCATCAGGGCCACTGACAGAATGGTTGCAAGCGGGTTGGCGATTCCCTTTCCGGCGATGTCTGGCGCCGATCCATGGATTGGCTCGTAGAGACCAAATGTCCCCGTTCCAAGGGATGCACTTGGCAACATCCCGAGAGACCCCGTGATCATCGCTGCCTCATCGGAGAGAACATCGCCAAAAAGGTTCTCGGTGACGATGACATCAAATTGCTTCGGATTACGGACCAGCTGCATCGCACAGTTATCTACGAGCATATGAGTCAATTCGACATCCGGGTACTCCTTGGCGACTTCGTTAACGGTGTCGCGCCAAAGAACAGATGTCATCAGCACATTCTGCTTATCAACCGAACACAGCCGCTTTCCACGCTTTTGTGCCGCCTGAAAGCCAACATGTGCAATCCGGACGATTTCTTCCTTGGTGTAGACCATTGTGTCAATCGCACGGTTGCCATCATTGGACTTGGGTTGCCCAAAGTACACGCCGCCGGTCAATTCGCGCACCACAAGGACATCGAGACCATCGCCGACTAGGGATGGCTTCAGCGCACTGGCATCTGCGAGGGCTTTGTGGAGAATGGCTGGACGAAGGTTTGCATACAGACCAAGGTGCTTTCGAAGTGGAAGCAATGCGCCGCGCTCAGGGCGAAGGTCAGGATCCGGGATGACATCCCATTTCGGTCCGCCGACGGCACCGAGCAGAATTGCATCTGCCTCGCGGCAAAGCGCAAGCGTTTCAGCGGGTAGTGGATGCCCTGTCGCATCGTATGCACACCCACCAACGAGAGCTTCCTGTGTCTCGATGTCTGGTGCGACCAGCTGGAGGATTGCGACTGCCTCGCGGACGATTTCTGGCCCGATTCCATCTCCGGGCAGCACTGCTACTTTTGCCATCTGCTTACAAATTCCTTAAGAACGAACACGTCTAACGCTATGCTACGCCCAAAACCTGCCAGCCTGCAGTAGTAGAATATGCCATATGTCTGAATATCTCTCCGTGATTCGTCGCCCCCTTGACTCCGGTTGGCAGGTTGCCCAGCGCCATGCAGGTCCGATTGACCTCATTTCTCTGTCTACAGGTGAGTCCGAGTGGTATCCGGCGAGCGTACCGGGCTATGTCCACGGGGCATTGGTCTCTGCGGGTGTCATCCAGGACCCTAACTACCGCCTGGGCGAAAAGGGCTGTGCCTGGGTGGATGAGGCAGATTGGACGTATCGATGCACCATCGATGTAACCCTCGATGAGCTCAATTCCCGGGGACGTGGACGGCAGTTTTTATGCTTTGAATGCCTTGACACCTTTGCGAGTGTTTCTGTCAACGGACAGTTTGTCGGAACCGCAGACAACGCATTTGTGCCGCAGCGCTTTGATGTCTCCGATGCGCTTATTGCAGGCGAGAATGAAATTCGGGTCGAATTTTCATCCGCATTGGTAAAAGGGCGTGCACTTTCGGATGCTTATCTTGGAGATGGGACATCAGAGCGGGGTCAGCTTCACTACTTCAACTTTGCCCCGCGCGCCTTTGTGCGTAAGCCGCAGTATATGTTTGGCTGGGACTGGGGTCCATCGCTGGTCAGCTGCGGTATCGGTGGAAAAGTCAACCTTGTCACCATCCCGGTGGCCGAGTTTGTTGACTGGGAACAGGATTACACCTTCACCAGCGCAAACACCGTTGACATCGCAATTACGCTAACGGTTGCTGTCTACGATGACTCGGTGCCGATGACAGCTGGAGTTGCCCTCTACGCGATGGGCGATAACACCCCGGATGCCCCCGTCCCCCAAGTTGCCGGTGTACACAAAATCGTGCTTCCAATCATCCGAAATCAGGAAGTCGAACGCTGGAACATCAATGGTCTTGGCAAGCAGCGCCGCTACCTGATGAACCTCCGGTTATGGACGTATGACTCGGTTGGCATGGACCGGATTTTTGTTGACCACCTCGGTAAGTCAGTCGGTTACCGTGAGATTAATGTCATCCAGCAGCCAGATGAGGATGGTCAAGGCGCAGGCTTTCATTTCCGCGTGAATGGCCGGGATCTGTTCATTCGCGGCGCGAACTGGATCCCCGATGGCTGTTTCCCGGGAGAGGTTACGGATGCCCGTCTGCGTGAACGCCTGACGCAGGCCAAGGATGCCGGACTGCAAATGCTTCGCGTTTGGGGCGGCGGCCAGTATGAGACCGAGACGTTCTACAACCTCTGCGATGAGCTTGGGCTGCTAGTCTGGCAGGACTTTCCGTTTGCGTGTTCATCCTACCCGGATGACGATGTCAGCTTTGTCCGGAATGTTCGCCATGAGGCTACGGTTCAAGTGAGACGTCTACGCCACCGGGCATGTCTTGCGATGTGGTGTGGGGGTAATGAAAACCTCGAGCTCAGCCAGGGCAAGTGGTCCGGAGAGCTAGCACCAAGCCGGTTCTTTGGCGAGAGAATTATTGGGGAAATACTTCCATCTGTGCTTGGGGCGGAGGATCCAAAGCGGATGTTCCTTCCAAATTCGCCATTTGGTGATGCCGGAGAAGGTAACGCCCAAAACGAGAACTATGGTACGGCGCATTACTGGAATGTCTGGCATTCGAAGGAGCCGGGTTCGGATGGCGATTGGGTCAATTATCGCAAGAGCAAGTGCCGTTTCAGCAGCGAATTTGGTTTTGCCGCGCCTGCGGGGCAAGCGGCTTGGCGTACGGCAATGGCACCTTCTGACTGGGATGTGAACTCGGCAGTTTCCAAGTGGCATGACAAGACACGCAAGGGCTACGAAACATACTTAGGCTTTATCAACCGCCACTTTCCTGAGCCAACTTCCTTTGATGACTTCATCCTCTACGGACAGGCCAACCAGGCGCTGGCATTACAGTGCGGGATTGAGCACTGGAGAAGCCTTCGTGGAAGGTGTATGGGTACCTTGTTCTGGCAGTTAAACGACTGCTGGGCGACGCACAGCTGGGCAGTCATCGACAGTGCAGGAGTACCTAAGCTCGCCTATTTCCAAGTGAAGCGCAGCTGCGCCCCGCGAATTGTAAGCATCGTCAAGGATGGCAACCGTGTCGTGGCTCACATCGTGAACGATACGACGGAGGCTATCGATGCGCACATGGAGTTGAGCATACGTACCTTTGATGGCCAGTTGATTGTGGCCGACCGAAAAACGATTGCTGTGGATGCGGATAGTGCACTACGGGATGCTGCATCGGTGACGCTTCCAGGATTCATCGCCGACTCCCCGGAAGAGGTCTATGCCGAAGCAAAGGTCACATCCGGAAGTCAGGTCATCGCGCATTCAACAAGCCTTCTAGCGGAGCCAAAGAGCCTGCGTACAGGTCAGGTGAAGCTGAATGTCTCACTCGATGCGAGTGGAAATGTGTGTATTCGAACGGATCGATTTGCTCCGTTCGTCGTGATTCGTGCCAAGGATGAAGCCATCGGCCTCAAACTGAGCGATAACGGATTCCATGTCTGTCCAGGGGAAGTCAAAGTCGTATCGGTTACTGGGGTGACGCAAGAGAATCTTCTCGATGCCATCTCGATTACCCCATTCGAGCGCTAATAACCTTGCAACCTACAGGGGTTTGTGGTTAAGTTTCAGTATTACTTTGCCCGGCAAAGTTAAACTGATATGAGTAAGCGAACCCCTGCCATTCTTCCGGATGATGTTGATCCGGATCGCCTTCCGCGGCATGTCGCCATCATTTGTGATGGTAACGGCAGGTGGGCGCGTGAGCGCGGGATGCCACGGCTACTCGGTCATCATCAGGGCTATCAAAGTGTCCGGGAGATAGTTCGTTCGGCAAGCGATTTTGGCATTGGTGCGTTGACGCTCTATGCATTTTCCACCGAAAACTGGAGCCGTCCAAAAGATGAAACGGACGGCTTAATGTCCCTTTTTATCGAGGGCGCAAAGCGTGAGCTGCTAGAGCTCCACGCGAACAACGTCAAAATGATGTTTAGTGGTGACCTTTCCACGCTTCCGGCCGCGCTACAGGCTGAGCTGGCAAGGCATATCGAGTTGACAAAGGCCAATACAGGTCTTGTGTTGAACATCTGCCTGAACTACGGTGCCCGGGATGAAATTTTGCGTGCGACAAAGCGGGCAGCGGCGCTGGTTGTGAGCGGTGAGATTTCGATCGATGACATTAATGCGGATGTCTTCAGCGATGGCCTCTACACCGCCGGCTTACCGGACCCGGATTTGCTTGTTCGTACTGCCGGAGACATGCGCATTTCGAATTATCTGCTCTGGCAGATTGCCTACGCGGAAATCGTTGTAGTCGATACCCGGTGGCCAGACTTCAGAACACCTCAGCTCGTTGACACCCTTCGTGAGTTTCAGCGGCGCGACCGCCGCTACGGCGGCGTGGTAAATGTTCGGGGTGCCGCCAAATCCTAAGGTGTTGTTCCGCCAAGTTTCTGGTTTAGCAAGCGTAACCCATTGAGTGTAACGAGTAACGCAGCACCGACATCGGCGAGGACCGCCATCCACAATTGAACATCTCCCAGTAATGCCAGGACAAAGAAGACGGCTTTGAAGGCAAGTGCAATCGCGATGTTTGACCAGAGCGTGCTACGAACAAGGCGACTGAGGTGAATGAGCTCCGGAACCAGGCGAATATCGGGTCTCAGCAGGGCAACATCCGCGATTTCGACGGTGACCGCCGTCGCGGCAGTCGACATTGCCATCCCGATGTTTGACTGCGCCAATGCAGCGCTGTCATTGATTCCATCCCCTACCATCACCACAACCTCTCCACTTTGTTGTGACTGCTTGACGGCATCCTGCTTCTCTAGAGGGAGCAGCTCCGCGCGGACATCCCCCATGCCAAGGCTTTTCGCCAGGCTGCTCGCAGCAGCGAATGTATCACCGGTTAGCATCGCGGCTTTGAGGCCGAGCGCGGTGCACCGTGCGAGCGCTGTGTGTGTCTCGGGGCGAACCGCATCCTGAACAGCGATAACTGCAAGTGCCTGTCGATCGGACATCAGGACTACCGATGTCTTCCCCTCAGAGGCCAAGCGGTCGAGGACGGCTTCGACATGGTCTCCGCAAAGGTCTTTGTCGTGGACGAGGCGGTGACTTCCGATGAAGTGCATTTGTCCGCGGATTGATGCTGCAACGCCGCGGCCAATCAGGGCTTCAAACGTATCGAGCTCGTCTGGCGTGCATTGATGGCGGGTTCCACAGTGCTGGGCGATGGCTGCTCCGATTGGGTGTTCGCTCGGGTAGTTGACACTCGCTGCGAGGTGAAGGGCATCATCGGTGGAGAGGCCATCCACCAGAGGCACGATGTCTGTCACGGTGGGCTTCCCGGTCGTCAGTGTGCCGGTTTTGTCAAACGCGACCATGGTTGCCGCCGCTATGCTCTCCAGAACCCGGCCGGAGCGGACAAGAGCCCCTGCACGCGCCGCGGCAGTGAGTGCGCTGACAACCGTTACAGGCGTTGAAATAACCAGGGCACAAGGGCACGCAATCACGAGGAGGACAAGTGCCTTGCTAATCCATGGGATAAAAGGTTGCCCGGTTACAAGCGGAACAATGCATCCGAGAATGAATGCCATGATCACAACGGCAGGTGTGTAGATCGCGGCGAAGCGGTCGACAAGACGCTCTGTGGATGCCCGATCACCCGCGGCTTCACGAACCGACCGGATAAGACGGTCCATTGTTGTGTTTCCCGCTGCAGCGGTGACCTCCATGATGAAGGTGCCTGTTGTATTCGATGTACCAGCAGAGACGGAATCTCCCGTCGTAACGGTTACTGGAATGGGCTCTCCAGTAAGAGCGGATGCATCCACTTCCGAAATACCTGCGATGATGGTTCCATCCAGAGGAATCATCCCTCCTGGTCGAATACGGATGCGATCCCCTGTTGCGACGAGATTGGTCGCGACGGTCATCACCGATGTGTCCGACTGAATCACCTCACAGGTCTGCGGGGCCGATGAAAGGAGCGATTTGATTGCGTTTCCTGCGCGGCGCAGACTCGCCGCCTCGATGGCTTCCGAGAGCGCAAAGAGACTCACCGCCATCGCGGCTTCCGGATATTGCCCAATCGCGATTGCTCCGAGAACGGCGATGGAAACGAGGAGTGAGATTGTGATCGTTCGGCCGCGAAGGGCAAGCCATGCTTTCTTCAAGGTGGGCGGGAATGTCAGAACGACAGCGCATCCGGATGCGATTGCAATATGCAGCGGTGTGATGCCAGCAAAGCCCGGGTTAGCTTCATGCATCCACTCAAGAAGCTCAGCGATGGCCCCAAAAGCAACACTGCTGCCGACCAACCAAAGTGTAGATGTGTGTTTAACCGAGCCGGTGGCGTGCCCCGTCGAT
>JACCDI011492118.1_pt1 | contig 14768 bp, 8 predicted proteins | sample 7442791 | NCBI WGS metagenome assembly JACCDI01 (sample SAMN15323434, study PRJNA562643) | freshwater metagenome | isolation source: river surface water | place: USA:Blue River Watershed | collected 2017-08-15 | reverse complement strand
GTGTGTGTCAATGATAATTGTCGTGGGCGTTTCATCTGTTTATAATATTTGTTTTTTTATTGGAAGATGGAACGCCTATAATCATATTGGTGTGTGTCAATGATAATTGTCGTGGGCGTTTCATTTTATTGATGCACAATTACCTGCATATTTTTTAATTGTTCCAAATAATCTCTTTCGTTTGATAATCTTGGAATCTTGTGTTGACCGCCTAGTTTGTGTTTTTCTTTTAACCAATCATAAAATAAATGGGGTCTTGCAATGTTTATGACCAATGCATTCAAAGTCATATTGTTATAGCGTTTCGCCTCGTAATCGGAATTTAAAGATTGCAAAGTTTCGTCCAAGACTTTCTGGAAATGAGCAATATCATCTGGATTTTTCTTGAATTCAATCATCCATTCGTGGGCACCTTTTTCCTGGTCTTTCATAAAAATAGGAGCAACGGTATAATCAACTATTTCGCTTTTGGTAATTTGGCAGGCTTTGGCAATGGCTTGATCCGTATTTTCGACCATCAATTCTTCACCAAAAACATTAATATGGTGTTTAGTTCTGCCAGTTACCCGAATTTTATAAGGGTTCAAGGATGTAAAACGAATGGTATCACCAATCAAATAACGCCACAAACCAGAATTGGTTGTGATGATAATGGCATAATTTTTAAAAAGCTCCACATCCGATAATCCAATGGTTTTTTGATCGGAAGTTCCAAAAATATCCATTGGAATGAATTCATAGAAAATACCATAATCCAACATCAGCAATAAATCACTTGAATAATTTAAGTCTTGAATGGCAAAAAATCCTTCGGAAGCATTATATATTTCGTAATATTTGAATTCTTTTTTTGGTAGTATTTTTTGATATTGTTCCCGATACGGTTCGAAATTCACGCCGCCGTGAAAATAAACTTCCAGATTCGGCCAAAGTTCCAATAAATTCTCTTTTCCTGTTTCTGAGAGTAATTTATTCATCAATACCATCATCCAAGAGGGAACACCAGCAAAACTGGTTACATTCTCGTTTTTGACTTCATTGATTATAGCAGGAATTTTAGTTTCCCAATCACTCATCAGTGAAATTTCCTTATTTGGAGTGCTACTAAAATCAGCCCAAAGTGGCATATTCTCGATTAATATTGCCGATAAATCGCCAAAAAAAGAATTGTTGTCTTCATAAATTTGTGAACTTCCACCAAGTCGAAGGCTTTTTCCCAAAAACATTTCAGAATTTTCATTGTTGTTCAAATACATACACAATAAATCCTTGCCCGCTTTATAGTGGCAATCTTCAAGAGATTCTGGGCTTACAGGGATGAATTTGCTTTTGGAATTGGTCGTTCCACTGGATTTGGCAAACCATTTTATTGGAGTTTCCCATAAAACATTTTGCTCTCCTTTCCTTGATCTTTCTATCAAAGGCTGCAATTCTTCGTAGGTCGAAACAGGAACTCTTTCGGCAAAAGTGGAGTAAGAAGTTATGGATTTATAGTCGTATAGTTGACCAACAATTGTGTTTTCAGATGCTCGAATCAAATTCATTAGTAATTCTTCCTGAACTTCATTCGGGTACTTCAAGAAAAGTTCTATTTGATGAATTCTTTGTTTAAGAACCCATGAAGCTATCGAATTGATTACAGGTATTGGCATTCTGACTTTAGATTAACCTCTAGCCCCATATGGGGTTATCGGGATTGAGAAAAAAATTATTTAATTGGATTCTAATTTTGTAGTTTTACAACTTTATCAAAAATAATATTTTTTTTTAAATAATCTATAAAACCATTAATCTAATTCCCCTTCAGGGGTTAGGGGGCTAATTTATATGACCTACGAAGGCACGCTTACCAAAATGCAAACCGAATTGGCAATACCAATTCAATATTATCTGGTTTTTGAAAACAGTTTTCTGAATGTGAATCAATTGTTGGATAAGAATTTGGAAATTTCTTTTCAGGGTTATGAATGTTTGAATTGCGGTAAAAATAAAAAAATATATCGTCAAGGATTTTGTTACGACTGTTTTTATTCGAGTCCAGCCGTTGGCGATTGGATTATGAAACCCGAATTGAGCACGGCGCATTTGGGTATTCCAGACCGTGATTTGGTTTATGAAGAGAAGGTTCAATTGCAGCCTCATATCGTTTATTTGGCTTTATCCAGCGAGGTAAAAGTGGGAGTAACAAGAAAATCACAAATGCCAACTCGCTGGATTGACCAAGGAGCTACACAAGCAATTGCTATCGTGGAAGTGCCCAATCGGTATTTGGCAGGAATTACAGAGGTTGCCTTGAAAAATCATTTTGCAGATAAAACCAATTGGCGTAAAATGCTTCAAAATGATGTCGTACAGGTAGATTTAATATCCGAAAGATTGAAGGCTGAAAAATTGATTCCATCCGAAGTTCGTGAATATTTTTACAATGATAAAAACGATTTATACGAAATGCACTTTCCAGTTTTGGAATATCCAAAAAAAATAATCAGCTTGAGTTTAGATAAAACGCCCAATTTTCAAGGAAAACTAACCGGAATAAAAGGGCAATATCTAATTTTTGAAGATGGAACTGTTTTTAATGTGCGGAGTTCTGAAGGGTATGTAGTACGAATTGAAATTTAAAACAAACCCTTTCAATCCAATGGCATAGAATGAAAGGGCAAACTATTAAAAAAATATTATTGAATAGTAATCTCAAATGGCATCATGGCTTGGATTCCTTTTCGAGCTTGCACCTTTTTCAATTGTTCCATTAATCGAAAAGTTTCCTCACCCAATTCTTCTTTGATAAAGGATTCTTTAGATTTTGCAAAAGGGAAGTTTCTAAAAATATCATTCATATCTTTTTCATATTCAGGAAAATTTTGGGTGCTGTAGGTTTTTGTTTTTGCAAGACTTGCGGCTTCTTTTATGGCGTCATCCAAACCACCAATTTTATCTACAAGACCAATTTTCAAAGCTTGTTCACCTGACCAAACTCTACCTTGTCCAACAGAATCTACTTGTGCTAGGGTCATTTTTCGTCCAGAGGACACGTGGGAAACAAATGTTTTGTAAATTTTTTCAACACTTTCTTGAGTTACCGTTTTGAATTTTTCATCCATTGGAACGAATGGACTGTATTCTGAAGCATTTTCGTTTGTTCTAACTTGTTCGGTGTGTACTCCAATTTTTGTAGCCAATTGGGTAAAATTGGGTAAAATTCCAAAAACGCCTATTGAACCTGTAATAGTGTTATTTTCTGCAAAAATTTTGTTGGCATTACAAGCAATGTAATAACCTCCAGAAGCTGCATAATTTCCCATTGAAACTACAACTGGCTTCACTTTTTTGGTCAATTCGATTTCTCTCCAAATTAAATCCGATGTCAAAGCATTTCCACCAGGACTATTAATTCTTAGCACAATCGCTTTTACATTTTTATCTTTTCGTGCTTCAATCAACGAGCGATTCATCGAGCCTTCTCCAATGGTGTTGACGTCGCCTTCACCACTCATAATTTCCCCTTGAGCATAAATCACAGCAATTTTATCTTGAGAACCGTAGTTTTCAGAAGTGGTAGCTACTTTTCGAGCATAATCTAAAATGCTTATTTTGTTGTAATCTTTGTCGGCTTCGACTTTTAATTTTTTTCTGATGGCATCGTGATACACATCCTCGTATGCAATTACATCGACTAGTTTTTCCGCTTTTGCCATTTCGGGAGTTCTTGCTAGAAGTCCGTTGGCGATTACATTTAATTTAGCTATCGAAATATTTCTGCTTTTCGAAATGTCAGTAAGTATGGAATTCCAAACTGAATTCAACAAAGCCATCATTTGTTTTCTATTGTCATCGCTCATTTTGTTGTCTAAGAACGGTTCGACAGCACTTTTGTATTTTCCGTGGCGAATAACTTCCATTTTTATACCTGATTTTTCTTGTAAATCTTTGAAAAACATTAATTCTGCTGATAATCCTTTGAAATCAAATTCACCCACTGGATTAATATAAACGGTATTGGCAGCAGAATTCAAATAATATTCTTTTTGCGAATAGGAATTGGCATAAGCCATAACAAATTTTCCTGATTTCTTGAAATCTTCTAAAGCATCTCGAAGGGCTTTTCTTTGCGCTATTCCCAATTCGGAATCATTATTCAAGATGGAAATTCCTTTAATTTCACTGTCTGTTTTGGCGCTTTCAATAGCATTTATAATATCAGAAACACCTACTTTTTCTCCATCAGCCAAAATGGTCACCCAAGGATCTTTGTATTTTCCTGCATAATCATTTTTGATATTTTCTAATTTTAATTCGATAACCGAATCACTTTTTACGGATACTTCTTCGGAATCACCTCCAAAAACAGCAGCAATTAGTATTATTCCAAAAAAGAATAGCATCAAAAAAACGAACAAACCAACGATGGTTGCCAATACATTTCCTAAAAATCTCATAATTATATTTTTTTAATAAGTAGTAAAAATGGGCAATGTGTTACAATTTTAGAGTTAAAAAACGATAAAAATAGTTATCAACACGGGGGCAAATATAGTACTATTCTAAAATTGTTTTAGTTAATTTGTGCGTATTATGAAATCACAAAATCAGGTCGTTTTATCGCTAGGAACCAATCAAGGCAATCGTCTTCGAAATATTGAAAATTGCATTCAATTGATTCATCAAGAAGTGGGAACGGTTATCAAAATTTCGAAATTGTATGAAACCCCAGCTTGGGGTTTTAACAGCGATGCGTTTTATAATTGTACTTTGGTTGTTCATACTTTTATGTCGGCAAATACTACTTTGACCCAAATTTTGAATATTGAAAAACAATTGGGACGTGTTCGGGACATGACTTTAGAATATCAATCTAGAATTATCGATATTGATTTGATTGCATTCAACGAAGAAATTATTGATACTAAAAATCTTCAAGTTCCTCATCCGTTGATGCAAAACAGGAAGTTTGTTTTATTGCCCATGCTGGATTTGAATTTAAATTGGATTCATCCCATTTTTCATAAAAAAGTAGCTGAATTACTTGAAATTTCTCCCGACGAAAGTGTTTGCTCGATGGTACAGAAACTTGAAAATCCTTTGGAAAGCATTCCTTTGGAACAATTTAATTATATTGCTTTTGAGGGGAATATTGGAGCAGGAAAAACTACTTTGGCAACCAAAATAGCTGAAGATTTTAATGCTAAAACTGTTTTGGAACGCTTTGCCGACAATCCGTTTTTGCCTAAATTTTATGAAGATCAAAACCGGTATGCGTTTCCACTTGAAATGTCTTTTCTTGCCGATAGATACAAACAGATCTCTGATGATTTAGCACAATTTGACTTATTCAAGGATTTTATAGTAGCCGATTATCATATTTTCAAATCCCTAATTTTTGCCAAAGTAACGCTACAAGAAGACGAATTTAGATTGTATAAAACGCTGTTCGATATTGTTTATAGAGAAATGCCCAAACCTGATTTGTATGTTTATTTATACCAAAAAACGGAACGATTATTAGTCAATATTAAAAAAAGAGGTCGAGATTATGAGCAAAATATTCCAGCCGATTATTTGGATAAAATTAATAGTGGCTACTTAGATTACATCAAATCTCAAACCGATTTAAATGTTTTGATTATTGATGTTTCGGATCGTGATTTTGTAAAAAATCAAAAGGATTATCTTTATATTTTAGATGAAATTCAACATAAAATCAGTTGAAATTTAAAAAAATCATTAGATTATCTTTTTAACGCAAAATGTCCTTTTACATCTTTTTTTCCCTTTTCTAAATTTAAGACATACCAATAATCGTCGGCAGGTAAAGGCGCTCCGTTATACGTTCCGTTCCAATTAGTATTAATATTGTTTAAGGAAGTTAAATATTTTCCATAACGATCAAATAGTTGTACTTCAGCTTGTGGGTATTTTGAAATTCCTTTAATTTCCCAAACATCATTATAACCGTCACCGTTTGGAGTGAAAAATTTAGGAATACCTACAATTACAATTTCTTGACTAACAAGACTACAACCATTTTTATCGTTGACATATATTTCGTGAATTCCAGCAGGTACATTATTAAAGAAATTGGAGTCTTGCCAAAACCCACTATCTTTATCAAGGCTGTATTGGTAATCACCAGGTCCAGTTACGTTAACAGTTACAGTATTGTTATCAGTTAAATCCACAACATCAATAGATGTAATTGTTGCTTTATTCGATGCGGTGACAGTTATGGTTCGGATTCTGCTACAGCCCAAATTATTACTGACTTCAACAGTGTAGATTCCTTCTTCATACACGTCTAATTTGAAAGAATTTGAGCCTATTATTGAACCATCTTTCGTCCAAATGTATTGGTAATTTGTAGTTGGAGAACCGTCCAAAATCCCTGCATCAAGGGTTGCAAAAAAAGTGGAAAGATTGGAACAAACCAATTCATCCGAACTTCCATCTAAATTCAAATCGATATTAGGAACTGGATTGACCACGAAATTTAATGTCGTCTTAGCTGTGCAAATAGGATTTATAGGATTGACCACTTTTACAGTAATATTTTGCGAATTGGTCACAAATGGATTGGGTAAAGGACTTGACAAAAGAATATTATTTTGGTCGTAATATTCCACAATCATTCCTGTTTGTCCACCTAAAATAGTGGTTTCAAATGTGGAGCTGTCAAAAGCAAATTTACCATCTTGATCCAAAGGATTGGGTTCGTCGTCGCAAGTTGTAGTTAAGCTAGAAGTAACTGCAAATGCAACTGGAGTAACACCTACGATAAATGGAATAAGCACTTCGTCAAAACATTGTTGAGGTGTATTATTGGTTACAACTGCTTTAATGGTTTGCGAAGTGGATGTAAAATTTGCTGGAAATGGACTTGTAATTAGAACTCCGTTAGCATCTTTCAAAGGGGTATTGGCTTGGTCGAAATAAGTAACGGTTTTATTCAATTGTCCATTTAATATATCCGATTCTAAATGTGCAGTATTGAATGAAACTATTCCATCAGCGTCATCGTCGCATTGCCTCGAATTAGTTACAGCATTGGCAACGGGTAAAGCTTCAACATTTAAGGTCAGATAGGGGCCAATTCCAAAACAAGCGTTGTCTAAATCACTATCGATTCGTATCCAAATATCTTGCGCATTGGGATAGCCAATGTTTCTATAATTGGAAATGTCAGGAATGACATTCAATTCTGCCAAAGCATCCGCTTCGTTTTTGTAATAATTAATGGTATAGGTTTGACTAGTAGGAAGTAATGTTGCAATAGTTCCTTTTGTAGCTGAAAAGTCAAAAGTTGTAATTCCGTCACGTTTGTCATTATTGGCAGTATTATTTCCATTGGTATCTAAAAAATCATCACAAACTGGAGCAAATGGAATTTTATAAGTTGGTGGAATATTGGTGGCAGGGACTTTCAATGTAATTTTAGCGACACTATGGCAACCAGTTATTTTGTTGCTAACTCTCGACCAAATATACATTAGGGTTGGCGTTGTGTTTTCATAAGCCAATTCATTCGAAATTAAATCAGCAGAAATAGCATTAATGGCACCGTTTGATGAGTTATAATAGGTGAAATTTTCATTAGCAGCGTTTACAGAAATCTCAGTATTATTTACTGTTAAATTAAAAAAAGTTTTTCCATCAACAACCAAATCAGTATCGCATTGAATAATTTCAACATCCTTTACTATTGGCAACAGATTCACCACAAAATTTATAGTTGTTACGGCAGAGCAATTTGAGTTTAGTGCGTTTTCAACTTTTGCAGTAATGCTTTGAGTTTCTGTCAAAAAAGGATTGGGTAAAGGACTTGCAAGTTGAATTACGTTTTTGTCATAATAAGAAACTTTCATTCCTATTTGTCCCCCTAAAATTGTAGATTCAAAAGAAGATGTATTGAATGGGTATTTAGCGTCTTGTGCGGCTGGTATCAAATCATCATCACAAGCCGTAGTTAGACTTGTTGGAACTGCAAAAGCTTGGGGTAAATTGTCAATTATAAAATCAATAGTAGTTTTGTTTGAACATTTTAAAGAGGTATTGTTCGTTATAACGGCTTGGATAGTTTGAGATTTAGTTGTGAAATTGGCTGGGAAAGGACTAACTATTAAAACACCATTAGCATCTTTTAGAGGATAGTTGGCCACGTCTAGATAGGTTACAGTGCTATTGTTTTGCCCGTTCAATAAAGTAGTTTCAAGGGAAGCAGTATTAAAAGTAAAAATTCCATCTTGGTTATCGTCACATTGTCTGGGTATCGTTATAGGATTTGCAATGGATAAAGGTTCAACGGTCACTGTTATCGGAGTTCTACTTATGCAACCGTAATCGATATGATAGGTTATTGTGCTGTTCAATACAGGAGTTGTGAAGCTATTTCCAGTGAATAGTAAATTCCCATCAGTTGAGGCATCGTACCAATTTATTGTACTTGAAGACGTAGAACTTGCCTGAAGTGTGCTTGTTTGGGAAGCACAAATGGGATTGGGTGTTGTAACTGATAATTGAGCCATTGTCATTGTAGTACTCGCCGAAATTTTTAGTGTTGGATCTCCGGGCATTCCTCCGTATTCGACGATAAAACCTTTAGGTTGGTAATTGCCATTTGGATCGCCAGTGATTGTCAAATCATTCCAAGAACCAGTTATGCCTACACCTGGAGCAGTAATATGGGCGTAATCTTCTTCACGACCTAAAAATTGGTTGGGTTCGTTTGTATTCCATTTCGCGTAATTGGGTGTGGAACCATTAACTAATCCGTTCCAAAAAACGATTCCTGTTCCACTATTGGCTAAGCCTTCAGGTCCTGTGACCCATTTCCAAGTACCTTCAATTTCTTGGTCGGTTCCTCCAATCCAACCTGCTCCTGAGGCTTGTTCGCCAGCAATTTGTGCTTCTTCTGCTGACAAAATAGTGGCTAAATATCCTTTCAAACCATAATAATTTAGTGCTTCTGCTGCCGTTTTTGCATTTGTCCAAGTGATTCCTACATTAGGAACAAATTGATAATAATGTCCTGTAGACGGGAGAAAATTAGCCTGTCCAATGGTAATTGAAAAACTTCTATTTCCTGATGGCGAAAGGGATGAATTACTGAATTCGACATCTTGTATAGCCATGACAAAGTCGGTATAAAGTATTTTAACCCCTGTTGGGCTGTATAATTTTAGTTTACCAGCCGTGGCATCCCAACTTGTAATAATTGTTGGATGTGATGCAGGGTTGGCCAATTTCAAAAGATCTTGCCCAAATAGATATCCCGAAGAGATTTGAATATAAATGGCATCAGTACTCGGTTCAGCAGGGTCGTTTGTAATCGAAATGGTTTCAACTATTGTTTGAGAAGTGCCTGGACAATAGGTTTGATTTCCTGTTGCAGTGATTACAGGAGGTGCAATTGGTGCAGCGGTTTTATAACCACAATCGTCAGAAAAACTAGCATTAGGAGGAATTCCTATCTGATAGGAAGCATCTGCATAAGATTTGCTATCAACTTGAATGCAAGATAATATTGGATTATATCCCACAATTAAATGAGTTATAGTAGCATTGTGACCATTTTTTAGATTAAGTTTGTCTAATAAATTGTTAATACAATGCAAACCTTTCAATTTAGTATTTTTAGAAAAATCTAAACTAGTTATTTGATTCCATTGACAATCTACACTAACTAAAGAAAGATTTTTAGAAAAATCTAAACTAGTTAATTTATTAAAACCACAGAGTAAATTAGTTAAAGCCCTATTTTCACTTAAGTCCAAAATAGCTATTTTATTAAAACCACAATCTAAATAAGTTATAGCAGTATTCTTTGAAACATCTAAGTTAGTTAATTGATTATCAGAACAATCTAAATATGTCAAAGCCATATTTTTAGTTACATCTAGATTAGTTAATTTTGAAAAATCACAATCTAAATAAGTCAAAGCAGTATTTTTAGTAATGTCTAGGTTTTTTAGTTTGGTGTTACGACAATTTAACTTTTGTAAGGTAATATTTTTCGAGATATCTAAACTAGTTAAATTATTGCCCGAACAATCTAAATCAATTAATGCTATAAAATCTTGCAGTCCTGTTAAGTCGGTAATTACATTATTAGCAACATTTAAATTAGTAACTGAACTCACTTTCGATGTAAGCACTTTTCCATCTGGCACACCACTATCAATCCCCTGACTAATCAATGCCTTCTCAAAATTCACATCAGGAATTGAAGTATATTGGGCTAAGCCAAAAAAATGAGATAATAGTAAAACGAGAAAGAGTAATTTTTTCATAAAACAAGACTAGTTCGAAAAACATTAAGTAAAAATAGAATTAAATCACAGCATAAAGAAGCATACTGAGTTATTTTTTGCCATTCTCCCCCTTCGGGGGTTGGGGGGCTTTCATTTTTTGGAATAAATCCCAAACTACAATTCCAGCACTTACTGAAATGTTTAAAGAGTGTTTGGTGCCCAATTGTGGAATTTCAATACAACCATCACACAATTCAACTGCTTCTTGCGAAACTCCAAAAACTTCGTTTCCAAAAACTAATGCGTATTTTTTTCCTTTTTCAATTGTGAAATTTTGAAGGAAAACAGCGCTTTCCACTTGTTCGATAGCCAATACGGTGACTTTTTCGTCCTTTAAATTTTGAATCACTTCAAGAACATCTTTAGAATGTTCCCAGACCACGGTTTCGGTTGCGCCAAGAGCTGTTTTGTGAATTTCCTTGTTGGGTGGAGTAGCAGTGATGCCGCACAAATATATTTTTTCAATCAAAAAAGCATCAGCGGTTCTAAAAACAGAACCAATATTATGCAAACTGCGAATGTCATCTAAAACAATGATAATTGGCGTTTTTTTGGATTGTTTAAAATCTTCAATGGATTTTCGATTTAGTTCACTATTTTCTAACTTTCGCATAGTTTTAGGGGGTGTCATTAAATAAAAAAAGCTTCCTAATAATTGGAAGCTTTTTTATAATAGAATTTAAAATTTAGCTTTTTGGAGCATCAGCAGCCAATACAGTACCTTTTATAGTAAGAGTTTTTGAAGGTGTTCCCGCTGCATTTGAAGTAATAGTTACTGTTTTTGTAAATGCACCAACTCTTGCAGTGTCATATTTTACACCAACAACACCTTTTGCTCCCGGAGCAATTGGCTCTTTTGAATAAGTTGGAACTGTACATCCACAAGATCCTGTAGCATTAGTAATAATTAATGGTTTGTCGCCATTGTTTGTAAATACAAATTCACGTTTTCCATCAGCATTTTGGGGAATTGTACCATAATCGATAGTTTCGCTCTCATATGCCATTCCTGCTCCTTCTACTTTTGGTAAAGCAGGTGTTGTAGTTGTTGCTTTTTTTGTTATTTTTTTTACTTTTGAAGTCTCTTGTGCATTAGAAAAAGTAAATGCTAAAAGCGCTATTGAAAGAGTAAGTATTTTTTTCATGGTTTATTTTATTTAAATAATGAGAGACAAATTTATAGAAAAAATTGAAAATTCAACTTAATTTTTTCTTAAAAATATTTTAAATTTCAGAGCGCTCATTTATTAGCCATAAAATATATAAATTCGCTTTCAGTTAAATTAATACAAATAAATTTTGTCATCAAAAGAAAAAGTGGTCAAAGAAACGCCATTAATGAAGCAATACAACGACATCAAAAGGAAATATCCTGATGCGTGTTTGTTGTTTCGTGTAGGAGATTTTTATGAAACGTTTGGAGAAGATGCCATTCGGGCTTCAAAAATTCTGGGTATAACCTTGACTAAAAGAGGTGCAGGTTCCGAAACTGAAACTGCACTAGCGGGTTTTCCGCATCATTCTATTAATACCTATTTACCAAAATTAGTAAAAGCAGGACTTCGTGTGGCGATTTGTGACCAGCTCGAAGATCCAAAAATGACCAAGACTATCGTAAAACGTGGTGTGACAGAATTAGTAACTCCCGGAGTTTCGATGAACGATGAGGTTTTGCAATCGAAGACAAATAATTTTTTGGCGGCTATTTATTTTGCCAATAAATCCATCGGAATTTCATTTTTAGACGTTTCAACAGGTGAGTTTCTCACGGCGCAAGGCAATGCTGAATATATTGATAAATTGTTGCAAAACTTCAATCCAAGCGAAGTTTTGGTGCCAAAAAACAATAAAAATGATTTTCGGGAAACTTTTGGAGATAATTATCATAGTTTTTATCTTGAGGATTGGATTTATAAAGAAGATTATGCTTTCGAAATCTTGACAAAACATTTTCAGACAATTTCCCTGAAAGGTTTTGGAATCGAAGAATTGAAAGAAGGAATCATTGCTTCGGGAGCGATTTTATATTATTTGTCAGAAACTCAACATAGCAAAGTGCAACATATCACGGCGATTCAACGTATTGCCGAAGATGCCTACGTTTGGATGGATCGCTTTACGATTCGAAATCTTGAATTGTACCATAGTTACAATCCCAATGCGGTTACGCTTTTGGATGTGATTGATAAAACCTTATCTCCAATGGGGGGACGATTGTTGAAACGTTGGTTGGCATTGCCTTTAAAAGATGCCAATAAAATACGAAGTCGCCATCAAGTGGTTTCGTATTTCAAAGAGAATCTGGAAGTGTTGAAAAACATTCAAAAACAAATCAAGCAGATTTCAGATTTAGAACGCTTGATTTCGAAAATAGCAGCAGGAAAAGTGTCGCCTCGTGAAGTGGTTTATCTAAGAGAATCGTTGGATGCTATTATTCCCATAAAAAATTTGGCATTGGAAAGTCCGCAAGAAGCAGTAAAAGTTATTGGGGACAGCCTGCACAGTTGCGATTTATTGCGTGAAAAAATAAAAACGGTTTTAAATCAAGATGCCCCTGTGGCTGTTGCTAAAGGAAACGTCATTGCTAATGGGGTCCATGCAGAGTTAGATGATTTGCGAGCGATATCCACTTCTGGTAAAGAATTCTTGGAAGGAATTGAAAAAAGAGAATCTGAAAGAACAGGGATTTCATCCTTGAAAATTTCCTTCAATAATGTTTTTGGCTATTATATCGAAGTTCGAAACACACATAAAGATAAAGTGCCAGAAGAGTGGATTCGAAAACAAACTTTGGTTAGCGCAGAACGTTACATTACTGAAGAATTAAAAGAATACGAAACCAAAATCCTTGGTGCCGAAGAAAAAATCTACAAAATAGAAGTTGAATTATTTGAGCAATTAATTAGTTGGATTGCAACTTATATCAAACCGGTTCAGATGAATGCCAATTTGGTTGCACAATTGGACTGTTTGTGCTCTTTTACACAATTGGCTATAGAAAATAAATATGTATGCCCAGAGTTGGATCAAACGTTCGAATTAGATATAAAAAACGGGAGGCATCCAGTTATCGAAAAACAATTGCCAGTTGGTGTTCCTTATATTGCTAATGATGTTTTCTTGGATAGAGAAACCCAGCAACTCATCATGATTACAGGTCCGAATATGTCTGGAAAGTCAGCTATTTTGCGCCAAACGGCTATAATTGTGCTCTTGGCTCAGATGGGAAGTTTTGTTCCAGCAGATAGTTTGAGAATGGGAATAATAGATAAAATATTTACCAGAGTAGGAGCTTCTGACAATATTTCTATGGGGGAATCTACTTTTATGGTTGAAATGAACGAAACAGCTTCTATTTTGAATAATATTTCAGAAAGAAGTTTAGTACTTTTAGACGAAATTGGTAGAGGAACCAGTACGTATGACGGGATTTCCATTGCTTGGGCAATTGCAGAATTTTTGCACGAACATCCATCAAAGCCTAAAACGCTTTTTGCCACGCATTATCACGAGTTGAATGAAATGAGCGAATCGTTACCGAGAATCCAGAATTATAATGTTTCAGTTAAAGAATTGAAGGATACCGTGCTTTTTATTCGAAAACTGGTAAAAGGAGGAAGTGCACATAGTTTTGGAATTCACGTGGCAAAAATGGCGGGAATGCCACAAATCGTGATTTTGAAAGCACAAAAATTGTTGAAAAAATTAGAGAAAGATCACTCCAGTGAAGCCTTGAACGGCATCAAATCAGCGAAGGACGACATGCAAATGAGTTTCTTTAATCTCGATGATCCTTTGTTAGAAGAAATCAAGGATGAGATTCTAAATCTAGACATCAACACTATTACACCAATGGAAGCCTTGATGAAACTCAATGAAATCAAGAGGATGCTGACTAAAAAATAGTTTCATTGCGTTTAAGTTTTGGGTTATCAGAACGTTAACTTTTGTATTTATATTTTTTAAAAAAAAGGCTTGTGTAATTGAATTAATGTATTAAATTTGCATCCGCAATACTTTTAAGTATTGAGTTCTTTTTTATAATGTATTACGCGAAAATAGCTCAGTTGGTAGAGCGCGACCTTGCCAAGGTCGAGGTCGCGGGTTCGAGCCCCGTTTTTCGCTCAAAACCCCACCCTTAGTAGGTTTCTAATTTAATTTTTCAATTAAGTTTAAAATCAAACAGTAAATGCTCGGATGGTGTTGTATTTAATTAATTTTTTCTAAAAATTAGACATACAACAAAATTGTAAAATGCTCGGATGGTGTTGTATTAAATTAATTTTTCTAAAAATTAGATACACATCAAAATAGTAAAATGCTCGGATGGTGTTGTATTTAATTAATTTTTTCTAAAAATTAGATACACATCAAAATAGTAAAATGCTCGGATGGTGTTGTATTTAATTAATTTTTTCTAAAAATTAGATACACATCAAAATAGTAAAATGCTCGGATGGTGTT
>JACCDI011865656.1_pt1 | contig 14773 bp, 16 predicted proteins | sample 7442791 | NCBI WGS metagenome assembly JACCDI01 (sample SAMN15323434, study PRJNA562643) | freshwater metagenome | isolation source: river surface water | place: USA:Blue River Watershed | collected 2017-08-15 | reverse complement strand
AGTCGGAAGGGGTGCTGCCAGACTCACTCCGGAACAGCGGCGCCAGGCCTTTGCCCGCGATTGCGGTGGCCTGGCTTTTCGAGAACCCTGCCTCACGCAGGAAATTCTCAAATTCGGGCAATGTCGGAAGTCGTCCATCTTCGACGAACGACTTCACGCTGGTAATCACCGCGCGCTCGTTCATCGGGATGGTGACAAGGCTCACCTCGTAAAGGGTGAGCTCAAGCAGCTGCCGGGTTTTGCCGACCAGCTGCTCGCGAATGGTCCGGTAGCCAATCGACAGGCCGCCGATCGCGCCGTCGCGCACCAGGGCGTGCGCCTCCTGGCCAGCGCGCGAGGAGAGCGAGATCTGGCCTTTGACGACGAGGCCATCCCGGCTTTCCGCAAAGTCCGTCCACACGCCCGCCGGGCGGGTCTGATCGTGGTACATCAGCATCGGCACTGACTTGCGGCCCTTCAAGGACCGGGCGAGCGCGCCGGGCACAATAACATCGCCGCCCGCATCGACATTGCCGTATCCAGCCGCGAGCCCCTCGATCTGCCCGTCTTCAGCGACGGCCTTGGTATCGAGGACAAAGTCGAGATGGTTCATGGGTTAGCTCCGGGATCGGCAGGCGGAAGCGCTGCTGGCGGAGCGCCAGTTCCAGCCTGCGTGATGGGTACGTTCTGCATCTGCATGCGTGGGACATCGCCGCCTTCGACAGGCGGCAGGTTTTCAAGGGCGCGGACCTCGTTGATGGTCATCACGCCGTTCGAGAGCATCTGCTGATAGAAGGACGCGCGCGCACCGCTGTCCCCACGCAGCAGGCCTTCAAGATTAAACTCAATCACAAGCCCGGCCTGTCGGTCGGCTGGCGACAGGAGCTGCTTGGCGAGCGCCTGCTCGATGCGTTTGAGACGCCTACGCAACGTGAACTTCTGAAACCCCAGCGTTTGCTGTTCGAGGCCGGTACCCCAGCTGGTGGTCTTCTCGGTATGCCCGACCATGAATGGCGGCACGCCGAAAAAGCGGCAGACCTCCTCGACCGAGAAAGCCCGGCTCTGCAGCATCTGGGCATCTTCCGGACTAATCGAGAGCTGGACCCAGTCCATGCCGCGATCGAGCAGCATGGGACGGCCAGCATTGATTGCGCCGGCAAACTTCTCCTGCAGCAGTTCCTCGGCCATTTTGCGCTGGTCGAGGGTCAGCGTGTCGGCGGTTTTGAGCAGGCCTGACGGTCTAACCCCATTGCGGAACGTGTCGCCCGAGGCCCGTTCGATCGCCTGCGCAAGCCCGAATGTCTGGCGGCCGAACGAGAGGGTAGAAAGCCCGCCCAGCGGGTTGCCGCCAAAGCCCCGGATGTGGAGCATGTTGTCCTGGCTGACCACGGACCGGACGCCGTTGTCAGACCACTCGTATTCGAGGCTGCCGTCACGGAGGCGCCGGACCGTCATCAGTTCCGGAGCGATCGGCACGCTCAGCGCTACTACCCGGCCGTTGCTGCCCCTGATGATCTCGGCATAGGCATTGCCGTTAAGCTCAATGCAGGCGCAGATGAACTCCCAGAAGTCGACCGCGGTCTGATCGGCATTGGGGCTGTCATGCAGGATCCGGTAGAGCGGATGATCGTTAGCGACCGTTCGTGCGCCACCTCGGGTGCGGTAAACCATGAGCGGCAGCGAGGCGATCGTACCAGCTAGCAGATTGACGCAGGCCCAGGCCGAGGCGAGCCCCAGAACCGAGGTCGTCGAGACCACTTCGCCCGTCGTTGTGGTGCGTGCACCCACCGCCTGGACCAGCCGCGGATCGGTGAGGCCGATGGAGCGGGCGATGTAGCCGAACGCCTTTTGGAAAATGTTCATGACGCGAGGCTCTTCAGCCAGTCGTCAATGGAGCCGCTGGTGTCGCCCGCCATTGCCGCCCCCACTGACATGCACAGCGCGACCGCTGCGTCGATCTTGTTGACGGCCCGCTGCTTGGAGAGCCACTTGTTGTCCCAGCGGTCGGACTCGGTGACCGCCGACATCATTGCGGAAATGAGGACCGGATTGCGCTTCAGGCTGATCCGGCCCTCGAGGATCAGTTCTTCCAGATGCCGAAGCGAGCCCGGCATCCAGAGACCTTCGGTCATCTCACCCGCTGGCTTGGCCCGCTTGGTGCCGCCCTGCGGGTGCTCGACAAAGGTCAGGTCGAGCCCGAGTTCAGCGACTTCTTCCTCGAACCGGCGAAAGGCGTAGCGGTCGTAAGCCACCGCCTCGACCCGGTAGGCGGACACCATCTCGGCCAGAGCTTGCGCCACCTGGCGGAAGCTGATGTTCTCGCCTTGCGGCGCATTCAAAAATCCGTCTGCGACCCAGAGGTCATAGGGCTGCTTGTCCCGCAGAATCCGGGCAGCAAGCGTGTCGCCCGGCGTCCAAACTTCGACCCAGGCATCAAAGCAGGGTTTGCCGTCTTTCTCGCCATTGCGCTGAACGGCAGCCAGCGCGGTCAAATCCCGGTTCTGACTAAGGTCGAGCCCGAGCCAGACAGGCTGGCCGGCCTTAGGTTCAAACTCGGCCAAGAGCGGTTCGAGCGTCGCCCGCGCCATCCAGGCGGTCTCAGCATCGGTCCACACGCAGAAATGAAGCCGGAGGATCCCGTTCAGCTGTCCCGGGATCGCCTTGGCCTGGGCTACAACCTCGGTCAGGTACTGCTCGGTGATCGTGACGCCCAGCAGAGGGTTGGCCTTGATCCAGCAGCTGGGGTCGGTCAGCGGATCGTCGCCCTCATCGAGGGCGCAGACGTAGCTGAATGTCGTGTCGTCGATGACCTGCCCGAGGAAGGTCGGGTCGGTCACAGCATCGGGGTTGCCAGCTGCCACCCGGACCGCGTGTTCGTGTTCCTCCCATGCGACCGAATTGCGGTCCAATCCCGAATTGGTGATCATGAACAGCAGCGGATCGCGGCGGAACTTGAAGCCGCGCTCCAGCATCTCGATGATTGATCGGTCGGGTAGCTCGTGGACCTCGTCCGCCAGCACAAAGTAGGGGCGCGGGCCCGAGCCGGTCTTGCCGGTATCGCGCGACACCGGACGGAAGAAACTGCCGCTCGCCAGATGCGCGATGTTGAACTCACGACTTGGACCGCCCGAAAATTCCAGGCGTCGGGCCAAAGCGGGTGACTGCCGCACCATCTTGACCGCATCGCGGAACAGGATGTTCGCCTGCTCCTTCTTGGCGGCCGCTGCATAAATCTGGGCGCCTGCCTCTTGGCAGGCCGTCATCCCGTAAATGCCGATCCCGCCCGCAATCGGTGATTTGCCGTTACCCTTACCTTGCTCGATGTAGGCGCGTCGGAACCGGCGGCGGCCATCCTTGCGCTTCCAACCAAACAGCGATCCGAGAATGAAGGCCTGGCTCGGCTGGAGCTCGAAGGGTTGTCCCTCGAACTGGCCTTCGGAGAGCTTCAGTACCTCCTCGAAGAAGGCGAAGGCGTGATTGGCCGCATCATGGTCGAACCAGATTCCGTCTTTGCGCTTCAGATCGGCGATATGCCGCCTGCAGGCGTTGCGAACGTGCGGACCGGCAACAATCTCGCCAGTGACCACCGCCTTGGCATAGGCCAGCGTTCGGTCAGGCGAAGAACCGGTCGGCGGGGTCGCCACCTTCTTGCGGCGGTTCGGCCGAGATCCTGCTCCTGGCACTGGGCGTCATCCCGAATTCTGCAGCGTAACGCATCATGTCCGCTGCCGCCTTGTTAGCGGTGCCCACCAAGGGGTTTTGGACCGCGTTACCGTTAGATGTCTTGATCATGAGACCGCCGGTCAGCTGGTCCTTCTCGGCCATCTTGGCGATGCCCCGTTCGGCCTGGACCCAGCGGCCATAAGCCATGGCGTAGGCAGCGAGCGCCGCCCGATCGATCTCGGAGAGGATCCCGAGGTTGAAGAGCTCGGTTGCGACCCGGTTCCATTCCTCGACCGCATCAGCGGTGAGATGGGCTGGAGGCGCTGGAATGGCAGCCCTGGTTTTGGCCTCCTTGCGGTTCAGCGCCCGCTTGCCAGGGTTCGAGGTCACGAGCTTCAGCTGCGTCGGCTTTGGCTTTCGGCCGGTGATCATATAATTTGGGTCCGTTAATCCTACCGCAAGCCGTCAAAGAGTATTTGACACCGTCAAAGGATGTTTGACATATAGAGGCATGGATATCGAGAGCATCACCCACAAAGGGCTGCGGCGGTTTTTTGAGACCGGAAGCGCGAAAGGCTTGGTTGGAGATGTTGCTCGGATCCGCAAGATGTTGGCATTCATCTATGCGGCGGGAACCTTTGATGAACTGGCTGTGCCGCCCAATTACGGGCTTCATGAACTGGTTGGTGACAAGGCCGGTCGCTGGGCGATGACGGTCACGAAAAACTGGCGCCTGACTTTCATCAAGATCGATGAAGTGACAATCGCCGAACTGAACCTGGAGGACTACCACTGATGGCTATGACCATGCACCCCTCGCTGGCGGTTCACCCCGGCGACTGGCTGAAGAGCGAGATTGTTGACCCGCACGGTGTGACCGTAAGCCGGTTGGCTGCTTGCTTTCATGTGACCCGCCAGACGCTGAGCAACCTGTTCAACGGCCACACTGCGCTGTCCGCTGAAATGGCAATCCGGTTTGAGAAGGCTTTCGGCGTAAAGGCCGACACGTTGATGCGTATGCAGACGGCTTATGATTTAGCCCAAGCCCGTGCGCACGCCGATGACATCTTAGTCGACAAGGTATTAGCTGCCGCCTGACCGGCTTAGGCAGCTTCATTGTTGATTTTTATCCCGGCAATCTCGCCGAAAGTCCGGCCGTCACCTTCAAGTGTCGCGGCCTGACCGGTAAAATCCTGCCAGCGCTTCACGGCCACATCGATGTAAGCGGGATTAAGCTCGATGGCGTGTATGGCGCGGCCGGTCATTTCACCGGCAATGATGGTGGTGCCCGAGCCTGAAAACGGCTCGTAGACGGCCTGCCCAGGACTAGAATTGTTCTCGATCGGGCGCTTCATGCACTCGACCGGCTTTTGGGTACCGTGGCCCGTCTCGTTCTTCTTGGGCTTGGCGATGTGCCACACGGTGGTCTGCTTGCGGTCGCCGGCCCAGTGGCCTTTCGCGCCCTTCTTCACGGCATACCAGCAATTGTGGGTCACGAGGCCATCAGCGACGTAATGTTGATCACCTTCGACATCCATCGAGTAGACAGGGCCACTGAAGGGGCTGGCATCGTTGCCGGAGATGGTCACCCAGTCAAAGTCCTCGCCAGACGTGGGCATTGGAATTTGCATGATATCTGAAAACAAATTGCAGGCGCGAATGAGCCGCGTAGATTTGCGAGAAAACATCAGTCGCTCCCCTCCACGGATCAGAGGGTGAGCTCGTTCCAGACGATGATCGCGCAACAATAGGGTAGCCCGAGCATCAAGAGCTGCAAGGTTGAGGTTGGCATATATGCCGGCAATCTGCTCCCCGGTTCGCTGACGATCCGGGACCTTCGCCCAGCCATCAATTTCCCAGTGCGTGGTGGGGATGCCAAATTTGCAGGAGAGAACTTGTTCTGCGCATTGCGCGCCAGTCGTGGTGTCATGGACCGAGATAATCCATGCCTCCTCAGCATTGTTGTCGGCGAGACGAGTAGCAAGACCAAAGCCCCGACTGTTAAACAACCTCACCCGGCCAACACGCCACCAATTGCCGCGGCGCATAAGATAGACGACATGCTTGTCTGCAGCATCCGGATTGAAGCGAACCGAGAAGCGGTGTTCGGGCGTTGATTGTGTCACACGCCCACCTGCAGCAATGGTGTGCAGGAGCCCGTCGAACTGTCGTTCCCCAAATCGAGTAACCTCTCGGCCGCGTCGATGAATGGTGCTCGAATATGAGTTGTACGAGACAACGTAGTCGCCAACTTGAAGCGTCTCGATCGGCACTTCAGAAATCCTGGCCGGCTGGGATCCGGCGCCCCGCTCGATCACCTTTTGCACCATCGTGCCGGCAGGCTGGCAGGGCTCATGTTCCCAGTGATAATCGCCGCGCGAGAGCACGAGTTGGCCCTTGTCCCAGATGATCTGGGAGCGGAGCATTAAGTCGCAGGCAGTGAGGCTATCGCCAACAACGCCCGCATAAAGCCCAGCGTGCCAGACATAGGCGACATCGCCCGGGAACAATGCCCAGGCTTCGCGCCAGTCGGCCTTATCGTCGTTCAACACCTTGCCTTTGGCGGTGCCAGAAGCGGCAACGCCGGCCTTCTCACGCCAAGCCGGGTCATATTCGACGCCATAGGGCGGATCGGTCACCATCAGATGGGGAGAGACGCCGTTCAGCGCCTTGGCGACCGTATCGGCATCGGTGCTGTCGCCGCAGACCAGCCGGTGCTTTCCCAGCAACCAGACATCGCCGGGTTTGGCGACGGGATCGATCGGAGCCTCGGGGATCTCGTCCGGGTCGGTGTTGCCCTCGGTCTTCTCGGCCAGCAGCTTCGACAGCTCGTCATCCGAGAACCCAGTCAGCAGTAGATCAAAGTCGAAGCCCTGCAGATCGCCGAGTTCGACGGCGAGCAGTTCGAGATCCCAACCAGCGTTCAGCGCCAGCTTGTTATCCGCGATGACGTAGGCCTTTTTCTGGGCCTCGCTCCAGCCCTTGGCGACCATCGTCGGGAGCTGGGTCAGGCCCAGCTTGCGGGCGGCAAGCAGTCTGCCATGTCCGGCGATCAGGCCGCCATCTTCGTCGACCAGGATCGGATTGGTCCAGCCCCACTCGCGGATCGAGGCTGCGATCTGCGCAACCTGCTCGTCCGAGTGCGTGCGAGAGTTGCGCGCGTAGGGCGTGATCTTCTCTATCGGCCAGAGCTCGCTGCTCTGGGCCGGCCAGTTCTGATCCATAGATGTCCTTGAAACGGGTACGGCCGCAGAAGCCCAGAAGGGCTTGCGGCACTTGTTTGCGATGATGGTAAGCCGCTATGGGCGTTGGAGGTGGGGCTTGTAGCTCAGTTGGTTAGAGCTGGCCGCTCATAACGGCTAGGTCGCGGGTTCGAGTCCTGCCGGGCCCACCATCACGCCAGCCCGTCGTTGGTCAGCGTCACCACCCAATAGCGCGTTGTACTGCCGACCGTGCCGCTGACGGTCCAGGTCGATTCACGGACGGTGTAACCGCTGTTGGAGAGTGAAAATGTGATCGAGGTCGCCGAGCCTCCTGAGGCAACGTTGGCTGAACCGTAAGTGCCGCTGCGCGAATACGTCCAGACCGCTGCCTGACTGCAGGTGATCGTCACCTGCGCAGTTCCGCCCCCAGATCGCCAATCCGACAAGGCCACCGGAGAGCCACTGCTCGTTCCGCCCGCAGGCGAGAAGGTAGCCCCGCCTTTCCCGTAAAGCTGGGACAGAGAAATAGCGCCGGATGCAATACCCGCCAAATTACGGACCGCCGTCTCCCCGAGAGAGATTGCAGCACCAGCCGCCCGGCCAATCTCAGCGGCAACTGCGCTGAGTGAAATAGATCCAGTTGTCGGAAGCGGCATGTCTGCTCATCCTTTTTAGGCCGGAATTCCGGGACTTTCCGGTTTCTGACCCCCGGTGCGAGTTTCGCGGGTGCGTGAATTTTGGACCAAGCGCGGTTTCCCCCCACAAAGGCCCAGACTTTCGAGGCGCCCCCCTCCCTTTGGAGTGGCCTGAAGTGCCGTGCAGGAGGCGAGACTTGCCGATCTTGCCCGCTTCGATAAGCTCGCCGCTAGAACGTAAGTCCGGGGGAGTATGAGATGCGCGGAACCTTTGTCACTTCACTGGCACTGACCCTATCGTCAGCAGCGGTCGCACAGCCCGTCAGCCTTCCGAGCGCCATCTACACTGATCCCATTTCAGACCCTGCCCACCCCGCTCGAATGGAAGTGCTCCACGTCCCCAGCGGGAACGTCGCAATCAATGGCGTTGCTTACCTGGCCGCCGGACCAAGTATTCACCCGACCGTAATCATCTGCCACGGGTTACCAGGCAACGAGAAGAACCTCGATCTGGCTCAAGCTGTGCGGCGCGCCGGGTGGAACGCGATCACGTTCAACTACCGCGGTTCGTGGGGCAGCCCCGGCAATTACCGGTTCGCCCAGAACCCTGAGGACGCCAAAGCAGTCCTAGCGTTCCTGAGGGATCCCAAGAACGCCGCCAAATACGGCATCGACACAAAGCGCATTGCTATCCTTGGCCACAGCATGGGCGGCTGGGTTGCCGCAACCGTTGGCGGTCAAGACAGCGAGCTCCTTGGCGTCGGCATGATCTCCGCAGCCAACATGGGCCGTGAAGGTGCGCAAAGCCGCTCCGACGTCATCGCGGTTATGGCCGACAACATGGAAGCCTTGGCCGGCGTCACTCCCGAGAGCATGGCTGACGAGGAGATTGCCAACCGTGAGGCCTTCGACTTCCTGCATCAGGCCAAAGGCCTGGCCAGCAAGCCCGTCCTGATCCTCAGCTCAGATGATGGGTTTGCCCCGCAGACGGACGAACTGGCAGCAGCCATTCGTGCCAATGGCAGTACCAGGCTTCAGGCCCAGCATGTCGCAACTGACCACGGCTGGTCTGACCGGCGTATTGCCCTGCAGGCATCCGTGATCAACTGGCTCCAGTCGCTGTTGAAGTAACTGGCCACCCATCGGGGCCCACGGCAACTGTCCTCCTTTTCCCGAACTGCTGCGCAGTCCGCTTGGCATGGCACTCAGCGCACAGGCAGCGGATGTTGCTGTCCTGGTCCGATCCGCCATGGGCCAGCGGCACAATGTGGTCAGGCACAGTTGCCTCCCGGACAATCCCGGCGGAGGCGCAATCGCGGCAGAGGGGTTCAGCACGCAGACGACGCAAACGCTGTTCGACTGCACGGCGACCGCGCAATCGTTCAGCCATCAGCACATCCTGTGATCAGTTTGAGACTTGAAGTTCTTCCAGCGCCATCGCGATCTTCGCGGCGACAACCTCTTCTGCGCTCTGGCGAACAGCAGGGTCACGCGAGGCGAGGTCAGCACGCAAAAGCTCGGGAAGCTTCTGCACGACTTCAGCGATGACAGTCCTGTAATCGGTGCGGGTCATGCTGTCCCCATGCGTTGGATGACCAGATCGCGCAACCAGAAACGACAACGCCCGGAAGCGTTTGCTCCGGGCGCAGTTGTGAACTCTCTATTTCGGAAGCCCTATACACTCACGCTACTCGCGTCAACACTGTAATTTCATTTTATCATTAAATCACAGTTTTTTAGTTTCACTTGCTCACCAAGATTCATAACTAACTCTCTCTCCTGATCCGGAAGAAGCGGCACAGTGCTTCAAGGCCCAGGCGCAGGTTGTGAAGATCGGCAACTGACCAACGTAGCGCTTCAACGTCATGGCAAGCCAGCATGTGGACGAGCACGCTCGGCCGGCGTCCAGCACCGCCCTGCATATCCTGATCACAGGTCCGCAGCATGAGCGCGGCGCGTGCAGCCTGACGTCGAACCTTCTCGACCAGCTCCGGATCTGGTTCAGGCGCACCGCTCCCGAAGATCCCTTCGTTGATGAGAAGCCCGGTGACCGAACGCGGCTGCTCGCTGGGCAGCCCCATGACCGCGTTGCAGCACGCGATCAGCTCGTCATAGAGCTCGCCGGCAGCAAACTGGTCCGCTGTGATCTTGCCAGCAAACGCCATTCGCCCCAGCGCCGTGCCGAGGCGCTCGTCCCTCGCCTGCCGAACTGAGATCCCGAAGTGGCGTTGCCGGGCTTCAAGCACTGTCGCCATTGCGTCGCGCTGGCTTTCACCTTGGCCCGGCTGGACCAGCTTGCCTGAGGGATGCCGGCGGCCGGTCTTGCGCTTACGCCCCTTTGCCACGGCGGCCTCCATAAAGGCGCTCGCCGATTGCACGGATAGCTTCACGCTCAATCGCGGTGAGGCGATGATCGCTGACCGAGATAGCGAAGATCCCGCTACGCCAGCCATCGCGGCGAAGCTGCTCACCGTCCCGCTGATAGCCGTGGGCGTAGATGCTCGAGGTCATAGCCATCAGCGCACCTCCCGGAGCAGAGCGGCGTAGCCGATGACATCGATCAAGCTATCGAAATGGCCGGGATCGTAAGCGAGCCGGGCGAGCTTCAGATCGATCATGCAAAGCGCGACCTGTTCCGGCGTTACCAGCGTCCCGAGCGTGATTGACCAGCGCTTGGCGATTTCGCCGAATTGCTCAGCTGGATCGCCGTAAGTATCGCGGCGCTCTTCGAGCACCTTGGCTGTGTGACCGAGGATGGACCAGGTGCTCACCGGACACCTCCCTTGGTCTCGATGGCCCACAGTAGGATTGCCAGCGCGTCTGCCTCGTTGTCGTCGACAGGCGCGTAGCCGCGGGCTCGCATTGCATCGATCACCCCAGCCTTGTCGGCATTGCCCTTGCCAGTGGCGAAGCGCTTGATCGTGCCGACAGGCACACCCTGGTAGGCGATCAGGTGCTCCTCGCACCAAGCTGTCAGGACAGCCAGCAGTCCACCGTGGATGTGGGCCGCATCGTTGCCGGCGTGACGGCGCACTTCCTCAAAATAGACGGCCTCGATTGGCCCTGCCTGTTCCTCGAGCTCTTCAAGCCACCGGCGAAAACGCAGGAAGCGCATCCCGCCGCCGTCATAGCGCGACGGCTTGAACGAGACTGTCCCGCTAGAGATGTAATCGTCGCAGGCTCTCAAGGCCCAGCCGGTGCTGGTGCCGATATCGATCGCAAGGGTTGCGCCGCGGGTAATGGTGCGCACTGCGGCCGGTTTGGCAGCAAGCGGGGCGGCAACCGCATCAGCGGTGGCAGCAAGGCAGTTCTGGTTCAAAGCAATCCTCCGATGTCGAGGATCGCCGCGTCAGGGGCCTTCTACCGCGTGGCTGGGAGCGCCGAAAATAGGACGGCTCCCACAAAGCTAATTGCTCAAACACCTCAACAACCACTCAAGGCCGCCGTGATCATAAAAGCGATGTAATTTCAGTAGGTTTATAAAACTTCTCAATTACTCAATATATATATACAATCATATATCTTCCCTCATCCTCCCTCCCCCTCTTTTTCGCGCGCGCGAGAGGAGTTGAGTTTTTGAGAAGTTCCAAAAAACCGTAGATTTGTGCGGGTTTTAGATGTTGAGATGTTTCCATGAGGTGTTTCTGATCGTTGAGGAGTTGAAATCACCAACCATCAAAACTTTACTCAGTCCAAGCCAGCGCACGGTAGAACTCGGAAACCAGCGCAAATTGCTCGTCAAATGGCCGAAGGTCTGCAACCTCGAGGCGCAGCGTGTCCCACTCTCTTGCTGCGCGTTCGCGGACTTCCGGATTATCCAGAGATACCTTGGAGGGCTCAATTCCGCGACTGCGGCATTTTTCAATCAAGGTCGAAAGAATCGCTGCACGCGCATCGACGTCGATCTCATTTTGAGTGAGGAGGTGGGCAATATCATACACATCCTGACGCCGGTTTCGGTCACGAATGGGTTGCTGGAGCAATGCTCTCAGCTTCTCAGCGATTAGTTCGGTAAGCGTGAATGCCTGCACGGCGACATCTGCGTCAGTCAGATGTAGCTCTTGAAAGGCATAAACTTGATCCCTGAAGCTGACTTCGACCAAAAGCGTCCGCGCAGCTTTGCCTTTTGCAAGCATTGCTTCTTGTGAGGTCCCTCGCTTCGCGAACCCTACTTTGACTTCAAGCGCAGGAAAATCCGCTCCCTCGAAATTGTCAGGACGCGGATGCCGCTTCACGCGTTGGACACGGCAGACCAGATCAAGATAGCCAAGTTTGATTGCTGCTCTCGGCAGTGCCGCATCAAGCTCTACCCGTAAGAGCTCTTCAAACCCTTCGGGCTGAACAGTTGCACTAAAGTCAATGTCGCCTGTCACCCGGTCTGAACGAAAAGCAAGCGCCATGAGCGTTCCCCCCTTCAGCACCAGGCTAGTTTTCAGGGTCGGTGAGATCCCGATAGCGGCAAGAACCACCTCGGTAACCTGCCTATCTCTGTGAAGTTGTGGGTCAGCTTGCGCAGCTTTGACCCATTTCCGCACATTGATATCGACTATTTCTACCCCGTTATCTGGCATTGAGAGCGATCATCCATTTTTCCGAATAGACGCTCCCATATGGAGCTTTTGGGTCGAGCTTACGCGAACCGCCTCGCTGTGCGCAAACGGCCCAGCGTTCAACCTCCTCCAGCTTTAACCCGAGCAGCTCGTCGAGGACATATCCGGCACGCACCTTTATGATTGGGCTGTCGACTTCATTAACCGCCTCGATAATCTCATCGACCCAGTCCTCTGCGTGCCGATCAAAGCAATCGAGCACATGCGCCATACCACCACATAGCCATGGCTGGTCGAGCATATTCACGAAGACATGGCCAACACTTGCGATTCTGGCCCGCTCACCCGCAATTTCTGCGGTCGGTGATGGATGACTGCTTTGATGAAGCGTGACGTGACGGCGGCGGACAATTGGCTCAAAGGCAATCCTAGCCAGCAGAGGCTTTTCATCTTTATCGATGTCCCAATCAAGGCTTTGCATCCGCTCATTTCGCATCCTTGTCCACAGAGCCCGAGCAGGTGTGGTCATATGCAGGGCTTCTGGTGACCTATCAGTCAGCCCGTAACGCTGCATGGCAGACATGTGCGAGATGTAAGCGAAAGGATCGACCAGGCAAATAGCATCCTCAGCGGAGGCTGCAGTCAAAGAACCAACAACATGCCAGACACCAGCTTTGAAATCTCCGTCGGGGGCCAGAATTTTATTCTTGGTCAACGTGCGCATCATTGCCTTGACCTGGTGCCGCCGCCATTGACCAGGCACCATCCGAACTTTCTCATCACCATACGCCCCATCCTTCAGGATCGGGCGCGCGAGACCATAGAGGCTATACTCGGTGATAACCGGCAACCCGCTGTCCTCGATAGACCTAATTAGCGCTTGGCGAAAGTAAAGTGCCATGCAGTATTAAACTCCATACGTCCTAAGGACGTATGGAGTTTAATACATGTCTTGTCAACATAGGAAACAAGAAACGCTGTTGCCTGTTGCAGTATGACACGATATACGTCCTAAGGACGTATATCGTGTCATACATGTCAACTTATGTTCCTCCAACGTTAGACAACTCACGCCACATCAAAATACACCCGCCGCGCAGGGCCTCTCGCCCCCTCACCCTTGGGCATTTCCATGACCCGGATCATCCCAGCCTCCTCAAGGTGAGCCAGGATATCAATGCGCTTCCTGCGGTCTACGCCCTGAGTCCGCCGGGATAGTTTATTCCCATCGATACCGGCGCTGCCGGCATCAGCGACGACCTTGTGGACGCGCTTCATCGTCGCCTCGTAATCGTTGTCAGCGACCCGCTCCTTGACCGCCTGCATCAGTGTCTGAACACTGCGACTGGCGATCCCCATGCCCCAGTCGAGGTCTGCTGCCGTAATCTGGGGGCTGCCCGGATTATCCGTGATCGCCTTGATGAGCGCGACTTTCGCGGCATTCTCGGCAAGCCGCGCGATGATGCCGGTCAAATGGGTGCCCTGGTGCCGGCGCAGCATGTCGATCTGCTCCTCGCGCATCGCCCGGGCCCGCGCCTCAGCCTGCGGCGTCGCATAAGGCACCGTCCAAGGTCTCGGGATCGCAGACGCCGCATTGCCCAGCGGGAACGGGGTTGAGCCGTCTGCCCCCTTCGCAACCGCCTCCATCAGCGCCACCAGATTAGCAGGCGGCTCGTTCGAGATCAGGTCGTGCTGGGGATCCGGGTAATGGTTCTCGCTTTCGAAGATCAGCATGCGCGCCAGACTGCCGTCGATGACGTTGTCACTAGAAAGCGAGCCCCAGAACACGCCCGGCGTCGTTACCCCGAACAGGCAGAGACACGGCTGCTCGATAACCTCGCGCGGCTTCTCCTTGTCGTTCGCATAGGCAATGCCAAGGAAGGTGCTGTCAGCCAGGCTGTAGAATTCGGTGAGGTTGTCGATGATCTCGGTGAGATGCTTGGGCGCGCGCTTACGGTCGGCCGCCGAGGAGATCAGGAACCCCACCTCATCGAGCGGGAAGTAGATCGAGGGGTTGCGGGTGATCGCGGTCAGCAGCCCGGCGCCCGAGGCGATCTTTGAAGAGCCCACATGATTAGCCAGTCCCGCGGCAATCATCAGCCGAGTTGAGGCGCGCAGGGGATGGTCCTTGCCGCCGCCAGAATCCGCAATGCCGATTGCGTAGAGGTTGGTGCGCAGGTTCGTCGGCCCCGCATAGCGGCGGCCAGCAGCAGCCCCAAACATGGCAAGCCCGGCCCCCAGTGTCAGCCAGGGCTGCGGCGACGGCGCCGAGGCACAGGTGTGCGCCACGAACTGCGCAAGCGCCCCATCGCCAAGATCGCGCTGCCAGCCCGGCATACCGATCGCCGGCGGTGGCCGTTGATGATCACCATCATCGCCGCCATGGCCATGGTCGTCATGTTGTTCGTGGCCATGGCCATCATGATCATCACGGTCACGCAGCGTCGCCGGCACCATGACGTGGCGGACCTTCGCCTTCTCGTTAGCGACGAACATGGCGAAGTCGGCGTTGGACATGATCGGCGCGTGAAGCGTCTCACCCTCGTGCGGGCTATCCTGACGCACGAGCTGGATCGCGCGTGCGGCTGCCCGGCGCGGGTCGCGTTGATCTAGGAAGTGGCCCGAGACCGCATTGGCGGGATTGAGCAGCACGCCCATGATCCGGGCATCAGCATGGCCCTCGTTCGCCATCAGCCGGGCCACCGCCAGCCCGTCACCCGAACGGTCCTGCCCGGGCGGGGTT
>JACCDI011404120.1_pt1 | contig 14775 bp, 10 predicted proteins | sample 7442791 | NCBI WGS metagenome assembly JACCDI01 (sample SAMN15323434, study PRJNA562643) | freshwater metagenome | isolation source: river surface water | place: USA:Blue River Watershed | collected 2017-08-15 | reverse complement strand
GATTTGCAATAGTTTCTCAATACTTGCGTCATTGCGAACATCACAACCTAATCCCCAAATCGTGTCGCTGGGATAAAGAATGACACCCCCTGATTTTAAGGAGGTAATCGCATCATGATATAGATTTGGCGTCATGGCCACAAAGGTAAGATTAAATTCGTCAAAAATACCCCTTGCAAGTCAATGTTTGCCCTTAATTGGCTACCTTTGCAGCCATTAATTTTCATTAAACCCGTTGATTTCAACATGCTAGGTATCCAACAATCGATTCAAAAAAGTTTACAAGAAGGACTTCAACATCTTTTTTCAATCGACGCGCAAGAAATCGTTTTACAAGAAACCAAAAAGGAATTTGAAGGTACTTTCACCTTTGTCGTTTTCCCTTTTACGAAACAAGCTGCCAAAGCACCGGCACAAATTGCTCAGCTTTTGGGGGAATATATGTTGGCCAACAACCCAAAAATCAAAGCATTTCAGGTGGTTCAAGGCTTTTTGAATCTTAGTTTACAAGATGCGGTTTGGGTTGAAATTTTGAATGGAATCAATCAGGATGCACATCCATTTACATTGGCAGATAAAAAAGAAAAGGTACTAATTGAATATTCCTCACCGAATACCAACAAACCTTTACACTTAGGCCATTTACGTAATAACTTTCTCGGATTCTCTGTTTCTCAAATCTTGGATGCAGCGGGTTATGAAGTAATTAAAACGAATTTGGTGAATGACCGCGGAATTCATATTTGTAAATCGATGTTGGCCTACCAACTTTTTGGCAATGGCGAGACTCCTGAATCAAGTGGTTTGAAAGGTGATCATTTAGTTGGGAAATACTATGTGGCATTTGACAAAGCTTACAAAGTTGAAATTGAAACTTTAGTCCAACAAGGAATAGACCCGGAAGAGGCCAAAAAACAAGCTCCTATCCTATTGAAGGCGCAGGATATGTTATTAGCCTGGGAGCAAAACGAGCCTAGTGTTATCGCCCTATGGGAGCAGATGAATACCTGGGTTTTCGATGGATTTGCGAAAAGTTATGCACAAATGGGCGTAAGCTTTGATAAAATTTATCGAGAATCAAATACCTATTTATTGGGTAAAAAATTGGTCGATGAAGGCTTAGCTCAGGGTGTGTTTTTCAGAAAAGACGATGGATCAGTTTGGATTGATTTAACGGAAGAAGGCTTAGATGAAAAATTGGTTTTACGTCGGGATGGGACATCTGTTTACATCACACAAGATATGGGAACGGCTCAATTGAAATATGAAGATTTTGGTGCCAAACGTTCCGTTTATGTCGTTGGGAATGAACAAGATTACCATTTTGAGGTATTGTTTCATATTCTCAAAAAACTGAATAAACCCTTTTCGGAAGGCAATTATCACTTATCCTATGGAATGGTGGATTTGCCTAGTGGCAAAATGAAGTCGCGTGAAGGAACTGTGGTAGATGCGGATGATTTAATGGCTGAAATGGTTAACACGGCGCAATCGAGAACATTGGAATTAGGTAAAATTGAAGGTTTTTCAACGGAAGAAGCCATTGCTTTATTTAACCAATTAGGATTGGGAGCTTTGAAATATTTCTTATTGAAGGTTGACCCGAAAAAACGGATGTTGTTCAATCCGGAAGAATCTATTGATTTCCAAGGAAATACGGGTCCATTTATTCAATATACGCATGCAAGGATTTGTTCGATGACCCGAAAGGCGGCAAGTATGGGAATTAATATAAAAATTTCTGCTGGTAAATCGTATGAATTAGCTGAATCCGAGCAAGAGTTAATCTTCTTGCTAGGAAATTATAAATCGAAAATCCAGGAGGCTGCGGCGCAGTTTGCACCTTCGGTTATCGCACAGTATACTTATGATTTAGCGAAGCAATTCAACAAATTTTACAATGAATTGAGTATTTTAAATGAAGAAAATGTAGATAGCCGAAACATTCGGTTAAATTTAGCTTCCTTAACGGGTGAAACAATTAAAGCATCTCTGGCGTTATTAGGAATAGTTGCACCAGAACGTATGTAACGTGAAAAACAAATACAAAATTCTCATCCTCTTAATCATTATCACCATGATCGTAAGCCTTATGAAAATCGGATCGCTATTAACTGCATTGGCTTTGCCATTCACACAAAAAGTAGCATTAGAACGCCCTATGGAAGTAACACAGTCGGCAGAAAAGAACTTCTTCTCTTTCAAAATGAAGGGGATAGATGGAAAAGAAATTGATTTCAGCCAATTTAAAGGCAAGAAAATCGTCGTATTAAATACGGCTTCAAAATGTGGATATACGCCACAATATGCGGACTGGGAAGCATTTCACAAGGCTAATCCTGAAATCGTTATCTTGGGATTTCCTGCCAATGAATTTGGAGGACAAGAACCTGGAACAAATTCAGAAATCGCCTCATTTTGCTTGAAAAACTACGGAGTATCATTCCAAATGATGGAGAAAGTCGTTGTAAAAGGCGCTGGAAAATGTGATTTATACCAATGGTTAAGTGATAAATCGCAAAACGGTTGGAACGAAAAAGAACCCACTTGGAATTTTTGCAAATATGTCATCAATGAAAAAGGGGAATTGACTAATTTCTTCGCATCAGGCATTAAGCCCACAAGTGCAGAATTTCAAGCAGCATTGGCAAAATAATACATGAATAGATGGGTTGAAGCGGCTAGGCCAAGAACATTACCTCTTGCAGTAGCTAGTATCATGTTGGGCAATTTATTAGCCTATTCAAATGGTAAATTTGATTGGATAATTGCAGCATTAGCCATCTTAACGACTGTTGGATTACAAGTACTTTCCAACTTCGCCAATGACTACGGTGATTCGGCCAATGGAATTGATAATCAGGATCGTAAGGTAGCTTTACGAGCTGTTCAAACTGGTAAAATAAACCGTCAAGAAATGAAGCAAGTCGTTATTTTAACGGCTTGCATTTCTTTTTTAATGGGTATTGGGTTACTAGCTTATAGCTTGCAACGAGCCACTTGGGAAATTTGGATGAATTTTATTGGATTAGGAATCGCCAGTATTTTAGCCGCTATTGCCTATACCGTAGGAAAAAAACCATATGGGTACATGGGATTAGGTGATTTGTCAGTCTTCATCTTTTTTGGTTTAGTGGGAACCATGGGGACCTATTTCCTTCAAACTCAATCTATCCCATTTCACATCGTCTACCCTGCCGCGGGATGTGGTTTATTGTCGGTAGCCGTCTTAAACCTGAACAATCTACGTGATTTAGAAAACGACAAAAAATCAGGTAAAAATTCGATCCCCGTTCGCATTGGTAAAACAAAAGGGTTCATTTACCAAAAAGCCTTATTGATTTTAGGAGTCTTACCCTTTATCTGTTACCATTTGGTCGTATTCAAAAAGGGGCCATCCACTGTTGGCAACCTGTTCGTTTTACTCGGATTTTACCCCATCATCTTGATGATCAGGGAATTAAACTCAAAAATGACGCCAGCGGAAATAGATCCCTATTTAAAGAAGACGGCATTAAGAACTTTATTATTAATTTTGCTATTCGGAATTAGCGAAATCATCCAATAACCTCGAACACGACTATGAAACATATCTACACAATTCTTTTTGTGGGTATTTTAAGCGCAAGCACGACAGCCACATTTGCACAAGACAGCACAAACTACCTTGAGTTGGGTTTGACTCAAAACAAAACGGGAAATTATGCTGATGCGCTTCGAAACTTCAGTTTAGAAATTGAGAAGAATGTCGCTAACCCCAATCCTATTTCATTTTACAATCGTGGATTTGCCAAGTACAACTTGAAGGATTTCCGTGGGGCTATTTTGGATTTCGACAAAGCGATTGAATTAAAGCCCACTTACTATGAGGCTTTCATTGCGCGTGGTCAAAGCTACAGCAAACAGGAAAACCATAAAGTCGCGATTCAAGATTATAATGAAGCAATTCGTTTAAATCCCTTGGAAGCAACGGCGTATTTTAGTCGGGGAATTTCAAAATCGAAATTAGCCAATTACCGTGGAGCGCTTTCCGACTACAATAAATCCTTAGAGTTAAATGCAGAATATGCACCAGGCCTAGCGGCACGTGGAGAGGCTAAAGCACATTTGGCAGATTACAAAGGCAGTATTGAGGACTTTGATAAAGCGATAGAGATTAGCCCAAAACGTTCGAGTTATTTATCGAATCGGGCGTTTTCGAAAATGAAATTAGCGGAGTATCAAGCTGCATTGAAGGATTTTGAAGAGGCAATTAAATTGAGTCCAGATAATGCTGACGATTGGTATCATGCGGGATTTTGCAAAACGCAATTGGAAAATTTCCGAGGAGAAAATGGCGAAAAAGGCGCTTTAGAAGATTTCAGCAAAGCAATTGAAATGGATCCTAGCAAAGTAGAAGCCTATTATGGCCGTGGCTTTGTGAAATCAAAATTAGGAGATCCGCGTGGAGCCATTGAGGATTATACCAAAGCTGCTGAAATTGGCAACAATGAATCTGCGAAAATTGTTTATGACGCGAAAATGACGAAAGCGCTTTTGGATGAATTACGTAATGGCGTTCAGGACAAAGTCAAGATAGCTGAGTTTACAACAGAGCGTGCAGAAGTATATTTCAATCGTGGATCTGCGAAAGCAAAATCGGGAGATGCCAAACAAGCCATGGAAGACTACAACCGTGCGATTGCCCTAAACCCCATTTATGCTGAGGCTTACTTCTTCCGTGGTGTTGCAAAATCTAACTTAGGAGATCAGCGCAATGCCATTCAAGATTGCAGCAACGCCATCAAACTAAATGCCAAATATGCCGAAGCCTACTATGTTCGTGGCATTATTAAACTGGCATTGGGTGATACAACAGGTTGCCTAGACTTGAGTAAATCAGGTGAACTTGGTTACAATCAAGCCTACCAAGTTATTCGCGATCACTGTAATTAATTACTCGAAACGTAGGTGTTTAACAGATTCCCCTGAATTGGCTAATTCGATTAATGAATCGATGCCGATTTGTAGATGTGAGTCGACATAATTCGTAGTGACTTTTTTGTCAGATGCTTCCGTTTTAACTCCATCAGGAGTCATTGGATTATCAGAAACAAGCAACAAAGCCCCATGGGGTATTTTGTTGACAAAGCCCACCGTAAATATCGTCGCCGTTTCCATGTCGATACCCATAGCACGAATATCAGATAAATAGGTTTTGAAAACCTCATCGTGTTCCCAAACGCGCCGATTGGTTGTATAAACCAAACCCGTCCAATAATCAAGCTCGTGTTTTTTGATCATGGAAGATACGGCACGTTGTAACCGGAAGGAAGGCAAAGCCGGAACTTCTTTGGGCAAATATTCATCGGATGTCCCCTCTCCACGCACCGCAGCGATGGGTAAAATCAAATCGCCTAATTGTAAATTTTTCTTTAAACCACCGCATTTACCTAAAAACAATACAGCCTTTGGGGAAATTGCGGAAAGAATGTCCATGACCGTTGCGGCCATTGGAGAACCCATCCCGAAATTGATGATGGTAATATTATTTGCCGTCGCAGTTTGCATCGGGCGGTCTTGGCCTAAAATTTCAACTTGAAATTTTGCGGCAAACATATCTACATAATTCTTGAAATTTGTCAGAAGAATATACTGACCAAATGCTTCGATCGGAGTTCCAGTGTAGCGAGGTAACCAATTTTGTACAATCTCTTCTTTTGTTTTCATGAATATGTAAGGTTTGTTAATGAAAATAATCAACAAATAGATTAATTTAGGGTTTAGCTTTAAGCTCAACTTATGCTTGCTTCGTCTGAATTAGTCGCTGTATTTCCTGCATTTGATTACAAAATAACACAAAAGGAGGGAAAACTTTTCATTTTTGATGGGATCGGTAAAAAATACCGCTTACTGACTCCGGAGGAATGGGTTCGCCAACATTGTTTAAATTACCTGACGCAGCATCTAAGTTACCCAGCAAGTACCATTCAAATCGAACGTAGCCACAAAATTGATCAGTTGAACCGACGGACAGATATTCAAGTTTTTGATTCTACAGGTCAGGTGTTTATGTTGATTGAATGTAAAGCGCCTCATGTGGAAATTACATCAGTTACCTTCCAACAAGCAAGTCAATATCAAAAAAAGAATCAAGCCAAATATTTGGTCTTAACCAATGGCCAAGAAAATCACATTTATCAAATCGATTCCAACAAACAAGAAGCGATCAAATTAGCTCAATTCCCCTCCTATTATGAAAATAACTAGTTTACTAGTAGGCCTACTAGTCCTTAGCAGCCACTTTTTATCCGCACAAAACAAAGCCGCTCGACCAAAACTGGTCGTGGGAATTGTAGTCGATCAAATGCGTTACGATTATTTGTATCGCTTTGCTAATCGATATGGCGAAAATGGATTGAAACGCATGATGCGCGAAGGCTTAAATTGCCAAGACAATCATTATAACTATGCTCCTACTGTAACAGCGGCAGGACATGCTAGTGTTTACACGGGTACTGTGCCAGCTGTCCATGGCATTGTTGGGAATGAATGGACGGATCGTGCAACAGGCAAAAAAGTTTATTGTACTGATGATTCAACCGTTACGACCGTCGGAACGACGGGAAAAACGGGTTTTATGTCACCCAAAAATTTGTGGACCAGCACAATTACGGACCAATTAAAAATTTCACAAAACTACCAAAGCAAAACAATTGCGATTGCCTTAAAAGACCGTGGAGCCATTCTTCCAGGGGGACATACGGCAAACGCGGCTTATTGGTATGATTCCAAAGAAGGTCGTTGGATTACATCTTCATTTTATATGAAAGAATTACCTACTTGGGTACAAGCATTCAATGCAGAGGAGCGAGCACAGAAATACACGAAATCAGGTTGGAACACCTTATATCCCATCGAAAGTTACCTAGCTAGCGCACCTGATAATGGCGAATTTGAAAGTAAAATGGCGGGTGAGACAGCGCCTGTATTTCCACATACTTTACAAGGCGGAAATCCGTTAGAACTCATTCGGACAAGCCCTTACGGAAATACTTTGACGAAGGATTTCGCAATCAAGGCGATTCAAGAGGAGCAATTAGGGAAACATGGAACGACCGACTTTCTAGCTGTGAGTTTTTCATCAACTGATTATGTAGGTCACAGTTTTGGTCCACAATCTATTGAATTGGAAGATACTTATTTACGTTTAGACCGTGATATTGCTGAATTATTAACGTTTTTGGATAAACAATATGGGAAAGATCAAGTATTGGTGTTTTTGACAGCAGACCATGCTGTGGCAGAAATTCCTGGATTTATCAAAGGTAAAAAATTACCTGGAGGCATTTTTGATCGAACCAAAGCAGTCGCTGATTTAAAAAAAGCTCTTAATACAGCTTATGGGGATGTGGAATTGTTGACAGGTGAAGATAATTCCCAACTACATTTCAATGCGGCAACGATAAAAAAAATGGGGATATCTCGCACAGATTTATATCAAGTTGTTCGTCAATCCATGGAAAAACAGGATGGTTTTGCTGATTTGATTGATTTACAATCGATTAGCCAAGCATCGATCATTAGTCAATATAAAAACATATTACAAAATGGTTATAACCCGGCACGAAGTGGAGATTTCATGTTGTTATTAAAACCGCAATGGTTGATCGGTTACAAAACCGGAACCTCGCATAGCACCGTATATGCGTATGATACCCATGTGCCATTATTGTTTTATGGTTGGAAAGTTAAGCCTCAAGAGATAAGCACACGAACAGAAATCAGTGACATATCCACGACACTTGCGAATTGGTTGAATTGCATGGAACCTTCAGGCAGTATTGGTCGGGTAATTCAAACTAAGTAGACCATTAATTATATTATTTAAAGATTTATACCTAATTTAGAGGTCAATTTTTGAACTAAATCAAGAAAATAGCTATATGAAAATTGCGGTAGTTGGAACAGGATATGTAGGACTCGTAACAGGAACCTGTTTTGCAGAAACGGGGAATCATGTAACCTGTGTTGATATTAATGAAGCAAAAATCAAGCAGATGCAGGATGGGATTGTACCTATCTATGAACCTGGCTTGGAGGATATGTTTCATCGGAATGTAAATGAAGGCCGATTAAACTTTACAACTTCTTTGTCGGAAGGTATTGAAGGTGCGAAAGTGATCTTTTTAGCATTGCCAACGCCTCCAGGAGAAGATGGATCTGCCGACTTAAAATACATTTTAAAAGTTGCTCATGATTTAGGACCCTTGTTGAAAGATTATACCGTAATCATCGACAAGAGTACCGTACCGGTAGGAACATCAGAATTGGTACATACAGCTATCTCGAAAGAGGCCAAAGTCCCATTTGATGTCGTATCTAATCCTGAATTTTTACGTGAAGGGGTTGCGGTAGAAGATTTTATGAAACCTGATCGCGTGGTGATTGGAACACAATCAGACCGTGCAAAAGAATTAATGAGCAAATTGTATGCACCATTGGTTCGTCAAGGGAATCCGATCATTTTCATGGATGAGCGTTCAGCTGAAATGACCAAATATGCCGCAAATGCATTTTTGGCAACGAAGATTACGTTCATGAATGAGATTGCAAACCTATGTGAGAAAGTTGGGGCCAACGTAGACGACATCCGCAGAGGTATCGGAACGGACTCACGAATCGGGAAACGTTTCTTGTTTGCAGGAATCGGATATGGGGGTTCATGTTTTCCAAAAGACGTTCAAGCATTAGCGAAGACTTCGGAGGAAAACGATTACCAATTCCACATATTGGATTCGGTGATGCGGGTGAATGAATTACAAAAGACGAAATTGATGCCTTATATCCAGGGTCATTTCAAAAATGATTTAGCAGGTAAAACGATCGGTATTTGGGGCTTGGCATTTAAGCCATATACGGATGATATCCGTGAAGCTCCTGCTTTGTACAACATCGAGGCGTTGTTAGCCTTAGGATGTAACGTTCGCGTATATGACCCAGAGGCGATGAAAAACGTGCGTGAGCAAATTGGCGACGTGGTCGAGTATTCCAAAACTCCTTATGATGCCATTGATGGGGCTGATGCCTTATTAATTGTTACGGAGTGGCCACAATTCAGAACGCCGGATTTCGATCGTATGGAAACGCTTTTGAAAAACAAAGTCATTTTTGATGGTCGGAACTTATATGAATTACCTCAAATGCAAGAATTAGGTTATACCTACTACTCTATAGGACGCCAATCAGTTAACTAAGACAATGAAAAGAATATTAATAACAGGAGGAGCGGGATTTTTAGGTTCCCATTTGTGTGATCGATTTATCAAAGAAGGCTACCATGTGATAGCCATGGATAATTTAATCACGGGTGATTTGAAAAATATTGAGCATTTGTTCAAATTAGAACATTTTGAATTCTACCACCATGATGTGTCTAAATTTATTCACGTTCCTGGCGAGTTAGACTATATCTTACATTTTGCGTCCCCGGCATCTCCGATTGATTATTTAAAGATTCCTATTCAAACCTTGAAAGTAGGTTCTTTGGGTATTCATAATTGTTTAGGATTAGCACGTGTTAAAAATGCGCGCGTTTTAATTGCTTCTACATCGGAGGTATATGGTGACCCTACGGTACATCCTCAACCGGAAGAATATTGGGGAAATGTGAACCCGGTAGGACCACGTGGAGTATACGATGAGGCCAAACGTTTTCAAGAAGCGATGACGATGGCTTACCATACATATCATGGATTAGAAACACGTATTGTTCGTATATTCAATACCTATGGACCTCGTATGCGTCTGAATGACGGCCGTGTATTGCCAGCGTTTATTGGACAAGCATTGCGTGGAGAAGACTTAACCATGTTTGGTGATGGATCTCAAACTCGTGCTTTCTGCTTCGTAGATGATTTAGTGGAAGGTATTTATCGATTGTTATTAAGCGATTATCCGCATCCAGTGAACATCGGAAATCCGGATGAAATTACGATTAAGGAATTTGGTGAGGAGATTATCAAATTGACTGGCACAAGCCAAAAGTTAATATCGCTTCCTTTGCCCACGGATGATCCGAAACAACGTAAACCTGATATTACGAAGGCCAAATCAATTCTTGGATGGGAACCCAAAGTATCCCGTGCTGAAGGACTTAAAATCACTTACGAATACTTTAAGTCATTGAGCCCAGAAGATTTACATCGAATGGCTCATCATAAAGAGTTTTAGTTTATAGACCGGGGAAAACCGGTCTTTTTTTGTGCTTGTGGCGGAGGTGAGATATCTATCACAAAATCCCCAGACTAAAGTCTGGGGTTATTAATAACCCTAGGCTTTAGCCTAGGGAATCGACACAAAATACATCAGAAGCAAGAAATCGAGCCTCTACAATCAATTACATAACCCTATCAGCCTATTGAATCGGCGCAAGAGCGCCTCAAACTTTGGCAATCCTGAAAGGTTTGCCAAAGAAATAGACGCGAGGTATCGCGTCTCTACATAAATGAACTATTTACAAACAAAAAAGGCTGCTCTTTCGAGCAGCCTTTTTATTCCGATTTCAGAATATCCTAGTTGAAGATATAACGAACACCGAATTGTGCTTGCCAACGAGATCCAAGTCCAAAAGAACGTTGGAAAGAATCAGTTAATGGCGTAGTACCAGAACGGTAAGGGAATTGGAATACTGGTTTACCAGTAGCCGCATCATTACCTGTATAGCTCAACAAACCAGCACGTAATGTAGATTGGTTTAAGCCCCACTGTGGAGAAACGTAGTTACCGAAGTTAAATACATCCAAAGTCAATTGTAATGTATTTTTCTTTCCAGCAACATTGATGTAGAAATCTTGGATTACTTTGAAATCAAAGTTGGCAGCCCAAGGTAACTCAGCACCATTACGCTCAGCATATTGACCACGACGAGATGATAAATAAGCATCTTGAGAAATGTATTTATCTAAATCATTCCATTGTTGTGCAGCTGTATATGTACCCAAATCTTTCAACATGATTTCAGATTGTCCACGAGGGATGTAGATCAAGTCATTAGCTGTTTGGTTGTCACCATTCATATCACCTGAGTACGTGTAAGAGAAACGACCTGCTGGTGCTACTGAATAAGTAAAACCAAAAGTAGTCGCTGCTTTTTCATTCAAGTAATTCAATTTATATGAACCATACGCGTTGATACGGTGTGCTTGCATGTAAGATGAATAAGATGCTACGTTCTCATTTGGATCACCCGATACAACACGGTCTCTCCATTGAGATTGAGCGATTGAACCACCATCATTCACTGAACGAGAATCTGAGTTCGTATAAGCTAATGAAGCAAATAAACCATTTTCAAATGATTTAGAGATCGTTGCTGTTAATGCATAAGAATAACCTAAATCCGTATTCTTGATTACGATTGCATCAGAAATGTTAGGTGATGCTGTTGTATTGATACCATTCGCTGGCGCATTAACACCTTTTACGTTTCCGTAAATTTGGAAGTTTTTAGCAGAACCTGGTAAGCCATTAGCACCTAATGTATAGTAAATAACGCGGTTATCAGCTCCTACTGCCTTCACAGTTGAATTTGGTAAGTTTACGTTCTCTAAGTATACCGCATTGATATCTTTCGTGTAGATACCTTCTAATGAAACAATCCAACCATCTCCAAATTGCTTATCTACTGCCAAGTTTCCTCGGAACACTTGAGAGAATTTAAAGTTTTGATCAGTAACAGCTAAGTTATAAGCTGTAGGAGTCAATGTTGATGAGATCGCTGGACGATATGCATTAACATCTGCATTAAATGGACGGTTTGTAGGGTTAGCTAAATTTTCTGAACCAAACAATACACCATTGTTAGACAATTGGTTTGACAACCAAACGTAAGGAACACGACCAGAGAAGATACCTAAACCACCACGTACTTGCGTTGTCTTATCATCTTTCACATCCCAGTTGAATCCAAAACGAGGAGACCACAATAACGTAGTTTCAGGAAATTTGTTTGTAGCTAATTTAACACCATCACGGAAAGTTAAAGCTGGTACATACGGATTGTTGTACTTAGGCTCATCAAACGATGGGAATGATGTAGCATCTCCACGTAGACCAAATGTCAATTTCAAGCCTTTAGCAGCTGTAATTTCATCTTGACCATAGAAAGAGAATGTACTTCCTTTCATTTCAGCAAATGGGAATTCAGCATAGTTCGACCATTGTTGTTGGTAACGAGCTGGAATAACCGTCAAATCACCGCTTGCAGATTTGATAAAATCATCAACTGATTTGAATTGGTATCCACCATAGTAGTTTGGAGCAAAACCATTTCTAAATGCATTCGCCTCGTAAGCGATACCGAATGTATACACATTCTTACCTTTATAAATCGTTAAGTTATCCGACAATTGGAAAATATCAGAATCCAACAAGTTATTAGCCGAGAATGGCTCATAACCGAATGATGTCAACTCATTTAAGTTATTGTTTCCGATATCTACTGTAGGAAATGGATTGTTGTTTACTGGCGATTGACGGAAGTCACGCATCGCAGTGTAACCAACAGTCAAGTTGTTCGAAATAGAATTCGAGAATGTAGAGTTCAACTCTGCAATGTATGAATCTAAGTTGTTGTTAATACGGTACAATGAACCTTGGAAAGGCAATACCGTAGCAGATGGAGCACGTCCACCTGATAATGAACCTGAACTTGATGGAGAGATATCCGCATAAGAACGCAAGTAGTTATACTTGATGTTCAATTTATGCTTATCAGAAATATTCCAATCTAAACGAATGTTCGCTTTTTGAGAATATTTTTCTTTGTCATAGTTCTCGTAAGCACCTGGATCATAGTTGTACTTCGTCAACAAGAATTGCTTCAAACGATCTAAATCATCCGCCTTAGCAATAGATTGATTCGCAGCAGTAGAACCTGTACGAGTAGCTACGAAGTTAGAACCTGGATCTGTTTGAGCCTCTTGCTCAAATGAACCGAAAACAAACAATTTGTTTTTGATGATCGCACCACCCACACGTGCTCCAAATTGACCACGTTGGAATTTACCATATTGGTTTGTTACATCACCGATTTTATTTCCTACCAAACCTTCGTTTGTTCCGAAATAGTATCCAGAACCAGTCCAATTATTCGTACCTGATTTCGTAACAACGTTGATATTAGCACCCGTTGCCATACCTTGACGAACGTCATAAGGAGCAATTAATACTTGGAATTGGTCAATCGCATCCACTGAAATTGGAGATGCACCTGCTTGTCCACCGATAGTTGGTGATAATGCAAAAGCATTGTTAAAGAATGCTCCATCAACTGTAACGTTGTTATACAATGCATTACGTCCGGCAAAGTTCAAACCATTTGCACGTGGATCCAAACGAGCAAAATCACCTAATGAACGATTCAATGTAGGCAATGTCGTAATTGAATTGTTAGAAACCGTTGTAGCAGCACCTGTACGACCTGAGTTAATCACAGATGAACGAGACGCAACAACTTTAACTTCTTCCAATTGAGATTGATTAACCTCTAACTTGAAATTTTGACGAAGCTCTGAAGCCAAAGTCAAAACAATACCCGATTGAACAGCCTCTTTGTAACCTACGAAAGTTACTGAAACTTTGTATGGGCCACCCACACGCATGTTTACGATGTTGTAACGACCGTCAGCACGTGTAGACGCACCATAACGTGAACCTGTAGGTTCGTGAACAGCAATTACCGTTGCTCCCGGTAAGCCTTCACCCTTTTCATCAACAACACTACCCGCTAACGCGGAAGTGGTAGAACCCTGTGCAAACACTTGCCCAATGGGTAATGCCATCAAAAGCATAAAAAATGCTCCTAATAACACAGATTGAGTAATAAATCTTCTCTGCATAAATTTGGAATTTAGTTATAATTGAAATTGAAGAATTAAGCCACAAAATAAACCTAAAAAATCAAATACTCCAAAAATACACGAAAAGGATTTGACACTATATACCCTTTAACCCACTGATATTTAGTATTAAAGCCATATTAAATTTACCTATTTACATGATGCATCCCTAGATTAGTCCTAAAAACATTTTAAATTTAACAGAAAGATAATTTTTAACTATTTAAAGAATAATTTTGCCTAAGATTTATTCAAATATGCACAATAGCGAGGAACCCATTAAATTAACGGCCTTTTCACATGGAGCAGGTTGCGGATGTAAAATTTCACCGCAAATTTTAGACACCATCCTAAAATCAGATACACCCAAGAAACACCACCCACTCCTATTAGTAGGAAACGAAAGTAGAGACGATGCCGCTGTTTTCGACTGGCAGAATGGTGAAGCGGTGATATCAACAACCGATTTTTTCATGCCGATCGTGGATGACCCATTTGATTTTGGAAAAATTGCCGCTACAAATGCCATTTCAGATATTTATGCCATGGGTGGCACTCCCCTGTTAGCCATTGCGATTCTTGGTTGGCCTGTCGATAAATTAGCCCCCGAAATCGCAGCACAAGTATTAGAAGGCGGCCGAGCAGCTTGCGCAGAAGCGGGTATTCCTTTAGCTGGAGGTCATTCCATCGATTCCCCTGAACCTATTTTCGGATTAGCAGTCACGGGAAAAGTTAAAAAAGCCGAATTAAAACAAAACGATACAGCAACGAAAGGATGTAAACTCTATCTTACGAAACCTTTAGGCGTCGGGATTCTATCCACAGGCCAAAAGCGCGGAATCGTTAGCCCTGAAGATTTAGCGCGCGCGGTTAAACAAATGAGCACACTAAATTC
>JACCDI011113296.1_pt1 | contig 14777 bp, 9 predicted proteins | sample 7442791 | NCBI WGS metagenome assembly JACCDI01 (sample SAMN15323434, study PRJNA562643) | freshwater metagenome | isolation source: river surface water | place: USA:Blue River Watershed | collected 2017-08-15 | reverse complement strand
TATGCAACCCTTCATGGGGGACCAAGCAATGTGTCCCATGTCATTGTCATAGGAAATTATGTATTCATTGACTACATTCAATGATTTTTCTTTCATTCTTTCATCCTTCTTTCCATGTTTCTTAGTCTGACATTGAGGGGCAGAGGAAATTAAGTAATTGAAAGTACATATGCAATAACAATAAGGTTAGTATACACTACCATGATTGTTGTTATGACCACAGAGATCATTATTTTCAATAGCATCTCCAATAACAATATAAATCTAAGGCCTCCAAACTGTGTGTCATTTTAGAATTTTTGTGATTATCCTGCTTTATTTGTGAACAAGTGGAAAACCATCAAGAATTTCTTAGACAATCATGTTGATCTTGTAGCGTTTTCCTGGAGGTAAGTTTGGTGATTTTCCTTTTGGTACCACAATTTCAACAACTTTATCCACTGCAAATTGCGAATCCTTTTGAGCTGTTTATTGAAAAATGACTGGTGTAGTTTCTAAAAATCAACTCAAAACCAAATGTGACTGTCATAGAATAAAATCAATGGAACAGGGAAGTTATTCAGTGAGCAATGAGCAACAAAACCTATTTATGCTTTATGCTAGCTTATCACCCATTAAGTGAAATTGTCTACAGACATTGTCTCTGTTTGATTTGGTTGCCTGCTGACTTTTTTGTGAATTAACAAGAATGCAGTAAGTTTGGATCTGGTTTAGGAGTCCTAAATATAAAATGATGTCACAACTTTTTGACAACTACATTTTCCTTGAATACAATTTGGAAAGGTTCCAGTTTGTTTCAGATTTTCTATCATGAAATCTTGAAAATAATAACTTCATCATAAAGTTTCAAGTCATATTAATGTTTCTTTGAATATCCTAGGTGAGAGACGCTGTGTTTTCAATGAAGGAAAAAGATTCAAGCTAACAATTTATAAAACATTACTCTCTGAGATTGAAATATCCAATAATGGACAAAAGGTATCAGCTGATCATTCCTCAGAGTCGTTTCTTCATGAAATCTCAATACCTGATATAGAAGTTGAGTCTTATTACAGTTGGTTTACGCCTTTTGAAATAAAATGGTGCATCCCATAGAAAACTTAGTCTTTGGCAAGTATTTGAAATCTTTGTTGAGTTCATTTTCCTTGATATTTCATTGTTTTTTCTTTTGTGTGAAATCCTGTTAGAATTCATGATAACAAAGACAGCTTTCAAATAACATCCATGGGATCTATCATTGACCAAAGATCTGTGAGATGTGAATCTCTTCTAACAATAAATATATTGAATCATGAGAATAATTTTTTATTATTACAGTAAAATTTTCTCAACAATGATGATACTAAACAATATTTTTTACTGTTTACTTTATTGTTGTGACAAAAATGAAGGAAACAAATAATAAATCTAAGTCTATTGTGTGGCAGAAAATATGTATCATAATACAGAACATTTTTTCAATCATGACAACAAAAAGATATTTTTCTTTTAAAAGGGGAGGTATTGAAAATTGCCCCAGCTGGACAATATTTTTCCAAATGGGAAATTGACTCAATGTACAGAGATCACCTAGAATAAAACTATTGATCAACAACACACATTTACATACTACTAGGACCAATGTTTTTGTGTATAGTTATTGGTCCTGAAGATAAAAAAATTCTTGGCAACAACATTTCTCCCTCTACAATACTTTAAAAACATTTGATACATTCTGCTCACTGACATAGATATCTATCAGCTATCACTTCAACTCCACCAATGTTATGATTTTATAACATTGGCTTGTTATGCATGCAATTACATACACCACAACAACAACCATGAAAAAAGTAAGTCCTTCCCAATATTAACTCCATAGAATGCAATAAAATGAAAACAACAATATTGTCACAAGGACTCTGACTAGCAGAATTTTGGCTTTGATAATGAGGTTGCAAGAAAAAAGATTCTTTTAAGGATAAAGTCAAATGGTGTCTAATAGAATAGCGGAACAGACTAGTGAATTGGACAAAGATGGAATTGTTGGTTTGTGAGAGCATAGGGAAGACAGATGGATAAATAAATCTATTATTATTCTCAAAGAACAAAACAAACTTGATTTGCATGTTAAATTCAATTCAAATGTCTTCATTCATGGATTGAGGTTGAAGAAGTTTTATGTCACAAGATTTCCAATTATGGAATCAGTTGGGCCAAAGTAGCTACAAAAAAGGTAGACTTGTCTAGGGGTTTGTGCCCATAGTTGATCCAAAAAATTTTAATGATGCAAAATTTTTTAGTCTTGACATCTCAGTAATAAGTATAGTACTTTTCTTCTCATATATATCCACAGAGAATTACAAATGACATAACTCTCCCCAATATTAAGAGGTCAAAAAGGTAGCAAAATCTACTGACCCTGCTGTGTAATTCAATACATATGATTTGCTGCTAAATTCAAATTTAAAATAATTGGTACACAACAACTTGAGAAAAGTTTCAAAAAGAATAAACAACTGTGCTTGATTTTGTCTCTGTCTTTGACAGATTATCTGCACTTGTTGTTTACTTGTTCAATAAGGAAAAAGGAAAAATAGAACAATTAACCAAAGAAAAAAGGGAGCAGGACTAAACTTACCAGATAGAAACTTTCTTAGCATCATCTTTGAGTATCAGTGAAACGAAGATGATGAGAAATTCAGTTACCAAAATATTCTAAAAGCTCCAGGACTGTGAAAAAAATAAAACATATTCTTTATTCTGATAACTTAACCAAAGAGAGAAAATAGGACTTCTTTGAAATGGGGACATTTCAAACAGCCATGAAGAATTCTAAGACAGCTTCAGAGCTCACATTTGGGAACGGAACAAATTTCATTCTCAAACTATCATATTTCTAACTTAGTATGCATTGAATGACAAAGACGCAAAAAATTATATGATTCTGATTTGTATGGAGAATTAACAATAAATAATTGCCATTAACCAACTGTCTTATGATTTTGATGTTGTTTAATTTTGTAATTGTTTTAGAGATAAAGTTGAACATTATAGATATTTCATTGTTATTGTTGTAAATGAAGAGAATTGAAGTTGATAGGTAGATTGTGTATGAAAGATGAATCACTTGTAATGTTTAGATTTGAAGCAGTAGTTCACAATGAATTATATTGAAACAATGTCAAGTTATATGTGCTACATGGTGTATGTGACAGACAAAAACCATTCTTGAAGGTATTGATTGTGGGGATTATTCACAACTTATAGGATTTTGAAGTTGGAAATTTGAATCATTCCACTTATTGGCATAGCATTATAATTATCTGTACAACGTTCAATAAAATGGTTATGACTTTGAAAAAGTAATTACACCTGATAGCATTGTTGCATTGATGTTTTCATAGTGTGTATACACTTTACTATTGTGTTTGTTGCAATCACTTTCAACTGTGTGATGAAGACATTACAGAAAATTGATGATAATGACATAAAAATATTACAGATTAATGGAAATTTATATCTGAGTGTTGATGAACTAGATAAAAGACTTGAATCACTTTAAACATTGAATTGCTTGAAGGATTTGATTTGGACATTTATTACATTGAAGGGTGATATAGTGTTTTTGGATGAAAGTGAATGAAAGGGACATTCACAAAAAAGGGAAAGGTCTATGGTATATTGTTCAATGCATTTGATCAAGTCTTAGCCCTCACCTTTCAAAGATTTGTTGATTACAATGACAATGTATCAACCCTTTCATTGACAATTATTGGTTTTACTTTTCATAGTGTCAGAGCATTTAATACAAAGAAATGTCTAGTCTCCCATACAATCCTTTGTGTAAGTCATATTTTCATGACATGAAAATATGCTTGAAGTGAAAGAATGAATATAACATGAACAATGATAGTTCTTCATTCATTTTTAAGGGTTTTTAGACTTGAACACATATATGGTACCTCAGAGATTGTGAGAATTTTTGGAAAAAGATGAAATTGCTTCAATGATTCTCTGTCTTTTTAACACGTTACTGTCAATCACCTACAATCTTATCAAATACTCCTTCACCATTTTGCCTTATTCTTACAATATCCTCTTGAGGTCCTCTTCAATCTCATCAAATGGGTTTTTGAATTCCAATGGCAAGTGAACAGAATGTCTATGGGTGGGTTCCAACAGCAATATATCAATTGGAATTCATTTCAGATCTAGATAATGGAGTGTTCTTGGGTGATATATTTGTCAGAAGCAGTGTGTTGGTATTTATATACTTTGAAAAGTTGTTCCCAAGAACAATTATATCTAGATTAGGCTTGACCAGAGAAGGGAATAATCACACTGCTTACTTTCATCATAGTAATTCGTAAATCAAAAACTAAAATTCATGAAACAACCCATTATCAATGTCCAATTTCAATGGGTAAAATCTATATCATCATCAGGGATATCACCAACCAGATAACTAATTTGAATATCAGATTGTGTTCTTCCAGGATCAGACTTCTTTTCATGGAGGTTGTGATAACATGGAATGGAAGTGATACCTACAATATTTGGCAGAAGGGTATGGTTAAAGGGATAACTATGGGTGTATAAGTCAATGACATGAGTGCCAGGCGATGAAACCAAATGTCTTGAATTGTGTGATGTGCCCAGGGAAAAGGAGACAGCGTTCTTAAAAATCTAAAATGGAAATTATAAGCTTATTGCTATGCATATGATTAGGCAAGTCAACAGAGATGTCAGTGCATTGTATAACATTCTGACATCATTCCCTAATGATCACTTAAGAACAATAGTAAGTGGTAAACATTCAAAGGAATTTGGAATCTTTGGGATTCCCAGGAATAGAGTTACAACAACTAATGTAATGCTTTTTGTGGTCACTACATTGTGTAGTACAAGATTTGTTGAGTTGGACAAGTGAGATGAAGGCAGAATGGTTCAGTGTGGTGTTCCCACTACAAGTTGGCTGGAGGTCCAGGAGGACTGCACTGTTGCACAAAACTGCTTGGTGCAGTATTGTCATGACACCCAACTGCCACAAAGGAGAATTGTGACCTGTCATACTGTTGCAAAACACATCCTCTGACAATCCCAGGTCACCATCTTTCCTGATATGGGCACTCAAGGTTGGAAACAAGAGCACCTGTGAGACGTTTGCCATCATGCAGGTTGCAGGTTTCCCACCAAGGCATTCCTTATGCTCAGTATATGAGGAGAATGAAGCATTGTCACTGAGACTTAGATGATTGCAGGAATCATTTCTTCTTGGACTCCTTGACAGTGTTATAAGTACAGGTCAGTGGGGGCTGCTTGTCACTCAATCCATGAACATTTGTGATGTAGACGTCAAAGATACAACTGGTGTTTGCCACCCAAAATCTGTCAGCAAATGCATCACTGTCTTTGATTGGGGAGCACCGTTGGATGCCAAAGTTATGAAGAAGAAACGTTTGATTTGCAACCATTGTGAATTTTGGGTTGATTGTCTTCATATGACTTTCTGACTTAGATGGAAATGTTGGTGACATGTCAGCAAAATACCAAATAAATTTTCAAATGTTGGTGAATTTCACCAACAATTCGAAATTGCCCAATAGATTTCATGAAAATGGGACTGAGCTGTGTGGATTTGTTTGTATGTAGAATGTATAAGATAACAAAATATGGATTTTTTAATTCTATGCAATTTCAAGCTTTTCACCATGAGATGAGAACACAAAAGCACAGAAGTAACAACACATGCTCAGAAGTGCATTTTTTAGCTCTCAATTTTGTTTTTTTGGAGCTTTTGTCCAACATGTCAGTGACATGCCAGACATGCCCTTCTGTGTTGTACCTTCAACCAACACACTGAAAACTGACATTTCCACCTAAGCCATCTGAACACATGTTTGAATAGGGCGATCCACTCTTGTTTCACTGCCTCATGTTGGTAGATGACCAATCCACCTCTCTTGTAGGACCATGTGTTCAACCAAGAATGGTTTGCAGTATCTGCTGCAGGTATCCTCAAGGTCTAGCAGTCACCTCCCATATTGGAGACAGTGTGTAACTGGAATTCAATTAAGGACAACTCAAATCTTTTGAGGCATTGTAGGGTTGCCTCAAGCTATGCCCCAGATGCCTTTGCTGCCTCAAGGTGGTTATGGAGATTTTAGTTTCCAGCCAAGACTCCTTCCAGGAAAGCTAACCTCCTATGTTGCATGGTCTTATCTTATCTCATGGCCACTGCAGCTTCTTGCACTTTGACACAATTTGCCTTGACCCTTAGTTGGAAAAGTCGTATGTTGCGACATTTTAAAATTTAACCACACCGACACAGACACTGACATGTCATGACATGTCTTTTTTTTAGCGACATTAACAAATTTTTCATGTCGCTGAACTGTTGGTGTCAATGACATCAAGAATGAAAACAACACCAAAAAATATATAATATAAAATATATTTTATTGTTGTACAATACTTAAAAATACTTAATATTAATTAAAAGAACAGTTAAATGTATATTTTTTCTTACTTTTTTACTTTACAGATAAATACTCTACTTATGATATCTTTTATGTGTCAAAAAAATATTTTCTCTGAAGATATATTTTTTGTCAGCAAGTCCACGGTCACTCACGATTTGTGACCATGACATGCCACAGACACGTGACTCAGAATAAAAAATTTCTCCGTGTCGTGGACATTTGTGTCGATTTCAAAATTTTATGACATCTGGCCGACATTACGACATGTTGGGGACATGTTGACAACATTTCCAACTAAGCCCATTTTGGTACTCCCTTTGGATCAGATTGCAATCATCCATTGAGAACAAAAACTGGGCAGCCCCACATGTGAAAATTGCAAATGAATACTTGGCAATCAACATCAGCAAAGCATGAAAGCGGATTTTTGCCGTCAATGTTGACTGACAAATGATTGAGGCGGGTTTCAGCAGCTTTCAAAGCTCGAGGCCAAAGCATTGTTGTTATCATTTCTGGCGAGTTGCGCTTAGCATGCAAAAAAAGTGTTCTTGTGATGAGAGTGAGATCCTTGATTTTGCATTCTATGATCCCATTTTGGTGGTAGGCACCAACTGCGCAAAGTGAAATTTCCTGATTGCATCTCGTGATTTCATCCAAGAATCGTTTCTCCGCAATTTGTCCATTGTCAGCATGGTACAATTTCATTTGCAAGTGATGCGAGTTGGCAAGTTGCTCAAATGATGCTTTTGCTTCCAGAGTAGAATCCTGCATTTGGTCTTGCATCAAATGGATGTGCACCAAATCGCTAAAATGGTTGACAAAAATAGTTGCGGCCCAGATTAGTGCCCAAGTAAGGTACCCACCAATCTGCGGTATCAGACCTGGCTGAGCAGAAATTAGTTGATCAATGGATACGGTAGCTCCTGGAACGTTGTCAGTTGGTTTCATAATTGTTGAGGGCTTATCGGTTGAGGACCCCATTGTTCTCCAGGGACAACAATGAGCTTGTCCAAATAGGCAAGACGGGCATTTTGGCAAAGAGTTATGAAGCTTAGACAGTCACTTTGGGATAATGCCAAAAGATGCAAGTCTGATTAGGATGGAGAATGGTAGATGATACAATCTCTCATGGTAACTCATCAATTCATGCTGCTCTGGAGATAGAACTGTTGGACGGGCAATCTCAGCACAATCATCAACAGATAAGTGTTCAGCCTCTGGCAAATATTCATCAGGAGTAATTGGAATAGATGTAATGTTATGGGTTGAGAGGGAGTGCAAAGACACCCTGCAGTTGTATCAATCAACTTCTTGTTGGGAAGTTTGAGGTAAGAATTGTCTTGCCATTGCCTGCAGATCTGATGTCTTTCAAGACAACCATGAAATTATGACCATCATCTGCATAAAATAGCCTCTCACCAACAAAAAACTCTGATATCTCAATTTCATTGCATTGAAACATAGACGGCAGAGCGGTGCAGCTCTTGGAGCATGTATGGCATGAAACATGGTGAAAAGAAACAGAGGTGTCCACACAGTTGCTGAATCCTTTGACAAAGTGAGCAAACTCATCATCCCTCACTTTGGCTAAAACCATTTCTGGTAACTGACTAATAGGATGCTGGATTGTCCGTTTGTAACCTCCTTGCCAATAGAAAGTGCTAGTCTTCCATTTAGTGTCAACACTGGTGGACTCTTTGTCAGGACGGGCAAATGCAGTGATGCCTAGAATATTGATCAGTGAGCAAGGAAAATAGTTGACGTGCTTGATGAGATGAGTATGAATCACTCTATTGTCATCTGACCAGCTCCATTTGACTGTCCCAACTCCCTGCGGCATATTGACTTGTCCTGCGATAGTAGCCACGATGCTGTTTTTATTGGCTTCAATCATGTTGATAAAACAAGACCGGTCATTGCATATATGGACTTTGGCTGAGTTATTGCAGATGACAGTGGTAGAGGCTTAGGCATCAAATGAAGTTAAGAGGACAGCTGAGATTCTTTTGTCCACATTAAGAACTGTTGCAAAGGTAGCTTTGGAGTGGAGCGTCTTCTGAAGTTGGCCACGTTGTTGTTTTCCTGACTTGTCGATATTTAATGGAAAGACCGTGAATCTAACAAAGGTGTGTAGCTTGGCTTGAAAATATTCTGTCAAATCTATTGCATGCTGAAAACAACGTTCTCTCCAATTATTGTTCCACGTTAAAGAATATATCCTGGCCAACACAATGATAGTGATGACAAAGCATCCAATCCACAATGATAAAGAGTCTTTCATCCAAAGAATCATATGAGGAGGCCATCCTGGCCAGAGTAGATCAAGATTGTCATCAAGAAAGCTTGAAAAGGCTTTATAATAAGTGGCATCATCTGATTTGAAATTTCCCGGCTGAGAGGATGCTCCTGAGCAGAATTTAATGCACCATCTTCATCCTAAATGGAAAACATACGCGGTATGGGACAGTAACGAGTGCTGATTTTAGATGGTATAAACCTGGTATGATTTTCTGTATTGGTTGAAACAATGCCAAGAACTGGTAGTATGCTTTGTATCTGTTGCAATATTAGAATCTGAATCAGGGTGGCGCAGCCAGTAAATTATGGCCATGAGGACTCTCCATGTGACAATGATGCGACGTTCCATTGAGCCAATTAACCATGGGTCAATTAAGCAAAATAGACAATCCACAAAGTGATAAAAGTCATAGCAGCTATGAGAGCCATCAAAACACCCCAAAACCAAACTAGAAAGAATGGAATATGGCGTGGTTGAAGGCTTATGATGTTTTTGGCAAGTCAGGCAATACTCACTCAGGAGTAAAGCCAATCCCTGAGGCCATTTAGTTTTTTGACAATGCACAAGAGTAGCCTTGGTTCCAAACCGACTCGGCATCATGATCTAACATCACACCTTCTTTAGTTTTGAATTCAGCTTAAGTATTCCTGGAGTAGAGGATGCCGTTTGAGTTGAATCAGACAAGCTGTGAGGTAGGTCCTGTTGTGGCAGCCGCCAAAGGTTTTTCAATCCTGGGTGGAATGTAGCGCTTCTTCTCATCTTTTGCTTGTTTCCACTTGGAATGATCATTTGGATGATGCAGAACATACATGCCTTTGCCATCATTATGATATGTACACCACCACCATGGTTTTCCATTTGACAAGACTTGATTGTCAGTCTTTTTGGTCATTCATTCTTCCACTTGATACTTCTTAGTTCCTCCACTGTTATTACCATTGTTTCCTCCAGAATTGTGTCTTCCAGAAGTGGCGTGTGCAGCTTGAGCGGCCTGCAATTGCTGGATTTGAGTTGCCATCGCAGTAAATTGTGAATCACAGGGATCTACCTTGTCCCAAGTGCCTGATTTGGACATATTGTTGAATTTTTTGTTGCAGCTAAGGTCCATGGCTGAGCTGTAAAGTTCTTAGATTCTCTGGATCCAGTGTTCACGTCTTGTTTCACTTGATGGACCCATTGCAAGAACTCATCATTCTTGGCAGAGAGGAGTAAGTCAAAAATGTGAAGGCAAAGTGAATCATAAGTCTTGTTCCAAAGGACAATTTTCTGATACAAATGCTCTACTTCATTCAAAGCGTCATTGACATTGTATTTATAATTTGACAGGCAAGCATTCTGAATGGTCTTGCAGAATTCTTTGGTGCCAATCTCTGTACTGGGATCCATCAGCTCAAAAATAATAAGTTGGTCCATTGTTGCAAAATCCACCGTCTTCAGCAGCTGGAACTGACCACTGCTATTCTGATGAACAGAGTTGGATCATCTTCCAACTGGGTTGATCGATGTGGCCTTCCACCCATTCTGCAATCATGGAGGACTTCAGATGGGTTTGGAATACAGGTTGGTCTCCTGCCATCCTGGCAGGGTCGATGGATACATCATCACAAGAATAAACAGTTTTGGCAGCATAATCAACGCTTGACCAAGTTTGACCTGCATTGAATAAGATCACCATATCCATAGGAACTGCGTCAGGATTTGTGAGGATGTCTCCAAATGAATCAGGATCATTCATCGTTTCATCATAAGAGAGAGGCACTGAAGTTACAAGCCTGCCCCATCCAAATTGAGAGCATACGCTCATCAAAGAATTGCAAACGGGCAAGGAGTCAGATGCTGTGATACTGAATTGTTTCAATTCATCAGCTTCTGGCTGCGTTGCAATTTGATACAACTTAGCTCCCGCAGCTTCTCTGGGAAAGATGTCTTCATCATAAGGGTTAATATTGTACTTGGATGAAACATTGTTGACTGGAATCAAATTCAAATTTGAATGAAATGAAATACAGAGTAAAAGAGCTACTCCAAAGAACTGGCTGCAAAAGTTAACTGTCTTCGAATGAATAATTCAGTTGCCAACGTAGACAATAGAGAATAGGGTACTGATAAACTGAGTGATTACTTTTTGCAATGCCTGTGGAGGAGTTTCAATAGCTAAGGTCTAATTGAGATTGTTTTGTCAAGAAACTGAGCTTAGTTTAGGAAAACTCCTGGTTTTGATTCAAAACTAGCAAATTCAAAATGTCTTCAAATAATGCGTAAGTACATAGTACAGTATACCTTCTCTGGCGCCATTTGTACCTAGATACGTAGAAAAACGTAGTCACTTTTTCACACTTCATTCCACGGATGATGTTTTTTATTTATTGGATAGGACAATTAATTCTCTGTTGAAATCATGATTTGAAAGCAATTCAAATGGGGAATAGGCACAATGAAAACCTCAAAACAAAGAATTAGCTTTTAATATTATAGAGCACCCTGCAACATTAATTTTAACATTCAATCCTACTGCCATGAAGGATATAAGAAAGTTTACTTCTTTTTTTAGAAGTTTTTGTTCCTAGAATATGAAAAAATGGATCAAAATATTGCAATTTTTTAATCTTTTTAAACCTGTTTCAAATCTAAAAAATACTTGAAGAATCAAGGATCATGATAAAACAAAATATAATTGGAGACAAAAATCAGCTTCATTCCCAATACTATATATTAAGAGATGATACTTCACAATATCTGCAAATATTGCTCAAATAAAAATTTTAATAATAAAAACATTGAAAGATATGTTTTGAATAATGATTGGTTTGTGCAGTGGATTGGATAGTATTCAAACAATTTAGAAAAATCTCATACTAGTTTTGGAAAAAGATGTTTTGAGACACACTCATGACATTTTTCATTGAAGTATTGTGATGGTAGTAATGGTGAAAGTGGAATCTGTGGGGAGCTAAGGCTTTGGAAATGGAGTGGAGGATATTTTCAGAGGCAATGACTGTGGCATTGACTGAATTTTCCTCATCAATCAGAACACCTATGTCACACCTTTTTCCTGCTCATGACCTATGCTCCTATGTATAAGTGTGGTATGTGATTTTGACATGATGAGAGAGTAGTTGTTTTGAGGTATGCCATCAAGATCCTTAAGTAAGTGGTACATAATCTCAGAAGTGAGTTTTTATTTCCCCAAGAGGTTCATTGCTCCTGGGGAGGCAGGATGGGAAAAAACAAGTGATAGAATCTTAAGGCAATGAATTAATCTAACAAAATGACTCTCAGATTTTCATGAGATTAATCTGGTAGAGAGATTCTGAACCCACTTGCTTAGGGGAATATGTGACAAACATTGAAAGAAACGGCTAATTGAGGATGTTTGCTGTGGTGTTCTTATGTGCATATATGTCATCTGTCAATTGTCCATTTCAGCCTGACCTTTGTCTGCCTTTGAAGATTGTCAGAATTCAGCAAAATGAGAGATGATGAATCTTATGTCATATTATTGTATCTTACATGTTTAAAAGAAAAAGATTAAAGTTTTTAAATTTTAGAACCAACTCATGAATTTTTCAAGACAAGTTCAATCAGAGAATTTTGAAAATAATTTGGAAGAATTTTATGATTTAAAACTTTTTTGAGATTATAGGTGGAAATGAGGACATGCAACTGGACTCAATGTCATGTTATGGACATATGACTCATTAAAAATGTATCCAAAATGCTTGGCCCTTTCATTCTATGCTTGGGCTTATATGAGGAGTCAAAGAAGTGACTGCAGGTGGGTCTCAAGGAATGAAGTGGGCAATTGGGCAGCTTTTTGAAACCATTTAATCATTCGTCATTCATCATTCATGGTGATCATGATGAAGGTAAGATCCTTTGTAAGAGTTTTGGTGAGGATGTGCATGCAGTCTAGGCTGTGTATTGCATCAGATATGTGTGTTATGTCACAGGTTTTGTGATTTTGGATATGTCTGCAGTCTGAGGATATTGAAAACTGCCTATTGGTGATGATTAGATGGTTATGATGCAAACTGAGACATGAGCAATTTATGCAGTATGAGGAATTACAGCCAAATAATGTCATGGATCTGTTATGTCCCAATTTTCTGGTACCTGATTTACTATCATGAAGCAAGAATGCTTTTGATGTGGTCCCCGCTTACTGGAAATGATTCAAAGTGTGTTGGCAATCAATAATGAGGGTGTTTTGACATAAATTCAGTGGTTGTTGGCAAAATTACCCTATGACACACAAGTTGTAGTTGATGGCCATTTTTCAAGTTTGTTGAATGAGAGTAGATTGTTAGGTTAGACTCTCCAGAAGAATGTAGATGACATTGATACTGATAGAATGGTGTGTTCGATTTTACATACATCATAGATGTTAATGTTGATGCCATTATCAACAAAGATTTGATGTGGAGTTTGTTTAATGGACCCATTGGGGTAACATGTCCATTGTGATGCAAGTCTCTGGTGATTGGAGTGAAACTGCATTGTTTGTTGCTGCATAAGCTGTCATTCCACTTTAATTTGTCAAGCCAATGGACTTGTGTTTGTCTTACAATGTGTTATTGCTGAAAAGGGTCGTGACCAAGGACAACTTCACATGTGGACAGGCTAAAATCTGATCCAAATATAAGGGCACATTGGAAGAAGATAATGGTGCCAATTAAAAACAAGAAACAAGAAAATCCCCATGACATTAAGATATTGTTTTAGCTGTTGCAACCATATTGCAACATTATTAGCATGAATGGCATGTTGTGGTGGGAAGAAGATCTACAGGTCCCATAGGTGGACAAGGAAGTCACATGTGCAATCTAATTTAGCCCTTGGAAAGTGGATATCATGATATCACAGTGATAGCCTCCATAGGTGGTTGTTCTACTGTATTGATGTTAATTCTCTTGTGTGGAATGCCATGGACATGTCTCAGACAGGGCCTTGACATGACAAAATGTTCTGAAAGAAGTCAAGCAAAAGTAAGATGAGACATTGAACATCAGTTGCTCTTTTTTTAACATCCATGTAATTCCAAAGTAAATTATTGAATGAGTTGATTAAAGTGTAATTAACAACAGATGTACAATTTCAAACTAAATTATCTACATTTTTAGAACAAAAATCTTCTGATTAGAATTAACATGTAAAATAACATATCAGCTGCAAATCCGAACTCTCTATGTAGATATGGCATGACAGCACAAAAACGCTGGCAACACTGAGCCATAAATTTTTTTTATAATGTATCATAAGCACATCATTCCCACAACAAAAAACATTGGTAACATTTCATACAGTATTATGCAAAAAGTTATTTGTATGTATACTACAAAGTACAACGTTACAAGGGGCAATAAGAATCAATAATTAAGTCAAATAAGATATCTAGAGTTGATATCTATGTCTGGAATCAATTTTCAATCGTTTTTGAGAAATTTTCTTCAAATGTGATGCCAAGTTTAAAAGCAAATGCAGTGTCTTTGAGAAAATGGCTGAAATCATGATGCCAGGCTCAAGTATTGTTTTAAACATAGAAATTGAATTAGTATCTATGTAAAATGGCTTAAATTTTGATGTCAGGGTTGAATGTGAATGGTGACAAAAATGTCTTCCAACAAAATTCTCAAAAGAATCATTCATTTCTTGAAATTTCCAGAAATCAGAATTCACCTATGATATTAATTCCTAAATATTAAACCATGAGGTGTCATAAAAGATATGCTTTGTAAACACAAAAATGAATTACCATGCATCTTTCTCCCCGGCCTCCCACTGGTTCCCCTGATCTGTCAAAAGTTCTTTTTTTAGATCTTAGCAAATCTCATCTTGTAATTTTTTTACAGGTGAACCTCATGACCCCAACCCCCCATACATAAAAATCCAGTTATATGGCCAACAATGTCCACCCAAAGACTGCAAAAAGGCTGGTAATATACACCCTCCCTTTAAGAAATGCAGGGAAAGAATGAGGGGGAGCTATTGTAGACAACACCAGCCAATTCAATGAC
>JACCDI010494684.1_pt1 | contig 14784 bp, 12 predicted proteins | sample 7442791 | NCBI WGS metagenome assembly JACCDI01 (sample SAMN15323434, study PRJNA562643) | freshwater metagenome | isolation source: river surface water | place: USA:Blue River Watershed | collected 2017-08-15 | reverse complement strand
TTAGATAATCCAGAATTATCAATTTCCCAAATATTTAGTATAGAATTCCAAACATATGTTATTCTATTATCTGTTTGAAATACTTTTAAACCATTATATTTAAACTGAATACTAGTTCTCTGAGTAGAATTATCAACAACCATTCTACTATCAATTGGTTTAGTGGTATTTATGTTAAAATTATCAATTAGTGATATTGCCATCTTCTATTACTGTATTATTTTTAATGTTTAAATTTGAATATTGCCGATATATTAGTAGTACTTGGAACACCATCTACTGAATATATGTATATATGATATGGAATATTTGTCCAATTTGATGTATTTAATTGAACACTTGGGTAGAATTCAAAGTTTTGATATGCTGGAGTCTCACCTAATGATATATATGATATTCCTAAATTATTTGGATCATCATCAAGTGGACTATATATAGCTGGAAACATAAAGTATATACATCTAGGAGTATTAGTATTATCAAAATTAGTATCAATTACTACTTCAGTATCACTTTCTTTCTTTACTATTTTAGTAAATGTTGATAACAAATTACTTATTGTTGTTGGATTATCAGTTGCAGTTGTTGAAACACCATAGAAATATGGATAAACCTTTGTTATAGTTAGTGACTCATTAACTATTGATTCCCCATCACTAACTGAAATATTATAATTTACAACACCAGATGTTGTTGGATTTATAGAACTAGTAACAAAAGACACAATTTCGTTTATATCACCAAGATATGGTGGTGGTGATATATTTGGTAATCCCGGAACAGAAACCGATATTATATCATAAGTTCTTTTATAAATATTACAATAATATGATAAAGATAATAAATTAACATTAGAAACAACTTCTACAACCGCATCATTAGTGCCACTAGATGGATTTGATGGTGAAAATATAATACCAAAGTCTACAATTGGTTCTAAATATGGATATAGTATCATATTCAGAACTTCGGTAACTGGTACATTATCAAAAGTAGTATCAGGTAAAACACCACCTACTTTAACAGGAACTGGTGTATTATTATCAAAATTTATATTTTGTCCATTTAAATATATTGTATCTCCGGTTATTGAAACGGTTGCACCAACTGATCCTAAATTATTAACAGTATCCACTGCTGGGGAATCCCAAACTAATATACCACCTGGCAAATACTTTAAAAATTTATTTGTTGCATTAGACAACTCGTTTAATTTAGGAAATTTCATATTATTAATTATAACATTCCCATAATCACTTCTAAGTTGTATATTACCACCTTCAATATTATCTAAAGTAGATGAATTTATAATATTAAAATCAATATAATTTGATGTTTGTCCAATAACATATTCTGATTGTATATATGGTGCATTTTGAAATAATAATGTATTAGATCCACTTAATATAGATATTTTTGTGGAATTACTATCATTTGGATTATTAGTATGGAAAAATATATCAGTATCATTAGAAATATAACTTGTCAATATAGAATCCATTATATTTAAACCACCGATTGATTTCTTACCTATATAAAACTTCTTACCAGAAATCTCAGAAATCTCGGACATTCCAATATAATCACCATTATTAGTATCAATATATTTAATTATTGTATTTAAATATAATGTATATACAGAATCTCTAACATCTTTAGGTGATATTTGATTACTAGTGTTATCTGGTAATAATTGTAAAGTTGTAATTAGTCCATTATCACCAATCCCATTGAAAGAGGTTGAATATGGAGGTGTACCTATTGGATATGACATCTAAAACTAAATATTTTTATAATATATATTAAAAAATGAAATCCTTATTTTAAGTTATTGATTCGATCATTAATTATATTGTAAAACTCCAAATCCTTTTCTATTATTATAAAATTTCTATCATTTTTTATACAAGAAACCGCAGTTGTACCACTACCACCAAAAGTATCCAAAACAAGATCATTTGGATTACTATGTTTTTGAATAAGATCATCTATTAATGATAATGGTTTTTGTGTAGGATGTTTTGTCCTCTCCTTACCATGACAAATTGGATAACTATATAAACCATTATCATATTTAGAATTAAATGTAGGTTTTGAATCTTTTACAAAAGTAAAGAAATATTCAGTAGAGTTAGATAAATAGTTTACGGAAGAATTAACTGGAACTGGATTTGTTTTAATCCATTGACATACTCTTGGTTGTTTAAATTTATAAAAATCCGCAACTTGTTTAACCTCGGTAGATTTCCAAATATCATAGAAGAATATTAATGTTCCACCCTTTTTTAAAACTCTATAATATTCTCTAAATAAAAAATCTAAGTCAAAAGAACCTTTATCCCACTCACCAAAGTCAATATCTATAATATTATATTTTTTTGATTTACCACTTTTAAACCCAGAGTCTCTTGATATAAAATATGGAGGATCTGTTAATATTAAATCAATAGAATTACTCTCTATTTTCAACAACTCTTCAAATGTATCACCAAGTACTATACTTCTCATATAGTATATATAAGAAGTTATGTATTACATTGTATATAAAATATCAGATATTTTTAATTTTCTATTCATTTTAATAAATAATGGATTTTGTTGATAATTTATAAAATTATCAACAAGTAATGAAACTTTCAAATAATCATCATGATATTCTACACTTCTTATACAACACCCATTATAAAGACATTTAATTGTATGTAACTTAAATTTATCAAATTTTACACTATTAATATCCGAAAAATATTGAGAATTAATCTCAATATCCATATCCATATGTAAAATTCCTAATGGTGACCATTTTGCATCATATCCAATTTCTAAACATTCAATTGTAATATATTTATTATTTTCTAATTCAAATATTAATGTTTTGTCCATATATCTTTGAAATTTATTTTAGATTTAAGATCAACAACATTTCCATATTTATCTAATAAAGAATAACTAGTAAGTGGTAATAAATTATCTACAATATATTTAATATCTTCTTTATCCTTATCTGAAATCTCATTGTTAAATATTTCAATTAAGTTCAAAAACTCATCATTGGTTATATTATTTTTATCAGATAAGAAATACATAAAACTATATGAATAATTTATCCATTTATCCCCATCTTCATCAGTATAATTTGTAATCATGTGATCAGTTAGTGATTTTTCAATACCAATAGATGGTAAAGTACCACTATATCCATTATATTCAACCGATTTTTTATCAGAATTATAATATTTATTAATAAATTTATTATTCTTATGATAGTTGAAGTTATTTGAACAAAATATTATGGTTTCATCATTATCTTTTATATAAACTTCTTTATTAAGAGTAAATTTAACAATCTCTATGAATATAAATATTGTATCAACTCCTTTTATATCATAGTAATTATATTCTTTGTTTAATATAGTACAAGATTCAACCACTTCTTTTATAGTATCAATTATATCAATTATACTTTCATCATTATAATTAGATACATATTGTTCAATTACAGATTTAGAAGCTCTTTTTATTGATATTTTCATATCATCTTTATAAAAAAGACCCATAGATGGTAGAGTGGATAATTCTATTTTTTTTGTTCTTGTAAAAAACCTTTTAATGTTATTTATAAAAGATATCATTTATTATTAATTTATTATTATCTTTTATATGAAAAATAAAAAAAATGTTTATCACAGATATTATAATTAATATATAGATTATCCGGTGGGACAAGATCCCAACTTTAGGACCGGATTATCGTTAAGGTAATAAACCCAAGAATTCGCTACTCTTGGGTTTTCTTTTTCATAAATTCTAATATATATTCTCCATCTTTTTCAGATATTCTATATAATATTTTAGACTTATACTTAAATTTACCAAGATAATCATTAAGTATTTTAGTTAAGTCAGATATATCAAATATACTACTATATTTAAATATTAGATTATCTGATATATTAAATGTATATTCTATTGAATTTTCGTTAAAGTAAATATCTATATATTCAAACAATGATTTAAATATTCTAATATCATTTAAATCATTAGTAATATCATTTTTAATAACATCAATACACATACTATTTATATTAAATATGAATCTAATCAACCTATTTGAAAGTTTTACCTTAGATATATCAGTATTATTATATCCAAAATGTAGATATTGATTTTCAAATCTAATAAATAATATATTTATATCATAAGTTAATAATTTTTTAAATGATGTGAATCTATTTAACAATATATATTTATAATCATTAATATCATCAATATTTATACTATATTTAAATATATCATCTGTTCTTTCAAAACCAATTCCAAATGAATTTACCATAGATATAAACAATCTTAATATATTATAATCATCATTAGTAGAACTCTCACTAAAATTCAAAATGTCATTTTCCGATATATATTGTAGAATATCATTTTTTAATTGATTAAATTCCATATCAGATAAAACTCGAATTGAAGATAGTATAGAGTTTGATATATTAGAATCAATATATTTATTGATAATATCTTTAACAAAATCATCTGATTTATATAAATTATCAACATATATAATAAAATCCTTTTTATCAACAAATTCACTATATAACATAATTATAAATAATATTTTTCTATTAAATACATATCTTTAATTGTTGGAATGTCACCATTTATATTTACATCAGTTTCAGATAAAATTCTACTAATTCTATATTTAATCCCTTTATTTAAAACAATCTTAGGTAAATATCTTAAATTTAAAGTATTAGAATCTGGATAAAACTTAATCGGTAATATGTTAGTTGATATATAATTTGTTATTACAATATTAGTTGATATATCAATATATATATTACCATTATTATCAATAGATGCAACTGAATATTGTCCACTAAAATCAATATCCAATCCATTATTTATTATGACAAAATCTGTCAATATTATAATATCTCCTGGTAATACAGTATTTCTAAGTAATAGTGGTGAGTTAGTATCTATTTTAACTCTTAATATATTACTATTTAATATTTCTATATTATCAATGTTATCAGATATTTTATAATCAAATTTATCTATTCTATTAGATATATTACTAACTTGACTGGTTTCATTATATGATATTGGTAAGTCAATATTCGATATTAATGATGTTTGTATTGATAAATCACTATCACTATTTTTATGATTTATATAAATATCTAATTTTTTATTATATATTCCATTTTCTCCTGGATGTATAACTAAATCAAAAAATTGTTTATAATCCAAATCTCTATCAATTACTAATGATAATCTATTATTATCAGATAATACAACATCAACAGAATCATTATTGATAACATTTATCATAAATCCCTTGTTATTAGGAACTGATATATTAATTGGAATTATTTGTGTAGAGTTATATAAGTCAGTAGTTTTTATATACTCTATTTTCGAATATAAACTATCTTTACTATTCAATGAAATAAGTGGTGGACTTGATTCTCTATTTACAAAAACATCAATACTATCAGAAGAAACCATTTGATTAGTAGAATATAATCTAATAAGTGACTCTAAATTACGAACCTTAGTAGTAATTGTATTTATATCACTTTGTGTATAAATTAGTTGTTTTAGATTTAGAATATCATTATTTATACTATCATATCTACCTATGATACTGAAAAATCTATCATTTACTTCAGACAACCTTCTCATTGCATCATTATATAAATTAAATCCAAATAATGAATTTATTGCAGTTGGGTTGAATAGATCCCTAGGATTTTCATTATCAATGAAATATGATAGATTTAAACTAAATGAAAATGATGTACCATCTTGATTGTCATTTGCACATAATTTCTTATAAGTAGGTACTTTCACACCCTTTAGATCATCTACAACATTGTTATCAGGATTATCCAAAAATGTTATACCATATAAATTTGTTGCAACATTACTATTAATATCCTCTACATCACAATACCAAAGTATTGCATTAAATTCGAAATCATCTGGTGGTGTAGAATTTACTACAAGTGCATTAAATTGATCAAAATTTGTAATTTCCTTACCAACAACGTTCATTTTAACATAGTGATTTGTATTAAAATCAACACTCAAACCATCTATGGTCTCTGGATTTAATATAAAATTATTTATATCACCATATATACCAAAATAATCACCACTTCATCTATCAGAATCACCATTATTAGTAATATAACTATATAAATTATTATCAAATTGTCCATAATAATCACCTGGATAATCTTGTGGAGAATTTACAATTGGATTAGAAAATATTTCCGCACCTATAATCTCCGGTTGTATCTGTGATGGAATTATAGGAAATGACATACTTGGTTTATAATTAGTATCATATGTAGTTCTAAAAAGTATATCAGGGGTTTGTCCAGTGTGTGCTGGAATTTGTGCATAAACATCCATATAAGATTTACTTGCTTCCTGAACATTGTTAAATCCATTTACCTCACCTATATATTGAACTAGTTTTTCATATACTAATTTAATAGTTCCTGTCCAGTTTGGATTTGATGACATAGATGTTTTCAAATTAACCACTATTCTAGCACCATCGTTAGAATCAGATGGGATAACTAAGATAACATCAGCAACGATATTATTAATATCTAATATTTGAGTATTATCAGAAAATCTAATATCATATGATGTATTCTCAATATTTTCAAAAATAATTTTATCACCAACTCTTATATTCACATCACCGTTTATCTCAATTTCTAGATTCTCTAGATTACCAGGAGTACCGGTCTCATACATATCAAATATATCATACTTAATAACCTCTCTTTCTTTCCAAAGTATCTCTTTAAAATATGTAGTGTCATTGATATTTCTACTCTCAAACTCAATTAAATTTGAAAAATATTCATCTCCAATATTTGCAGGTTCAAACTCAATAAGATTTAATTTCTTACACCATTTCCAAAATATTTTTTCAGTTGGTGTTGATAATGTATTATTATCATAGTAATAGTCAGTATTATTCAATCTACTTTCTTTCATAGTCACCTCATAATTAGCAACATAATTTCTAAGTGAATCAACTAATTGATCCTTAAAAGTTGTAGGTAGGTTTGAATTTGTTGATCTATTAAATATATTCTCAAAATCAAAATATTTCTCTCTATTATTTTGGATAGTCGAATTTAGATTTTGTTTCGGTAAGTTTAAAAGCACATATTTAGAAAAATACATGTTTAAATTTGGATTATTGTTAGATGATGACACATCTTCAGATGCACCTGGGAATGAATAGAATGAAGTACCATTAGATTTCATTCTCTTATATAATGGACAATTTGGCATTATTAAATTATCTTTTTTTATTATATATTAAAAAAGGTTAATTCAGTTTAATTAAAAATCTTCTAATATGTCTTTAAGTACTTCGGAAATCGCTTTTTTTGTAGAAAAAATTATATAATCATATATCCCATAGATATTATTATCTTGTGGACTAACATCAAAATAATTAACTTCGTTTAATAGGACATCAATTTCATCTTTATTAATAATATAAAAATCAAAAACATCAGAATCATTAACCAATCCTTCTATAATAGTTGATTCATCTTTAAGATAAGATTTTATAAAATCTTTTTTAAGTTGAGTATCTGAACTATTTAAAGACTTTTCAATAATATCATTTAGATTTTTTTTAATATTAGTATTATCTAATTTATAATCATCTTCAATATTTAAGTCTTCATTATACATTTGAAACTTTTTAATAATCATATCTATATAGCTTTTTTATATAGTATATATAAAAATTTAAATACAACTTAGTTTCCTAAGTTGTATTTAAATTATCCCCAATTTCCATTAAATTTTCCATTATACCAAATTCCACCATAATAATTACCACTTTCAAAAACACCATTATACCAACAACCATTATACCAATCACAATTATTAAAATTACTGACTAATTTAATATCCATTCTTTTATTAATAATAGTATTCAACTCATCTTTATATTCCTTATATCTAATATCATCATAAATATCATCTGAATTAGTAGGAACATTTGGATCCCCATTCACCAATCTACCCAATATTAATAATTTAGTATATTTATTATCAATTATCTCACTTCTAATTATTCTATATCTACCTGGATAATATAAACTTCCAATATTTCTAAAATCATATATTGGTAAATCAACCACATTATATATTGATTCATCATCATAATCATTTATTATTGTTATTTCATCACCAGAATTAAACCTAAATACACCATTTAATACTATCTCATTATTATCACCATTTAAATTAATACTAACAATCTCAATATCATCAGAAACACCATTTAACCATGTTCCCTTTTTAAAATTTATATTATATGATAATCCACCATTAAATGTACCATTTAACCAATTACCAGTCTTCCATATAGTTGATCTACTATCATTATTTGATAATAATTTACCATTTTTAAATATACCAGAATCCCATATTGCTGGACTAGATAAACTAGAATTTGATCCAAATATAGATACATCAATCATATCAAATATACCATTGAACCATCTACCATTTTCAAAATATCCATTGTTCCAAGTACCATTTATCCAATAAGATGGACGATTATCTTGACTAAAATATCCATTGTTCCAAGTACCATCTATCCAAATACCACCGGTGAATTTTCCATTGTTCCAAGTACCACCATTCCAAGTACCATTATACCAAATACCATTGTTCCAATTTACATCATATAATCTACCATTGTACCAAGTACCACCATTCCAAGTACCACCAAAGAATCTACCATTATACCAAATCGATCTATTCAAATCATAACTATTCGAGACATCAACATTATATAAATTATTTTTAATCTTAACTGAGTTCCAAATACCATTATACCAATCTCCACTATACCAAGTACCACTATACCAAGTACCACCAAAGAATCTACCACAAGACCAATCTCCTTTATACCAAACAAGACCATTATTATCTTCTCCGATTATAGCATCATCAATATCCGCTTCGAATACCCAAGAATATTTATCATTTATTGAAATTAAATCCAATCCATCAACCAATTCATATCTATATTTGTATCTATCTATATTATATAATGAAAGATTTAAATTTACAAATTCATAAGAGTTGTCATTAATTTTCATTGCTCTTTTTGGAAGTTTATCACTTGAAAAATAATACATATCAACCGGTTGAATAGATGAAAATATATCAATTCTATCGAATTTTATACTACCAGATACCGTATCATATGATGTATCATATATCGTCTCCAATATTAAAGAATATGAATCTATAATATCATAGATTATATGACATCCCTTTATGTATTCAGAACCATTATTAATCGAAAGATATATAATATTACCCTTTGATAAGTTATGTTTATCTACTAAATTAACACGAACTCTCAGATCTGGTGTTATATTAGTAGATACATCATATGATGATATATTAACAAAATCAATTAATTCAGTATTATCGAAATTTATAAAATTTGCAGATAATTTATTATTATAATCACTATATATAACAATATTTATATTCGATTTTATATCACCATCAGATAATAATGATTTTACATACGAATCAGTATTAAACTTATAATTTGTATTGAAATATCCACTTATTGTATATAGATTATCAATGTTTTTAGAAGATAGTGATCTACTAATATTATTGATATAATTTAAATCATCACTTATTGTTCTAAGTGTATTTCTACCCAATATTGATATTTTAGAAACCCCATTTGATATCTGACCATATTTTATCTTATCCAAAAATTCAACTACATATTTGTTATTATCAGAATCATAGTACTTATTTATCAACAACATTTTCGCACTTATCTCAATACCATTATTTGTATCCAAAACTATATCATAGAAGATATTAATAAGTAATGTATCATATTCATATTTAAAATCAGAACCAAAATAAATTCTATTTGTTATTTTACCAGTATCTATAAATAATGTATTATCCAAAGCAGTGTTTGAATTTGTACATGGTAGGTTTAAGTATGATGGAATTGATGTGAATACTTTATCTTGATTAAATTTAACACTATCAATATTATTTAGATAATCATAAATATTATACATTGGATTATATCCAAATTTTATATATGAATCTCTATATGATGATATATATGTTTGATAATTATCCAATAGAGAAATACCCATGTTATAATATGATGTATAATTATTAAACTTTGGAGAAATAGTAATATTTAAATCATTATCATTTTGAGCGATATTCATCTTATATCCATATGATATTGGGTGTTGATTAAATTTAGTTCCCAAATCTAAAATATCATTAAATTTATTTAAATTTGATATTTTTATATTATTCGAATTTCTCAAATTATTTATTATTTGATCATTAAAATCAGTATATAGATAAACATATTTATACGAACCAATATTTACTATATTATTTATAATAAAATAAGATGATATAATATCAGATTCCATATAAATACAATCTCCGATATTATCAGAATTTGATAGTGGTGTTTTAATAATCATTAAATATCCAAACAACAATATATCAAAATCATTATTTATAGTAGGTGATAAATTTGGATCTCCAATTCTCTTTATATATCTTGTTCTTTCAATATCACTAATTGTTGGAGCACAAGGTAATATATAATTTAAATCGGTATTTATAGATGGATTAGAAATATCTATATAATTTATATCTCTTTTAAATTTTGTACTAAAATTTACCTTATTAGATTCTAAAACATTAGTATAATATCTATATGTTGATAAACTATCTTTAAAATAGTCTAACCATGATGTATAATTATCATCACCATTGATATCAATAGTATAGTTTAATGGTAATGTATCCAATTCTATGTTAATATTAATATCATTTGGTAATATATAATTACCCAGATCATCAAAGAAATTTAATTTAGTTGCAACATCATAGTCTAAGAAGAGTAACTTTGGAACTATATTATCATATATAGTTTCATCAATATTAGTTTCGACATAAGAATAGGTTGCTGAGTATGTACCATATTGAATATATATATTTTTTGAAAAATTACCAACACCATATATGTTATAACCATCAAATTCAATATTATTATAATAATTGTTCATTATTGGATTAAATATTACAATATCATTTGAACTTATTATATTACTATCACTTGTTAGTATATTAAATTTAGTAATATCTAAGTTTAAAATACCATTATTAGATGTATTTATAATATGATTATAACAATTAACTGATTTTATATTTAGAATATCACCAATCGTAGAATTATCAATATTAAGATAGTAAAATTCATATTCTAATTTAAAACTCAATGGATGTATAATTATATTAGAATCATCACCAACTATAATCAGGAAATCATATTTATCCAATCCCATTGGTAATATATCCCATTGTTCATCAGTTGAACTACATAATATACAATCATTTATTTTATAGTTTAAATCTATAATATCATACTTATCAATCCTTTTTGATATTTTTTTACTAAGTAATTTCCATTCATTTAATTCCCTATAACATTCTACTAAAATTCCATTAGTTCCTGTTATATATAATCTATTTATATTATAATATATCACATTTGTAAAATCCTTACCATTGAAATATTCATTATATATTCTATTCCAAGAAATTCCACCATTATCAGTATAAAATATAGTATTAAAATCACCAACTACAAATCCATTTAAATCATCATAAAATACAATACAATTTAAATTTAGTTTTGTATCTATTGATAATCGCGAGATATTTAATGTTATTTTATCAATCAGTAATATTGTACCCTGATCACCACATATTAGGTAATTTTTAGTATTTGATGAAATATTATTCAATTTATATCTAAATTTATTTCTTATAAAATTAGATTTATTATTCTGTGTTAAATTTATAAAACCAAACTCACCAACAGATATAATTCTATTGGGAATATATACCCCATTTATTTCATATGAATCCTCATATAAAACATCATTATAACTAATATCAAATGCATTATTATAATCTAATTTTGTTCGTAATATTTTATTTGTAAATTCATAAAACTCCAAAGAATTGTTAGTATTATACAATGGGTAGTATCCATTACTATTACGATACAACTTAAATTGTTTATCTTTATTATTTCCCAATTTAACATAATATGATACAGAGTCAATAGTATCATAACTCAATAACTCACTATCCTCTCTAGTCAAATACCCATTTTTATAAACATATACCCCATTTTTATTATTAAAATAATAATATCTTGTATTTACAACATCTTGATCAATAATATAATATTTTCCCTCAAAGTAATTATCAGGATCAATAGAAGTTGATAATGTAATATATGTAATTTGATTTTCTATTAATATACGATGATCATCTATAACTCTGACACCATCTATATAAAGTTCATTATATTGCATGTTAGTATCAAGAATAAAATTTGATGTTAGTAAATTCTCTCTATCATATGTACATAAATCAACATATTTAAAATTAGAAAGTTTATCATCAATTATATTGGATGGGGTAAAATGTGTTTTTGTAGTAAATCCATATTCTATTAGATATTTATTATATTCATCAATATCAATTAATGTAGGGTTTAATGTAGGTTGTATATTATTTATATATTGAGATTTAGAAAAATCAATATACCAAGTACTATCATCTTTATATTTATTAGAAAAATATACAGAATCTAAATCAATTAAACTACTATACAATGAACCACTTAGACACTTAGAATATAATCTTGTTTTAGATATATCTTGTTTTAGATTATCATATGATGTTTTTGAAAGAGTTTCTGTATTTCTAACCCATCTATTATTGTTTAATACCCACATTTTATTTATTTTTTTTACTTAGTAATTTTAATATACCAATTTACATCCATTGGATCAATTAATACCTTTTCTTTTAATATACCAACTCGTGATCTTTTCAATATAGATTTTACTTTTAATATAAATCTATCATATTTATATATATCACTAATATACAGACCAATACTTATATTAAATTCAATTTCTTCACTAAATATTAGATTATACATAAGTTCATCAAACAATATATTATCTGATATAAGACTATTTTTACTCATATATTATATATTAAAATATTTAGGACTAATAATTAATTTTACCTAAATTTAATAGACGAGTGAATTTATTTTAAATATATAAAAATAAAAATGTCTATGTCCAGAAATAATTCTAGAAATGAATCTACAAAAAGTGACAACAAAAAAAATGAGAAAGAAGAACTTTTTAATGTTCAAAAATTAAGAATAGAACTAAAATGTAAAAATGAATCTCAAAAGAAATTTTCAAACTTAATTGATAAAAGTACAATAACAATATGCGCAGGACCAGCAGGGACAGGTAAAACTTATATAGCTTGTGCAAAAGCACTTAAATTACTAAAAATGGATACAAATTATAGTAAGATTATACTTGTAAAAAGTGTCACTGAGTTAGAGGGAGAATCTATTGGATATCTTAAAGGGGATTTAAAAGAAAAGATGTACCAATATATGTTATCATTCATTGATAATTTCAACAAAATTATTGGAGAAGATTTAACAACAAAAATGATGGACATGGGAATAATTCAAGTTCTTCCACTTACATATATTAGAGGTAGAAGTATTGATAATGCAATAATTATTGTAGATGAAAGTCAAAATATATCACTTAAAAATATGAGGTCAACACTAACTAGAATTGGTGAGAACTCAAAAATGATTGTTATGGGTGATACTAAACAAATTGACCTTAAAGATAAAAGATTATCATCATTAGATAAAGTAATTTCAATGTTCGAAGAAAAAGATGGTTTCGGAACAATGTCATTTCAAGTAAAAGATATTGTTAGACATCCTATTGTTAAAATGATTGAAGATGAATTTGATAAATTAGACGAAGAAGATCAAAATAAAAAAATAAAGTAGGTTTAAAACCTACTTTATTTTAATATTAATAAATTAATATATACATATATGAAATTTATATTAGAATATAGTAATTTTTATAAAATTGGTGATATTGTACTAATACACTATTGGTATAATAACATGATAACCCCAGTAATCATTAAGGACATTACTAAAAGAAAAATTACAATCTCACATAACAATGATTATTCTGAAATAAAAAACGCACCAGATGAGATTATAAAATCAAAGGATATAATAGATAAATACAATATCTAACTATTTATATTTCTTTGATCGTTTATTAGATGTTTTTTGAACTAAATAGTCATATGAATTGTTTTCATATTCTTCAACAATACAATCTTCGAATTTTCGATAAACACCAATTGTGTCCCAATCGATTATTGAACAAACCATACATAATTTTATTAAGTGATCAATATCTTGTTTTTCCTCTATTGTATGTTCATTATAATATCCAACAGATATATTAGTACACTCCGGAATAAAATACGAAAATTCTAATGAATCTGTATAAATCCCTTTATCATCTTTTATATAATTAAAATCAATATTTAATTCATTTAGATTTAAAAGATTACATAATTCAGATGTAAATTCATCTGAACATGTTCTTGTTAAAGATTGATGTGTAATTACTGAATTCAAACCCCTTCGATCAAAGGAAATACATTTATTTATATTTAGAAATTTTTCAAAGTGTTTTGATATACTACTTGAACCAATACCACCAACTTCCTCACCTATAAAAAAATAGTATAAACCAGGCACTTTTT
>JACCDI010788788.1_pt1 | contig 14786 bp, 15 predicted proteins | sample 7442791 | NCBI WGS metagenome assembly JACCDI01 (sample SAMN15323434, study PRJNA562643) | freshwater metagenome | isolation source: river surface water | place: USA:Blue River Watershed | collected 2017-08-15 | reverse complement strand
TGTGGCTCGATGCGCCCATTGGCTACTTGGCTTCGCTCAAAAACTATTTGGGCAAGATCGGTGTGGACTACAACGCCTACATCAACAACCCCAATGTCGAGCAGTACCACTTCATTGGCAAAGACATCACGTATTTCCACACCTTGTTCTGGCCTGCCATGCTGCATTTCAGTGGCCGCAAAACACCCAATGCGGTCTATGTGCACGGCTTCTTGACCGTCAGCCGCGAGAAGATGAGCAAGAGCCGCGGCACCGGCCTCGACCCGCTCAAGTATTTAAAACTGGGCATGAACCCCGAGTGGTTGCGCTACTACATTGCCGCCAAACTCAATGGCCGCAACGAAGACGTCGATTTCAACCCTGACGATTTCATGGCGCGGGTCAACTCCGACTTGGTGGGCAAGTACATCAACATTGCCTCGCGCGCTGCAGGCTTCATTGCCAAACGCTTGGACGGCAAGTTGGGTACGGTATCGGCCGATGGCCAAGCTTTATTGAGGCAATTGCACCAAGGCGTATCCCCTATTGCCAAACTGTATGACGAGCGTGACTACGCCAAAGCCCTGCGTGAAGTGATGCTCTTGGCAGATCGCGTGAACGAATATGTCGATCAAAACAAACCTTGGGAATTGGCCAAACAAGAAGGCATGGACGCACGCCTGCACGACGTTTGCACCACCTGCATTGAAGCATTCCGCTTGCTCAGCCTCATGCTCAAACCGGTGCTACCTTCACTGGCCAGCAACGTCGAAAAGTTTTTGAACATTGAACCCATGAGCTTCACACACGTGCAAGCTTCCTTGGGCGCAGGCCACGCCATCAATGATTACAAGCACTTGATGCAACGCGTTGATGTGGCCATGCTCGACGCATTGTTCGAAGCACCCGAGCCCGTCGTCGAAGCTGCCCCCTTGCCCGGCGGCGAAGCCATTGCACCGACCATCTCCATCGACGACTTTGCTAAGATCGATTTGCGCATTGCGCAAATTGTGCAATGCGAAGCCGTGGAAGGCTCTACCAAACTCTTGCGCCTCACTTTGGATGTGGGCGAAGGCAAACACCGCAACGTGTTCAGCGGCATTGCCAGTGTCTACAAACCCGAAGACTTGGTGGGCAAGCTCACCGTCATGGTAGCCAACTTGGCGCCTCGCAAAATGAAGTTTGGTGTTTCCGAAGGCATGGTCCTGGCCGCCAGCCATGCAGATGAAAAAGCCGAACCCGGCATTTACGTCCTGAATCCCTGGCCAGGTGCAAAGCCTGGCATGCGAATTCACTGACCTAGGTCATTCAAAAGCTCAGTGACAGGTCGCGCATGATGACTTCAGTAGCGCTACACTGACGCATGGCCTTTTTCTTTCGCCCCAAGCTCGTTGACTCGTTGAAGGGTTACACGCGCGAGCACCTGGGCTCAGACATCGCAGCCGGACTCACCGTGGGTGTGGTGGCCTTGCCCTTGGCCATGGCCTTCGCCATCGCTTCAGGTCTCAAACCCGAAGCGGGATTGTTCACCGCCATCATTGCAGGTTTCATCATCTCAGCGCTGGGTGGCAGCAAGGTGCAAATTGGGGGTCCTGCGGGCGCCTTCATTGTCATTGTGTATGGCATCCTCGAACGTTACGGATTGGCCAATCTGATCATTGCCACCGCCGCATCGGGCGTGCTCTTGTTCATCATGGGCTTGCTCAAACTTGGCACCTTGATTCGCTTCATTCCGGTAGCGGTGGTCATTGGTTTCACCAATGGCATTGCCGTGCTCATCATGCTGTCACAAGCCAAAGATTTTCTAGGTCTCAAAGTGAACAACATGCCAGCCGATTTTTTCGGCATTCTGCGAGCCTTGTATGAGGCCTTGCCCAGCTTTCAAGTCACATCTTTTGCGCTTGCTTTTGGTTCACTGATTTTGATTGTGATGTGGCAACGCACCTTTGCGCCCCGCCCACAACAACCTGAACCCAGTGGCTTGCGCAAAGCATTGCAAGTGGTTCCTGGCTCCATTGTGGCCTTGGTGGTCGCCACCCTGGTGGCGCAAACCATGGGCTTGCCGGTAGAAACCATTGGCAGCAAATTTGGTGGCATTCCTTCTGAGTTGCCTAGCTTTGTTTGGCCCGAGTTCAGCTTGGACAACCTGAAACACTTAAGCATGCCCATCTTCACCCTCACCTTGTTGGGCGCCATTGAGTCTTTGTTGTGTGCCCGCATTGCTGACGGCTTGATCGGCGACAGGCACAACCCCAATCAAGAACTGATGGCGCAAGGAGTGGCCAATTTTGTCACGCCTTTCTTTGGCGGTATGCCCGCCACTGGCACCATTGCACGTACCGTCACCAACGTGAAAAGCGGCGGGCGCTCCCCTGTAGCGGGCATGGTGCATGCACTGACCTTGCTGTTGGTGGTCTGGGTGGCTGCACCTTTGGCCAATCATGTGCCTTTGGCTGCTTTGGCCGCAATCTTAATGTTTGTGGCTTGGAACATGGGCGAATGGCATGCTTTTTCTAATCTGAAACAGTTCCGTGCGCCTTATCGCATCACACTGGTGGCGGTGTTTTTGCTCACAGTGATGGTGGACCTGACTGTGGCCGTTGAATTTGGACTTTTTGCAGCATGCGTCACTTTCATTTACCGAATTTCCAACCTAAGCCGTGTTGAGCAACTGCTCCCCCAAGACGCCCAAGCCTTGAGCGGCCATGACGGTCGCATCAGCGCCTACCGTTTTTATGGCGCCTTGTTCTTTGGCGCCGTTAAATTGGTGGAAGCCATCGAAGACCAATTGCCGCAAAAAGCGGTTATTTTGGACCTCAAAAACCTCATTTACATCGATTCTTCGGGGGCAGACGCCTTGGTTTCGCTGGCGCATGTTTGCCAAAAAAAGCATGTTCGCCTGATCATTTGTGGCCTGAATCACCAACCTCTGGACATTGCCAAGCGAACTGGACTTCAAGACCTGGTGGGCAAGGACTTCAAGTTAGATTTGGCCAGTGGCCTAGAAACTGCACTTTCGTCAGACAACCCCTAGCGCCAGACCGCTAAAATAAGGCCTTATTCATAGAAAGCGCTTTGTCATGTCGCTCCTGCATTTTTTCCGCCGTCCCGACTACCAATCCGACACCACGCAGTTCATTGAACAGCTCAAAGCTGACCGCCCTCACTTGGACAACGCCCAACAAGAAGCCCGCGCTTTGTTGTGGAACGCATCCGTAGACCGCCATGTATTGAAAGAATTCAATGCGGGTCGCGTGGCGCAAAAACCTTACGTCTATCAGACCAAAGGTTGATTCTTTTGGAAAACACGGTCACATCCGCCGAAACGCTAGCTGCAGTTGAAAACTCGGTCGGCTTGCCCGAGGTCATCGATCACGTGGCCGTGGCCCGCTTGTATGGCGAGCCTTTGTTTTCCATGCCCAACGACCTCTACATCCCACCGGATGCCTTGGAGGTTTTTCTAGAAGCCTTTGAAGGGCCTCTGGACTTGTTGTTGTACTTAATTCGCAAGCAAAACTTCAACATCCTCGATATTCCCATGGCCGCTGTCACGCGCCAGTACCTCAGTTATGTCGATGAAATCCGCCAACACAACTTGGAGTTGGCTGCAGAGTATTTGCTAATGGCGGCCATGCTGATTGAAATCAAATCTCGCATGTTGCTGCCCCCCAAAAAGGTGGCCGAGGGCCAAGAACCCGAAGATCCTCGCGCCGAATTGGTTCGGCGTTTGCTCGAGTACGAGCAAATGAAAATGGCTTCTATGCAATTGGGCAATATGCCGCAATATGGCCGCGACTTCTTGAAGGCCCAGGTCTACATCGAACAAAGTTTGCAACCCCGCTTCCCCGACGTGCACTTGGTGGAATTGCAAGAAGCCTGGCGAGACATCATGAAGCGCGCCAAATTGGTTCAGCACCACAAAATTTCTCGCGAAGAACTCAGTGTGCGCGAGCACATGAGCATTGTCTTGAAGCACCTTCAAGGTCGCAAGTTTGTAGAGTTTGAAAACCTGTTTGACCCCAGCAAAGGTTCACCTGTGCTGGTGGTGACATTTATAGCGCTACTAGAACTGGCCAAAGAAACCCTGATTGAAATTACACAAGCTGAAGCTTTCGCACCCATCTATGTGCGATTGGCATTTACGCCTGTTTAATTTTTGGGCGGGCTGTGCGTGCGCCGCACCGTTTGCAACCCTTAAGCCGCTTCCCCTTTAGCGCCACGGCCCATCAGAGCCGCCACAGCTTCTGCGGGTTTCAGTTGTCCATCAAGCAATGCCACCACCGCTTGAGAAATGGGCATGTCGACGCCCAGAGCTTGCGCACGCTTCACCACGGTGCGCGCACTGTATACCCCTTCAGCCACATGCCCCAAAGATTGAACGGCTTGTTGCAAGTCCATGCCTTGTGCCAGCAACAAGCCCACCTTGCGATTGCGACTTAAATCACCTGTGGCCGTGAGTACCAAGTCACCCAAGCCAGACAAGCCCATGAAGGTTTCTGGTTTGGCACCCAAAGCCATGCCCAAGCGCGTCATTTCAGACAATCCACGCGTAATCAAAGCTGCCCTGGCATTCAAGCCAAGATTCAAACCATCGCACAGACCCGTGGCAATGGCCAATACATTTTTGACAGCCCCGCCAACTTCAACGCCCACAATGTCTTCGTTGGCATACACGCGCAAACTGGCACTGTGAAAAGCCGTCACCAAGATTTGTCGCACACTTTCCTGCGAACTGGCCGCCACCAAGGCGGTGGGCTGCGCATTGGCAACTTCGAGGGCAAAACTGGGACCACTCAAAGCCCCGGCCTTGAGATGCGGCGCAACCTGCTGGCATACCTCGTGCGGCATCGCACCCGACTCGACACCAGGACCACCTGCTTCAAAGCCTTTGCAGAGCCAAGCCACCGGTCTGTGGAGCTCTTGCAAGGTATGCAACATGTCCCGCAATGCCGACATGGGTGTGCCAATCACAATCAAATCGTGTTGCTTGGCCCATTGGGCCAATTCAGAAACGGGGGTACTGACGCATTGCAATGCCGAGGGAAAATGGATGCCCGGCAGATAGCGTTGGTTGCTTCTCAGTGATTGAAGTTGTGAAGCTGCAACAGGGTCACGCGTCCATAATTGAACCGCATGCCCTAAGCCTTCGCGACTGGCACTGATGGCCAGTGCCGTGCCCCAAGCACCCGCCCCGATGACCGCAATCTTCAGGCTCAAGCCGGTGCTTTCGCGAGAGGGTTACTGAACTTGAGGCGCTGCAGCCGCTTGGTTGGCAGCTTCCGCTTGTTGTTGTTCGTACATGGCTTGAAAGTTGATTTCTGCCAAGTGCACAGGTGGGAAACCAGCGCGTGTCACCATGTCTGCCACATTGCCACGCAGATAGGGGTAGACGATTTGTGGACAAGCGATGCCCATGATGGGGCCGATTTGGTCTTCTGGCAAATTGCGGATTTCGAAAATACCAGCTTGTTTGCACTCGACCAAAAACACGGTTTTGTCATCAATCTTGGTGTGCACAGTAGCAGTGACGCAAATCTCGTAAACACCTTCAGCGGCTTGGTTGGCTTCCACACCCAATTGAATGTCGACGGCGGGTTGTTGTTGTTCCAACAAGATGGCCGGTGAATTGGGCTGTTCCAAAGACGCTTCTTTCAAATAAACGCGCTGGATTTGGAACACGGGAGTGTTTTCTTCTGACATAAGTTAACTTGTTGTAGATGGGACATCCTTGCGGCCGCTTGTACAAGCCCCTGCCGCAAGTTCAGGACAGATTATCACCCATGGCGAAGCGCACAAAGGTGCGCCCAAAGGTCAATTGGCTTGTAAAAGCGTCATCAGACCGCCTTTGGCATCTAGCGCCATCAAATCGTCACAACCACCCACATGGGTTTCGCCAATGAAGATTTGCGGCACAGTGCGTCGGCCCGTGATTTTCATCATGTGGTCGCGTGCTTCTGGCTGGGTGTCAATTCTGATTTCTTCGATGTCTGTGACACCTTTGGACTTCAGGACTTGTTTGGCCCGAACGCAATAAGGGCAAACGGCGGTGGTGTACATCTTCACTTGTGGCATGACAACTCCAATGAGGTCTTTGAACGCTTAGGCTTTTTCAACAGGCAAGTTGGCTTCACGCCAAGACTTCAAGCCACCTGCCAGAGCTTGCGCTCGCTCAAAACCCAATTTTTGGGCTTGCGCTGCAGCGCGGCTTGCACGGCTACCCGCTTGACAAACCATGATGACGGGCAAGCTTTTGTTTTTGACCACTTGGGGCAACTGCGCTTCAAGCTGACCCAATGGGATATTTTTAGAACCTACAACATGCCCCTGCGCAAATTCGGCAGGCTCGCAAACGTCAATGACCACGGCTTTTTCGCGGTTCATCAGCAAGACGGCTTCGGAGGGTTCGACGCCCCCTGCAGCACCTTTGGTGAGTGCGGGCCAGAAAAGTGCCAAGGCAGAACTTGCAGCCACGGCAACCAACATCCAGTTTTCAATCAGAAAATTCACAAAAAACCCTTAAAAAGTTCACATGCAGCGCATTTATCGGCCACACGCCAGATTCGAATTCTAAAATGGCGGGCGGAAACCTGTATTGTCCTCTCTGATTAAACCTTTCACCATGTACAAATTCGTTCTCATTCGCCACGGCGAATCCACTTGGAATTTAGAAAATCGCTTCACGGGCTGGACCGATGTCGACCTGACCCCTACGGGCATTGCGCAAGCACAGGCTGCGGGACGTCTCTTGAAGGCTGAAGGGTTTGAATTTGACTTGGCCTATACCAGCGTCTTGAAACGTGCCATTCATACCCTGTGGCACACCCTGGATGCCATGGAGCGTCAGTGGCTTCCCGTTCACAACAGCTGGCGTCTCAACGAGCGTCACTATGGCGCACTGCAAGGCTTGAACAAAGCTGAAACGGCCAAAAAATTTGGCGACGAGCAAGTGTTGGTCTGGCGCCGTAGCTACGACACGCCGCCACCCGCCTTAGAGCAGCAAGACCCTCGCTGTGAAAGAGCCGATCTGAGATATGCCAAGCTCAAGCCCGAAGATGTGCCCTTGACGGAATGCCTCAAAGACACCGTTGCACGCGTGGTGCCATTCTGGACAGAGTCCATGGCGCCCGCCATCAAAGCTGGCAAGCGCGTGATGGTGGCCGCCCATGGCAACTCCATTCGCGCCCTGATTAAATACTTGGACAACATCTCCGATGACGACATCGTGAATTTGAACATCCCCAACGGCATTCCCTTGGTTTACGAACTCGATGTCAACCTGAAACCTGTTCGCAACTACTACCTTGGCGATGCCGAGGCCGCCGCCAAAGCGGCGGCGGCTGTTGCCAGCCAAGGTAAGGCCTGATTTTTATCACTGGCGCAAGACCTGATGTCTACAAGCATGGCCATCCGGGTGTATATTGGTTCAAAAGGAGACCTTCAGGGTCAATGAACATGGGTCAAAAACTGAAAATTGTCGGCTGGTTAAGTGTGGGTGCGCTGGCGGGTGCCCTCACCACCATTTCGCTACAAACCACGGCGCGCGGCACTTTTGCGCCTTTGCCCCTAGAAGAATTGCAGCAATTGGCTGCGGTGTTTGGCATGGTCAAAAGCGACTATGTTGAAGCAGTGGACGAGAAAAAACTCATCACTGAAGCCATCTCTGGCATGGTTTCCAGCCTCGACCCACACTCTCAGTACTTTGACAAAAAGAGTTTCAAAGAATTCAGTGAGGGTACGTCAGGTCGCTTTGTCGGCGTGGGCATTGAAATCACCCAAGAAGAAGGCCTGGTAAAAGTGGTGTCGCCCATCGAGGGCTCACCTGCCGACCGAGCTGGCCTCAAAACCAATGACCTCATCACCAAAATTGACGATGCGTTTGTCAAGGGTTTGTCCATGAACGATGCGGTCAAACGCATGCGTGGTGAGCCCAACACCAAAGTGGTTCTCACAGTTTTCCGCAAAGAAGAAAGTCGCACCTTCACCGTCACCATCGTGCGCGAAGAAATCAAAACGCAATCGGTCAAGGCCAAGCTATTGGAGTCGGGCTACGGTTGGATTCGTGTGGCCCAGTTCCAAGAGCGCACCGTCGAAGACTTCGCAAAGAAAATAGAAGACATGTACAAGCAAGAGCCCAAGCTACAGGGCTTGGTCCTCGATTTGCGCAACGATCCTGGTGGTTTGCTCGATGCCGCTGTGGCCTTGTCGGCAGCCTTCTTGCCAGAAAACGCGACGGTGGTGTCTACCAATGGCCAATTGGAAGAAAGCAAATTTGTTTACAAGGCTTCACCTCAGTTTTGGCGCCGAAGTTCTGAGGCCGATCCTATTCAACGTCTGACGCAAAACACTCAAGGCCAATTGAAAAAGATTCCGCTGGTGGTGTTGGTCAACGAAGGTTCGGCTTCTGCCAGTGAAATTGTGGCCGGTGCTTTGCAAGACCACAAACGCGCCATCATTATGGGCAGTCAAACCTTTGGCAAAGGGTCGGTTCAAACAGTCCGTCAATTGGGTCCAGATACTGCGCTAAAGCTCACCACTGCACGTTATTACACGCCCAATGGCCGCTCCATTCAGGCCAAAGGTATCTTGCCAGACGTCATGCTCGATGAAACCGAAAACGGCAACGTCTTTGCTGCGCTGCGTACACGTGAAGCCGACTTAGAAAAACATTTGGGCAACGGCCAAGAAGCTGAGAAGAAAAACGAAGAGCGCCAAAAAGCACGCGAAGAAGCGCTGAAGAAATTGGAAGCCGAAGCCAAGAAGCCAGAGTCTGAAAGAAGGCCCCCCGAGTTTGGTTCTCCTAAAGATTTCCAGCTCAATCAAGCGCTGAACCAACTCAAAGGCTTGCCTGTTAAAGCGAGTGCCACTTTGGCCGCACGCAAAGAACCGCTCAAAGACAAGTAAGGGCCCATGAGGGACGACCAACTCCTGCGCTACTCGCGTCACATTTTGCTGGACGAATGGGGTGTTGAAGGCCAAGAGCGGGTTTCTCAATCGCATGCATTGGTCATCGGGGCTGGTGGGTTGGGATCGCCCGCTGCGCTTTATTTGGCAAGTGCAGGCGTGGGACACATCAGTTTGGTAGACCACGACGAAGTTGATGTCACCAACTTGCAACGTCAAATTGCACACACGCAGTCGCGTGTCGGTCAAGCCAAAGTTGAGTCACTCAAAACCGCCATGCTGGCCATCAACCCAGACCTGCAAATCAGCACCTACGGCATCAAAGCCGATGCAAATTTGCTTGAGAGGCTTGTCGCAAATGTCGATGTGGTCTTGGACTGTACCGATAATTTTCAAACTCGGCATGCCATCAATGGGGCTTGTGTGAGCCACCACAAACCACTGGTGTCAGCTTCGGCTTTGCGCCTAGATGGTCAAATATCGGTGTACGACACCCAACACGCTGACTCCCCCTGCTATGCATGCGTCTTTCCACCTGCACAAGATTTTGAAGAAACGCGTTGTGCCACCATGGGCGTTTTGGCGCCTTTGGTAGGCATCATGGGCAGCATGCAAGCCGCTGAAGCGCTCAAAATACTCAGTGGCATGGGCAGCAGCCTGCGCGGACAATTGGTGATGCTCAATGCGCATCACATGGAATGGCAAAGCATTCAAACGCAAAGGCACATGCAGTGCCCTGTGTGCAGCAGTTTGCGCGATTGAGTGTTTAAGCGTTTGTCTGGGGTAGCGTCAGGTCAATTCCAACCTATCATGGCCGCATGAAACCTCATCAAGCTTGGTTGCCCTTTTTGCAGTGGCCCCGCTTAACCCCTGAACGTTTTCGCAATGAGTGGTTTGCTGGTTTTTCTGTCGCCTTGCTGATGGTGCCTCAATCGGTTGCCTATGCCGCTTTGGCCGGCATGCCTTTGGTAACTGGTTTGTATGCCGCCATGCTGCCTGCGGTTGTGGGCGTTTTGTGGGGCGGCTCTACCCGATTGTCAATTGGTCCCTCTGCGCTCACCTGTGTGCTCATCAGCGCATCGCTGACAGGCATGGCCCAACCCGCTAGCGTGGAATGGGTTCAGTTGGCCGTTTGGTTGGCATTGCTGGCTGGCACTTTGCAATTGCTCATGGGCATGCTGCGCTACGGCTGGTTGCTCAACCTGATCAGCTCGCCTGTCATGATGGGCTTTACACAAGCTGCAGGCTTGTTGGTCATGGCATCTCAGTTGCCCGCCATCACAGGTTGGCAGCCAGGTGGATCAGTGCAAGCCGCAGATTTGGCATTTGGTCTTGGCAGTTTGGCGGCGCTTTTTGCAGCCAAAAAATGGCTACCCCGATGGCCTAGCATCATGTTGGTGGTGGCCGCTACTGCAGGCATCAGTTATGCCATCGGGTTTGCCCATCAAGGGGGTGCAGTGATCGGTGCCTTGCCTGCTTCATTACCGACTTTGTCATTGCCGCAGATGCTGCCATGGTCTGAGTTGGGCTTGTTGCTGGGGCCAGCTGTGCTCATTGCCCTTGTGAGTTTTTTAGAAGCTGCTTCTAGCGCCAAAACAGAGAACCAAAAAGAAGGCACGCTTTGGCAAGAGAACCAAGATTTAATTGGACAAGGTCTGGCCAAAATATCTTCTGCATTGTGTGGCAGTTTTGCCACCAGTACCTCATTTTCCAGATCGGCCATTAGCTTGGCTTCGGGCGCCAAGACCGGCTGGGCTGCTATCGCCACAGCCACATTCGTGTTGATCGCTGTGTTTGCTTCGCCCGCACTTTTTCATGTCCCTCGCGCTGTGTTGGCAGCCATTGTGATCTTGGCAGTTTCCAGCCTGATTCAACCCAAGGCGTTTGTCAAACTGTGGCAAATTTCGCGCATTGAAGCCAGCACAGCAGGTCTGACTTTTGCCATCACACTTCTCAGCACGCCGCGCATTTATTGGGGCGTGTTAGCAGGCGTTTTGATAGGCCTTAGTCACTTTTTACACACCCGACTTCACCCACGCATCATTGAGGTAGGGTGCCACGAAGACGGCAGTTTGCGCGACCGTCACCTCTGGCACTTACCACCCATTTCCTCAAATGTTTTTGCCTTGCGAATGGATGCAGAGTTGGACTTTGCAGCGGCCAGCAACTTTGAGAAATACATCACTGAAAAATTGCGTGAGCACACTCATATTCAACATGTTTGCTTGTTTGCACAACCGATCAACCGCATCGATGCCACGGGCGTTGAAACGCTTCAGCAGTTGCGCAAACAATTGTCTCAGCGGCACATTCAATTGCACATCAGCGGCATCAAATTACCTGTTGAAAACACCTTGCGAAAAGCCGGTGAGTTGCAGGATCAAGATGGCGTGCATTTGTATCGCACAGACATTGAAGCCATCACTGCATTGCGTGCCTTGCAAGCCGTACCAGACGATATTGCAGGCATGGCCATCTAAGCAGTTAAGTGCCTTGGCAATTAAGCGCTGACGATCCAGCCCTCTAGTTTGTCAAAGTTGGGCAAGCCAAAGTTTCCCTTCTGACCTGCCGCTTTTGCTTGTTCATGTTGTACGCAAGCCCAGGCCGCTTGCACCATACAGAGTACCGCATCCAAAGCATCACCCGAGCCATCGGCCAACAAGGCATCGTGCTGCGAGGCCGTTAATTTAAGGCGCAATGACAAACGGGTTTGCGCTAAGTCCAAGGCATGCAATATGTCTTTGCGAGCTACCCAACGTTCGGCCGTTTGTTTCGATTTGTCATCGCTCTTGTAACTGCGATGACCCACAATTTCTCGCGCCAATAAACCAGGATAGGCTTCTAATGCAATACAGTTGGTACGTCCCACTTCCAAGCCATGCAAGGTCCAAGCCGCTTGACGGAGTAAGGGTACGCCTGCGTGCATCATCCACGCAACAGGTGGATTAACCCATTTCATGGAGGGGCTAGAACCAGCCGGCACATCAGTCAATCGGTGGGCAAACTTGGCGCCAACAGGCCTTGCATCACAAAACGACTTGAAGAGTTGGCGCAATGCTTCACGCGAGTGAGAGGCATAGAGGTCCATGCATTCAGGCCAACTGGTTGGCCACTGCATGGCTTCAACCCACGCCCTAGGCAAGCCGAAAGGCAAATCAAAGCCACCGACACACAGTGCGTGGCTGGGGACAGGTTGATGCAAAAAATCTTGAAAAGTTTGAAGCGTTTCAAACTGCCGGATTTGCTGGAGTTGCACGCAGCCTGCATGCAAGCTGCCCAATGCCACCACGATGGGCTTGCGCTTGCTGGGGCTGCTAGAAAAATCGCAACCCAGCAAACTCAGTGATGAAAAATCAGGCGCGCCCAATGATGGAGGCCGTGGCCATTAACTCTTCAAGCAAGGCCAGCGATACAGCACCAGAAACGCTGTAGGGGTCGAGTTCGGCACGCTCGGAGTACTTGAGCAAAATGTTGGTGTTGACGCGAGACACATCAACCTGCCCCATGGTCCAGCCACCAAAGCGGCGCTCCGAAATTTCTTCGTAATGCAACAACACCACTTGTTTGTGACGTGGGTCTTTTTGGATGTGGCCGTATAACTCACTCACCGCTTCCCGGCCGCCTTCGATGGCTTGCAAAAAGATACCTCCACCGTACACCAAGATACCTGTAATTCCCGTGCTTGGGTTGAATTGACGGGACTGAGCCAGTATCGATTCAATGACGGAAGGCTGAGCATCAACCGCGCGACTGGCATAAAGCAAACGTACCAACATGATTAAGCCTTTCTAGGAATCAGTGCCAAGAATTCACGGCGCAAATTGGCATCTTTTAGGAACACACCGCGCATGACCGAGTTGATCATTTTGCTGTCCATGTCTTTGACACCGCGCCAGCCCATGCAGAAGTGGCTGGCTTCCATCACGATGGCCAAGCCGTCGGGTTGTGTTTTGCGTTGGATCAAATCGGCCAACTGAACCACGGCCTCTTCTTGAATTTGGGGACGGCCCATGATCCATTCGGCCAAGCGAGCGTACTTTGACAGGCCAATGACGTTGGTGTGCTCATTGGGCATAACGCCAATCCAAATTTGACCTATGACAGGGCACAAATGGTGACTGCAGGCACTGCGCACTGTGATGGGACCCACAATCATGAGCTCATTCAAGTGCTCGGCATTGGGAAACTCAGTCACTTCTGGGCCTTCTACGTACCGGCCTTTGAAGACTTCTTTCAAATACATTTTGGCCACGCGACGGGCTGTGTCTTGGGTGTTGTGATCGTTTTTGGTGTCGATCACCATGCTGTCCAAAACTTTTTGCATGTTGCCAGCGACTTCATCGAGCAAATGCTCTAGTTCGCCGGGCTGAATGAATTCAGCAATGTTGTCGTTGGCATTGAAGCGTTTGCGTGCTGCCTGGATGCGCTCGCGAATCTTCACGGAAACGGGTGTACCGATGTCCTCTGCAGGCAAATGGGCGGGAGCGTTCATAAGCGTTTGTTTTGAAAATTCAAAGCATGATCGTACCAGTGATTGATGTCACTTCTAGCGGTACGGACTTGCGCCGTTCCGCCCAACGAAACGTTTCAGTAGCGATTGCCAGTCAGCCATATGGCAAAACGCATCAAACCAAAGGCAATCCAGTCCATGGTTCGCTGAAATCTAGAGCGCGCCATCAAAGCGCCGGGCATGACCCTTTGGCTGCCCGTCTCAATGGCCTGCGCCAGTCCAAGCTGCAACTGCTTGGCAAATAAACCATCAGCCACCACCACATTGGCCTCACGTGCCAAAAGCAGGCTGAAGGGATCGAGGTTAGAGGAACCCACCGTGGCCCAAGGGTGCTCGTGATGTGCATCAATGACTGCCACTTTGGCGTGTAAAAAACTTTCTGCGTACTCGTAAATTTCAACCCCTGCCGCCAAGAGTTGTCCGTAAACAGGACGCGCTGCGTGGTATTGCATGAAGTACTCATACCGTCCCTGCAACAGCAGTTGAACTCTGACGCCGCGCTGCGCAGCATGGATCAAAGCTTGGCGTAATTTTCTGCCAGGCAAAAAGTAGGCATTGGCAATCACAATGTCATGGCGTGCCTTGCCAATGGCGCGTCGATAGGCTTTTTCAATTTGACTGCGATGCAGCACATTGTCACGCAGCAACAAGCCTGCGCGAGCCACCCAGCGTTGTGCTTGTGCATGGTATGCATCTTGGAGCCAAGGCAAATGGACCCCTGCAGCCCTGAATGAGCTGAAGGCTTCAGGAAAATTTTGTTGTCGCACGTGACGCACAGCTTGTATGCGCCACCACAGCTGGGTCGTCGCCTCTTGCACTTGCTGTACCAATGCGCCTGTGGCACACACTGCGAAATCTAGCCTAGGCGACTTCAAGGCCCCATACTGCGGGTCGTGCAAATCGTCCAAAATATTGATGCCACCGCAAAATGCCAAATGGCCATCAATGACACACAACTTGCGGTGCAAACGGCGCCACCGACTGGGAATCAGAAGGCCCAAAGTGCCCAATGGCGAATAAACCCGCCACACCACGCCAGACTGATCAAAACGCGTTCGCCACTCTTCAGGCAAACGGGGCGTACCGACACCATCCACCACCACCCAAACCCGCAAACCGCGGCGGCCAGCCCTTTCTAAGGCGGCGGCCACCAAAGCACCCGTGGCATGAAAGTCAAAAATATAAGTTTCCAAGTGGATGTGCGAGCGTGCAGCATCGATGGCGCGAATGAGCGCAGGAAAATATTCTGCACTGCCTTTCAACAGCTTGATTTGATGACCATCGCGCAAAGGTGGGTGATTTTTCATCGCTCAAATTTGGCTACCAGGGGCAAATGATCTGACATGCGTTGCCAAATTTTGCCATGCGGCACCATTTGGCTCACAGGTGTCAGGCC
>JACCDI012028207.1_pt1 | contig 14792 bp, 11 predicted proteins | sample 7442791 | NCBI WGS metagenome assembly JACCDI01 (sample SAMN15323434, study PRJNA562643) | freshwater metagenome | isolation source: river surface water | place: USA:Blue River Watershed | collected 2017-08-15 | reverse complement strand
TGCGGCCTCAGTATGTTTACATCTGAGCACATAACGGGATTCACAGAAGAGCGGAATGAAGCGATTGTTTCATTCCGCTTTTTTTCACCCGGATTTTGCGATTAGTCCTGGAGAATGCATTGAGTAATTCAGCAGTACTGGCATTGGAAGATGGCAGTATCTTTCGCGGCCGCGCCATCGGAGCGCATGGTCTGTCCAGCGGCGAGGTCGTGTTCAATACGTCCATGACCGGCTACCAGGAGATCCTCACCGATCCGTCCTACGCCCGGCAGATCGTCACGCTGACCTATCCCCACATCGGCAACACCGGCACCAACGACGAGGACAACGAGTCAGGCAAGGTCTGGGCCTCCGGCCTGGTGATCCGGGATCTCTCACGCATTTCCAGCAACTGGCGCAATCAGCAGACGCTCGACGATTTCCTGCGCGAGCGCAATGTCGTCGCCATCGCCGAGATCGACACGCGTCGCCTCACCCGTCTGCTGCGTGACAAGGGGCCGCTCAACGGCTGTCTGCTGACCGGCAAGGCGCTGGAGGAGCACGGCGAGGCGCGTGCGCTGCAGGAGGCGCGTGCATTCCCCGGGCTCAAGGGCATGGATCTGGCCAAGGAAGTCAGCGTCAAGCAGTCCTACGAATGGACGGAGAGTGTCTGGCAGTGGTCCAAGGGCCACCAGCGTGCCGCGCTCGACAAGCCTTTCCACGTCGTGGCCTATGATTTCGGCATCAAGACCAACATCCTGCGCATGATCGCTGAGCGCAACTGTCGGGTGACTGTGGTGCCCGCGCAGACGCCTGCAGAGGACGTGCTGGCGCTCAAGCCGGATGGCATCTTCCTGTCCAATGGCCCGGGCGACCCCGCGCCGTGCGACTATGCGATTGCGGCCACGAAGCGTTTCCTCGAGACCGAGATCCCGATCTTCGGCATCTGTCTCGGCTGTCAGATCCTGGCCCTGGCCTGCGGTGCCAGCACCGTGAAGATGCGGCTGGGTCACCATGGCGCCAATCACCCGGTACAGCGCATCGCTGACGGCACGGTGTCCATCACCAGCCAGAACCATGGTTTCGCCGTGGATGAAGCCAGTCTGCCGGCGAACCTGAAGGCCACCCATCGCTCCCTGTTCGATGGCACCCTGCAGGGAATTGAACGAACCGACAAGCCAGCGTTCGCCTTCCAGGGACATCCGGAAGCGAGCCCCGGCCCGCACGATATCACCTCGCTCTTCGATCACTTCATCGATCTGATGAAGGCAAGGGCCAGTCGCTAGACCCAGTCCTGCCCGGACTGCTGGTCCGGGCTGCAACGAAAAACAAGCCGCCGCGCGCACGCCACGTCGCCCGGCCGCGTCAGAAGCCACGGTTTGAATATGCCAAAACGTTCCGACATAAACAGTATCCTCATCCTCGGTGCCGGTCCGATCGTCATCGGCCAGGCCTGCGAATTCGACTACTCCGGTGCCCAGGCCTGCCAGGCGCTGCGCGAAGAGGGCTACCGGGTCATTCTGGTGAATTCCAACCCGGCGACCATCATGACCGACCCGGCCATGGCCGATGCCACCTACATCGAGCCGGTGACCTGGCAGATCGTCGAGAAGATCATCGCCCGTGAGCGCCCGGATGCGATCCTGCCGACGATGGGTGGCCAGACAGCCCTCAACTGTGCGCTGGACCTGCACCGCAACGGCGTGCTGGAAAAGTACGGTGTCGAGCTGATCGGTGCGAGTTGCGAAGCCATCGACAAGGCGGAGAACCGCGAGCTGTTCGACCGCGCCATGAAGTCCATCGGACTGGAGACGCCCGCCCACGGCATGGCGCACAACATGGAAGAGGCCTTCGCCGCACTCGACATGGTCGGCTTCCCCTGCATCATCCGCCCCTCGTTCACGCTGGGCGGCAGTGGTGGCGGCATTGCCTACAACAAGGAAGAGTTCATCGAGATCTGCACGCGCGGACTCGAGCTCTCTCCCATCAAGGAGCTGCTGATCGACGAGTCGCTCATCGGCTGGAAGGAATACGAACTGGAAGTGGTGCGTGATCGCAATGACAACTGCATCATCGTCTGCGCCATCGAGAACTTCGACGCCATGGGCGTGCATACCGGCGATTCCATAACCGTTGCTCCCTCGCAGACCCTGACTGACAAGGAGTATCAGATCCTGCGCAATGCGGCCATTGCGGTGCTGCGCGAGATCGGCGTGGAAACCGGCGGTTCCAACGTGCAGTTCGGCATGTGCCCGCGCACCGGCCGCCTGGTCATCATCGAGATGAATCCCCGCGTGTCGCGCTCCTCTGCGCTGGCCTCCAAGGCGACAGGTTTTCCCATCGCCCGCGTCGCTGCGAAGCTGGCCGTGGGATACACCCTGGATGAACTGCGCAACGAGATCACCGGCGGTGCCACACCGGCGTCCTTCGAGCCGAGCATCGACTATGTCGTAACGAAGATCCCGCGCTTCACCTTCGAGAAATTCCCCGAGACCAATGATCGCATCACCACGCAGATGAAATCCGTGGGTGAGGTGATGGCGATCGGGCGCACCTTCCAGGAGTCGGTGCAGAAGGCCTTGCGTGGTCTGGAAGTGGGCGTGGCAGGTTTCGACCCGATTCTCGACACTGGCCTGAGTGATGCCATGGACATCCTCAAGCGCGAATTGATGGACGCCGGCGGCGAGCGCATCTGGTACATCGGCGATGCCTTCCGTCAGGGCTGGAGTGTGGAGACTGTCGCTGAGCTGACCGGTGTGGACCCGTGGTTCCTCGTGCAGATCGAGGACATCATCCAGGAAGAGTCACGCATTGCTGCGATGACTCTCGAAAGCATTGATCGCGACACTCTGTTCCGCCTGAAGCAGAAGGGCTTCTCCGATTCGCGCATCGCCGCCCTTCTGAGAGTGCCCGAGCTGAACGTGCAGCGTCATCGTCACGCGCTGAACGTGCGTCCGGTATACAAGCGCGTGGATACCTGTGCTGCTGAGTTCACCTCGGCCACGGCCTACATGTATTCCACCTACGAAGAAGAGTGCGAGGCGCTGCCGTCGGATCGCAAGAAGATCATGGTGCTGGGCGGAGGACCGAACCGCATCGGCCAGGGCATCGAGTTCGACTACTGCTGCGTGCACGCGGCGCTCGCCATGCGCGAGGATGGTTACGAGACCATCATGGTCAACTGCAACCCCGAGACCGTGTCCACCGACTACAATATTTCTGACCGTCTGTTCTTCGAGCCGGTGACCTTCGAGGATGTGATGGAGATCGTCGCCCTCGAACGCCCGCAGGGGGTGATCGTGCAGTTCGGCGGCCAGACGCCGCTCAATCTTGCCACGCGTCTCGAGGCAGCTGGCGTTCCCATCATCGGCACCTCGGCCGATGCGATCGACCTGGCCGAGGATCGCGAGCGCTTCCAGCAGCTGATTCGCAAGCTCGGCCTGAAGCAGCCACCGAACTGCATCGTGCGCAGTGTGGATGAAAGCATCGCCGCCGCCGCCCAGATTTCCTACCCGCTGGTGGTGCGTCCTTCCTATGTGCTGGGTGGTCGCGCGATGGAGATCGTCTACAACGAGGAAGAGCTGCGTCGCTACATGCGCACTTCGGTCAAGGTTGGCAACGAGAGCCCGGTGTTGCTCGACTACTTCCTCAATTCCGCCATCGAGATCGATGTCGATCTGGTGAGCGACGGCGAGCAGGTCGTCGTGGGCGCCATCATGCAGCACATCGAGCAGGCCGGTGTGCACTCGGGCGATTCAGCGTGTTCGCTGCCACCCTACAATCTGCCGATGGATGTGCAGAACCGCATTCGCGAGCAGGTGAGCATGCTGGCGAAGGAGCTGGGCGTGGTCGGGCTGATGAACACGCAGCTGGCCTATCAGGACGGCGAGATCTACATCATCGAGGTCAACCCGCGTGCCTCACGCACCGTGCCCTTCGTCTCCAAGTGCATCGGGGTCTCGCTGGCCAAGGTCGCAGCGCGCTGCATGGCAGGCACCAGCCTCAAGGCCCAGGGCTTCACGAAGGAGATCGTGCCGAAGAATTTCGCCGTCAAGGAAGCGGTGTTCCCCTTCAACAAGTTCCCTGGCGTCGATCCGATCCTCGGGCCGGAAATGAAGTCCACCGGCGAAGTGATGGGCGTCGGTCGCACCTTTGCCGAGGCCTTCGCGAAGTCGCAGCTGGGGGCGGGCGAGGAAATCAAGAACAGCGGCACGGTGTTCATCAGCGTGCGCGACGCCGACAAGCCCAAGGTGGTGGAAGTGGCCCGCAAGCTCGACAAGCTGGGCTTCAATCTCATCGCCACCCAAGGCACTGCGGCGGTGATCAGTGCCGCCGGTCTGCCCGTCACGGTGGTGAACAAGGTCAACGAAGGTAGACCGCACATCGTCGACATGATGAAGAACGATCAGGTGCAACTGGTGGTCAACACCACCGAGGGTAAGCAGGCCATCGCCGATTCCTCCATCATTCGGCGCACGGCGCTGCGCCACGATGTGGCCTGCACCACCACCATCGCCGGCGCGCTGGCGGTCTGCGAGGCGCTGATTCATGGTGACAATCTCTCTGTCTACACCATTCAGGAGCTGCACGCGGAATTATGAGAAAAGTGCCGATGACCGTGGCGGGCGCAGAGCGTCTGAGGGCGGAGCTGAATGAGCTGAAGACCGAGCGGCGGCCGCGCATCATCGCGGCGATCGCGGAGGCGCGCGAGCACGGCGATCTGCGCGAGAACGCGGAGTACCATGCCGCGCGCGAGCAGCAGAGTTTCTGTGAAGGGCGCATCAAGGAGATCGAGGGCAAGCTCGCCGACGCCGAGGTCATCGATGTGCGGGCCATCAAGCCCACCGGTCGAGTCATCTTCGGCACGACGGTGACGCTGCTCAACGTGGCGACGGACGCCAGCGTGGTCTATCAGATCGTGGGCGAGGATGAAGCCGATGTGCGCGCCGGGCGCATCTCGGTGGGTTCGCCGATTGCGCGCGCCATCATGGGCAAGGAAGTGGGGGACGAGATCGTGGTGAAGGCGCCGGCAGGCGACATTCACTACGAGATCGAGGCCGTCGAGCACCTCTGAGACCTGCCCTGCGCAGAACGGGGCTCAGTGAGCCTTGTGACGCAGGATGTTCGACAGTCGCGGGTCCGGCTTGGCAGCCTGCCGATAAATCACGGCGATGTTGCCGATGCTCTGCACCAGTTCCGCTCTGGAGAGTTCGCACACTTGCGCAATGATCTCCCTTCTGGCGTCTCTGTCTGCTGCGAAGATCTTGACCTTGATGAGCTCGTGCTCTTCCAGGGCGCGATCGATCTCCTTCAGCACGTTCTCGGCCAGGCCCTTCTGGGCGATGGTGACGATCGGCGAGAGGGAATGGGCGATGGTGCGGAAACGCTTCTTGTCTTGTGCAGGCAGTGTCATGGGATTCGCGGGGGTCGGCGGGCGCTGCCCGGTTGCAAGTGAGGCGCCATTGTAGCCCAGCACGAGAATTACACAACCGCCGCGCTCCCGGCCGCGCCCGGCATTGCTTGGACTTTTCCGGGGGCGATCTTGTAATATCCTGATCAACTCCCAATATGCCTGGTGTGCGCGCACATCACAGGCAGACACGACGGCCTGCAATGGATCGCTGCGGCCAAGGGTCTCCTTGGCTGCCGATCAACTTCGATTTCACTGAGATAGGGGGATAATCCCTTGAACGACATGGCAAAGAATCTACTGCTCTGGATGGTCATCGCTGCAGTCCTGCTGACGGTGTTCAACAACATCAATCAGGAGACCAGCAGTGTATCCGTGACTTATTCAGACTTCGTGAAGGAGGTGCGCGCAGGCCAGGTGCGCTCCGTCACGATCGCCGGCATCTCAGTGACCGGGCGGCGCATGGACAATACCCAGTTCACCACGACCATCCCCATGATCGGCGATGATCAGCTGATGAACGACCTCTTCAACAACGGCGTCGAGATCGTCGGTTCGGAGCCGGAGCGGCAGAGCATCTGGTCGCAGTTGCTGGTCGCCAGCTTCCCGATCCTGATCATCATCGGCCTGTTCTTCTTCTTCATGCGCCAGATGCAGGGCGGCGGTGCGGGCGGCAAGGGCGGCCCGATGTCCTTCGGCAAGAGCAAGGCCAAGCTGCTGGGTGAGGATCAGATCAAGGTGACCTTCGCCGACGTGGCCGGTGTGGACGAGGCCAAGGAAGACGTGAAGGAGCTGGTGGACTTCCTGCGCGAGCCGGACAAGTTCCAGCGCCTTGGCGGCAGAATTCCCCGCGGCATCCTGATGGTCGGCCAGCCCGGCACGGGCAAGACCCTGCTGGCCAAGGCCATTGCCGGCGAGGCCAAGGTGCCTTTCTTCTCGATCTCGGGTTCCGACTTCGTCGAGATGTTCGTGGGTGTCGGCGCGTCTCGCGTGCGTGACATGTTCGACCAGGCCAAGAAGCAGTCGCCCTGCATCATCTTCATCGACGAGATCGACGCCGTGGGTCGTCACCGGGGTGCCGGACTCGGCGGCGGGCACGACGAGCGCGAGCAGACACTGAACCAGTTGCTGGTGGAAATGGACGGTTTCGAGGCCAATGACGGCATCATCGTGATCGCCGCCACCAACCGCCCCGATGTGCTTGACCCTGCGCTGCTGCGTCCTGGCCGCTTCGACCGTCAGGTGGTCGTCGGCCTGCCTGATATCCGTGGCCGCGAACAAATTCTCAAGGTGCACATGCGCAAGGTGCCCATCGATGAGCGCGTCAATGCGGCGGTGATTGCCCGTGGCACGCCTGGCTTCTCCGGTGCCGATCTGGCCAACCTGGTGAACGAGGCAGCCCTATTCGCTGCCCGCAGCAATCGCAAGCTGGTCACCATGGAAGAATTCGAGAAGGCCAAGGACAAGATCATGATGGGCGCCGAGCGCAAGTCCATGGTCATGTCCGACAAGGAAAAGCTCAATACTGCGTATCACGAGTCCGGTCATGCCATCGTCGGTCGACTGGTGCCCGAGCATGATCCTGTCTACAAGGTCAGCATCATCCCGCGCGGCCGCGCGCTTGGTGTCACCATGTTCCTGCCGGAGGAAGACCGCTACAGCCTGAGCAAGCAGGGCATTCTCAGCATGATCTGCAGCCTTTACGGAGGTCGTATCGCCGAGGAAATGACCCTGGGCAGCGAAGGCGTCACCACGGGTGCCTCCAATGACATCCAGCGCGCCACCGACATGGCACGCAACATGGTCACCAAGTGGGGGCTGTCGGAAAAGCTCGGGCCGTTGATGTATGCCGAAGACGACGGCGAGGTGTTCCTCGGCCGTGGCACGTCCTCGCAGTCGAAGGCGCATTCGGGTGAAACTGCCAAGGTCATCGACGAAGAGATCAAGCGCATCATCGACGAGTGCTACGGCAAGGCCAAGCGCCTGCTGGAAGAGAACCGCGACAAGCTGGAACTGATGAAGGATGCTCTCCTGGAGTACGAGACCATCGATGCAGACCAGATCAATGACATCATGGCCGGCATGAAGCCCAGACCGCCAGCTGACTGGTCACAGAGTGATTCCGGTTCCGGCTCCGCGCGCTCCAGCGGCCGCGCGACGGACACCGCAGCTGACAGCCCGATCGGAGGCCCTGCCAGCGAAGTCTGACTGGCGCATTGCAGGACATCTGAGTGAACGGCACATTCCTCAAGGTCGGTGATCATGTCATCGACCTTTCCGTTCCCGTCGTCATGGGAATCGTCAACGCCACCCCCGACTCGTTCTCCGATGGGGGTCGGCTCGCTTCAGCTGGATCTTTCGATTTCAAGATTTCGGTCGACAAGGCGCTGGCTCTGGCTGAGCGCATGCTGCAGGAAGGCGCTGCCATCCTCGATGTGGGAGGCGAGTCCACCCGGCCCGGTGCGGCAAGCCTCGGCGAACAGGAAGAGCTCGATAGGGTCATCCCGGTGATAGAGGCCATAAGAGCCCGGCTCGACATCGCGATATCCGTGGATACCAGCACGCCTGTCGTGATGGTGGAGGCCATCGCAGCCGGCGCTGGGCTCGTCAACGACGTGCGTGCGCTGAGGCGTCCTGGTGCAGTCGAGGCGGTTGCCGGGCGGGAGGTCGCGATCTGCCTGATGCACATGCGCGGCGAGCCGGGCACCATGCAGCAGGATGTCCAGTACGTGGATGTTGTGGCACAGGTGCGCGCATTTCTCGTCGAACGTGTGGAACACTGCGTCGCGCAAGGCATTGCGCCCTCGCGCCTTGTGCTCGATCCGGGCTTTGGTTTCGGCAAGAGTGTCGAGCAGAACTACCGGCTCCTGCGCGAGCTGTCACAATTCCAGACACTCGGACTGCCGCTGCTTGTCGGCATGTCCCGCAAGTCCATGCTTGGCGCTGTGACCGAAAGGCCTGTTGACGAGCGTGTGCATGCCGGCGTTGCGGCCAGCGTGCTCGCTCTGCAGGGCGGCGCTGCGATCATCCGAACCCATGACGTGGCGCCGGTAATCGACGCCATCAGAATACATCGCGCCTATTCAGGCGAAAGTGAGTGAGAGACAGGTAAGGGAATGAAGAACAAGAAGGCAGAAAAGAAATACTTCGGGACTGACGGCATTCGTGGTCGTGTGGGCGAGCATCCCATCACGCCTGACTTCATGTTGAAGCTGGGCTGGGCGGCGGGCAAGGTCTTCGCGAAGTCCGATCGTGCCCGCAGCAAGATTCTCATCGGCAAGGACACCCGCATCTCTGGCTACATGTTCGAAGCCGCCCTGGAAGCTGGTCTCACGGCGGCCGGGGTCGACATCAATCTGCTGGGGCCGATGCCAACGCCAGCCGTGGCCTATCTCACGCGCACCTTCCACGCGCAGGCCGGGATCGTCATCAGTGCCTCCCACAATCCCTTTGAAGACAATGGCATCAAGTTCTTTTCGGGTGATGGGTCCAAGCTGCCAGACGAGCTGGAGTTCGCGATTGAGGAATACCTGGAACGACCCATCACGACAGTGGATTCCCAGTTGATCGGCAAGGCCTCACGCATCACCGACGCCAGTGGTCGCTACATCGAATACTGCAAGGGCACTGTGCCCTCGGAAATGAAACTGGCCGGCCTCAAGCTGGTGGTCGACTGCGCGAATGGCTCCACGTACCACATTGCCAGCAACGTGTTTCGCGAGCTTGGTGCCACCGTGAAGACCATTGGCGCCTCGCCCAACGGACTGAACATCAACGATCAGTGCGGCTCCACCTGCACGGACGCGCTTGTGCGCGAAGTGCTCGCCGAAAAGGCGGATCTTGGCGTGGCCTTCGATGGCGATGGCGACCGCCTGATCATGGTCGACCACCTGGGCAATGTCGTGGATGGTGACGAAATCCTGTACGTGATTGCTCGGGACAAGCGCCGCCGCAATGTCGACTTCGGCGGTGTCATCGGCACTCTGATGAGCAATCTCGGCCTGCAATTGGGGCTGGAGGCGCTGGATATCCCGTTCGCTCGCGCCGCTGTCGGCGATCGCTATGTCATGGCGGAACTCAAGCAGCGTCAGTGGGAGCTGGGGGGGGAATCCTCCGGCCACATCATCTGTCTGGATGTGTCCACCACCGGCGATGGCATCGTGTCCGCCCTGCAGACGCTCTACGCCATGATCAGTACGGGGTCGAGCCTGAATGAACTGCGCAGCAAGATGCTCAAATTCCCCCAGACCATGATCAATGTGAAAGTGACCGACAAGAAGCGTCTGGACTCGGCGCCAGCCATTCGCGAGGCCGTGACTGCCGTGGAAGCAACACTCGGCCGCAAGGGGCGGGTATTGCTACGACCATCGGGCACCGAGCCCGTTGTGCGCGTGATGGTCGAGGGCGAAGATGCCGCGCTCGTGCAACGACTCGCGGAGGAGCTGGCAGAGCAGGTGCGACTGCATGCCTGAGTGCCACGGCCGGTCGTCTCAGGTTGCAAGCCCCTGGCAACTTGGTTATATTTGCGCCCCGTTTTCCCGATGTCAGACACACCTCTGCACAAGGTTATGTGAATGCGCCGAAGTCTAGTCGCTGGTAACTGGAAAATGCACGGTTCCGGCGCCTCGATCACCGGGCTGTTGCACTCACTGGTTCAGGCGCTTGGCGACGAGCAGACAGCTGCGGAAGTGGTGGTTTGTCCGCCGGCACCTTACCTTTCCCTTTGTCAGCAGATGTTGCAGGGCCGCGCGATCACAGTGGGGGCGCAGAACGTTCACGCGCAGGCGAGCGGAGCCTTCACGGGTGATGTGTCTGCCGCAATGCTGGCCGAGTTCGATGTCAAGTACGTCATCGCGGGGCATTCGGAGCGGCGGCGCTATGCGGGGGAGACTGACGCCGAAGTGGCGCAGAAGTGCGAAGCCGCGATACTGGCGGGCATAGCCCCGATTGTCTGCGTGGGGGAGTCGCTCGAGGAGCGCGAGACCGGACAGGCCGAATCAGTGGTGGCAAGGCAGTTGGGCGCAGTGCTGAGTCATTGTGACACGGTCGCTCTCGGCAAGCTCGTTGTGGCGTATGAACCTGTTTGGGCGATAGGCACTGGCAGGACGGCGGCGCCGGAGCAGGCACAGGCCATGCACGCTCTCATCAGACGCGTGTTAAGGAACACAAGTGCCGTGCTTGCCGACACCGTGAGAATTCTCTACGGTGGTAGTGTGACGGCAGAAAACGCGGCGCAATTGTTCGCGCAGCAAGACATAGACGGTGGCTTGGTGGGCGGTGCGTCCCTCAAACCGGAAGAATTCATAGCGATTTGCAAGAGTGTGGGCAAGTAATGGAAACCTTGGTAATCATCGTGCACGTGATCGTCGCCATCGCGATTGTCGGTCTGGTGCTTCTGCAGCAGGGCAAGGGCGCTGACGCAGGGGCAGCATTTGGCAGCGGGGCCTCGCAGACTGTTTTCGGCAGCGCGGGTTCCGGTAATTTCCTGACTCGCTCCACATCCATCGCCGCCACGATCTTCTTCATCACCAGCCTGACGCTGGCGATTTTCGCGAAGCAGAATACCAGTGCCGGTGTCGTCGAGGGGCTGCCCATCGTCAACCCCGAGTTGCTGTCGCAGCCGGCCGCTCCGACCAGCGACGTGCCGCAGGTTGAGACGGCGACCGACGCAGCCGCAAGCGATGTGCCCGCTGTCCCAGCGCCCGCGCCAGCGACGGGCAATTGAGAGTGTGAAAAGAGTTCCAGCCGAAGTGGTGAAATTGGTAGACACGCTATCTTGAGGGGGTAGTGACCTTTGGTCGTGCGAGTTCAAGTCTCGCCTTCGGCACCAATTGCAGGAAGCGCGCAACGCAAGAGCAGGCGCGCAGGATTTAAGAGGATGCCAATCCTTTTGCTTGACCGTTTTCAAGGCGCCTCAGTATAATTCCGGCCCCTGAGTAAGAAGCAGGGCTCAGTGCACAAGCCAGGGGCACTGATTGCGCAAGCGACACATCAGAATTCACGATTTGTTGCGGGGTGGAGCAGTCTGGCAGCTCGTCGGGCTCATAACCCGAAGGTCGTAGGTTCAAATCCTGCCCCCGCTACCAATTTTCGGGATGCACATGATTCAAGTCCCGAGTCGATGCAGCATGGTGTCTGGCACGCCATGCAGGCAGAAGCAAATGCAATGCATTGCAGTATCGAAGCCCCATCCGGGGCTTTTTGTTAGGCGCGAATTTCGTGCCGTTTGCCGGGCTGTTTTGCTCCACATCCCAGGTCGCACCGACCAGGCGATGCAAAAATCAGGAATTCAGGAGTGGGCCGCAGGCCCATTTTTTATTTGTGCGAAATGATTTTGCGAGCGATATGCAAGCAAACAGGTGGTCAACAGAGTGAGCAATAATCTGGTCGCTATTGCAGACATGATCCGTCCAACCGTCGAGGCGCTGGGTGTCACACTCTGGGGGGTCGATCAGGTCGGGCAGGGACGCAGCAGCATCCTGCGAATCTATATCGACAAGCCGGATGACGGCATCACCATCGATGACTGCGAACGCGTCAGTCGTCAGATCAGCGGCATCTTCGATGTCGAGGATCCCATCGCCGGCGAGTACACTCTGGAAGTGTCTTCTCCCGGCATGGACAGGCCCTTGTTCGACCACGCGCATTTTGCGCGCTTCGTTGGCAGTGTGGCGAACGTTCGTCTGCGCTCGCCACTGGAAGGACGGCGCAAGTTCAAGGGTGTGATTCAAAGAGCGGAGGCAGACCAGATCTGTCTCCTGGTGGACGAAAAGGAAGTCATTTTTCCTTTTTCGGCCGTGGACAAGGCCAATCTGGTGTACTGAAAGGTCGGCAATCCGACACGGGCCTGGGCCGACAACTGTCGGGAATTGGCAGAAGGCGAGAAGACCTCTGGAGTAAGGTGACACGATTATGATGAGTAAAGAGATTCTGTTGGTTGCGGATGCGGTTTCCAATGAGAAAGGTGTCGCACGCGAAGTGATTTTCGAAGCTGTCGAGTCCGCGCTGGCCACTGCCACCAAGAAATTCTATGAAGACGACGACATGAATTGTCGCGTGCGTGTCGACCGCAAGACCGGCGAATACGAAACCTTCCGTGTCTGGGATATCGTCACTGACGAGGAATACACCGGCAAGGGAGATCAGCTCACTCTCGAGCAGGCACTTGAAAAGAATCCTGAGGCTGCCGTTGGTGGCGTCTGGGAAGAAAAGATCGAGAACATCGAGTTCGGTCGCATCGCGGCGCAGACCGCCAAGCAGGTCATCGTGCAGAAGGTGCGTGAAGCCGAGCGCGACATCATCATCGCCGAGTACCGCCACAAGATCGGCAAGCTTATTTCTGGAACGGTCAAGAAAGTCACTCGCGAGAGCGTACTTGTCGATCTGGGTGGCAACGCCGAGGGGCTGCTGGCGCGCGAGCACATGATTCCACGCGAAAATTTCCGCGTCGGCGACCGTATCCGTGCGCTGCTGCTGGACGTGCGTTCAGAGCCGCGTGGCCCGCAACTGTTCCTGAGTCGCACAGACGCCGGCATGCTCATCGAACTGTTCAAGATCGAAGTGCCGGAGATCGCCGAGGAAGTCATCGAGATCAAGGCGGCTGCCCGCGACCCGGGTTCCCGAGCCAAGATCGTCGTGCGCACCAATGATGGTCGCATCGACCCGGTGGGCGCCTGTGTCGGCATGCGCGGTTCGCGTGTGCAGGTGGTGTCCAATGAACTGGCGAACGAGCGCATCGACATCATCCTGTGGGACGACAATCCCGCCCAGCTCGTGATCAATTCCATGGCACCTGCCGAAGTGGCCTCGATCATCATGGATGAAGACAGTCACACCATGGATGTCGCTGTCGAGGAAGAGAATCTCGCTCAGGCCATCGGTCGCAACGGGCAGAACGTACGTCTTTCAAGCGAACTGACGGGCTGGACCATCAATGTGATGAGCGTGGCGGAAGCCACCGAGAAGCAGCAGCAGGAAACCAGCGGTTTCGTCGAGATGTTCGTGAACAAGCTCGATGTCGACGAAGACATCGCCGAGGTGCTGGTCAGCGAAGGCTTCACCTCCCTGGAAGAAATCGCCTATGTGCCGCTGGAAGAGATCCTGAGCATCGATGGTTTCGACGAGGACATCGCGAACGAGTTGCGCAACCGGGCCAAGGATGCCCTGCTGACTCAGGCAATTGCCTCCGAGGAAGGGCTCTCCAGCGCCAACATCGCGGATGATCTGCGCAACATGGAAGGCATGGATGACACGCTGGCACTGGCTCTTGCAGGCAAGGGCGTGCTGAGCATGGAAGATCTGGCTGAGCAGTCCATCGACGATCTCATGGACATCGACGGCATGAATGAAGAACGTGCAGGCAAGCTGATCATGACAGCAAGGGCGCCCTGGTTCGAGTGAGCGCAGACAGGCGCGGCAAGGCACAGGCAGCAGGAGTCCGGGTCGGACGGCAAGGGTAATCAGGAGTAGGTAAATGGCAGATGTAACAGTCAGTGAACTCGCCAAGGTTGTTGGAGTTTCGGTCGAGAGACTTCTTTCCCAGGTGAAGGAGGCGGGTCTGCCCCACACGAAGGCGGAAGATCCGATCTCCAATGACGACAAGAACACCTTGTTGCTGTTCTTGCGGCGCAGTCATGGCGACAAGGAAGCGACGGATACCGCTCCCAAGAAGATCACGCTCAAGCGCAAGACAGTGGAAACGCTCAAGTCGGCCGGCAGTCATGGTCGCGGCAAGACCATTGCGGTGGAAGTGCGCAAGAAGCGCACTTACGTGAAACGCAGCGAGCTGCCCGGCGAGGCGGAAGGCAGCGACGCGCAGGAGCAGGCGGAAGAGCTGGCTGCACAGGCGCAGGAATTCCAGGCACAGCCAGAGCCCGGCGCAGTGTCGGCAGAAGTGGAAGCGCGCCATGAAGCGCCGGTCGACCCGGTGCCGGCAGCGCCCGAGAAGCCGGCCGCGGAAAAGCCCGCCGAACGCTCTGCAGACCATGCCGACGCACGCCGTCCAGCGCCTGCAGCCCCGGCGGCGCGCCCGGATGCCAGCAAGAGCGGCAAGAAGGATCAGCCCGGTGCCAAGGATGACGACAAGGGCGACTTCCGCAAGAAGGACAAGGCTCCCGCCAGAAAGCAGGTCAAGGGACGCGTGGACGACTTTGTGCTCGAGGACAGCGAGTACGGCGATGGTCGCGGACGCCGTGGCGGGCGCAAGAGCAAGTCACGCGCCACCAAACAGCACGGTTTCGAGAAGCCGACCGAGTTCATTTCTCGCGAGATCGCCATTGGCGAGGCCAACTCGGTCACCGATCTGGCACAGAAGATGTCGGTCAAGTCGGCCGAAGTCATCAAGGTGCTGTTCAAGATGGGCGTGATGGCCACCATCAACCAGGTGCTGGATCAGGACACCGCC
>JACCDI010921299.1_pt1 | contig 14793 bp, 6 predicted proteins | sample 7442791 | NCBI WGS metagenome assembly JACCDI01 (sample SAMN15323434, study PRJNA562643) | freshwater metagenome | isolation source: river surface water | place: USA:Blue River Watershed | collected 2017-08-15 | reverse complement strand
TGAAAAAGCAGTTCCGCTGCAAGTCTGTGTGGTGATATTGGCAATGCTAGAAGTTGGATTAACAGTCACTGTAATGGTGAATGTAGACGTACATTGATTTGGCGCTGTGCCAGAAGTGGCTGTTACGGTGTAAGTAGACGTTACTGCCGTGGCTCCCGAATTGGTTAATGTTCCGGTTATGGTTGCCCCACTTCCCGCGGAACCTCCCGTAAAGCCTGAGCCAGATGGTGCCGACCACGAATAGGTAGTTCCAGCTGGAATTACATTCGGAGAAGTTGCACTTGGCGTTACTGAAAAAGCATTTCCGCTGCAAGTCTGTGTGGTGATATTGGCAATGCTCGGGGTTGGATTAACAGTCACTGTAATGGTGAATGTTGACGTACATTGATTGGGTGCTGTGCCAGAGGTGGCTGTTACAGTATAAACGGCAGTTACTGCTGTTGTTCCTGAATTGGTTAATGTTCCCGTTATGGTTGCCCCACTTCCCGCAGCACCTCCTGTAAAGCCTGTGCCTGTTGGCGCCGACCACGAATAGGTAGTTCCCGCTGGAATTACATTTGGAGAAATCGCATTTGGCATTACTGAAAAAGCAGTTCCGCTGCAAGTCTGTGTGGTGATATTGGCAATGCTAGAAGTTGGATTAACAGTCACTGTAATGGTGAATGTAGACGTACATTGATTTGGCGCTATGCCAGAAGTGGCTGTTACGGTGTAAGTAGCCGTTACTGCCGTGGCTCCCGAATTGGTTAATGTTCCGGTTATGGTTGCCCCACTTCCCGCGGAACCTCCCGTAAAGCCAGATCCAGATGGTGCCGACCACGAATAGGTAGTTCCAGCTGGTATGACATTCGGAGAAGTTGCACTCGGTGTTACTGAAAAAGCAGTTCCACTGCAAGTTTGTGAGGTGATATTAGCAATACTTGGTCTTGGGTTAACAGTAACAGCAATTGTGAAAGTTGACGTACATTGATTTGGTGCCGATCCCGAAGTGGAGGTTACCGTATAAGTCGCTGTTACAGCTGTAGCTCCCGAATTAGTTAATGCTCCAGTTATTGGTGACCCACTTCCCGAAGCGCCTCCAGTAAAGCCTGAACCTGATGGCGAAGACCATGAATATGCAGTTCCAGCTGGAATTACATTTGGAGAAGAAGCACTTGGCGTTACTGAAAAAGCACTTCCAGTACATGTTTGGGTGGTTACATTGGTAATGCTTGGTCTAGGATTAACGGTCACTGTAATAGTGAATGTTGACGTACATTGATTGGGTGCTGTTCCAGAGGTTGCAGTTACGGTATAAGTAGCCGTTACTGCCGTGGCTCCCGAATTGGTTAATGTTCCAGTTATTGTTGTCCCACTTCCCGAAGCACCTCCTGTGAATCCTGTTCCTGTTGGCGCCGACCAAGAATAGGTAGTTCCAGTTGGAATGACATTGGGAGAGGCCGCACTCGGCGTTACTGAAAAAGCAGTTCCACTACACGTTTGATTCGTGATATTGGCAATGCTCGGCCTAGGATTTACCGTAATTGTCTCTGAAGATGTTATGAATCCATTACATGTCCCATTACTAATATATAAGGAGGGCGTGAATGAAACTGGGGTTGTGCCCGAATTACAATAGCTATAATTTACTGTTTGTGTTGAATTTGGCGTTAAATTCACAAATCCACCATCCCCATAAAGTAATTTTGCTTCAGTAACACTGCCCGTGGTAACAGAGAATGTGGCATTATAACAAGTACAACCTGTTAAATTTGTATTTGTAACATCCAAAGTTCCTGATGGCCCTCCAACAGTTATCGTAGCTACTGTTTGGGTGCTCGTACAACCTGTCAAGGAGCTTACCGTCAACGATACATTGTAAGTGCCGGCAGCCGAATAAGTGGTGGAAGGATTCCAAACGGTAGATATTTGTCCGTTTCCAAAGTCCCATTGTGCCGAATTGACATCTTCGTTATTTGTAGAGAGATTTGTAAAATTGACAAGATTAGGTGGATTGAAACAAGAAAAACTGGTGGGTGAAGCTATGGCAGCCGCAAAAACATCAAATACTGATATTGGTACAATACTATCGTCAGTGCATCCAAGATTATCCGTTACCGTAAGGGTAATACTTTGATTTCCTTGACTATTAAATGTAAATGTACCAAAACTTGCTCCTGTTGCAGTTGCAGGTGATGCACTCGTTGCTGACCATGAATATGAGTTTAGACCGGTACCTGTGGAATTATTTGTAACTACAACTGTTTGATTATTACAGATGTAATTTCTGTCTACAGTGAAACTAGCTAGAGGCTTTCGAACAATAATAGTTTTAGTTATTACAGTGGAACAAGCGGGTACAATTCCCGAATTATCTGTAACTGTTAAAGTAAGCGTATATGTACCCGGGTTCGTATAAGTATGAGAAGGAGACGCTATGTTTCCCGTAGTATTTGGAGTTCCATCTCCCCAATTCCAAACTCGAGAAGCTATAGAAGACATTGGAGCTGTTGAATTGTCTGTTGCTGAAAAGGATTGACCAGCACAAACAGTGTCAGCGACGATCAAATTTGCAACTACACCGTGAACGGTTATATAATTTGGTTTTATTATCGTATCACGACAATTGTTGTTATCAATATTCAACATGGCAATTCCATACTGTCCAGGTGAATAACCATTTGCCGTTGTAAATCCTCTCGCTCTTGGTGTCCCCCTTAAAGATGGAGATGCTGCCGAAAAAGAAATTCCATTGGCGGTATTCCAATCCCATTGTGTAAACGTCGAACTTGGTCCTTGATTTGTACCATTATACTGAGGTGAAGGTGTAGTATTCGTAAATGTTATTGTGGTTCCTAAACAAATTGAAGTAAGGTTTGCAGAAAAGTCCGCGCCCGCATTACTGTTTACATTAATAGTTGCAGTCGCTGTGCTTGCTGAACATCCTGTAGAGGGATCTGATGCAACCAAAGTTATGGTGTAAGTTCCTTGGCTAGCCCATGTTACAGTATGTGGCCCTGCAGTATTCGCTGTTGCAGGTGTTCCACTTGGAAACGACCAAGAATAAGTAGTTGAACCGGTTGTACCTGTGGATGTATTTGTAAAAGTTCTTGTAGATTGATTTGAACAAACAACTGCCGAAGTTGTAAAACTCGCCCGAGGCCCAAGAACAGTAATAACTTGAGTTGACACAGAGCCTGAACATCCCAGTTGTGGTGGACTTCCTGGCACAACTGTATATGGAGTCATTGAAACTGTGTAAGTTCCCGGAGTGGTATAATTAAAGGACATAACAGTATTTTCTGCTCCCCATGCTATTGTACCATTACCATAATCCCACCTAACGGAGTCAGCACCAGAACCTGTATATTGAAAAGAAAAGTTCTGACCAATACATTGGCTTGTTGAAGGTCCAACAGAAAATGAAGAAGTTGGCGTAATACCATTTCCAATTGTTATTACATTGTTGAAATTTGTCGATGCAGTACAGCCATCACTTGAAGTAGTCGTTAACGAAATTCCATAATTCCCTGATGAATTATAAGTTACGGATATAGGACCTGTTCCGGAACCATTATTGGGTGTTCCTCCTGTGAATGTCCAGTTTGTAGAAGTTATGGTGCTCCCAGAAGGAGCAGATGCGGTTGAGGTGTAATTTGTTGTAACAGGCGAGCTACATGCATTCGTAACGGAACTAACGTAATTATTAGAAGGTAAAGCTCGAACTATAATTTGTTGAGACGCAAGAGCACTTGGACAACCTAGCGTATAAGTTACAGAATAGGTTGTGGTCAATGACGGGCTTACTGTTATGGATTGAGTCGTTGCTCCATTTGACCAACTATAAGTTCCTCCAGCCGAAGATGGTGTTGCTGTTAGCGTAACAGAAGAACCGGCACAAATAGTACCATCATTATTCGTTGTACCGGAAGTTTCCGCTAGAGAAATCGTTACGCTTGGTGCTGCTGTTAAGGAAACACTCGCAGTAGCCGGAGCACTCGCACACCCTCCCGAGGAGTATGTTACAGAATAAGTCCCTGCAGCAGAAACGGTTGCTGTCGCAGCTGACCCCAGACTATTAGACCAAGAATAGGTGCCCCCGGATGGCAAGCCAGTTGCTGTAAGTGTTCCTGACGAACCATTACAAATCGTTAAATTCGAAGGATTTATTGAAACATTTGGCAAAGCTTTAACACTGACAACAACATTTTGTTGGACTTGACAACCATTTGGTGCAGTAGTTGTAACAATATATGTCACTGAAATATTAGATCCCGTGTTATTTGTTAGAATTTCGGAGATGTTACCATTTCCGGATGAAGCTCCCTCATTGATACCAGCAACTGCAGCTCTTGTCCAACTAAATGTGCAGCCCGCTGATGCACTTGTAGGAGTGTAATTAAAAACCGAACCACTACAAATGGAATTAGGGTTTAATGGACTTGATAAGGAAGCAGATTGGTTTACTGTGACAGCGGATAAATTTTGTGTTGTAAAACAACCGAAAGAATTCGTTACTGTTGCACTTGGAACAAAACTTCCAGCGGTGGTGTAGGTGTGTGAAAAATCTTCAATGTTGTATGTTTGTCCACTTCCCGTATTAACTTGAAAGGATTGAAGTGATCCACTTCCTGCCAAACAAGAACCATTAAAAGAAACTGATCCGGGTGTACAGCTCGTCAAAGGACTAACTGAATAACTAATTGTTGGGGTATTATATACGGTTAAGTAATTGTTTTGAGTATTCACTGTTGGTGCTCCGCCATTTGATACCGATAAACTAACGGTGTATTGTCCGGAGTTTGTTAAAAATATTGCAATTGAACTTCCAGTTGGATTTGAGGTATAGCCTCCTGGACCGGTAATCGTCCAGTTATATGTTGAATATGAAGTTGTTGTGGCATTTAAGGTAAATAAATTCTCAGGACATTTGTCAACATCAGGAGAAGAGAAAGAAGCGTCTAACTGTCCGAAAGAAAATTGACAAGAAATTACAACGAGAAATAAAGAGAATACCCTAAGTAGATTATGATTGCGTCTTTTCAAAGAAATAATATGCATAGTAATCAAAGATATTTGAAATTTTACTTTTAACCAAGACGTTTAACGAATAAAACTGAAACTAGTTGCCTTTTTTCTAACTTCGTTAAAATTTTTACTTTATCAAATTTTGATTGCCGGCTTAAAGGACAGACTTCGTGAATTTATCTTGATTGGAGATTACATTTCTGATAACGATCCTTTGTGTTCAGTTGAAGCGAAACAAGTAATAAAATTTGAGGAGGGAAAAGCAAGTTCAAAAGAGGTCCAACAGCTTTTGATTTCAGCAAAAAAAGTAGAAAAAGAGACGGGAATTAATCCTTTATGTATAGCCGAAGGCTTCGTTATTATTGAAAAAAATGAGTTGACACTAAAAGTACCTATTCAACTTCAAGAAATTAATTGCAACAAGTCATTAGAGGTGGTGCGAATCGACAAAGTTGGCGAGGTGTTTTTGAATCCTTATTTACTTGATTACATCAAAAGTTTGGGTATATCTGGAATTTCAGACATAGAATCATTTTTTGAATTAATCCCTCCAGCGTTTGAGCTCGACACCTCTGTAACATACATTGGAAATTTCCATCCATACCGATACGAACTTATTCGAGATATAGAAGAAATTGACAAGTCCTATTCACTGTCATCGACACTTTCACATTTATTGCTCCTCGAGCCAATTGATCAAGAGGCATTAACCTTGGAAGGAACTTTTGCACCGATAGTAGCATCCGATTTTGATCAGATGGAAACCTTGGAGAAATTTAAAAAGCAATCGATTTTAGTGCAAGGACCTCCCGGAACAGGAAAGTCTCAACTTATCGTTAATACAATTGCACTTGGACTTCAAAACGATAAAACAATACTTCTCTCCTCCGAGAAAAAATCTGCACTTGACGCCGTTCAATTGAGATTAAAAACTCTTGGATTACATCGTTTGTGTTTAACTAATTTTGCCAAAAATGAACAAAAATTAATCTATTCTGATCTAAAAAAAACATGGGAATACTTTCAAAATTTTAAACCTCAATTATTTCAAAATGTAGATTCAGCTTTCCCATTTGATGACAGTTTAAAGTCCTTAATTTCAACTTTATCTGAACATAACGAGATTTGGGGAAAATTGATTAATTGGTTAAGTGAATATGAAAATAATCGGTATCAAACAGTCGAAATAGGGAACTTTTCATTTGAGGAAATCCTATCACAAATAACTAAATTAAATCCAGAAATTTATTCTCTAATAAAACGAATAAATACACTTCACTTCATTAAATACGATGATTTAGGCAAACAAATTGAAAATACAGAACACCTTCTTTCTGAACTAAATAAACTCTATCCTGTAGAATTAAAAAGCGATGTAGATAAATTGGTTGTTAAAATACTCACACTTCAACACTTCGGCACTCAATTTTACAAATCCTATGGCGAAATCATTGCTTCGAAATCTCGTAAACTTTCTAAACTCTATTCCACTTGTTTAACGATTGAAAACGAAGTGAAAAATTGGGAACTTAACCTTTCGCATTGGATTAAAAGACCTTCCCCTCAAGAATTATCATTTTTAAAGAACCAAAGCGCAAATCAAGGATTATTTAATCGACTTAAGTTTAAAAATGAATGGAAAAAATGGGTACGCATCTCAGGTATTTCTCCTAATGAATTGATTTCCGAATTGGAACAATTTTATCAATTTGAAAAAAAGAGAAACGCGTTTGACGTAGAACTTTCATTGCTAGGAATTGATTCCATTCCGACCTTGAAGTCCATTTACCAACTATCAACTCAACACAATCAAGAAGATTGGGTTTGGTATAACTCTCTATCGAAAGAGCAACTTGATGGATTAAGAGAAATGCAAGTAAAAATTCAACAATTAAAAAGAGATTTTCAAACTGTTTTTCATTTTGAGGAAAACGATAGTTTAGAAAAGTATTTAGAAGAAATGAAAAATAATGTGGATGAGCTTAAAAACCAACTACATATTATTTCTTACCTTCCCGAAGAACTCAAACGGCTGATCTTGAACTGTTCGTCACATCATGAGTTGACTGCTTCCATTTACCATTCATATTGGAGAAAATTAAGTCCTTCGGAAGTATTTCCAAAAAAAAGGGTGCGTGAAGAATGGATATCTTCTGCTTTGCGTCACGAGAAAAATAAAATTATTAACCAACGATACACAGCATATAAGTTGATTGAAAATGCTCATACTAAGTTTAAAGCATACAACGACTTAATGTTGTCGCCACCTGTAAAGCTTTCAGCAGAACAAAAATTATTAAGAAATGAATTAAAAAAGGGTAAAAATTTATTAATCAAGGAATTTGCTAAGAAAAAGAACTTCTTGACCTTACGGAATTTGTATGAGAGCGAGGCAAGACATTGGCTTTTGGTTATTAAACCTCTTTTGATGATGCATCCTCAGCGCATTTCGACCTATTTTCCTCCAGAACCCGGTCTATTTGACATAGCTATTATTGACGAAGCAAGTCAAATGCCCTTTAGTCACTCCATCGGAACACTACAGCGTGCAAAAAGAGTAATGATCGCGGGAGATGATCAGCAAATGGAACCCTCTTCATTTTTTAAAGTTCAAGCCGAGAATGATTGTAGCGTCTTTCACCAAGCAAAATTTCATTTAGAAAATTCATGCCTGACGCATCATTACCGAAGTGAACATAAATTGTTAATTGAATTCTCAAATAAATATTTCTATCAAAATTTACTTCGGTGTATCTCAAATGCCAATTTGAAAAATAGAAATTTTATAAAACATCATGTTGATACGACAGGGATCTACGATAACGGTGTAAATGCTAGAGAAGCCCAAAACATCTCTCGTGCATTACTTCCATTTCTTTCAAGTGATTCAAAAATTGGAGTTGTAGCCTTTTCTGAGCAACAATTAGCAACTATTAAAAATGAAGTTTTTTCCTCTTTGAAAAGCCAGATGTTTGATTTAGAGGACCAGGAACAACTCGTTTTTAAAACCTTAGATCAAGTTCAAGGTGACGAATTTGATATTCTATTCATTAGTTTTGGCTACGGAAAAAACAAAGAGGGGAATTTTGAACTTCGATTTGGTCCAATTAACCAACTTGGTGGTGATAAACGATTGAATGTATTGTTTTCACGAGCGAAAAAAGAAATTCATTTTTTCTCCTCCGTTAAACTGAAAGATTTCGGAGATTCTAAAAATGATGGCGTTAACGTATTGAAAAAATGGTTCTCATTTATTGAAAACTTGAATGAGATAGAAAATGAAAAATACGAAATCTCCATTTATTCAATTCTGAAACAAGCAAAAAGCACACGAGATTTCACACACCTCGTTCACTTATATCATCTCAGAGGATGGAAAATTAAACCTTAGAAGTTTTTTCCGGTACAGGGTCGTGACCATGACCTCCTCCTGGACGACAGGATGCAATTCGCTTAATACCTAACCAAAGTCCTTTGAACGGACCCCATATTTTTAAGGCTTCAATCATGTATTGTGAACAGGTTGGAGTGTACCTACAACTTGGTGGAAAAAGGGGTGAAATAATTAATTGATACATTCGAACAAGTAATATCAAAGGAAAAACAACTACGTATTTCAGGTAACGCATGTGCAAAACTAACACTATTTCAACAATTGAATGTGTCAAACTCTACACGTAACCTTGTTTGGAAAAATTCGTTGACACTATCTTAGACAACAAACTTTTTTATGAAATACCTATTCACAGCAGTTCTGCTTAACACATTTTTTGTAGTTTTCTCTCAACCAATGAATTGGAATGAAGAAAAAATAAGCGTGACCAGAGCAAGCGAAGTATCGACTATTTTGCACGCGGAGGAATTATTCAATGACCGTTGGGACATACTCCCTCAAGCTCAATTTTGGAAGCAAATCATGACTTTGTCTCCGGATTCGATTCTTATCAATGTTGCATCTACACGACAAATTATCGAGAAAATGTCGTTAAGAGACTGGAATAAAAAAACTGAAGAAGAAAAGTCACTTTATCGCGCAGAAGCAAGAAATAATTTAGGCTTATCGGAACAAGAACGCATTTTTGTTACATGTGGAAAGAACGACTTTTATAAATTCAAAGAAGTGTATCCTCAACTTTCGAAAGGTGTCGCAGCATTTGAGCGCTATGGAGTAGACCCGTGGTATGCTCAAGCCATTCTCTTAATAGAAAGCCCGGGTCAGTTAAAAAAGTCTATTTCGGGAGCATATGGAGCCTTTCAGTTGATGCCTGATGTTGCTCGTGCTCATGGGTTGACGGTGAACAGCCAAATGGATGAAAGAAAAGATTTCGATCGCTGTGCTTATGGAGCAGCTCGTCTGATAAATAAGATATGTATACCTGAGGCCAAAAGAATTTTAGATCGTCATCAGTTGACGTACAACGAAAATGACTTATGGTTTCGATTGTTTGTGTTACATGTATACCATGCAGGGGCAGGAAATGTTTCTGCAGTTATGAATAAGATACAGCCAAAAGAAGGTTCACAAGAAGTCATTAAATCCATGTGGCAAAATACGGCCGGTGGTTTCGGAAACAATTCTCAAAATTATTCTCAATTGGCATTGGCAGCACAATTAGTGCTTCATGATATGGTGTATGAACAATGTGATGACATTAAACATCACGCGCGTTAAGCCGGTATAAATTTTAAAGAAATCGAATTAACACAATGTCGTGTGTTCTTTTCTGTGAAATGTTCTCCTTCAAACACGTGTCCTAAATGTCCATCGCAATTAGCACATCGAATTTCTATTCTTCTTCCGTCGCGGTCCAGTATGCGTTTTACATGTCCCTTGATTTCATCGTCAAAACTCGGCCAACCACATCCTGAATGGAATTTACTTGAACTTTCATACAATGGATGTTCGCATTGACGACACACATAGACGCCCGTTGAATCGTAATTTTCATATTCTCCGGTAAAAGGATACTCTGTTCCCCCATTAAGAATCACGTGCTTTTCCTTTTCTGTAAGATGGTTCCAATTTTCTTTATTGAGTGTCATTCGATTGCGCTTAGAAATCCATCTTTTATAACAAAACGCGTGGGCAAATTGTTTGTGTAAATGGATCCTGTGCCTAAACCTTGAGGTATATTTACTTCATAAACTGAGGTGAATTCTGCTATGGCTTGTAATCCCAAAGAACTCTCTAATGCGGAGGTAATCCACCATCCTATTCCGAGCTTTTCTGCACATGAAATCCATTTTTTGGCACCCCTGAATCCGCCATGTAAACTTGGTTTTATAACAATGTAAGAAATGCCAGTTGTCTTTAATAATGCTAACATTTCTTGTTGCTCCTCGATTCCGATGAGCTCCTCGTCGAAAGCTATGTCAACTAATTTTAATTTATTTAAAAGTATAGTTTCTTTTACCTTTCCTTTTTTCAGTGGTTGTTCTATGGAATGGATATTTAGTTCCTTGAGGTCTCTTAAAATAAATTCAGCATTTTGCTCGGTCAGCGCCCCGTTTGCATCAACTCTTATGGTCAACTCTTGGTCAGAAAACAGAGAACGTAGTTCACTGAGTAATGGCTTTTCTAATTCCCAATCAAGACCACCAATTTTCATTTTCACGGTGGTAAAACCTTCTTCTAATTTTTGTTTCATTCGCGCCCGCATGGTTGGAATATCACCCATCCATACCAAGCCGTTAGTGGGGATTTTAATATGATTAAAAGCATCAGGAGTTACGAAAAAATGTCCATTTTGCCCAAGCCATGAAAAATAGGCCATTTCGAAGCCAAAACGAATTGCTGGAAACGCAATTAATTCTCTCTCTAAAACAGGCTGAAAGGTAATTTCGTCCTCATTTTCCATCCAAAGTTCAATTGGAATTTGGCTGAATTGAGTAATGACCTCCTGTAGCTTTTTTTCAAATGTTAGTATATCTTGAAATTCCGGAGATAAACCAGGTATAATGGAAATTTCACCTACACCAGTTTTTCCATTATGGATGACTTCAATAAACCAACTAGGTTTTGAATGCATAACTCCCCTACTCGTGCCGGCAGGTTCTTTGAAATTCAGATCTAAAAACGAAACTTTGATTTTCATTTCATCCAACGCTCGTACCACATTTGAAACATCAAAATGTACCACAATTTCGAATCGTATTCCGTTTTCCCATTATAAAATCCATCTCGAATTCGTTGAATTTCGCTCCAATTAAAAATAGCTTGGGATTTGATGTTGGTTTCATTGATAAAGGAATATACGAGTTCCTTCAAATCAGTTTTCAACCAATGAGCAATGGGAATGGCAAAACCCATTTTAGGTCTATCCATCATCGATTTTGGAATGTATTGATGAACAATTTCTTTAAGTATGTACTTTTTCTCCCCGTTTTTATATTTAAAATCATCCGGTAATTGCGCTGCCCATTCGATAACACGATGATCCAAATACGGTTCTCTTCCTTCCAAACTAGCTGTCATTGTTGCCCTGTCTACCTTCTGTAATATATCATCAACTAAATAGGTTTCGTAATCAATAGCCATCATATATGCCAATGATGAATAAGTTTCTTTCGACAACTTTTCTGAAACATAGGCTGTTTGGAGAAATTGATGCTTTTCCTTCATCATTTTTTGAACCTGACTATCCGTGAATTGCTGAGAAAGGCTGAGCATTATTGTTGTCGGAGAAGGATCTTTCAAAACACCCTTTAACTTTTCATATCTGTTATGAAAGTTGTATTTATTTCTCAATACTGGAATATTCTGAGAAGGAATAACGTCCATAGCTCCAGCCATTGATTTTCTCACAAAAGCTGGAATGGCATTCATTTTCTTTCCATAGCGCAATAGAAAATCATAGCGATTGTACCCAGCAAAAACCTCATCGCCAGCATCAGCACTTAGAGCTACGGTTACATGTTTTCTTGCAGCCAAACTCACAAGAGTAGTTGGTATCGCACTGCTATCTGCAAAAGGTTCATCATAATGAAAAGGCAGTTGAGAGATTAATGAAATAGCTTCTTTCTCCGTACAAGCAATCTCTGTATGATCAGTTCCCAAATGGGCTGCCACATCCTTTGCATATGGCGCTTCATCTAGACCAATATCTGGTACCGAAATAGTAAATGTTTTAAGCTTCTCGGCTGTATCCTTTTGCAAAAGAGCGGCAACTGAGGCACTATCGTATCCCCCACTTAAAAACACACCGACAGGCACATCTGAAACCATTCGGTATGTACAAGCTGATGTCAATATTTTTTCTGTTTCTAGGCGTGCATCGTCCCAACTAATCGCTAGTTTTTCTTTGTTGTACGCATCGTAGACTGACCAATAGTTAACAGTAATAATCTTTTGGTTGTTTTGAAATGAAGCATCGTAAATATTGAAATTGGCGTAGGATCCTGGTTCGAGCTTATACGTATTTTCGAAAATGCAATGTGGGGTTGGGACAGAACCGTATTGGACAAAGGCCTGAACTGCAGACAGATTTAATGTTCGTTCAAAACGATTATGCTCGTGAAATGCCTTTAATTCAGATGCGAATAGAAACAAACCATCTTTCATGTAGTAAAAAAAAGGTTTCACTCCTGCTCTATCTCTCGCCATGAAAACATCGCCATTCTCCTCATTGAGGATTAAAAAAGCGAACATTCCAATAAATTTATGTAATGATTCTTTTCCCCATTCAAGGTAAGCATGTAAAATGACTTCTGTATCTGAATTACCTTGAAAAGTATGACCTAGGGCTTGAAGTTGAATTTTAATTTCTGCAAAATTGTACACCTCACCGTTAAAGCAAATCCAATGCTGTTGAAAATGCATAGGCTGTGTTCCGGATTCAGTTAAGTCTATTATGGATAACCTGCGATGACCAAGACCAACCTGAACATTATGAAGTTGAAGAAACTCAACACCCCTCCCATCAGGCCCACGATGAAACATGGAATCTGTCATGCTGTTAAGTTCTTCTCGGGAACTCAAAGATTTCGTATCAATAAATCCTGTAATGCCACACACACCACAAAGGTAGCGGTTTTAGCAGAAGAAATATGTATCTTTGATAAACATGAAGCTTTTGTTCCAAACAATTCCTCTTGGTGTAATGAATATAGACAGCGAATTTACGTTGTTCAACGACCACACCAATAAGCTTCAATTTTTTACCGGTCGTGATATTTTGGTAACCATAATTTGGATTATTATTTCATTTATTGTTGCTTTTTATATTAAAAATGTTAACAAAGAAAAAGAACATTTCAACTATTACATTCGGAATCTAGTTTTTAAATTATTTTTTGCTATTGTATTTGGTCTCTATTACTTATTTGCCATAAAAGGTGGAGATACAATTGCCTTTTGGGATGCATCCGTTAGGTTAACGAATTTATTCTATTTCAAACCAGAATTTTATTGGTTAGAGTTGTTTCAATATAAAGATTCACCTCAGTATGTTAACTATTTCAACATGGAAACTGGTTTTCCTCCAGGATGGATTGCCCGTGAGGAGGAAGGTTATTTCGTGAGCAAGTTATTTTCTTTTATTAATCCTATAACCGCTGGTAGCTACTTCGCAAATACAGTTTTTATGGCTTTGTTATCTGCCATTGCAAGTTTCAAATTATTTGACTTTGTGGTAGAAAACACGAATGTTCCTGTTCGGAAACTGGCTTTGTATTTTTTATTTATTCCATCCTTAGCCTTCTGGTGTACAGGAGTCTCGAAGGATTCTGTAATTTTAGTTTGCCTCTATTTTGGTATACCTATTCTATTCAACTTAATTAACGGAAAAAGTAAAAATCGCTTATTCGCAATCGTTTATTTAATCGTAATATCATACACTCTTTTAAACATTCGCTCTTTCATGCTAATCGTACTAATTATTCCATTTTTATTTGCGATGAATGTGAAAATTGTAAAATACATTTTCAAAAACAAGTATGCCCAACGTTCCATGCGAATTTTCATCTTTATTGTTGGGTTTGCATTCATATTTCTTTACCTCGGCACGGCAGGTCAAAAATTCTTGAAGGAGGCCGAAGTAATTCAAAAAGATTTTCAAGAAAATACAACTTATCAGGGGAAAAAATACGATATCGGAAGTAATGATTATTCCCCTTCAGGGTTGATAAAAGCAATGCCTCTTTCAATACTTACGGGAATTTTTAGACCATTCCCATGGGAAGCCTTGAGCCCGGGACTCCTATTAAATGGAATCGAATCAATTATACTTTTCTATTTGTTTCTACAATTTCTTTCGAAAAAACCAGGGAAACGATTTGCACGAATACGGGATTCAGAAGTTCTCACATTCTCGCTTTATTTGGTTATGATTATGGGATTCATGACAGGATTTACTTCCGTTATTTTTGGTGTATTGGTAAGATTAAGAGCCCCATTATTGCCTTTTGTGATACTTTTACTTACAACACTTCCCGAGGATGAAGCTGAGGAGAAGGGTGACTCAGAGCAAGATTTGGTTACTAGAGAAAATGAACCCGTTGCTTACTCGTGATGGTAAGGTTCTCCTTTTAAAATGGTAAACGCACGGTACAATTGTTCCAAAAAAATCATTCGCACCATTTGATGCGAGAAAGTCATTTTAGATAACGAAAGTTGAAGTTGAGCCCTTTCGTATAACTCTTTGTCATAACCAAAAGCACCCCCCACAACAAATACGACCGTTTGATTTGGGAATTCAAATCTACTCGAAATCCAATTGGCAAATTCTATTGAACTCTTAGTCTTTCCATGTTCGTCTAAAAGAACTACGAAATCAGTAGATTCTAACT
>JACCDI011150039.1_pt1 | contig 14796 bp, 14 predicted proteins | sample 7442791 | NCBI WGS metagenome assembly JACCDI01 (sample SAMN15323434, study PRJNA562643) | freshwater metagenome | isolation source: river surface water | place: USA:Blue River Watershed | collected 2017-08-15 | reverse complement strand
TTACAATATTACAAATACTATGGAAAACAATAACATTGAAGAACTAGCTCGTATTGCTAGTGGATTAAAATTAGCTGATGATTATGAAACAGCATTAGCAGCTCAACCAGAAAATATTAGATCATCTACAAGAATGCAAAAAATTATTGCTTTCTTAAAAGATAATGGATCAGCTACTTTGAAAGATATAGCAATGGCTCTTTACGGTCGTCCAGATACTGCTAGTGTTAATCAATTAGTTAAAGCTTTAAAACAAGCTGGCATCATCGAAGATACAGGTTTAGTTACTCCAAAATTAGAAAAACCACCCGTAAATGCTCCAGGTGTTAAAGGTCGTCCTAAAGTAACTAATGATGAAATTAAGATGTTAGGTGGTGGAGCTTTAAGAAAATTTGCTAAAGGTCAAACAGATTTTACTCCTGAAGAAATTAATTTCATTACTCAATTATATAATGCAGCAACAGCAATATCTGATGAAGAATTAGCTGAAATATCTAAAAATGAAATAGATGAAGCTATGGTAATTCCTAGTGGAAGAGTTGAACATTTAGCTCATACTTTAGAGAATGTTTGGATAATGGGTACAGGACGTAATCCTATAGATTTTCAATCAATGGCCCAATCTTTAGTTAATGATATGTTTGACGAACCATCAGTAGGAGAAATTAATGAATCTCGATGGGATAAATTAGCAGGTTTAATTTAATATTAAGAAGGGCATAGAAATATGCCCTTTCTTGATTATTTTTAAACGTATAAAAACAAACAGGTTATGAAAAATATGAAAAGACGAGGTAGACCAAAATCGGTCGAAACATTAGTAGCTGAAGGTATGGCTCAACAACGTAAATTTACTCGTGAGTATAATCATAAAGATGGTATTAAAGACATCTGGACTTATGATTTAGATAAAAATCCAAATGGACCAATATCAGTAGAAACTATTTACCCTAAAGGATATAATCATATTCTTGATTATACTCAGAAGGAAAACCATTGGATTCCTGTTGCTCATAGAACATATATTCATCCAAAAACAGGTAAAGAAATTGGTCATAATAAAGCAGTAAAATTAGGATTAGCAAAATAATATGAAAATAGGATTAGCAGGTACAATGTCAGTAGGTAAAACTACTTTAGTTAAAGCATTATTAGAATTAGATGAGTTTAAAGAATATGTTGGTTGTGTTGAACGGTCTAAATACTTAAGTGAATTAGGTATTCCGTTAAATACTGATTCTACAGTTAAAGGTCAGTTGGTTTTTATTGCTGAGCGTGCAAGTGAATTGTTTAATGATAACTTATTAACTGATAGAACTGTATATGATGTATGTGCGTTTACTAAAGAAGCTAGGTCGATTAAGTCTAATGAAAAAGAAATATTATTTGACGCAGCTATGTTGTTGGCTAAGCAATATGATATTATTTTTTATGTTTCGCCTGAAGGTGTAGAAATTGAAGATAATGGTATTAGAGAAACTAATGCTGAGTATCGTCATAAAATTGATTTATCAATTAAATGGTTACTAAAAACATATCCACCTAAACGTTTAGTTGAAATTAAAGGTAGTACTGATGAAAGAATTGCTATTATATTAAACGAATTAAAGAAATAATAATATTTATAACAGAATATTTCTAGATAAAAAATAATGGATAAATATAATAAATTAAAAGAAGTAATTAAAAAAATCGTCCGTGAGGAAATGATGGATGAATCATCAATAGTAGATAAGAATACACCTACAACTGTTGCTCAAACTATAGCAAAAGGAGAAGGTTCTGATGTTGCTACAGTAACAGCAGCAATAAATCAAGCTAAAACATCAGGTAAACCAGTAACAATAGTTGGTAAAAAAACAACTAATGAATTAGCAGCTCCAACTACAGCAACATATGCTTTAAAAGATGATGCTGATGAGCGTTTAAAAGAATACTTACCACGTATTAAGAAAGACGAAATTAAAAAAATTGTAACCAAAATGGTTGAAATTTTAAAAGCTGAAGATAATATGTCTGTAGGTGAGTTATTTACTAAATTAAAACAAGAATTTGCTAATGATCCTGAAGTACTTGGTAAATTAAAAGCAACAGTAAATGTTAAAGGATGGTTATGGGGTGGAATTAATTCAGATGAATTTAATAAAAGATATACAACTCAAATTAATCCAGCTACTGGTGAAAAATGGGAATCTGGCGATTTAAATGCTATTTCTTGGACTCCATTTGTTCGTTCTAAAGATAAACGTTTAACTGATTATGAAAAAGCACAACAATTAGCTACTACTGATCCTGAAGCATTTGCTGCTAAACAAGCATCATTTAGAAAATCAAATACATTAGCTGAAAAAGTATTAGATTATAAATTCTTACGTGCTGATTATTTTACAAAAGGATCACAACAACGTGCTGATGTTAAAATTGATAAATCATTAAAAGGTAAGCAAGGTGAAATTACTGCTGCTGAAAAAATGACTAATATGTTAGATGATAAATTAGCAGTTGCTTTATTATATCAATGGAAAGAAGGATATCTTGAAGCTGGTTTAGACGAACCATTAAAAAATTATGCTAATGAAAACGGATTATTAGAAGGTAAAAAACCAGAAGGATTAACTAATAAATACTCAGAAATATTATTAAAGTTAATCAATAATAACGAAATTAAAACATTAAATAAAAAAGAATTTAATGCTAAAAAGAAAGAAAAAACAGTAATGTCTAAAGACGATATTGAAGCTTATTATAAATCAATAGGAATGGATGTTCCTGAAGATGAAAAAGTTGATTTGACTAATATTGATTTAGATACTGAAGATAACGAAGAAGAATTATAAAATTTTTCATAATAATGTTTGTTTATTGACGAGAGTCCGCTTTTAGCGGACTTCTCTCTTTTTATATATTTATATATAAAATAACATTATGAGTGAAACAAATATAAAGGATATAATAAGACAAGAATATATTAAATGTCTTCAAGATCCCGTTCACTTTATGCGTAAGTATTGTATGGTACAACATCCAACAAGAGGACGTGTAAATTTTAATTTATATCCATTTCAAGAAAAAGTACTCAAATTATGGCTTAAAAATGATTATTCAATCATTAATAAATCTCGTCAATTAGGTATATCAACATTAGCTGCTGGTTTTTCATTATGGACAATGCTGTTTCATAAAGATAAAACAGTATTATGTATTGCAACTAAACAAGCAACAGCAGTAAACATGGTAGATAAGGTACAATTTATGTATCAACAATTACCATCTTGGCTTAAAGGTAAAGATAAGCCAGTATCAGATAATAAATTATCATTAAAATTATCTAATGGATCTCAAATTGTAGCATCATCTGCTGCTTCAGATGCTGGTCGATCATTTGCAGTATCACTTTTATTAATAGATGAGGCTGCTTTTATTGATGGAATTGATCGAATCTATACCGCAATTAAACCTACGATTTCAACTGGTGGTGGATGTATAGCATTATCATCTCCTAATGGTGTAGGTAACTGGTTTCATAAAACTTGGGTCGGAGCATTAAATAATGAAAATTCATTTTTACCAATTAAATTACCTTGGGATGTACATCCTGAACGTGATCAAGCTTGGTTTGAAAATGAAAAAGCCAATATGGGTCCCCAAGAAATTGCTCAAGAATATGAATGTGACTTTTTAGCTTCTGGTAATAATGTTGTAACAAACGATATTTTAGAATATTATGAACAAAATTATGTTATGGATCCTTCTGAAAAGCGTGGCATGAGTGGTGATTTTTGGATTTGGGAATATCCAGATCCTACAGAAACATATGTTGTATGTGCTGACGTTGCTCGTGGGGATGGAAGTGACTATTCAACATTTCATATTATAGCAACTAAAGCATATAGACAAGTAGCCGAATTTAAATCTAAAATTGGTACACGTGAATTTGCAAATACATTAATTACAGCTGCTACTGAATATAATTCAGCATTATTAGTAATTGAAAACGCGAATATAGGATGGGATGTTATTAATTCAATTATTGAACGTGGTTATTCAAATTTATATCATTCACCTAAAGGTGGAGATATGTCAATTGATAATTTCGTACATAAAATGGAAAATGATCAAACTGTTCCTGGTTTAACTAACTCGTCTAGAACACGTCCTTTATTTATTTCTAAATTAGAATCTTCATTACGTGAAAAATCTTTTATATTCCAATCTAAACGTATGTTAGAAGAATTAAGAACATTTATTTGGGAAAACGGTAAAGCACAAGCTCAATCTGGATATAATGATGATTTAACAATGGCGTTATCTTTTGGGTTATACGTTAGAGATACGGCATTAGTTTATCATCAAAACGGAATTGAAATGGCTAAAGCTACATTAAATGGAATAAATATTTCTCAAACAAATATCAGTTCAGGAACATATACATCTGATAATCCTTGGCAAATGAAAGATGATTTTGGAAATACTTACGACCTAAATTGGCTAATGTAATGTTCTTTATTATATTTAATATTTATAACATATAATACATATTGAGTAACATAAAATAATATGGCAATAGATACTAGTCTTTTCGGACGACTAAAAAGGTTATTTTCAACAGACGTAATTATAAGAAATGTAGGTGGAAATCAATTAAGAACAATTGACGTAGACCGCCTTCAGACATATGGTAATATCCAGACCAATTCATTAATCGATAAATTTAATAGAATACACGCTGGTAGTTCAAGATTGGCTTATACACCATTAATGAATTATCAGACATTACGTACTTCATTATATACAGATTATGAAGCTATGGATACTGATGCTATTATATCATCTGCTTTAGATATTATAGCTGATGAAGCTACTTTAAAAAATGAAACTGGAGAAGTACTTCATATTAAATCATCTAATGATAAATTACAACGTGTTCTATATAATTTATTTTATGAAGTATTAAATATAGAATATAATCTTTGGTCATGGGTTAGAACAATGTGTAAATATGGTGATTTTTATTTACATTTAGATATAGCCGAAAAATATGGTGTTTATAATGTTCTTCCTCTTTCAACATATGATATTCAAAGAGAAGAAGGTACTAATCCTGAAAACCCATCATATGTTCGTTTTAAAGTAAATCTAAATCAATCTTACGGATTTGCTACTAATTCAGAAAGAGATAATTATTTAGAAAATTACGAAGTAGCTCATTTTAGATTATTATCTGATCCTTCTTATTTACCTTATGGTCGTTCATATCTTGAACCAGGTCGTAAAATATTCAAACAATTAGCTTTAATGGAAGATGCGATGTTAATTCATCGTATTATGCGTGCTCCTGAAAAACGTTTATTTTATGTAAACGTAGGAAATATATCACCTACTGAGGTAGATGCTTATATGGAAAAAATGAAGCAAAAAATTAAAAAAGTTCCATATATTGACCCACAAACAGGTGATTATAATTTAAAGTATAATATGATGAATTTAACTGAAGATTTTTATCTTCCAGTTAGAGGAAATGATTCAACTACTAAAATTGATACCTTAAAAGGTATGGAATATACAGCAATTGATGACGTATCTTATTTACGTGATAAATTATTTGCTGCTTTACGTGTTCCTAAAGCTTTTATGGGATATGAAAAAGATTTAACAGGTAAAGCAACACTTGCTTCTGAAGATATTCGTTTTGCTCGTACAGTAGAAAGAATTCAACGAATTATGATAAGCGAATTAACTAAAATTGCTTTAGTTCACTTATATACTCAAGGATTTGATAACTCAGAATTAACAAATTTTGAATTATCATTAACTACTCCTTCTATTATCTATGAGCAAGAAAAAATTTCATTATGGAAAGAAAAAATCGAATTAGCTAATTCAATTCAAGATAAATCTTTAATGTCTACAGATTGGATTTATCAAAATATATTCCACTTCTCAGAAGAACAATATCAAGAATTTAGAGATCAAATTATTGAAGATAAAAAACGTGCCTTTAGAACTTCACAAATTGAAAATGAAGGTAATGATCCGGTTGAATCAGGTACATCATTTGGTACACCACATGATTTAGCTTCATTATATGGTAAAGGTCGTTATGCTGAAGTACCTATTGGATATGATGAAAAAGAAGTTGGTCGCCCTAAAGAAAAAGCATCTAATTATGGTACTCAAGATCATGCTTTAGGTAGAGATCCTATTGGCTCTTTAGGAATGAAAGAACCATTAAAATCCCCATTAGGAACAGGAGCTACTTGGACTTTAGAAAATTCAAAAATCGAATATTTAAAAAATAAAAAAATGTTAGAAGAAATCAAATTTACAAAGGTTAATGCTATGGCTGAACCTTCTATATTAGATGAAACTAATATTAAGGATATATAACTTACTCAATATTTATAACAGAATAGTACTAAAACATGTCTAAATTAAAGAATTCTAAATACAAAAATACTGGCATATTATTTGAGCTATTAGTGCGCCAAATTGCTAGTGATATTTTGTCTAATAAAGATCCTAAAGCAGCGACATTAGTAAAAAAATACTTTGCTACAACAGAATTAGCTAAAGAATATAAGCTGTATCAATCATTAATCAACGTTAATTCATTATCTGAATCTAAAGCCGAATCATTAGTTGAAACTATTTTACGACTATCTGAAAAATTAAATAAAACTTCTTTAAGAAAAGAAAAATATAATTTAATTAAAGAAATTAAAGAAAATTATAATTTAGAAGATTTTTTTAAAGCAAAAATTCAAAATTATAAAATAAATGCTTCTATTTATAATTTAATAGAAGCTCATAATTCTGCTGAATTTACTGATCCTAAATTAGTTATTGAAAATAAAGTAACATTATTAGAATTTTTAACTCAACAACCTGTTAATAAAAAACAAGTTAAAGATCAAGTATTAGAAGAATATGTAAAACAAGATAAGGGTACTAGATTATTTATCTATAAAACTATTGTTGATAAATTTAATACAAAATATTCTAATTTACTTCCTGAACAAAAATCATTGTTAAAAGAATTTATTAATAGTGTATCTAATTCAGTTACTTTAAAAGAATATATTGATACTCAAATTCAAAATATTAAATTAGAATTAGATGTATTAACTACTAAAATAACTGATAAAAAAATCCAAATTAAATTATCAGAAGTAAATAGTATATTAAACATGATTCCAAAATCAGAAAATGTATCTGATGATGATGTATTGAATTTAATGAATTATTACGAATTATTACATGAATTAAGAGCAATATAATGAAAAAATCAGAATTAAAACAATTAATTAAAGAAGCAGTAGCAGCTAGTGCACCTCCCGAAAAAGTTCAAGGTAATGTTAATTTGAATCTTTTTAAAGAATTAAATCCAAATTTAAATCCATCTTTAATAACATCTGCTATTGCTAAAGTAAAAAATGGAACTGGTTTAGGAATGAATGATAATAAAGTTTTAGCCGACTTAATGGCATCATTAATTAAAACTTCAGATGATGCTTTATTATCTAAAATATTTTCTAATTTAAAGCAAATTGAAGCTAAATAATGAATAGTAGTATAGAAAATACAATTTTATACGAACAATTATTACAAGAAGCTTTCTTGGATAGTATTAAAAACTATGCTAAAGATAAACTTAATCAAGCAGTTGACACAATTAACGATTGGAAAGATGCAGCTGTAGTATTTGGTAAAATATTATCCGATGAAAATTTATTAAACGATTTTTTATCTCCATTACAAAGAAGATTTGAAACAATATTAAAATCTTTATATGATTTTTTAAAAAAATTAGGTTTAGATTCTTTTATTAATATTATAGATGATATAAAAAGTAAAATTTTTTCATTAAGTGGATTAAAAAAATTAATAGCTTTAACTGGAATAGGAGCTGTAGCTTATTATGTTGTTAATACTTTAAAAAAATTACCAACAGATAAAATATCAGAATATGTTAAAAATTACCTTTCTGATAATTTTTTAGATACATTAATAAGTTCAACGGCGTTAGCTAGTTGGTCATCATTTGTAGGAGTTTTACAACCAGTAATACAAGGTGTACAAGCAGTTTATGGATTTTTAAAAGATTTAATTTCATCATTTTCTGTTGCTCTTAAATCTAATAGTCAATGGGCAACTAAATTAGTAAAAGAAAAAATGAATATACGTGAATTAATACGTCAAGCAATTGAAGAAATTCTAGATGAAGAAAATACTACTGCTAATGTTCCTGGATATTTAACTCCATATGCTTTTTCTAAAGGTGGTAAAAATCAAGCTACTAAATATGCTGAAAAATTAGGATATAAAGTAGTTGGTAATCGTCCAAAAACAGGAAAAACATATGAATTTATTAAATATGAAGAACAAAATTCAATTAATGAAGTATCATATCGTTCATTTACTAAAACAGTATCCGAAGTATCTCCAGAACGTAAAATTTCAAAAGCAATATTAGGTATTAAAAAACGTTTACGTGAAGTTAATCAAATTGTTGATTACAGTATTCGTTTACGTGAAGAAAATAGTCTAACCACTGAAAATTATCTTACTAATTCAGTTAGAGGATTAGAAGAAATTTCTGAAAGATTAAAAGAATTAGATAAGAAAATTAAAAATTTAAAATCATAATGAAAAGTATATTCGATCAGTATAAAGCACTAAATGAAGGAAAGTTGAGTGAATCTCAATTTTTACGTAATGTAAAGATGGCTTTACCTAAATTTATTTCTAATGTAACAACATTTAAAGATGCTGTTAAAATTTTAAAAAATAAAGGTATCATTACTGAAGCAAAGACATCTCCTATGGAGTATGGAATACCAAATGAGTGGTGTAATCCTCAAGAATATGATTTAGGAATGCGTTATGAGTTAGGTAAAGGTACTGATGAAGAAAAAGCTGACAAAATTGTTTGCAAAAATCTAAAAGATAATGCTGCTTATTATTCTCAACTTCATTTGGCTGGTTATAATGAAGATGCAATGAAGATTGATCGTAAAAAACGTACTGATTTACCTATTGAAGTTAAGAAAGATAATTTTGTTGACGCTACAAATGATACTAAAAAAGTTAAAATGGATGCATTAACTGAAGATGAAATGAATGTCTTAGTTGGTCGTATTTTATCTGAAATATCAGATCAAAAAAAAACTAATTTAACTGAATCAATTGAAGATCAAATTCAACAACGAACTCAAAAACGAATAGATTATCTTCAAACTCATTATGGTGAAGTATCAGATTTTGAAAAAAAAGAATCTAGAATTTTAGCTATAAAAGCATTAAAATCAAACCCAAATTTATCTGATGAAGATAAATCATATTTAGAAGCTGAATTTAATAAACTAAAAGATAAACCATCTACATCTGACCCAACAGCAGGATTAACTCCTGATATGTATGATCGTTTAGGTAAAGGTAGATTTAAAAACGACTAATGGAAAAGCAATTATTAATAGAAACCGCTTTATTTACTGCTACTCCTCAATCACTTCAGGAGTCGATGCAGAATCCTAACGGCAAAATGATTGTTGAAGGATTAATTCAAAAAGCAGAAACTAAAAATGGTAACGGACGTGTTTATCCATATGAAGTTTTAAAACGTGAAGCAGATAAATATTTAGCAGGCCCAATCAAAGAACGTAGAGCATTAGGTGAACTAGATCATCCCGATTCTCCAGTTATTAACTTAAAAAATGTATCGCATAATATTATTGCTTTAACTTGGCAAGGTAAAGACTTATATGGTAAAATTGAAATTTTACCTACTCCATCAGGTAATATATTAAGAGAATTATTTAATAACAATATCACCGTAGGTATCTCGTCTCGTGGAATGGGTTCTGTACGTCAAATTGGTGAAACAATTGAGGTACAAGACGATTTTGAATTAATGTGTTGGGATTTTGTTTCAACTCCATCTACACCAGGTGCGTATATGGAAGTAGTAAACGAATCAGTTGATCCATGGAAATTTAAAAAAGATTATTCTAAAATAGATAGCTTAATTACTGAAATTATTTGTAACCGTACAGGATTTTGCACCTGTGATTTTGATAATATATAATGAACTTAGAACAAATCGTAAAAGAAACCGTAGCTAAAATCGTTGCTGAAAAAACTTTAACAGCTGCTGAAGAAAAAAAGCGCGAAGAAATTGTTAAAGCAATGAAGAAGGATTTTAAAGGTCCCGAAGGTGCTATGTATGCAATCGCTACTAATAAAGCTAAAAAATTAGCTGAAGTAGCAAATAAAATATATATAACTCATAAAGGACCTAGTGATGATCCTAATTCTAATTATATGCAATATGATTTAACATTTAATGGAGATGAAATAAATGCTGAAGAATATGCAAAAGGATGGAAAGTAATAAGATATGATGATTGGGAAGACGAATGGAAAGATGTAAGAAATCCTAAAAAACAAGAAATAATTAACTTCATTAATGCCTATAATGAAAAAAATTCAGATAATATTAACGAAGATGATTTAAATCAAGATCATGAAGTATCAATGGCACAACGCTCATTAGATTCTATCATTCGTGCTGCTATGGAATTAAAAGCTAAAATTGGTGATCAGGAAATTGACATTCCAGCTTGGATTCAAGATCATATTACTAATTCAGAAAACTATATTGATCAAGCATCTCAAGGATATCATGAATATCATAATAGTGGTGAGCATGGAGAAATGGATGAAACACGAGATCCAAATAGCGAATCAGATGTACCTTATTACGCTGTATTTGATGTTCATAGTAAGCAACCACATTACATAATTGCTAAATCAGCTTCAGAAATGTTATCTCGCTTAAATGGATATATTAGAGCTAAAGCTGAAACAAATCCAGAATATAAGTTTTCATATGGTATGGAGGATTTGCAAGATGATTATTATAATGGTAAATTAATGCCTCATGTTATTTCTGATGATTTCGCTTCAGTAACTAAAAATGCAGAAGAATTTAAAAAAGATCTTTCTTATTATCCTAATGCAGTAGAATATAAAGGTTTAAATGAAGATGATTCTACGTTAGATGACGAAGATATTATTGAAAAAATAACAGGAGATAAAGTAGAAGTAAGATTTGATGATGATGATGATTTTACACAATATTATAGTGTTATTAACGATAATATATTCTATACTATGGAAGTTGAAAAAGTTAATAATGTACCTGTTATTATAAAACATGATACAAAAACAAACCAAAAAACTCCAATTAGATTTACATATGATCGAAATAAAAAAGAATATGTAAAATTAGCTGAAGAATTAGATGAATGGACAATTCGTAGAATGCAACATTACGCTGGGATTAAATAATTAAAAAAATAAATAAAATGAAAAATTTGATAAACGAAGATTTATACAATAGATGGCAAAAATTAGCTGGAATTCAATCTTTGAATGAAAATGAAAATATAGAAGAGGGATGGTTGGATAAATTGAAAAAAATATTCTCTAAAACAGAATATACAAATGTAGGCAGCAACGAAGAATATGGATATGCATATTTTAAAGATGATGAAGGTAACAAATATATTGGATTAACAATATTAGATATGAGACCAGATCCAGGTTATAGAACATCAGAAACTAAATTATGGCCTATGGAAGATGAACCTAAAATCCAACAAGCTATAAAAAATGAAAAAGCACAAAACCGTCAATATCAAGGTATTAAACGAGATGCTGCTAGTAGTTTAGATGGAGAGCATATAATGGATAAAGGAGATTACTACCCAGAACCAATTAAAGTAGTAAATAAAGAAACATTTTAATTAAAATTATTATATTAAGTATGCCTCTTCTGCAAAGAAGGGGCATTTCTTTTCGCTTTGAATATATCCACATATATTTATGACAGACCTCAATATACTATGTCTATATAGTATCAGTTAATAAAAAAATCTATTAAGATTAATTCAATAATCTTATTTCCAATTAAAAAATTACGGACAAAAATGAGTAAATCAAATCAAACATTGAAAGATGCTATCGCTGAAGCTAAAACTTTACGCGAAACTGCATTAGCCAATGCTAAAGCTGCTCTTGAAGAAGCCTTTACTCCTCAACTTCAATCAATGTTAGCTGCAAAGTTAAACGAATTAGAAGAAGATAAAAGTGAAGAAGAAGAAAAGATGTCAGAAGAAGCAATGGAAGAAACTCTTGATTTAGAAGCATTATTAGCTGAAGATTCAGTTGAAGAAGCTAAAGAAGAAGGAGAAGATGAAAAAGCTGGTGAAGAAGCTGGCGAAGAAGCACCTGAAGAAAAAGCAGGTGAAGAAAAAGCAGGTGAAGAAGAAGAAGATAAAGATATCACTGAAATGACACCTGAAGAAGTTGAAGAATATATTCGTAAAATTGCTGCTGAAGAATTCGATAAATTAGAAGCTGAACAAGGCGAGGAAGTTTCTGGCTCAGAAGGCGAAGATTTAGGAATCGATACTGAAGCTCCAGCAGATGAAGAAGAAATCAACTTAGACGAAATGTTAGACGAAACAGAAGATAATGATGAAGACGATAAGATGGAAGAAAATGACATTAATATCGACGAATTATTAGCTGAATTTGGTCTTTCAGAAGAAAAAGAAGAAGAAGAAGGAATGTATGAGACAAAAGATAAAGATGCTGATGATAAAGCCAAAATGGAAGAAGAATTAGCTCAAGCTTTAGCTACAATCGATGAACTTCGTTCTTCACTTCAAGAAACAAATCTTTTAAATGCTAAGTTACTTTATATGAACAAAGTATTTAAAGGACACAACTTGACTGAATCTCAAAAAGTTGTAGTTGTAAAAACATTTGACAAAGCAGAATCTGCTAAAGAAGCTAAATTGGTATTTGAATCTTTAACAGCTACATTAGCTAAAAAAGAAGAAAAATCTCCAATTAAAGAAAATTTAGGATTTGCTTCTAAAGCTTCTGGAATTATGGAAGTTAAAGCAAATAAAGTGATTGATGCTGATCCCCAAATTTCTCGCTGGGAAAAATTAGCGGGAATAAAATAAAAAATAATTAATTTTAAATTTAAATTTCAAAATGAACGTACAAAGTCTTTTAGAAAATGTAAACCCATGGACTGACCGTCAGAACGAAGCTTCTAAGTTAGTAGGTAAGTGGGAAAAAACAGGTTTGTTGAAAAACCTTAAAAATGAAGTTGACCGCAACAATATGGCTGTGATTTTAGAAAACCAAGCTAAAGCATTGGTTCAAGAATCAAACATTACTGGTGGTCAAGCTGTTAATACGGGTGCTGGTGAAGCTTGGGCTGGTGTTGCTCTTCCATTAGTTCGCCGTGTGTTTGGTGAGATTGTTGCTAAAGAATTCGTTTCTGTACAACCAATGTCTTTACCTTCTGGTCTAGTATTTTACTTAGACTTCCAATATGCAAATACTAAAGCTCCATTTGCTTCAGGTGCTTCTTTATACGGTAACCAATCTGCTTATCCTACAACAGCAATCAAAGATTTAGATGTAGCTGGTGGTTTATATGGTGCTGGTCGTTTTGGTTATTCAATTAACACTACTTCTTCAGCAGTTGCTGCTACAACATCTTCAATTTCATTAGCTGATGTTAATTATGATTCAAATGTATCTGCTTCTTTAGGTGCTAATGCTAAGAAAGTAACAGTTGCTTTATCTGGTTTGGCTGGATATGATGCTAATGCTGTTAATGGATTCGTAGCTACTTCAGGCTCTACAGTTGTTGTTGCTGACGTATTGCAAGAATATACTAAAATCAATGGTTCAAACCTTGAATTTATTATTTCTGGTAGTGCTACTGCTTTGAATGGTACTTATGATGTATACTTTACTAAAGCTACTACTCAAGATGCTCGTGGTGATTTCGAAGGCGATTCAGTTACTATCCCTTCAATCGATATCAAGTTGAAATCTGATGCTATTGTTGCTAAAACTCGTAAGTTGAAAGCTCAATGGACTCCAGAATTTGCTCAAGACTTGAACGCTTACCACTCAATCGATGCTGAAGCTGAAATCACTTCTATGATTTCTAACTACATCGCGATGGAAGTTGATTTGGAATTGTTGGATATGTTGATTGAAAACGCTGCTACAACTGGTTACTGGTCAGCTGCTAACAATACATTCTGGAATGGTTCAGGTTTCACTACAGTTTCTGCTGGTTCTGCATCAGGTAATTTGACTGGATATTACAACTCACAAGGCGAATGGTTCCAAACTTTAGGTACTGTGTTACAAAAAGTTTCTAACTCAATCCACCAAAAGACTTTGCGTGGTGGCGCTAACTTTATGGTTGTTTCTCCATCTGTTGCTACAATTTTGGAATCAATTCCAGGATTTGCTGCTGATGGTGATGGCGAGAAATCAGAATTCAATTTTGGTATCCAAAAGATGGGTTCTTTAAATTCTCGTTATAAAGTATACAAAAATCCATATTTGACAGGTAATACTGTTTTGATGGGTTATAAAGGTTCTCAATTCCTTGAGACTGGTGCTGTATACGCTCCATACATTCCATTAATCATGACTCCACTTGTGTACGATCCATCTACATTTACTCCACGTAAAGGTTTGATGACTCGTTACGCTAAGAAAATGGTTCGTCCTGAATTCTATGGTAAGGTGTTTGTTCACGGTTTAGAAACATTAGGATACTAATATTTCTAATTTTTAGAATAAAAGTAAGGTCGGAGCTTAGCTCCGGCCTTCTTTTGTTTATCGCAATAAATAAATTTTTACATATTTATTGTTGATAACTAAAACCCGTTTTATGAGTTCAAATCA
>JACCDI010160765.1_pt1 | contig 14814 bp, 14 predicted proteins | sample 7442791 | NCBI WGS metagenome assembly JACCDI01 (sample SAMN15323434, study PRJNA562643) | freshwater metagenome | isolation source: river surface water | place: USA:Blue River Watershed | collected 2017-08-15 | reverse complement strand
TCGCGGTTGATCACGTTGATCATGTCGTACACCACGCGGCGCTCGCAGCCCATGATCAGGTCGAGGTTGCGCAGGCCGACGTCGAAGTCGATGACGGCAGTCTTGTGGCCGCGCAGCGCGAGGCCGGATGCGAAGCTGGCGCTCGAAGTGGTCTTGCCCACACCGCCCTTGCCGGACGTTACGACGATAATTTTTGTCACGAAAAACCCCTTGGTTGAGTTTGCCTGAGTTTGCCTGAGATTTGACATTGAATTCGGTTTACTTGACCGGGATGGACTTGATGTCCAGCCGGTCATCCTTCAGCCGGACTTGCGCGGGCTTGCCGGCCATCTCCTTCTGCCAGCCCTCGTCAAAGGTACGGTAGACGCCGGCAATCGACACCAGCTCGGCTTCCATCGCCAGCGAGAAGATACGTGCATCCGCCTGTCCCGATGCGCCGGCCAGTGCGCGGCCACGCAGCGGTGCGTACACATGGATGCTGCCATCAGCGATCACTTCGGCGCCCGGGTTCACGGTCGCGGTCACGACCAGGTCCGAGCCGCGCGCATAGATGCGCTGGCCGCTGCGTACCGGCATGTCGACGATCATGGCCGGCATGGCCATGGCGGCAGTAGCGGCCGGGGCAGCCGGTGCCGCAGCGGAAACCGGGGCCTCAGCGGGTGCGGCAGCAGCAGGAAGGGGTGGGGGCGAGGGCTCCGCGACCGGCGACGGCGGCGGTGTCAGTTCAAAAGGCTTCGTCTGTTCAACGCCGTCGATTGACAGTCCGTGAGAACGGATGGCCTCTTCCAGCGCTGCCGGCGCATTGCGCACCGCGACCGGATTGAGCCGGTGCTGCTTGAACAGCGCGATCAGTTCCGGCCATGCGATCTTCGCGGCCTCTGCCGGCGGCAGCGAGGCCAAGTCGATCAGCGTGAATTCGTCTTCGAAGTAATCCGGTGTGCCGCCGGTGATTTGCGCCAGCGCCGCAGACAGCTTGGCTTGGTCGGTGTCGCCCAGCAGGGCAGCGACGGCAACCACGGTAGAAATCTTGATCTCCAGGGGCTTCCTGGCTTGGCTTTTTGACATACGGTCCCGGTCAGTGACGGCCGACCGCGCCTTGGTGGCTGCCGTCGGGGCAAGGCTGCGCTTGCCGGGCGGTATTATACCTGTGTCCCCCTCGTGAAACCGCTGTCCGCAGCCGCGTCCTGCCTACGCAAAGCCTGCAAGCGTCCACGGCCTGCTGCCTGCACCGCAACTAGCCCAAGCCGCTGGCCGGGCTTTGTGAACGCTCAAAGTCCAGCCGGCTTCGAATGACAAACTAGATCGATTCATCCTCCCTCATCGATCGCAAGGAGTTCGAAGATGCGCAGAAGCCAGCAGCACCATCCGATGGTGGACATCGTTCAGTACCAGCTCGAGGCATCCATACAGCTTGCCAATGCGGTGTTCACCGGTACCGAGAGAATCGATCGCGCGATGCTGGGCGTCACCCACGAAGCGGTCGACCGGCAGCTGAAGTTCGCGCGCGCTGCCGCCGACATCCGTGATCCGTCCAAGGTCGCGGATTTGCAGGTGGCCATGTCCGGCCGTCAGGAGAAGACCATCCATTGCCAGCAAGAGATCATGGCGGCGCTGGTCGATATTCAGGCCGAATTCGGCAGGTCCATGCGGGACTGCATGGAAAAATGTAGCCAGCTCACCAGCGCGCGCCTGACGGATACTGCAGACGAGGCCCGCAATGCCGTGCCGGAGGGCGCCAGTGCCAATCCTTTCCTCGGGATGATCTCGATGTGGGAGCAGGCATTCCAGCAGGCCAGCCAGCTGGCAAGCGAGAATATGCTGGCCGCCAGCAGCAGCGCCGAAAACGCTGTCAACCTCGCGCGCGACGCCGTCAATGCGGCCAGCGAGGCCGCATCGGGCAACGGACATGCGCACCACGAGGCACATGCGCAGAAGGAGCACGGCAGCACACGACGCCAGCATCGACGCAAGTGACGCCTCTGCCGCAGCAGGTACGGACCCGGACGGCAGTGACATGAGACCGCTGGAGAGACCACTGAAATGACACGGCCCGCCATCTGGCGGGCCGTCGAACGTGCAGCAGGCATACCTGCTGCAGCGTCAACTACAGCGCAGCAATCACAGCGCAGCAATCGGGTTCAGCTCGGCACTGCCGGTGACTGCTGCGCGACTCACCGGTACCACGGCTGGCGCTCCCGGATTTGCTGTCGCCGCCGCTGCAGCCTCCCGCGCGCGCTTGCCAGCCGCCTTCGATCGCGAGCTCGACGGCGGCAGCCGGCGCAGCGTGCGCAGTGCGTCAATGTCCTTGATGCCGATCGAGCGCTGGTCCACCGTGATCAGGCCGATCTCGTTGAATGCCGACAAGGTGCGGCTGACAGTCTCCAGCGTCAGGCCGAGGTAGCTGCCGATTTCATGGCGGGTCATGCGCAGGTTGAACAGCTTGCTGGAATAGCCCATTTCGGCAAAGCGCTCGGACAGAGACACCAGGAAGCGTGCGACCCGCGCTTCGGCAGACAGCGCGCCCAGCATGCTGACCACCGCCTGCTCACGTACCAGTTCACGGCTCATGACGCTATACAGCGCATGCTCGAGCTCGACATAGGAGCGACCGAGTGCGGTGAATTTCTTGAAGGGCAGCAGGATCAGGTCGCAATTCGACAAGGCCACCGCTTCCGAAGCGTAACGTTTGGTGTGGATGCCATCGACGCCGAACAAGTCGCCCTTCATCGGGAAGCTCAGCACCTGTTCATTGCCGAATTCATCGATCAGCACCGTCTTCAGGAAGCCCGAGTGCACGATGAACAGTGTGTCGAAGGGCTGGCCGATGGTGTGGATGCGCTGCCCGGTCTTGAACTGCACATGCTGGAACAGGAACTCCTCATCGTTGACGGACGGAGCAGCCGGGATGCGCAGCAACTCGCACAGTTCCTTCAGGTTGGACCACAGCTTGCCTTGTCGTTGCCAGCCAGCCTCGCTCGCGTTGGCGTGGATGTTCGTACTTCCGGTGTCAGCACGGAGTTCGGAAATTGATGTCGAGGTCATGGTCATCTCCTGATATTGTGGACTTGAACGAATTAACATCGGGCCCCAACCATGTGCGAGGTTTTGATCGCCGAGCCGCTGCAGGCTTCGGGGACTGCCAGGTACGTGCCTGGCATGACATCGTCACATCGTGCTGCGTTTCCTGATGTCGCTGAATCAATGGCGCATCGCCTTCTCCGGTTTCTGCACGTCATGCTCATTGCGAGTTGCTAGTATCACGATCCAAGTTCTTCAAATCTATCGGGCTTGCCTGTATGCTTTTTGTCGACGGGACGAGCCTGGTTCGGTTCATTCCGATTGCGCGATATCAGTCGTTTTTCTGTCTGTTCACGTGTGATTGATCCACTGCTTCAAGGCTTGTATTTGCCCAGCAGTCCATGTGTCATCGCGTACTGCACCAGCTCGGCCAGCGACGACGCTTCCATCTTCATTTGTATGTTCGTCTTGTGGGTACTGACGGTCTTGGCCGATAAATGCAGCAGCTCTGCAATCTCGGTGACGGTCTTCCCGGACACCAGGTGATTGAAGACCTCGAACTCACGGTTCGACAATGACTTGTGCGGCTGCTCCTGGCGTGTCGGCATCGCATCCATCGCGAGTTGCTCCGCCACTTCCATGCTGATGTAGGGACGTCCTGCCTGCACCTTGCGAATTGCCGTCACCAGTTCGGTGCCTGCGCTTTCCTTGGTCATGTAGCCATGCGCGCCGGAACGGATCGCGCGCGCCGCATACTGGTCTTCGTCGTGCATGGTCAGCACCAGCACGGCCAGCTTCGGCGACTCTTCCTTGATCTGCTTGATCAGGTCCATACCGCTCCTTCCGGGCATCGACAGGTCCATTACCAGTACGTCGAATGCCTGTTTGCGCACCAGCGCGATCACTTCGAATCCGTCACTTGCCTCGGCGACCACTTCGATGTCTTCAGCCTTGCGCAGGATGTGCTTCAGGCCTTCTCGCATCAGTGCATGATCATCCGCAATCACGACGCGGATCATGTCCGCTTGCCCACGCCGGTACTGCCATCGAACCGAAGGCGATCCACGTCAGTTCCTTCGCTGCAGCCTGCGGGCCATCAAAATTCCGGCGTTTTTCACGTTTTCCCCTTAGTAACAAATTGGCAACACTTTTGTTAAATGTATCAGCTTTTGAACGATGCACCTAGATGATTTGGATCAAAAACTACCCATGGAATGCATTTTTATGCTTTGTCACGCCGTTTGATTTCCATGGCGAAACGGATTCATATCCGCACAGAAATATTCCTGATGGAACGGGTAAGACCACGCGCGCTGATAGACTGGCGGGCGGTAGCTGACTGGCAGCTGCAACGCCGAACATCTGGCGACCATCACTTGCTTGCATTCATCAAAGAGACATGAACATCCAGCCCGGAGAGATCGGCCATATCATCCAGCTCGCCATTGCGCCTGTTTTCCTGTTGACGGGGGTAGGGACCAACATGCTGGTGTTGACCAACCGGCTGGCGCGCATCATTGATCGCTCGCGTGCGCTGGAAGAAAGGCTGGAAGTGCCCGGCGCTCATGCGCCGGACAAGGAGCAGGCGGCACGCGATGAGCTGGGGGTATTGTTCCGACGTGCGCGAAAGATCAATCGTGCAATCTTTCTGTCGACCACCTGTGCGCTGCTGATTTGCATGGTGGTGGCCGCGCTGTTTGTCACCGATGCACTGGACCTGAAGCTGGCCTCGGTGATTGCGGGGATGTTCGTGCTGGCGATGGTGTCGCTGACAGGCAGCTTCATCTACCTGTTGAGGGAAATCCTGCTGGCCACCGAGTTCATGAACCAGCAGGCGAAGTGGCAGAGGCCAGACTAACGCGGGCTGCGTGGCGCGTCAGACCGATTCAAGCAGTTCGCAGGTGGCCTCGAACAGGGCATGCGACGGGTCGCCCAGCGCGTCGCAGATGGTCAGGTGGTTGTAACCATCGAGCGCCACGTCGCCGCGATGCTGTGATGTCCACTGCGATGAGATCAGCTTTGTCTGCCGCTTGAATTCATCCGATTCGAGACCACCGACCGCAGTCAAGAAAGGGGTGGGATGCGATTGTGGCATGCGCGCCGGCGACAGTTTCAGTGATCGATCGAGGTCGAGCTTCAGGTCGCCATTGACGAAGTCAGTGTGAATGACCGGGTCCAGGTCGAACAGGCCCGACATCAGCACGCCACCCCGGACAAGGTCGACCGGAAGCGATGCATCCCATAGCGGCCAGTGCGCCGCCATCATCATGGCCGTCAGGTGACCACCGGCCGAATGGCCTGCGACGACGATGCGCTCGCGATCAAATTCCAGCTGTTCTGCATGCTTGTAAAGCCATGCCAGCGCGCGCAGTTGCTGCCGCACGATCTCTTCGAGGGAAGCCTCGGGTGCCAGCGTGTAATTGGTCAGCGCGACATTGAAGCCTGCGCGACGATAGGCCGGCACAATGAACGTGAAGTCGGATTTGTCCAGCGAGCGCCACCAGCCGCCATGGATGAACACCAGCAGCGGTGCACCGGGGCGATGCGCCGGATAGAAGTCCAGCCTTTCCTTGGCAGCATCGCCGACCGGAATATCGAGCACACCGGCATGCGTGCGGCGTACCAGGGCCGAGTCGCGCTGCCAGCGCTCGAAAATCTGCGGATGATCCGGAATGCCGGCGCGCGCGTTGTACTGTTTCGAGAAGTACGCGGTCTTGTCGGCGTCGTTGTGGAAGACCGGATGGTCATGCAAGGCTGTCATGCGGCTGCGCTCCCCTTGATTTGTGATTGTTTTGCACGAGTGTAGAGCATTTTGACTGGCGGGCAGCGGCGTGCGCGCTGTTGGCATCTCGTCAAAATGTGACTGATCAGTCTTCATTGACTGCCAACACACTTGCGCCTACACTGCGCGTGTCTTGGTGCTCACCTGTCGGTTCCGACAGGTAGTTAAACGGGAAACACGACGCCTATCAGCCCAACAGGCCAGGCCAACGTGTGCTGCCCCCGCAACGGTAAGCAAGCGCATGACCACCAGTCATGCATCTGCCTCGATAGCCACTGTGTCTTCGGACATGGGAAGGCCAGGTGGACCGACTTGCCAGCCCGGATACCGGCCAGACAGGTGGGAGCGACGAACGGGTGGTTCGTCAGTTCTGATCTGCTCGATTTCTGCGCGATCTTTGCGTTGTCGCTCCTGTATTTGTCCTGCCTGCGGGGAAGCTGGCGGGATGCGCTCATTGTGTATTTATTTTTTATGTCTTCTCGTCGCATTTCTGCTGGCGGTGCGCCTGTATTGGCTGCACTCCCGGCTCTTGTGTTCGCTGCGTTCTCGCATGCGCAGATACCAACGGATTTTTCGACGCCGACAGCGTCCGTCACTGACAAACCTCTGCCGAAGGTGGTGGTGACAGGTACGCGGTACGAAGAGGAAGTCCAGGTCATTCCTGCACACGTCATTACCATCGGCAGAGATCAGATCGCCACATCGAATGTATCGACGGTCAATGAGGCAATCTTGCGCTTTGGAGGCGTGGCGTCCCGAGTCAGCCTGAGTGGTGGCAATGAATTGACTGCCGATCCCATGGGCTTCGGTGATACTGCAGGTTCAAATATCACGGTGCTGGTCGATGGCATACCGATGCGCGAGGGCGATGCGACGGAAATCCGGTTGTCTGGCATCCCGATCGAAAGCGTCGATCGTATCGAGATCCAGAAGGGATCGGCGGCGGTTTTGTATGGTGGGGGATCGACAGCTGGCGTCATCAACATCATTACGCGCGCAAGTTCCCCGGGCAGTGAGGGCAAGGCGACTTCGAGCGCCTACATGGGCGTCGGATCATTCTCCACCTATGAAGCCCGCGCAAACACGCGCTATACCGAAGGCGGCATGGATCTGGCCTTGTCCGCATCCAACCGTCGATCGGATGGCTATCGCGATCATTCAGGCAATGAAAGTCGCGATGTCTTCTTGTCCGCAAAGTTTGTTGCAGGTGACGTGCGCTTCGGCGCCAACTTGCGCTCTGAGTCCCTTGATGCCCGAACGGCTGGCCCAATCTCACTGGCGACTTTTGCTGTCAATCGCCGCGCAGCGCAGCCTGATTCGGTGACGCACGATACGCGATCCAAAATTACTTCGCATCGTCTGTCGGCCTTTGCCGAGACCGAAATTGCCAACGTGCTGTGGCGGATGGATGTCAGCGGACGGACGCGTGATCTGGATGCCGTTGCAGTCAAGGGGGGCATGCCAGCAACCCTGGTCTATGACGGAGATGATCGTCATATCGGATTGTCCGGGATTCGCAGTGACGCACTGAGTTTCGGCGCCAACCGCGTTGTCTTCGGCGTCGAGCGCGCCGAGTGGCGTCAGTTGCGGGTCTATCCGACCTTGAACTGGGGCGATTTCAATCTGAAATTCTCCGGTGACAGCTACTATGTCAAGAATGATCTCGACGTGGCGGCGATCGCGACGCGGATCACCGCAGGCTACCGCCATGAAAACAGCGATCGCTCGCAAGTTTCAGGGTTTGGTCGGGATTCAGCGCGGTACTCTCGCTCAGCATGGGAACTCGGTGCCAGTCATGCACTGACACCCAGCGACACCGTGTATGCGCGAGAATCGACCAGCTATCGTTTCGCCAATATCGATGAATTCACGGGCGCCTCATATGATGCCAACGGCAACCTGGTTCCACTGTTGCCGCAGACTTCCCGTGATCGCGAAGTGGGCTGGAAACACCGCTTCGGCGATCGCGGTCGCTTGGATGCCCGGCTTTATCAGAGCAGCCTGACGAATGAAATCATCCTGTACGACGATGGTGTGAACTGGCCGGCCAATATCAACCTTGATCCGACCCGCCGGCGTGGTATCGATATCGATGGTGGATATCAGCTGACGCGTGATCTGTTCGTCGGCTCATCGCTTGCGCTTCGCGATGCGCGATTTGCAGCCGGGGACTTCCGTGGCAAGCAGGTGCCGCTCAGCGCCCGCGAAGTGGCTACGGTTCGTGCCGAATATGCGTTGTCTGCCCATCAGAAGATCGGTTTGATCACGCAGTGGGTCGCCAGTCAGTATGTCGCACTGGATTTCAACAACCAGCGACGTATGCCGGCCTATGGCGTGACGGACATGTACTATCAGCATCGTATCGGCAAGGTGGATCTGTCATTTCGAGTGCTCAATATGTTCGACAAGGCTTACTACTCCTATGCGACGCTGTCGAGCGGCGCTACCGCTGTCTATCCTGACGCGGGCCGCTCGTTCTGGCTGTCTGCCAGAGTCGGGTTCTGAACCTGAACCTGAACCTGAGCGATTCATGACCTGAGCCATGCCCGCCCTGATCCGCCACCGACAACTGAGGCTTGCTTTGGCAGGCATGCTGGTGTCGGTCGGCGTGCTGATAGCAGCGACAGTGTGCGGCAGTACCAGCTGCGGCGTCTCCGACGACTGGCAGACCCTGTTGGCGTTGCGCGCCCCGAGGGCGGTCTCTGGGTTCGCGGTCGGCGGCTTGCTCGCGCTTGCCGGCGCACTGATGCAACTGCTGTTGCGTAACCCGCTGGCCGATCCCTATGTGCTTGGTGTGTCAGGCGGATCAGCTGCCGGCGCACTGCTGTTCGGCATCGTACTGCCGGGCTCGCTGCTCGGCTTGCAGGGTGGTGCGCTGGCGGGGGCGCTGCTTGCTACCGCGGCACTGGTTGTGCTGGCCCGCAAACGCCTGTCTGCACCCAGTGCGGCAGATGCAGGCGCTGGTGTGTCGCTGATCCTGAACGGTGTGATGGTATCCGCCGGCTTTGGCGCGCTTGTGACACTGCTGCTGTCGGTGGCCGACGACACCTCGCTGCGCGGTGCCTTGTTCTGGCTGATGGGCGATATCGATACCGAAAGCTACAACGGCTGGGCATGGCTGGTGCTGGCGTTGGCGCTGGTGTGGTCTGTCCGACACGCGCATGCGCTGAATGTTCTCGCGCATGGGGTCGTAGCGGCACAACTGCTGGGCATCCCGACAGCGCGGCTCAGATTTTCCTTGTTACTGGTGGCATCGACGGCCACAGCGGCGGCAGTGGCCGTTGCGGGCGCCATCGGTTTCGTCGGGTTGGTGGTGCCGCATGCGTTAAGGCTAGTGATCGGCAATGACCAGCGACTGTTGTTACCAGCTTCCGTGATCGGTGGCGGCGCAGCGTTGGTGCTCGCAGATATGGTCGCGCGTACGGTGCTCGCGCCGATACAGCTGCCGGTCGGTGTCGCGACAGCCATCATTGGCGTCCCGGTATTCCTGTACCTGCTCAACCGGAGCCGACCATGAGCCTGCTGCAGACTTGCGGACTCTCCCTCGTGGCGGGGCAGCGCCAACTGATCAGCGCGCTAGACTGGTCTGTCAACACTGGCGAGTTCTGGTGCGTGCTGGGCCGCAATGGCGCTGGCAAGAGCAGCCTGCTGGCTGTGCTGGCAGGTCTGGCAGCGCCTGCCCAGGGCATGGTGCAGATCGCCGGACGCGGGCTGGCGACGATGGACCCGCTATCGCTGGCACGCTCGCGGGGCCTGATGATGCAGCAAGTGGTCGACAGCTTTTCCTGCTCTGTGTTTGATGCCGTCGCCATCGGTCGCACGCCAATGCGCATCGGCCGGACCTGGGACGATGAAGAAGACGCAGCCAGCGTCAATGAAGCGCTGTCGCGAGTCGGCATGCTGGATCGCGCCGCCGATGACGTGCTGCGTCTGTCCGGCGGCGAGCGGCAGCGTGTGGCACTCGCGGCGCTGCTGGCGCAAGACGTCCCCCTGATGTTGCTTGACGAGCCGACTTCGCATCAGGACGTGGCTCACCAAGTGTCCGTTATGCGCTTACTGCGCGATCTGGCGCAGGGCAGGGCGGTGATCTCGACATGTCATGACATCAATCTCGCCGCCCGTTTTGCGACGCATGTTTTGTTGATTGGCGAAGGCTTCCATAGGGCGGGCACGGTCAGTGACGTACTCGCGCCTGAAGCCTTGCAGCGAACCTTCGGCTGCGACTTCACCCGGCAGGGCGATACTTTCATCCCGGCCTGACCAAAGCCGCCGGGATCGTCACACTGCTCTCAGGCCTTGGGCCACAGAACCATCTGCGTGCAGCGGAACAGCGCGATTGTCTTGCCGCCTGCCGTCACCGTTGCATCCCACACCTGAGTGGTACGACCCAGATGCACCGGACGCGCCAAGCATTCCACACGGCCCTCGCGCGCAGTGCCGAGGTGGTTGCTCTTGAGCTCGATGGTCGTGAAGCTCTGTGCGCCTTCGGGCAAGTTCAGCATGCAGCCATAGCCGCACAGTGTGTCAGCCAGCATGATGATCGATGCCGCATGCAGGTAACCGTTCGGCGCCAGATGATGCGGCTGGATGTCGATCGCGGCGGTCAGTTGCTTGTCCTCCACGGACAGCAGCTTGAAGCCTGCCACATCGGGCAGCGTGCCTTTCTGGTGCTCCATCAGCTTCTTTAGCATGTCTTCAGTCATTGCTTTTCCTTCTTCGGGGTGGCTGTTTCAGGGTTTCGGGTGGCCGCTTCGGCGGCCAGCTTCGTGCGTGCGTCATCGATCTGTCCGCACAGGCTTTCGGTGGCATCGAGCATGCGCGGGCTTGCGCGATTCATGACCGCGCCATCGACACGGTACAGGTTGCCGAGCCTGACGGCGGGCAGCCGGCGCAATGCGCGCCAGCGATCCCAGCTTTCGTTGCGCTCGTCGCTGGCAAAGATCGCCTCGGGTGCAGCAGCGACAACGGCTTCGCGGCTGATCGTTGGCGCCAGTTGCGGCAGCTTGCCGAACACATTCACGCCGCCGCACAGCGCGAGTGCGTCCGACACAATGTGCTTGTCATTGAGCGTCATCAGCGGCGATGGCCAGATCTGGTAAAACACGCGCACGGGCGCCTTGCCAGCGTAGTGCTGGCGCAGAACCTCCTGGCGCTCACGAAAAGCGCGTGCCGCGCTTCGGCCCTGTTCGCTGCCGGCCAGCGTGCCGAAACGCTCCAGTGTGCGCGCGATGTCCTCAAGGCGCCGTGGCTCGCTGTCGAAGACGACGTAGCCCAGCTTGCGCAGTCGCTCGAGCTGGCGCGCATGGTTCCCGCTGCGCCAGGCGATGATCAGGTCGGGTTTCAGCGCAACGATGCGCTCGAGATCGAGCTGCATGCTGCTGCCTACCGATGGCAATTGGGATGCCTGCGGCGGAAAGTCACTGAACTCGGACACGCCAACCAGCTTGCTGCCGGCACCGGCGGCGAACAGTAACTCGGTCGCATGTGGCGCGAGGCTGACGATGCGTTCGGCCGGGCGGGGGAGATTCAATACATGGCCACTATCGTCGGTGACGCTGACTGCGCCTTGTGCGGATGACGAAAGCAGCGTGGCCACGAGCAGGCCAAAGCAGGAAAGCAAGCCTCGCAGGCCACACATCAGTGCGTGCAGCGCTGCAGCCCGCATCAGATCTCCAAGTTGTCGATCAGTCGCGTCGTGCCCAGCTTCGCGGCGGCCAGCACGACCAGCGGCTCGTTCTGCGCAAGGTCGCCGGCAGTCGGCGGCTGCAGATCGATGCGCTTGCGGATCGCTATGTAGTCCGGCTTCCAGCCTCGCTCGGCAAGGCGCTGCATCGCCTCCTGCTGCAGCAGCGACACATCGAGGTTGCCGCCACGGACAGCGTCTGCCACCGCATTCAGTTCACGATACAGGTTGGGCGCTTCGGCGCGCTCGGCGTCCGACAGATAGCCATTGCGCGACGACAGTGCGAGGCCGTCGTCGGCGCGGAAGGTCTCGGCAGCGACGATGTCGGTTGGCAGCGCGAACTGGCGCGCCATCTGGCGCAGGATCATCAACTGCTGGTAATCCTTCTTGCCGAACACGGCCACGCGTGGCTGAACGCACGAGAACAGCTTCAGCACCACGGTAGTCACGCCATTGAAAAAGCCCGGGCGGAATTCACCTTCGAGAATGTCACCGATCACGGGCGGCGGTTGTACACGGAATTCCTGCGGCTCCGGATACAGGTCTTTTTCGGTCGGCGCAAACAGCACATACACGCCTTCCTTCTCCAGCTTCTCGACATCGGCCGCGAAGGTGCGCGGGTACTTGTCGAAATCTTCGTTCGGGCCGAATTGCAGCCGGTTGACGAAGATCGATGCCACCACCGGGTCGCCATGCTTGCGCGCCAGTCGCATCAGCGACAGGTGGCCCTCATGCAGGTTGCCCATGGTCGGCACGAAGGCCGTGCGCAGCTGGCCGCGCAATTGGTCGCGCAGCTCCGCAATGGAGGAAATGATCTTCATCGGGGTCTCTGTCGTTGAGTCGCCATGCGCGGCACCGTTGCCGCGCTGGCGTGTGGACGGGTGTCAGGTCGGCGAATAGGCCAGGCGCACATAGATCGGCGCGAACGCTTCAGCCTGCGTGATTTCGATCAGCGTTTCCTTGGCCAGCTCCAGCATCGCGATGAAGTTCACCACGACCACCGGTACGCCGCGCGACGGGTCGAACAAATCCTGGAACTCGATGAAGCGGGTCGACTGCAGCCTGCGCAGGATGTCGGTCATGTGCGCGCGCACTGACAGCTCTTCGCGCGAGATGGTGTGCCGCGCCGTCAGCTTGGCACGGCGCAGGATGTCGCTCCATGCGGTCTGCAGGTCGACCACGTTCACGTCCGGGAAGCGGGTGACGACCTGCTGGTCGACATACACCTGGGTGCGGATGAAGTCGCGGCCGACTTGCGGCAGCGTATCGAGGTTCATCGCAGCGATCTTGATCTGCTCGTATTCGAGCAGACGGCGCACCAGCTCGGCGCGCGGGTCGACCGCTTCTTCACCGGTATCGCTCTTTCTGGTCGGCAGCAGCATGCGCGACTTGATCTCGATCAGCATCGCCGCCATCAACAGGTAGTCGGCGGCCAGCTCGAGGTTGCGCTGGCGGATCTGGTCCACATACTCGAGATACTGGTGCGTGACCGCTGCCATTGGAATGTCGAGGATGTTGAAGTTCTGCTTGCGGATCATGTACAGCAGCAGGTCCAGCGGGCCTTCAAAGGCCTCGAGGAAAATCTCCAGCGCATCCGGCGGGATGTACAGGTCGTTCGGCAGTTTGAACAGCGGCTCGCCATACAGCTTTGCAAACGCGACGCCATCGACCACGTCAGGCGTCGCGTCGATCACGGCGGTGTCGGTGCTGTTATCGCTGTCGGGCGCAGTGCCGTTGTCGGTGCTGGTTTCCACGATGATTCTTCAGGTAGGGCGTCGCTCAGCGCGACTGGTACACATAGGCCTGCTGCTTCACGCGCGACTCCTGCGTGCGGCGCATCTCGTCGAGGTCGAGCTTGTCCTTGTCCCAAAGCCGGGCACGGCCTTGCTGCTGGTCCGCCTCGATCTGCGGCTTTTGCTGCTTCAGGTCGTCGATGAAACGGGTGAAGTCAGACACATAGCCGCTTTTCAGCTTGAAAATGCTCATCTCAGTCACGCACTCAGGGTGGGTCGGAAAGAAGCGCGTATTTTAACCGGTCGCCCGTCCGGCTCAGCGAATCCGCATGCCCGGCTTGGCGCCCGGCCACGGTTCGAGGATGTAGATGCCCGGGTCGGCCTTCTCGTCGGCTGCGGACGCCGCCAGCACCATGCCCTCGGATACGCCGAATTTCATCTTGCGCGGTGCCAGGTTGGCAACCATCACGGTCAGCTTGCCCTTCAGGTCTTCCGGCTTGTAGGCGGACTTGATGCCCGAGAAGACATTGCGCAAGCGGCCCTCGCCGACGTCCAGCGTCAGCCGCAGCAGCTTGTCCGAACCCTCGACATGCTCGCAGTCGACGATCTTCGCGACCCGCAGGTCGACCTTCACGAAATCATCGATCTTGATCTCGGCGTCGATCGGCTCGATGTCCGCAGCCGCAGAGCTCGCAGCGGCGGGCGCAGTCTCGGCCGGCGGCTCGAACAGCGCATCGAGCATCTTTGGCTCGACGCGCGTCATCAGGTGCGCATACGGGTTGATCGCATGCTGGTCTGGCAGCGCGTGGCCGACGTCGTGCCACTGCAGTGGCGCGATATTCAGCTGCGCCTCGACTTGCGCGGCCAGCGCCGGCAGCACCGGCTTCAAATAGATCGTCAGGATGCGGAAGGCTTCCAGCAGGCGGCTGCAGACTTCCTGCAGCTTGGCGTTGTTGGCCGCATCCTTCGCCAGCTCCCACGGCTTGTTCGCGTCAACGTAGGCATTGACCGCGTCGGCCTGTTCCATCGTCACGCGCAGTGCCTTGCCGTATTCGCGCGCTTCGTACAGCGTGGCGATCTCGGTGCCGGCCGCGCGCAGCGAGGCCAGGAAGCTGTCGGCGTCAGTGGCCCAGGCCATGCCCAGCTTGCCGTCGAACTTCTTCGTGATGAAGCCAGCCGCGCGGCTGGCGATGTTGATGTACTTGCCGACCAGGTCGCTGTTGACGCGCGCGACAAAGTCATCCGGGTTGAAGTCCACATCCTCGACATGCGAGTTCAGCTTGGCGGCGATGTAATAGCGCAGCCACTCCGGGTTCATGCCGATATCCAGGTAGCGCAGCGGCGAGATGCCGGTGCCGCGCGACTTCGACATCTTTTCGCCGCTGACGGTGATGAAGCCGTGCACGAAGATATTGTTCGGCACCTTCAGCCCGGCGAAGTGCAGCATCGCCGGCCAGAACAGCGTGTGGAAGTAGGTAATGTCCTTGCCGATGAAGTGCACCTGCTCGAGCGCCGGGTCGGCGAGCAGGGCGTCGAAGTCGCGGCCGGTCTTCGTGCAGTAGGCCTGGAGCGACGCGAGGTATCCGATCGGCGCATCG